>Ga0179593_1425782_pt1 | contig 12306 bp, 11 predicted proteins | sample CZODoug2_1_08_16_FD_185931 | JGI IMG/M metagenome (GOLD analysis project Ga0179593, IMG submission 185931) | Vadose zone soil fungal communities from Angelo Coast Range Reserve, California, USA - CZODoug2_1_08_16fungal (PacBio error correction) | ecosystem: Environmental > Terrestrial > Soil >...
GCACGCGGTATCAAACGAGCCGATATCATTCGAACAAGGGATCAGCTCCTTGAATGAGTATAAAGGCGTGTCATCGAAAACGACTATTGCCGAGTCATTGCAACGCGGATGAAAAAAATCAACCAAGGTGAGGAATTCTGCGATCTTGGAGCCGCAGAGAACGAAAATCAAAGCGAAGAAAAAACCAGAATGGCTGTGGAGGAAAAAACGGCAACGCTCATCGATTGGATAGTACTGTGAGGCGGGAGCCAAAATCCCGACCGAGAAGTTCTCGGGCTTACGCATGCGTTAACCGAGGCGGAAACCCCATCAAAGCCTGGGGGTGGTGCACTAACTGGCTACGAGGGAGGGAAAGGGTGGGAAAGGGGAAACATCACGGCCAAATCGGGAAGTGCGCGTGGAAAGTGTATAACAGTACCCAAAACTCCTGCGGTTAAGGACAACTGTCGGTTGCGCGGAAACCGATTCGCAGGACGGTTCCCAGAAGAAAAAGAGGATGCGGGAGAGGTGTGAACCCGGGGGAACTGCATAAATAAAGAGGTCAAAATCACCGTCATGAAGAAACATCAGGGCGACGGGAACGGAGGACCAACAAAACCTCAAGGCGAGGGCACGGCAGAGCGGGAGATCCTTGGTGGAGGTGAGGGCGTCATATACATAATGTACAACCTTAGCAGCATGCTCTCAAAGACCGGGAATAAATCCTCTCAAAAAAAGGGATTGAGAAAAGGAGGAAGTGCGGAAAGAACGGAGCTTCATGCTAAATGGACAGACATCATTGAAGACAAGGTACTCAATGCGAGCCATAAGTAAAGATTTCATAAACGGGTGGGCGCTAAAAAAACGGCGTCCGCCATGCCGAGCCAAAGGGAAAAGAATAGAACTCACAGGTTGACAAGGAAACGGATAAAGAAAAGCAGTCCCACACCAAAAAACATACCAAGATGGTCCCATCTATAGACCTTCCTGCACGAAGAGAGTTGTCAGGTGGGGGAAAAAGCGCAGCACGAAGGCAGCAAGCAAAAGCGGGGGTGGGGTGGAGAAAGAGCCTAGCACGGGGAAAGATTCGTGGGAAAACAAGCCACGAGACGAAACGGTCGCAAAGAAAAAAAAGAAGGAAATCCAGAAGCGACAACGGGTTGACCAAAGAAACCGGCAAAAGAACGCCTGAGGAAGCAGCGAAAGCCCCTTCACCCCGGAAGGACTAGTATGACCAAAAAGCGAGCACTGCTTCTACGCCTTCGGCGGGGTGACTTTCAAGAACAGACAGACACCGAGGAGAGGAAGAGAATCCCAAAGAAAGTCAGGCGAAGAAAAAAATGAGCAGGAAAACGCGGGTGGAAGAGAGCGGGCGCTGAAGCGCCCCGGCAATAACTTGAAAAAAGCAAGACAACGTACCCTGAAACCGGCGGAAATGGGTTCTCCCTTGATCTCTAATCCGCAAGAATGTTTCGAGCAACAACAGGGCCTGGCTAATCAAGGAATCGCCAACGGGATCGCGTTTGGAAAAGTGCTCGGGAGTCTGCGGATATAGGCTCATCGCAGGAGGAAAACAAAAGGTATCCAGGAAGGGAGTGGAGAAATAGTAGGTCGAGGGTATGGTGGAAGGAAAAAACTCGCTAAGAGCAAACAATTGGGGAACTGCACGCAAAGGACGAAACTACACAAAAGTTCACTGACATCAACGACAAAAACAAAAGGGAGGAACAAGGGGGACAAGCGTGCAAGGGAAAAAATTACCCATGATAGTGTGTTAAAAACCATTCCGCCGAAGGAAAAGAAAAAGTTGAACGAAGAGTTCTGGTCAGAGCACAACGAAAAAACGCGATAACAATGAGAAAAATCCGCAGCGTGTGAACAGAGTGGCGACCTCGATATCAGCCAGAAATCGTTCTAAGCAACGGGACCGCGACCGTCAAGATCAATAGAAAGCAAGACAGCAACGGCGATTCTGAAGAGGTCAAGGGACTGAAGGACGGGTGCAGGACAATAGGAATCATCGCCCGAAAAGAGACCATTGAAAAAGAGAGTCTGAGGAAGCAATGTGCAAAAAGATCAGCGAAGAAGATTAGTCAGGAATAACATCGAGGCGTCACCAACACGCACCTGAGGTAGCATCCAAGGAAGGGTTGAGGCCAAGACACGGATCCGAGAGATAAAAACGTGAACGAGTCCGCAATAGTTGAGACAAGGCACCGAGCAAATGTCAAAAATCCTCCTCGAGGCCCACTAACGCGTCTATCACATTAGGGACGGTCGGAGAGGAAATAAAGGCGAGGGAGGTAAACACCCAGTTCTCGCTAAAAGGAATGGCATAAAGGGGCACCTGCACGTGGGGGAGAAAAAGGGTCCGCGGGAGGGATGGGAGAAAGAAAACATAGTTTAACAAGAGAGGGGATGCCCCACGATACCCTGAAATCGCTAGTCGTTCAAGGAAAAAAACGACCACCAACCAAGAAAAGGTTTCCCGGGTACGCAAGGGGACATCCCGGCGGGAATGCAGAGAGTACGCTGACTTTGAAGTTACGTCGCCGGAAAAAAGTCAACTCCAAAGGCAAAAAGGGAGGCGAGTCAGGCCATGGCGAAGAAGTATTCCCGAACCCGCGCAAAAGTAGATGGCCGTGCTCATGGAACTAGATCAGAGCGATGGGGAGCGTCACATGGGGGAAAATCAGTACCCTTCAAGCAGCTCCTCAATCCGCTTTACAGAAAAAGACTCTCAACAATCACCAAAGGAGAGAGAAGGAAAATTGGTGGCGGGCTGAAGCGGAAGGGGGACTTTAGGTGTTTAGTATGGATCCGACGTACTAGAGAAACAGGGGGGACCGAAAACAGGTGCTACCTTGCAACTAGGCTGGTACGGGGGGCGCGAAGCCAAGAAAGAAATGGGAAGCTCCGAAAAAAGCACGAAGGGCTCAAAAAAACGATTTTAAAGTGAGGCAAAACGACATTGCAAATGGGGGGGAAAACGATGAAACCAGAACGGTCGCCTAAAATGTCCCAAAAAAAAAGCGAAAAGGGAGTCACGCAAAGCTGGATTGTTGTAAGAAACCTAGGAAGCAAAAGAGGGGGCAGGGGCAAGGGAGAGATGCCGATCGTACCTAGAACGTGGCTAATAAACGCACAAAGCAATCGACAAACAGGTGAAAAGCAATCAAAATCCTAGAAGATACAGGGCTTTCAGCGAAAACGCGACGCCTGCGTCAGCGAAGCCCCTTTCACTACCGGGGAGAAGAGCTAGCCTCCCGATCGACACAGGCCTTCGAAGACGCGGAAACCAAGAATAACGGAAATTCGGCGGATGCCGGTGAAACGCTGAAGAAAAGTGCGCATCAAAATCATGGCGCAGACATCGAGACCTGGTTGGACGCCGAATGGGAAAGCCGGAATTATTAATTCTGACCATCAGAAAGACTGAGAGAGCCGGTTGCTTCCTAGTCCCAAGCGACGAACCTTGTGCTAACTTATCGGGTGGGGGTGGGTGGGGGGGGGGGGGGGGGGGGGGGGGGGGGGGGGGGGGGGGGGGGTGTAAAAAACGACGGTGCGAATGGTTGGCGAAACAAAGGCACCGACTAGGCACCTAGTTCTAAAAAAAGACGAATGGAAAGCTCGCGGCAAAAAAAATCGCGCGTGTCGGCATGAAGAAGGAAGTAAAAACGCATCTAGGCTGTGGTCGATCTCGCGGATAGGGATGGGGTGCCGCTGACGTCAACGCGCGTGAAAAACCCTGCCAGAAACAAGCGGCACACACCTCGTCTGACCGATACAAACCCTTGGGACAAGAAAAAAAAAAAAAAATCAAAAACAGTGATAATGGAAGGTGCAGCAGGGAAAAATGGAAAAGGTCGCACTGCCGACGCGGCATGGACCAAAGGATCGGAAAGCTGGACGTTTCTGATTTGGAAGAGACAAAAGCAACGCACCGACAGAATCGACAAAATCCCGAGAAAAGTGATCCCGCGGCAAGGGGGAGACGATTCCCGCATACTGAAAGGCCCCCCGCAAAAGCAATTAAACCGGGAAAAGATCTCATTCCCGGGGGGAAACTCAAGATCAACCGACAGCAAAAGGCGGTGACTGGAACGCAAACCATATAAGACCCGTCAGAAATCAAACAGGCACAATCAACCCATGAGATGGCGCCACGGGAAAATCAGCTGACCCGAGACATTGCCGGCGGAAAATGGCTACGCCAGAAAAAGGCCAGGAAAAACAGAACGGGAAGAAGCTGCGAAGTCTGAGCCGAAAACGGGAATCTAGTCCCAAACCGGTGAATAAAAGGGTTGAAAGGAGCGACCGCATCCCTAGCCGTCGAGGTGGAAAGCATGGAATCGCGGAAAAATAGAGAAAAAGTCGACTCCCAGACTCGGGGGGGGAGAGTCGGTCAAAATTCGGTAAAAAAGAAAAAACGATGGAAAACCCTGTGAAAACTCCAAACTGGGATGAAAGACAAGCACATGGAAAGGAGTGTCCGAAAAAGAACGTGGGAGCCAGCCAAGTACGGAAAGAAGTCTAACTGTTTATAACTTGAACATACACCTCCTTCTTTGAAAATGCCTTCCGGTGATTCAGAAGGGAACAAACGACAACGAAAAGAAACACTAAATTCCGGAATGATAAAAAATTATGAAATCACAAGGGGGGGAAGCGACCTTGACCTTAATGAAAGAAAAACAAAACTGCACGAGCGTCACAAGAGTCCTACAGACGAGAGGATCGAGGACAGAACCGGTGGTAGCGCACACCACGCAAAAGAATGGCCCGGCTCAAGGGCTTCGATCCTTTGGTCAATGAAAAGCGGAGACATCATTTAAAAAAACAAGCGTAGAGATCGGACGTCAGCAAGGGAACATCCAAAGCTCAACACAAACACTAGATTGCAGGTCTGAAAGATGAAAGATAGCATAGCAAGGGATGTCTCCCCAATAGACTAAAGAACCGCGCACCTGGCACCGGGAAGAAAGCGGTTGCAGAATCAGCCCGCCATGGCCAAACAGAAAATCACGAATGCCCGGAAAGGGATTTTAGTGATCTGGAAACCAAGGTCACAGGAGAACAAGAACAACCCCAAGGCATCCTGCCGAAAGAAATCGGAAGTGAAAACCATTCAAAAGTCCTGACACTGCTGGGTGATTGTTCAGCTCAAAAAGAAAGCGGCAGAAATCACGAAAGAAGGATGGGGGAAAGGGAAAGTGACGCCAGGTCGGAACGGTGAAGAAAGAAGGCGTCACTCCCGCTACAACTGTAACGAGACAGCCCGGCCCGAAACGCACTGGAGGAACCTTGTGGAAACCCTCAATAAAAAGAAGGCGTCAGCAGAAGGAAAGAACCAAGTCACCAAGGGCGGTCGAAAGGGGATGAAAAAACTAGAACCTTTGGTTTAAAAAAAATGATAACGACGGATGGTGTCAGAAAAGCCATTAGAACACGGTCACCGGAGGTAGCAGGGTATCTCTGCCGGCGCAGGAAAATCTGCCAAAACATCTCCGTGACCTTGTCGGCTGGTGGTGACGCCCGCGATGCGAAAAAGGGACGCAAAAGGAAAATGTCGGGACGCTGACTGGCTAAAAAAGAAATCATGGAGCGACGCCATTGGTGCGAAAAGTGGAGATGCCTCGAAGAAAAGGATGGTTGGAGCATCAAAACCGATTGGCCACGGCAAGGAACGCGCACCGTGACGAATACGGCGGGGAAGCTGTCTCGAGAAGAGACGACCGGCGCCTATATGCGCGGAAGAAAAGACGCAACAAACAGCCGAGAAGAGGGGACGGATTTGGGATCTCGTCCGAATAGTCGGTGAGGTCCGCGAAAAATCAACGACGCCGAACAAGAAAGTTGAACCAAAAAAAGTAAAGGATCAAAAACAAGAAAAAGAAAAACTAATACGCACGCAAAGGGTGAAGATTGTCAACACAACCTCAGCAAAAACCAAAAGGGGGAGGGGAGAGGAATAATAGGAAAAAGTAAAAGACAAGGGCTTATTATAAAGGGTGGTTGTAGCGCACGCCAAAACGGTGTTGAGCAAATCGAGTAGGGCGCAAAATCTGAGTCACACCAACGACCGGGGGGGGGGAGAGAACCAACTACAGAGACTGGAGGGCCCCTGCGTGGCGACCAAGGATGCAGCAGTAAAGAACGCGAGGAAAGGGAGAAGGAAAAATCCACGCCAAAAATGCCGATCGTGCAGTGAAATTAGACTAGGACCCCCGCCGCGAAAGCTTTGCCATCAAACGTAGAGAGAAAATCACTCACACGTCGCACGGGACATGAGACAGCGTCAAGAGACAGCGTCCCGAAAAAAAGTGAAGACGCGTACAACAAATGCCGGCGCAAAGAAACAACAAAGGTCACAAATAGCCGGCTCCATGATCTGGAAAAGAGCAGAGATAAAAAAAAACAGCGGTACCTGTTAAAAAAAATTGTGTTCGGGTAACGGCAAAAACCTAAACAGAGGGGTCTAGGCATGGACGGGAGAGGAAATCAAAACGAGCCCAAGGAATGGGCTGGAGGAAGAATAGGGCACCGAAGGAAAAAAACAGAACGAAACAGGATTGGGAAAAAAGCTGCTTTAATGGGACCATTTAACGCTGAAGAGGACCACCCGGTCGTTTACTGAGCAAGGCAAATGTATAAAGGGCACCCACGGAACGAGGTGTCTGGCCCGGGAACTAAAAAGAACACCGACAAATTTTTCAGCGCGCGATCTGCCTACCTTAGGGATGCCGGGTGGAGACTGTGACCGTTGACCTGAGGAACGTCGAATGGTCAAGAAGGAAAAAAAAATCAGAGAGAATCGAACAATGGTCGACTCGTCCGGCCAAAAAAATCGATAAAAAAGCGCATGGACAGGAATATGTGCGTCGGGTTGTCGGCGATATGAAATGCACATTCTACCGTCCTCAACGCTTCAAAAAAAAGGATCCTCAAATAGGGAAATAGAGATGGCGGGGCTGGAGGATGCAGAAAAAAGTATGATGTCTCCAAAAGACTAGCCGCCAGGAAATCGAAAGACCAAGAAAAGCGATCTCTCTGGGGGGAGGGATTCCAAGGAAAAGGTCGACAGGGAAGAAGACCGAAAAACATCTAATCAAAAGATGTGGGACCTCGTGTCGGCGCGGATGTAAAGGTCACGAGAAACACAGAAAAAAAAACGCACGTCGGCTGCATAATCGACTGGGTAACCCGAGGCCGTCGAAAAAGTTCCTTCTCTACCTTTCAGTTACAGAGACAGAAACGCAGCAGAAACAAGTGGCTAGATTGGGGGGAAAGAAGAAAAAAAACAAAAAAAAAAAAGCTGGAACGGCTCCGGCCAACGATTCTGCAACGGGCAGAAAACATTCAAAAAAACACCCTCAAGAAAAAAAAGCAGAAAGCCAGGGGAAGCTGGAACCATCCAGGAAAAAACGAATCACACGGGTCCCGTGCAACGAAGAGAACATCTGCAAGACATCACCGAAGGGCTTCGAATATTTGGGCAAAAACACGAAATCGACAAGAGGAAGAGAACTAAAAAGAGAACGGTCCGAAGCCCATATGCGTATTAAACGTTCCAGGATGAGCTAAAGTAAAGAAAAAAAGGAGCAGCAGCGACCGAGGGGTCTGCATGGGTAAAAGATAGGAACTAGACGCCGGCAATGAGTATTGACAGGAAGGTACACGCTGGCGCCTACCTTCAATGTCCGTCAAAAGAAACCTTCGACCGGATAAATGGGGCGTCCCTGCGGAAGTCTGAAATGGTGCGAGGAAGCTAAATCTTGGGGAAGTCGGTAGCGAAACGGACACCGGGCAGAAAATCCGCGTGCACGAGAGAACGCGTAGAATACGCTAAAAGCGGCGAAGTCGGTAAAAAAATGCAGCGGGATCCAACGCCGGAGGGGTAAAGGGAAGCGTCGCAGAAAAAACCCCAGCGTTAGTCAAGCATAAAAAAAGCGTCGTGGTCCTGAACCATAGTTCGTGAAACCGACCAAAGCCAAGGCAGGGCTACTAAAAAAAAACACCGCGTCAAAAAGGACAAGAAAAACACAAAATTTCCCAGAGAAATCAAACACAACTGGGAGAAATACACGGCAAGGCGGTCCTTCGGCAGTCCAAAAGGAAAGGGTGTGTTTCGGACGCCAACGGCGGTGGTCGGGCAAATGAAATTGCGGCCCGCTCGTAACATGGGGGGTCAAAACACGACAACAAAGACAAAACGACAAAACGAAAGAGCCCTTGGGATCAGCGAGGCGGAACTGGAGATTGACGAGGCCAGAAAGAAAACAACGAACCGCCAAAAATGAAACCATTCAAAAAGACCGATCCATCAGGTCAAAGGGACAGACTATCAACGACGACAAGGAGGGAACTTGAATAATCCAAAACAATCAGCAACTGATTCGCAAAACACCCTGGCTCAATTGAAAAGCGCCTACAGACTAACCATAAGCCCGAAGCAGGGCAGGCGGGGGGAACAACAAAAAAAGCTCTTCTTCACGCAGAAGCAAAGACCAAGTTCAAGGAAGAAAAAAGGCATTGATCTGTGAGTCAATATGGACAGATAACCGCGAACAGTAGAAGAAAGCTGTTTCAAAAATTGACGACAAGGAAAAAATCGAAGCATTGGGGAAAAACTGGGAGAAAGTTAGAAAGCCTAGGGATGACCAAGCTGTGGTCTAAATGCTGACGCCTGCGTGGGATAAATAAAAACCGTTGGGCAGAGACGACCTGAGAGGGAAAGATGGCAAAAGCAGAGGGGAACGGGGTGGTTCACGGTCGCCAGGAGCAAGGAGAGGTACTGAAAAAAGCCACGGGACCCCGAATGCTTTGACTGCAGGTCGGGGATGGCACTCAGGAAAAGACAACACAGAAGGAACGTGGAATATTCGTTGTACCTCCACGAAAAAATGCGTTGGGACTGGTTGAAAATAAGAAAGAAGAACACGGAAACCGTCAGCAAAAAGACTGGAGCAAAAAGCGGAGAGCAAGAGACCCAGGGATAAAGAACTCGAGAAAGTAAACGCGAGAGAGCTTGCAAATTAGAAAACAGAATGTACCAAAGAAGCATGCGCTCCGGTCCGACCGAAGAGATAAGAAAAAAAACAAATTATAAAAAAAAGGAGTGTCGGACTGAATCGACGGATATGTCATCCTGGTCTAAAGACTCTCCTATGCACGCAAAACTGATCGTCGCCCAACAAGGACCAGACGGAAGTTAGAGAGAAAACGTGGAAAAATCCGCTAACGCAATGCTCCTCAGGATGGAACCGTCAGCTGCCGCAGAATTCGAAAGAAGTCCCAAAAACAACGAGGGCAAGACTCAAAACTGGGATGAATCGCAAAAACCATTCCTGCGGGACGGCGTTGTCAGGTTGGGTTCAAGCGAAAAAAAAGACAGTCACACGAAGACACTTATGACGACCGACACGTACACAGGATGAACGGAAGGTAGAAGACTTCATGAAGAAAAATTCCAAACAGCAAGTAACGATCGAAGCAATAACATAAGGAGGCGAGAGATCCCGCAGAAGGCAACGCGGCGAAGGATGAAACCACAGCCGTATAGAGTAGGCAATAAACGCTGAAACAACAGGCAACACAATACAAGGGAGGAGGGGCGATGAAAACAGGAAGAACAAGGCCTTGCTGATGAAAACTGAACACCGCGGTCGCTAAGCGGCGCTCGAATAGCGGCAAGAGAAGTGAGATGATTGTTGTGACTCAAGCGGAGGGGAACTGAAAGAAAAGCAGGCAAGTAAGTCGGGAAACTGGGAAACGGGAGGAAGGAAGGAAGGTGCGAGAACGCCCCTTGTGAGACTCGTGTGCTGTCGTTGCAGCAACCCCGTTGGAAAGGAAGGGAATCGGCAAAAAAACACCCACCGGCATGGAGGCTTAATAGCCCGGCAAATCGTCGGCTCAGACGTCGCTCACGATGCAAAACAATCTGGATCTGAGAAAAGCATCACCAGGCTCTGGAGAGGGGGTCGATGAGTGAGGTAATCGAGTGGGGGGTGCCGCTGACCGAAACTAGAAAACCAGCCGCATGGGAGAAAACTGCGGCAGGCTAACGAAAAAAGGACCTGCAAAAAAATAACACCCCCTTGTTCAGCGTGGTCCCTCTCGATCAACAAAACAAAGGGAGGATTGAAGAAAAAAAAGGGAAGCGTAAAAGGAAAATACTACAGAGAGGGTTGAGGGGGGCGCCCTGAAAACTCTAGTGGGTAAGCAACCAAGTCTCGGCCCGCATTGGCACGGAAAGACAAACGACACCAGAAAAAAGAACAGGTAGGAAAAAATAGCCAAGACGGTTATCCAGATCGGGAGAAAGGAGGAGTAGAACGCGACTCCATCTTCCTATTTCCAGCCTCGCATGTAAAAACTGCGAGAGCAACAAGATAGAATCGGGCGCGGGGACGATGCAAGAAAAACTGGCTCTGACAGACTTGCACTAAAACAGCAGCAAAAGGAGAAAATCAGCGTCACAATGTCGCTCCGTACATTAGGCAAATAGCTCCCGAAGTAGCGGTAAACAAAAGGAAGGCGAGAGAAAAACAGCAGGCAAAAAAAGAACCGACGGAGAGTAGAAAAGGATCTGGTAACCGCGCAATAAACAATCTATCCCCGGAGGGGGGAGAACCGAGAAAGGTTAGACAAAGGAACGCCCTTGAGAAGGGGGTGCAGAGGTAACGCAGGCCTCATCCCTATAGAACGGCAAAGCGGGGGAAGGGCAAAAATAGAGAAGACGAGTGGAGGGACGCTTAACCTATCAAAAAATGTGAATCAAATAGTCCAACATGGCAATATGGACAATTGGGGTCAGAGGGATGCAAGGGAAGGAAACCGATCCTGTGACGTGAACGAACCTGGGGAGGAATGCCCCAAAAGATAAGAAGATTGAAGAATCTGCCGAATTGCGTGAACCTGACAACGCCGAGCGAAGGACGAACCCGCCGGAAGGAACATCCCGCAAAAGAAGAAACCAAAGGTGGTAGTGGAAGAAGGACATTGGTGTTAATTCAAAACGAAACAGCAATGTTAAGAGGGGAATGCCATTCAACAGGAGACGGAGCAAAAAGGGAACTAAAGGGGGGGGGTATGCACCTCAAAAGAGAAATAGACTGATTGGAAACATGTGGGAAGAAGAAAAGTTCGAAGCTTCGTAGGCTCAATTACACCTAACAGCCTCATCGTACGTCCAGAAGAACGCCATCAAAAAAAACTTTGGGAGTGCAAAGATAAGAGGGCAAACGGTGTATATGAGTGCACTTAAAAATATGGAGCAGGGACTCTCCATGCTCTCAAGAACAAGGAATCAAAAAAGGGAGCCGGAAATCTGAGTAGAGGTTAGCTTAAGAAAGCGCCCTAGATAAAAAGCGCTCTAATGCTACACTTACATAGGACTAGAATCTGCACATGGAAAAAAGGGACTTGAAAAAAAGAAAAAAAGAACACCTCGGGCGGAGAAATCGCGTATGTCAAAAGGAAGAAAAAAGATGTGCCTTCCTCTCGTAGTTTGTTAAACGCGCAGCAAAATACAGCATCACTCAAAGTTTTAAAGCCGAGGAAAGGTCTAAAAACAATCAAAAAAAAGGTAAAGGCCGGTTATGGGGGATAAACAGCAACAACAAGGACAGTCCCCATAGACACACCGGTGCAGATCTGAAGAAAAGGTGCGGCAAAAATCACCGGGGGGTTCGCCTCACGCGAACAACGCCGCAATAGTCAGGGGAAAACCTAAAACGCCTTCTTCTCAAGGTTTGGCATCCCAGAGCAAAGGCCTTACCAAATAAAGAAAGGCTGCTTATGCTAGAAGAAAAAAATTCGCGTGAAAAAAAACCGCTGAAGAGGAAGCGGGCGAGCAGGGCATCATCACCCAGAAACTCCTTGACATGTTAGAATTTTGAAAAAATGGGCACTGAAGAGCAGGAGGCAATAGTGAGGGAAATGACGAGAAAAGGAGTCGCCTGAAAAAAGAAGTAGTCAAGCGCCCGGAGGAACAAAAATGCCTTACCGGGAATGTTTTCGAGAAAAGCTGCAAAACGCCGGGGCGAGTGGGGGGAAGAAAGTCCGAGAAAACAATGAGGTGACCGTTTGGAAGAGGAATTGATGAACGGTAGGAAAAGACGCACGCAAGCGCAGGCGGCAGCTGAATTGGAAAAACGCAAAGGTATCCAAGTCAGGAGGATGGGGGTTCGATAAGTAGGTCGAGCGTTGAGTCACGCTAAAAGCAGAAAAGGGGGAAAGGCTCAAAACAAATCACCAAAGGTAAACACACCGAATCGGCAAACCGAACCATAGCCTGGCGCCGAATACGACAAGGTGCACAAGCTT
>Ga0179593_1432377_pt1 | contig 12306 bp, 17 predicted proteins | sample CZODoug2_1_08_16_FD_185931 | JGI IMG/M metagenome (GOLD analysis project Ga0179593, IMG submission 185931) | Vadose zone soil fungal communities from Angelo Coast Range Reserve, California, USA - CZODoug2_1_08_16fungal (PacBio error correction) | ecosystem: Environmental > Terrestrial > Soil >...
AAGAATGCAGTCTCGTCCAGCAGACCAACCATGTCAGCTGAAATCTTCAAAACACAAAGAAGCAACAGATCGTACAGTGAAAAAATCTTGTTAAACTTGAAAGGGGGGAAGGGATCAACTGTTAAGGGGTAAAAAAAGATCATGAAATGGAGTTTGACATAACAAAAAAAGTAGAAAGGAAAAATGGTCAAACAAAAAAAAAGAGAAAAGGTGGGAAAGGGAACACCGATGCAAAAAGTATCTCCTCTCACAAAAGTAACTTCCTGAAATACCTCCTGGAAATGCAAGGCGAGATGCAGAAAGTAGGCTTCAGGTGCTCATTGGGCACAACGGAATCCTGAAGGTGGCCACTGGGGGGGTGGGAAACATGTACAGGAAACGAGAATCCGACGAGCTGGATACTGAGGAAATATGTGGTCTTCTTCTGCGAAAAAAAACTTCGGGGAATGTCGAGGATACGAGGAGGGGGGCAAGAAGGGGGGGAAGGGAACATGGCCTATGGGAGGGGGGAACCATCACACAAAGGAATAACTGGAAAGAGGGGTTGAATCGAAGACGCTTCAAGGTGGGGAGAGGGGGCAAGGAGGGGGCGGGTATCCGGTGAATGAAAACCAAACACAGGGACAGGTCGATATGGGACGGAATCTTTAAAAGGGAAAAAAAAAGTCCTAATGAACGATTGGGTGGGGTGGGGGGGCAACTTTTTAATCTCGCCACGCGTTTTCCTCAGGAAAAAAAAAAAAAAAAGAGGGAAATCGAAGTGGGGGGGGGGGTCGAAACGAAAGAGAGGGTAACCAAGTTAGCACGCTCCGATGAAGGAGAAGCTAAGGGAAAAAGTAAGTTTCGCTGGGATTGAAATTCAGGAGATGAACAACGAAATGCTCAGCAAGTTCGGTGGGGGGCAAGGAAACGACACGTCAAAAAAGGGAAGAATGCAGCTGAGGCGGAAATAAAAGAGGGGCCTAAAAACGGCGAGATAGAAAAACAGAAAAAAGGTGGTCGAAATTGGGGGGTGGGCCACGTGAAGAAATGGGCGAGATGGGGCAAATGATCTTGAATAAAGGTAGATAAGACAAAAAGTGGGAACTGAGGACTCTTTGAAGAGAGAGCTCGAAGGCGGACGAGGTGCCAAACTGCCGAGAGCATAACCGGCAGGGACGGGCAATGGGCAGGCTGAGGTAAAGGCAAAAAGACCGGGAACACGCAGTGCAACAGGAATCACTTACAGGGAAGTGGGAGGAACGAAAAGAAAAAAGCACACCGGTTTGGGGGAAAAGAATGCCAAAAAACATCAAAAAAACGTAGGTAAGAATGGCGCTAAAAAACTTTAAGGGAAAAGGGAACAAAAGTTTAGCGCGAATACCTTCAGGTCAAAGCTGTTGCCGAAGGGCGAACTAGAGGAAACCCAAACCATGGTAGAGGTTCAAACCCCGCAGGGTTTCAGGGACAAGATTTCAAAACGTGGCACAAAGAAAATAATATGACAGCAGATGGGCTCTACGACACGGAGGGGGGGTTGGAAAAGGGAAAAGGCGGACCACCGAAGGGACACTTTCGGCGGTTTTTCAAGGACGGGGGAGGAGCCAGGGGGGCACCAGGTCCAAAGGAAACGGTCAAGACTAGAGGGCAACGTGAAAATGGCCATTGACAAAGCAACCTGAGGGAGGGTGGTCATAAAGCAACGAGGGACGACGCCGTCAGAGCAGGGGATGTCTTGACCAAAGAGGGACAGCCATGGGGGGGGAAAAAACCGGGGGATTTAAAAGAAAAGAATTTACAGGAATGCTTCGGGGAAAAAGGGACTGTGTTGAACTTTTCGAAAAAAAAAAAAAAAAAGGCAACTCTTACATTGGTACTAATTATGGACAATCAGGAAACTCGAAAAAAGAGGAAGGAAGAAAGCGTCACCGGGGGGGCAATCGACGACAAAAAAACCACACCCCGGAGTATGGGAAAAAAGGGTCTCGGCAGCACTATGTGCATGACGCTCTGCCGCATCAGTAACGGTTGGACCGAAAAGTCTCCCAAGGAACCTATTTTGTCTAAAACTTTAACCACTGAGGAAACTGTTGAAAATCGGAGCCCCATGGGTCATAAAAGTAACCTGCTCAGCTTAAAAAACTGGGGGGGGGGGAAAACTGGGTCCATGCAAACTGTGAACTGGGGGAAAAAACCAGAGACACATAGCCGGGAAAACTGGGGGAAAGGGTCGGGGGAAAAGTCGTGACAAGCTGAAGGACTGTGTTGGGAAATACAGAAATCTGCAAACCACTAAGTAAGGAAAAGGAGGGGACCTTGAAAAAAAGTACACCAAAGGGAGTATAAACAAGGCGGTTAACTAGACTTAAATAGAGAAAACCACTAAAGGTTCCACGAAAGGGTCGATGAAGACAGGGAATTGGGAGGAAAAAGAAGCCAAACCGGGTACCCGTTACGGCTAATGTATTCGCCTCGCCGGGGGCTGGGTCGGACCACGGCGAGCCAAAAAAGTTTAAGGGAAAGTGCGATAAAACCACAGGGCCCTTATTCGTCAAAAGGATTTCAAACGGGGGGAGCTGAGGGCTGCAGGGGAAAAGGGACGGTGCATTATCCAGAATAATCGTACTAAAGGGGAGCTTGTTGGGGCTCCGGTGGTGATAGGGGAAATATCTGAGATCGCGCGACATCTTGCAACAAAATTGGGGTCCGATGTCAACCCAAAACGACCAGGGGAGGGGACAAATTCAAAAGGAAGGACTGCATGGAAAAAACGTCGGGTGGGCAATCTCGCCGGATACAAATGAGTAAAAAAAGGAAAAAAAAAAAAGAAGCAAAGGAATACTCGGGGAAGGAGGGTCTGGTCCGGCTTAGCACTGCCTCCCTGGGAAAGGGACATCGTTAATACCTGTGGCTCAATGGCAGTCTAGGAAAATACACGTTTCAGAAAACCAGGAGAAGCGAGAATATCCTTGAGAAAAAACGGGGGGGGGAGAACAAGGACATCAAGGAAAAGTTCGGAAGAAAGACTCAGATTAACAAGGGAAAAAAAAAATCAGGGGGGAGTAACGGGGCGAAAGGACCTGGCCAAGGTAGTAAAAAGGAGGGGCCTACATTTATCTAATATGTGGCAATCTCACTGTGAAGGGGGAAGTGTAAATGAGGGAAGCAAACGGAGAAACTGGGGGGGGGGATCGACCATGTATATTCCGCAGACCCTCCATGAGGTCAAGAGGCCTCCCAGGAAGCCTAAAAGAAGGGAGAGGGAACATGGAAGACAGGCTCTGCAGTTCGGTGAATCGAGGTTGACGGGGGGATCAGACAGAAACCCCCCTAGGTGCCGAATCGACAAGTGGCCGGGGAATCGCTCCAAGAACGGCGAGGGGAATGGGTAGGCCTTCACCTAGGCTACGGCGTTAACTTGGAGCCGGGGTGGGGGGGGGGGTGACGGGTGCCGGGTTCCGTTGGACAACAATCAGCGGGAGGCTCGAAAAAACCGGGGAAAGGGGGCAAAAAAAGGACTTTACAACAGCCCAAAGGGTCCGCAAAATGCGGAGGGGGGGGGGTTTCAGAGAGATTGCAGGAGAGTCGTCCAAAAAGTAGGGGAGGCAGAAAGGGGGGGGGTGAGGGGAGGGGGTTACGGTTCGGATGAAAAGGGGGAAAGGGTCGATAGAGAACGAGCGGAAGCCAATTTCATGGGGTAACCGAAAAGCGGGGGGCAAAAAGGCTAGATGAAAAGGGGGGGGGAAGGTGTTGCCGCTAGGTCGAAACTGAGCGATGCAAAGAAGGGGAGGCCGGGTCGGTGCAAAGGAGCCGGCAAGGAAGACTGAAAAGGCGAGGAACCGGCAGCGGCACAAGCAATCGGCTCATATCCGATCTTAAGAAAGGTCAGAAAAAGAAAAAGAAAATGCGCCGGGCTCACTAAAGAAGGGACGGAAGCTCGATCTAGCTCGTCGAGGGGAGAAAAAAAAAGCGGACCTTTGAAATTACCACCATTCCCTCTGAACCAAAAAGAAGGCCACACAAGATTGGAGGAAACCCTGAAGAGGTAAAATCAGGGGGGGACGGGGGGAGGGGAAAGTCGAGTCGGGTGGTTCACTGGAACAGCATGACAATTATGAAAGAACTGGGGACAGCGGTAACTGGGAAGTAGGGAAAAAAGGGAAATCAAGTGTGGGGGTAAAACACACATAGGCTGGGACTGACTAAACTACTGTGTTAGTCGGAATTTCGCACATTTACAAAATCCAAGAAGTGGTACAACGGAGGCGAAATAAACGGGGATAACCTCTCTGGAAAGGAGGACGGGAATGCACTGATTTCATCTCTGGGTGGTAAACGGAGACGACCAAGCAAGGGATGAGGCTCGGCTGAAAAAGGGGGCCATGGGCAGATCGGTCTTCCCAGCAACGGAGCTATGTAGGTCGGGGCTGAAAACAAACGAAAGAAAAAGGTCCTTTACAAAGAGCCGAAATCAGGGGTGCATGCACGAGGGCGATAGGCAATTAAAAAATGTTGGAGGAAAGCAATCTGGGGTCAGTGGGATCAAAAGAAAGTTCTGGACGGAGTTCTAGGCAGACAATCCCCCCAGGTCGGTCCTGGGGGCCGGGAGGGGGGGGGGGTCAAAAAAGTACGAGAGGGCATGCTAAAAATAATGGGCCGGACAGCGTCCACTGCAGGCAAAACTCCTTTAAAAGCGGGATAAAAACACCGATGAAAGAGGTATTTTAAAGAGAAATGAGGGGGAACCACCCAGTTGAGATCACAGCAAAGGAGAGGGTTGAGATGCAGCTACTTGAACTGAAGCAAAAGCGCCCAGGACGAAAACTCAAAAGCAAGGAAGAGTGGAAGTTCGAAGCAAAGGACGACGGGACTTCGCGTCGCATATCGGGTGACAAGGGAAAAGCAAAATCCCTTGACTTACACGGTAGGGGGCAGGTCTGGGACGGATGCCAAGGTTGTCCGGCTTGTCTCCGCTTGGGGGGGAACCCGGACAAAAAAAGAAAGGCAACGGCCGAGCTTTGAGTTGGGGCGGGGGGGGCAAACATCTCGATCACCGAGGAGGATGAGAGAGATTGGGGACAGGGAAAAACGCCAAAACGCGAGACGGTTGACAACAAGAGGGACCCAGGACAGCGGCGTCTATATATACGACAACAAAAGGCATAAAACAATGGGGATCCTTGGGACTGAGACCGTCAAGAAGACCCCAGATACTACCTGGGGGGAATCAATTAGAGTGGGGAAAAAAAAGGGTGGGTATGCACGGACTCCCATGCCGTCCAGCTATTAGCAAGGGAGACTGTAACGGGGAAAAAGCGGCCCAGGTTCGGGGAGCCGATGTTTTTGTTGGGGGTGGTGTTGGGTGAAACTACCTTCACGTTGAGATGAGTGACTCCAGTCGAACAAATGCTCGGGGGGGAGCACGAACTTGGGGAAAAGAATTGGGCGGCCACCGAGAACCTGTCATGATGGTGTGGGTTTTAAGACAGAAAAGGAGACGAAGGAAAAAGGGTGAAAAGGAGAAGAAAGGGGCATACAGTGTGGCTAACCCGGCTGGTAATGGGGTCATAAAGGAAACGGACCCAACATGCAAACATGCAGGTTAGGGAGGGCATTTAAGTAAAACGCAGGGGAAAGAAAGAAGACCTGAAAACACTAGTGGAAAAAAAAGGGGGGTCCGGCTAAGGTTAAATCGGAGGGACAATGAACAGGGGAGTACGTGAGCTCAGGACCCACAGAAATCGGGGGTTCGGAAGAATATGGCTTCGGGTATTCAAGGCCACAAGGTCCAAAATAACAAGACCAGCGTGTGGGGTGGTTCCGTGAAGTGAGGCAGGGACTGGCCCTGTTCTTCAATGCCAGACAGTAAAAGTTTCGTTCAAAGCGTCAAGGGACACAGACAAAGAGCCATCGGCCATCAAAGCCTGTCCTATGACAATCGATATGGAGACACAGGTAGGGTGTATGCAGAAGAGAACAAATGGGAAAAAGTCGCACGGGGGGAAAGGAAAAACGAATGAAACAAGGGGGCGATCGTGAGACCGGCCGGAACTGGGTACCCGGGGGTCAAATTGAGCAAATACAACCTGGAGGGGCAGGGGGGAAAAAGGGAGAAACTTTCGTCTCAAGTGCTCATGGATGGAGGGACAGAAAAAAACCTCGCAACTCTAATAGACCAAATCCTGGCATGCGGTGAAGCAACAGGTGCAATCAAAGCGAGTGAGGGGAGGATCCTGCTCGTGCCCGGGCAGGTCATAGAACAACAGTCGAATCTGGGTCTAAACAACGAGCTCAGAAAAAGAGCGGGATCGAATCACATTAGGATGGTTAGCCCTGGATTTAACGTTGGACCACAATGTTTGACGGAGCTGGTCTTTTTCTGGGGGGGGGGGCGGAAAAGGACGTTACGATCGTAGATGCCAGAGAGCACGGGAGCGAGCTCCCGCGTGCAGAGAAAAGGTGCCACACAATCTACGAAAAACAGGTTTGGACACAGTTCATCCTTCCAACTCCGCCGCGACAGTGCACGAAAGAGGAATTGGGTCGGGCAAAGGCGAGGCAGATAAAGAGACGTGAAAGCGCGATTCAAGTAAAAAAAAAAAAATGGGACGCTAGTACGGCAGTGAACCTCGAAAGTAAAATCCCACGGGCGGCGCTCGGCAGAAAGACGAAAGGCCAAAGGTCTGTCTAAACAGGGAGAACGAAGGACAAAGAAAACCAGGGAGGAGGAATTCGAAGTCCCTCACTGAAAGAGGCGGGGTGCACGGAAAAACTCCAGAAGGTCTCATGAGGCGGAAAATCAGCAATAAACAGGGAAAGAGGGTTACTAGGAAAGTGTCTTGGATTAAAGGCGACGGTTTGGTGACGAAGTCAGGGGAGCTGGGTCAAACGGAAAAAGGAAAATCAAACCGAGTCAGGAAAGGAGGCCACCAGAAGGGGGGAAGTAGCAGAAGGCCAGGAGACAGAATAAGGGGAGCTAAAAAAATAGTAAGGGGCTGCCCATGGGAACAGGGGAGGCCATAGGACCCGCAGGGTTTCCTGTTTCTGGGTCTTAGAACTAGAGGGGGTCTTCAAGAGAAAACAGAGAGAAAACATCCGGGAGAACCAAAATAAAAAGAAACTTTCAGGGAAAAGTTATGTATTCGCTGAAATAAAACTAAAGATGGGAAAACGGTAGGTGGGAAGGCGGGAAAGTAAGACTGCTGTGGGCCAAGCGAAAGAGGAGCCATGGTTGTGAGGCTCTTTGAAGAGCGGGGGAAAACGGCCACATGGTCAGGGGGAGGCTTTCCCAACAGGAGGGGAGACTCTGTCCTCGCTTTGACCTAAATACGACACACAGTGGGGGAAAAGAGAATACAAGCCGTTTTTACCGCGTAGAATCCAACGCTTTAGAAAGAAAAAAAAGGGAATAGGAAAGACCGTTTGTTTCAGAAAGGCTGGGTATAGGACGCAGTTGGGCACCGGGCCTCAGGACGATGTATGGGGATTTGGGAATTCTGGTGGACTAAGGGTCCTTTTTTCAGGATATTGGGATTTGGGAATAAACCCCACAGCAAGAACAGGATACCTCTAAAGCTCACGTGGCCGGAAGGGTCGGGAAAAATGGCAATCCCGGTGGTTTAACAAAGGAAAAACGAGCACAGAACAGAATCAGGCGCCTTTCTGAGGACAAGTGGGGGACCAAAAAAAACGGAGGCAATGAAAGGGCGAAAAAAAAGGACCAAGGGGGAGAGTTGTTCCTGTGAAACGCACGGGGAAAGGGAAGGATATGGTTGGCAAAGGGGACTCCGGTCTTATCATCAAAAAAAAGCTTGCGGTCTTACCTGCCGAGGGGAAGAGCGAAAATCTCAGTGCGAATATGTTGCAACCTGAAAAAGGCGAACGAGCAGAAAGCTCCGCCCTAGGTACAGGACCCGGTGGGAGGACCTTGCAACGGGGAGGACCGGGAAACAGGCTTGGCAAAGCCGAGCTCACGACAGGTGCCTTAAGGGAAAAAAAAACATGGGGGGGGGGACATTCAAAAGCGATTGTTTAAAAGAGGGGGGGGGGGTGGGGGGGAAGGGCCTCTGAATCCCATGGGGCCAAAAATCACAGAATTCGGGGAGGGAGCAAGGGAACATGGGGGGGGAAGACGGGGTAAATCAGGGGGTTCTGTGGCGAGCGTGCAAAACCATACACAGGATGCGCAATCGAGGTGAGGGGGGGACCCTAGGGAAGTTACTTGTTCTATGGACCCGGGGACCAAGAAAGGGTGGGGTATGAAATCGAAAGGAGGGTGGGGAAAAAGCATGGGAAAAGCGGACCAAAACTTAATACTTTTGCAAAATGGGTAGATGGTGTGGCACAAGTTCGTCGAGATGGAAGACAACACAAAAAAGGAGATGGAAAAACAATGCAAGGGAAACAGTGCAAGGGGATCGAAATATTCATAAAGGGTGAAGGAATTCACTCTCCGAACGAACTCAGCGGAATGGTATGCGAAACAACATAGAGCCATGGTATCTACACTTGGCAATTTCCATTAATTCTCTCGCAGGGCTGTGGAACAAAGTGTGAATCCAAAGGACCTTAAATGGATAAGGGGTATGAGCGCCTCGAAGCGTCAGAAGGGTCTTAAAAAGAAAGAGATCAAAAAATATCAAACACAACCGAAATAGCTGTTCATGCACGAATGAAAGGGTACTCAAAAAAACTGCGATCTCTAGGGAACTCATTGTCCAAGGGGGAGAAAAGAAGGTTGGGGAGACGTGGCGGAGAATGTCCCTGGGCAAGAAGGATCCCCTTTGAGCCAACCATTCTTCAAAGGGGTCAGCGGCGTGGGTGCAGGGGCCGTTTGCAACGCCGCGATAGCAAGCACTGGGGTCACCCATGTGGGTGGCGAAGGACTGACCTGCCACGGGGAAAAATGGTTAATACGGAGAGAAGGGGCAAGGAAAACAATCGAAGTTTGGTCCGCTTTGAAAAAAAGGGGAAAAAGCTCGGAGTGTGAAAAGGAAAGAACACCTTCTCGGGGGGGCAAATAAAATATTAAAAAGAGACCGGGTAAAAAGAAATTCATTGAAAATAATCCAGGGGGGAGAGATTCGCCTGGTACAGCTTTGTACAAAAACAGAAGTAGCACTCAAGGTCATGGGGTTCCAGGGGAATAAAAGGGGCGCAAGTCTTTCAACGGGGGAGGCCTCCAAACAGTGCCTTTGGGAAGGCGACGGAAGGTCGTGGCTTAGAGGGTTGGCGCGGGCGTCACGTCAAAGTGTGGCCCCTCCCATAATGAAGTCAGGAATCTTCGAGGGGGATTCCACCTTCAGTTTGCGGGTCAAATGATCTCAGTTATGTATAAAATAGGCAATTGAATATTTTGGTGCCGAATGAGTTAGCAAGTAACGGATGAAAAATGGACTGGCCATCAAGACGAAAAACTTCCATGCGAAATCGTGCATCAGATAAGTAGGGTCACATGCAGAAGGAGAAAACGAAATAATCAGGAATGCCAATCAGGTGAAAAGGTCTTAGGGGCAAAGGTAAAGAACTTGGGCAATGCACGGACGTTTTCGTTATCTAGTGGGGGCTCAAGTCTCAACCCGGCATTACCCAGGGGTAAGAGGGGAGAAGGCGTAACCTAGAGATGGAAAAGGGGTAGAAACCTGAGAGATGTCAGTGGGAAAAAGAGTGGATCCCGAAAGTACGTCAGGGAGACCAAAAAAGCGTCTTTAGAAGGGTCCGTCAGGAGGGGAAAGAAAGCAAGCTCAAAAGACAGGGGAAACGCTTCCCCTGAAGAGGGGGGGAAGCAACAGTCAAGGCACGAGGACAGGACCAGTTAGTCCGCAGCAAAAAGGGGGGTTTGGTGTCATCGTCATAGGAACCTCAAAGTCAGTCCGCATAAATAGCAGCCATAAAGGTAAACGAAAAAGAAAAAAAAAGAAGAATTCTATAGTCAAGCACAGATAGATTTTAGGGAGGTAAGCGACCCCATCAGAAAATGAGGGCGCCGGGAAAGAGACCTGAAAGAGACCGGGAATAAACGCAATGGGAGGAATTCCTTTAGTCGAAAGGAGGGTGAAAGGGGGGGAAAAGTAAAAATTCTTTAAGGTTTCGTGAAAAGGGTGAAAGGTCCAGATCCATCGAGGAGTCCAAACCCAAAGGAGTTCAAGGAATCCAGAACGAGACTGTGGAACGCTGAGGGTAAAGTGTGTGTGACACCTAATGAAGGGCCTGGGAGAGTAAGTAAACTAAACGGAAGAGGGGTTTGTGCGGCTTTTTAGGTCTGCCGACCGGCACCTTGGCGACGACGGGGAAAGAGAGCAAAAAAGGAAAAAACCAAAAAACCCAGGAATTTGTAGATTAAAAGGCCGAGATAAATCAAAGTTTGTGGAGAAAGGTGTTTGCGGCCCTTCGTTTGAGGAAAAAAAGGAGGCACGAAAGGAGCTTTTGACAGGGCCACAGGGCGGGGAAGGATTACCAAACATTCGATAAAAGCCTGAAAATCGTGCCGCGCACAAAGACGCTCAGAAAAGAAATCGAAAAAGATGCCAATAGTCGAAAAGGGACCATAAAGGGTCAGGGGAGCCAACCAGCAGAAACTGAAAATCAAAAAGAACTAAAAAAAGAGCAGGTGGCGACGGGGGGAAAAATAAATCTCCTGTGGAGGAGAAAAAAAAAAACTGAATGAAACTCCGAAAGGGAAACAAACTTACCAGATGAGTACTGTAAGCATTCGAGGTGGGAAATGGGGAGGGGTTAGGAGCGCCTCAATATGCATGAGAAAGAGGGGGAAGGAAAAAAGAAAAGACGGGTACCATCGCCAGTCACGACACCTGGAAAAGATCAGATATTGAGGTGGCGTAATGTGAAACAAATTTGAAAAATCTTCTTGTTTGTCCCAGAAAAAAGAAGAGGCATGTAAGGGGAGGGGTTACCATAAGAGCATGTGACAGAAAAAACAGCAACACGGGTGAAACAACGCCGCGTAGAGGGCCAGAGGGCCCGGTGGACATTGGGGGTACCGGGTCGGAAAAGCCAAATGGGGGTCTTCTCGGAGTACAGGCGAGTCAAGGAAAAGAGAATCCGCAGCCCAAGGGTCAGTATCGGGTGGCCTGACGAAAATGAAATAGTTACTTGCACTGAAGAGAATCGGGCCCGGAAAAAAGGGAAAGTGATATTACCTGTTAGCAAGGAAAGAAACTTTGACTTATCATCTATAGTGGGGGGGACAGGTGGAGATAATTTAGCAAAGCCGGAAGACGGGGTAAATTCAATAAAAATAAAAAAAGAACAAGCAAAATTCACCAGGCTGGGTACTTACCTTCTCCGGGCGCAAATAGAACAAAGTTGGGGCCTGTGCAAGTATGGGGGGAAACCGCAAACCTGGAAGCCGCTGCAGGGAAAGAAAAAAACAACCGATGAGCAGTTCCGTCCACACCAAACCCCGCCGGTTGGCGAGAAAAAAAACAAGAAAATGGGTATAGAATAAGAAAACCTAAGAACGGGGGGAGAGGGTGCGCAAAATAGAATGCTGCTCAACAAACTCGCATCAAGGGAATCGTTGACGGGCGAACGTCCGCGCCGAAGTCTACTTGGGGGTGAGGAGGAGGCAGTAGCGTCTTAAAATAATAGCAAGAAAAAATCCTGGAGCGTTGAAAAGAGGGGAGGAGGGGAGGAACGGACCATCTGACCATGTTCTTGCCCAAAAAGGATTGGCAAAAAATCGCAGGAGAAGGAACAAGCAAAAAAAAAGGGTTCTGTCAGACGAAAATCTCTTCCAACAACAAAAATAAAAAAATGGGAGGGAAAATATCGATTTAGCAACAGCACAAGAAAACACAAGAGGAGAGTTGGCCGGCTTGGAGAAACCAAAAAGTAGAGTGGGGAGCATAAAACCGAGTTCAAGAACCTTTGTCAGAAGAAAAATTGGAAGTAAGCCCTCCAGGCTTGAAGAAACAGTGTGGAGGGATCATGGGCACGGGTCTGACTGCAACGAAACGATCGGTAACGACAAAGCCCGAATCATTTAACCATGGACCAGTTATAGGGGTCTGCGCTTGGGCCGGCGAGAAAATTCCCCAACCTTACCCATTGAGTAAAACATGCGGAGGAGGAAAAAAGGAAACGCTTGGTTTTTTTTGGTTGTTTGGGGTTTGCCGCACCCATTGAGAACTGCAAGCGCGGGGGGGGGAAGGATTTCGACCCCTAATGAGGCTGGACACTAAACCTGGAGGTGGCGAACACTCCGAACTTTCAACCAACCGCACAGGAAAGACGGGGGGGGGGGGGGGTGAGAAAAGAGCATCATTGCCATGTGGCTGGTTCCAAAAATTTCGTGGGAAAAATAGT
>Ga0179593_1432436_pt1 | contig 12306 bp, 12 predicted proteins | sample CZODoug2_1_08_16_FD_185931 | JGI IMG/M metagenome (GOLD analysis project Ga0179593, IMG submission 185931) | Vadose zone soil fungal communities from Angelo Coast Range Reserve, California, USA - CZODoug2_1_08_16fungal (PacBio error correction) | ecosystem: Environmental > Terrestrial > Soil >...
GAGAAATATGGTTTGGGGGGCTCCGCTGGGAAAAAGGAAAAGGGTGAGAAATCCATGAGGGGAAAGATAGGGAGATGGTTACCTTTTGGCGGAAACCAAAGAGGAAGAAGGTGAGATATAAGAGTCGAATGGGGGAAGGGAAAAAAAAATTACAATGGAAGAAGAAAAAACAGTCCTCTAGGGGGAATTGTGAAGGGGGAACAAAATCATATCCGAGGGAGAATGCAGGGGAAGTGGAAAAGTTGGGTCAGCTAATCAAGAATACCTTTTACGCACGAAACCGAAATTAGGCTCGAACGAGAAGAGTACAAAAGGCGGCTTATCACCAGGGGAGGGTAAAAAAAAGTGGGGATGAGAGAAGAAAAAAAATTGGAAAAGAAGCTGCATCACGAGAGATGCTTAGCACTGGAAAGAAGGGGTGAAGGGGTAGGCAGATATTCATCTGTGACTTCATAGGGACGATGAACCTTCTTTGGGTCCTGGGTTTAGGGGAGCGGGGGGCAGGGTCTAGGGGCATTCTCTGGGGGGTCAAAGACCCTTAGATTCAAAACAGGCAGGGGGAAAGGAGCAGATACTAATGGGGGAGCGAATACCGTCGGGGCCAGAGAACAAAGTCAGGGGTTTTCGATGGGGGCGGAAAATATGAAACGAGGAGTACAACTAGGGAGGAGAGAAACCTGAAAAAAATGAAGTTTGATTTACTTGAGATAACTAGGATCCTTACGACCGTTCGAGTTCCCAAGCCAAGGGAAAAGAATCTGTTGGCGGAACGAAACCGAGAAAAACCGGGGGAGAACCTTGTATGAATTCCACACTCATTCAGGCAAAGGCACTAGCGAAACCGGGGAAACTGCATATTGCAAGGGGGGAGAAGGGGGGTGAAAAGATCGATTTTGAAAAAAAAAATGGAAAAAAAAAAATGCAGGTCCAACGGCAAGGGGGGGGGGGGGGGAACTGCCAAAAGGAACTATCGGGCATTGGGAAAGAACTGGCGGAGAAAGGTTGGACCGCACAAAAGATTGGGAAAGAACAAGGAGGAAGGGGGGATAAAACGAGGCTGATAACGCTCCAGGGGGTGGGTCCGAACCCACGTCTTAGATTAACTCTCCAGGGGGCACGGTGTGGGTGGAGCACTCGGTTGAAAAAAGGAACGGTCCAGGGAGGGAAAGTGTCCAGAAAAAAAAGACCAAAGAGAAGGGAAGGGAAAGGGGGGGTATTGTAAAAGGAAAAAATAAGCAAGGAGACTGGGGAAGGGAAAGTGGTAACCAGGAGGAAGCCGCTGGGGGGGGTTTCACAACCTTTCTGGGTAAGTTACAGAAGACAAAGAGGCAGAAGCCGGGGGGGGGAACCACAAAAAAAAAAGGCCGTCTCTGCCAAAAGCTAGGAAGGGGTGATCGCATCCTCGACGTATTGAATGTAGGGTCAGAACAATCAGCCAAAATGCGTAAAAGTGGTAAATGTCACAAAAGGGGGGAAAATCAAAAAAGGAAAGAAAGACGTTAAAAACGTGCGAAACGGGAACGTAAACACCCAACCAAAAAAAAAGGAGGGAAAGGGGGGGAAAACTCCACAGTTCATCGTGGGGGGGGGGAAGTATTGGGAGGACGAATAAAACGAATTTCAAAGGATGGGATAGCCAGTACGAGTCCTGGGGGACAGGGGATGGGAAGAAAGTTCCCGGCTTCAAAGGCGGGAAAAGGGAAACAACGGGGCTGGGTAATTAGAATAACACGGAAAAAAAATTAAAAAAAAATTGGGAGATAAAAAAAGCCCATGGGGGGAGAAAGAAGAAAAGAATTGATTCTCAAAGGTGAAATTCGGTCTTTAGAGGTCACACAGCTGCGGGGGGGGCCATGGAGGTGAAACAAGCGCAAATCAAACAAAAATGTCGGAAGGGAAGAAGTCGACAAGAAGGTCAGGGGGGAAGAATACAAAGGAAGGGGCGGAAACCGATTCAGGGGTTCAGTAAACAGAATCGAATTTCAATTAAGCAAAAAGTGCGGGAGCGCATATAAAATAGGGGAAGATCGTGGAAATAACCCTGGGGGAATGGGTGCTTTTGACGAGGGGGAAAAAGATACCATCGCATTTTCGCAGAGCAAGGAGGTACGACTGGTAGGGGGGAGAAGGAAGGAGCCAAGGGAAAATAGTGGTTGGAACCATGGGCCTGATGGCCTTAAAAAATCAAATGTTCATTCACCGAAAAAAGGAAACAAACAGAAAAGGAAGGAGACAAGGAAGTACTCTTCACAGAGGAAAGAAGGAAAAAGAAAGGCGGGGTAAGGCGGGATGGCATAGGACCGTTCAACAACCCCGTAGTCCTCAAAGATGGATTGAGAGAAGGGAAAAGTCATCAAAAAAAACTACCAACCGCTAATCGAGCACATCTGGAAGAGAGGGATGAAAAAAAAAGGGGAGAAGAAGTAAGCAAACGCAAAACCTAGTCTTCAACGTAAAAATGGGGCTAGCATAGGAAAAATAGTTGTGAAAGGTGGAGGGGGGTAAAAAAAGATGGTTTAGGCCGGTTCCGAATCATTTCCTTGATGAAGGGGTTTCTCAGCTTTCCCAAGGGGAAAAACATCCTGGTGTGCTCGGCCCTGTAAAAAGCTTGTGTCGAAAATCAACCTGTAGAGGGGAGCAACGAGGCAGATTCGATTCTAAATTGATGGGGGGTCTGCAAAGGACATCGTTTCATAATCAATACCCGCGGAAAATAGCCAAGCAATTGAGCACGCCTGCTCAGAGGTTTATGTGGGAGGGCATAGCCAGGTGATACAGGCGAAAGGCGGGCAAAGGAAAAAGGGCACATAAACAGATTTCTTTCAGGTTAAAAGACATTCGGTGTATCGGTAAAAATGACCAAGAGTGTAAAAAAAGGGGTGGGGTGGGGAAGGGGGGGACATTCAAAAGCGCCTGGAGCAGAGAAAAGAGCCGGCAGGAAATTTTCCATACAGGGAAGGGCGGGGAACGGGGAGGGGAAAAGCTACAGGAAATAACCGATTGGGGCGCTTTTAAACTCAGAACTCAAAGGATAAAATATAGCACAAAAAGGGAGGGGAAATCGCCGAAAAGGGAAAAGGGAGTATATTTTCCGAAAAGTACCTGTCCACTTTCCTTCCGCGACGGCGAAGAACAGGGGGCCGAGGAAGCCGTTACAGACGATGCGGTGTACACACGTGCGATTATTTAACCTAAAGGGGGGCTGGAGATCACTCAATTTGGGCGGAAAAGGGGGAGAAAGACGTGCGGAAGGAATCCGCTACATGAAAAAAAGACAATCTCTCATGCGGCCGATTGTTTGCAAGAGGGATTTAGAAAAAAGAGAGGGGCCGGAGCACTGTATCCTTCTTACTCGTTCACTCTCATTTATAGTCAGGTGAAAGGGGAAAGGTCAGCGGGGGAGAAGAAGACAGGGAACTGAAAGAGAAATTACACGTCTGGAAAATAAAAATGCCAGGAAGGCTGAGGGGGCAAACCATTCTGCTCTTCGTTGAGACCACGGAAAGATAAGGCCGGGAAAGAAGAAACAATAGAACCAATGAAAATTCCCCGGACACTTTAGGGGATGACATCAGAACTTTTTTCCAAAATTCGGGCGGACGCAAACATTTCGTGAAAGGGGAAGAAAGCTGGAGGGGAGAGAGTAGTCGCGGTTGTCTCTTTCGTCTTCCCGGTTCAGGTTGCATAGAGCCACGCAAAAAAAACTGTCTGTTAGCTTACTGGGGGGGGGGCTGGAACAGGGGGCCGGCGGCTGAAAAAAGGAATAAAAAAACTTACCCATCGGGTGCTACATTATGGCCGGAGGGGGCGCGCGTAAAAACTTTTAGGGGAGCCGCGCCTGTTCTGTGTTCGTTTGAGTGAAGGGCATGAAAGGGGGGGGGCTGGATTGAAGAAGGAAACATATGTGCCCAAACTACGACATCAGGGAGGGGGGGCGCAAGGCAGATCGGAACATCGGACATCAAATACTGAGGAAGTGGTGAAGACTGGTTACACAGTTCAACCAAAGAAAAGCCCAAACTTGATGAGAAGCATCAATCAAGAGTACGAATCTTCAACTCCCCGGGACTCAGACACACGGACGATGCTTGGATCAACACCAAGAGGGTCAAGCCCTGGGGATGGGGAGCGATCTTACCCGCGGGCGGTTTATTCTGGAGCAAGGGGAGAAACAAAAACGGAATGTTTTGTGAGGTATCTTTTACTTCATTATTGTCCCTACTTCCATTTCCACCGCGCGGTGCCTGTCCAGAAGGGAAAACAGTATGGGGCAACGATCTAAGCACCGTGAGAACTCTGCTTAAATCTCGCCACTCGTGGGGAAGGTAAAGAAAGCAAAGGCGCAATGGTTGCAGGTTAAGATGGGGGGCTTAAAGAAACTTCCCAAAAGCCACCTTGCGAACAGCTCAGGGGAAGAATTCAACGGGGGGGCCATCAGAGTATTAAAGCCAGGCGAGTAATGGGATCAACCATTCCCGCGTGGGACTTCTCTTTTTGGGTGCGTCGACAAAGACAACCAAGATGGAACATTTTTGGGATAAGCGGGGGATACACCGAAGGCGAGCTGGCTGCGCGGACCGAGTCCACGGCCGGAGTCAGTACTGATGTTCACACTGGTACCAACTATTGACTGAAAAGGGGACGATTTGAGAGGGGGACCGCAGAATGTGGACATCATCTTCAGCTATTCTAGAACAATATCTTCGCTGGAGTGACTAGGATTTTGGCCCATCTCTGAACTGGCGTGGAAAACGGAGCCAAATGGGGGTTGAACTTCCAAGAAAAAGGGGTTTAATGCGCCCGGGACAGAGGAGAGCAGGGGGGCGGAGTCTTTGCCGACTTCGCGTTGCTCATACAACAATGCCCGCACTCGGGGGAGTTGCTGGACAAGACCCCAGAACGGGTACAGTGGAGTTTTGAAATCTATTACTGGACACATTAGAATATCGGAAGCAGTTAGAAAAAACAGAAGTAATTTCCTTCGAGTCTTGGAATACCAAGGAAGGATTGAGATGTATGTTGATCACGACGCGGTCCAAAAACAAGTGCTACTCTTGTATGAGAGCAAAGGAGATTTTGTTCGTGGAAAGGGCGTTTGAAACGCGCTTCTCAGAAAATAAGGTGAGGGAGGTATGGTTTGACACGTCTTCCACCGGAAAAATATAGGCGCGGGGGGCTTAAAGGGAAGGGCTTGAATTCAATCCTGTGTCGAACGGGTGGGAGCGGATTAACGAATCTGGGGCATTACATCGAGCTCCCAGGGGAAGGGGGGGGGAGGGGGGTAAGCAGCCGGATAAAATCGGATAAAAAAAAGAGTTTATCGAAGACACATCACCAGATTCTTTGGCGGGAAGCGCAAAGTAAACGGCCGAGGTGCCATCAGGAGGGACCATCGATGAGAAACGACGACCCGATGAGTAGGCAGCGAGAGAGAAGCCCCAGAACCGTTTAGATGGCCAGCCCGCTGCTGAGAAAAAGAATTTTTGTTGGTCGGTGCCCAGCTGCACTCGAAGGAAACACCGAAATAATTGGAAAAAGCACTCTGTGATAGATGGAGTTAAAACGCGGCAGCAGGAACGTCCTCCCAATGAAGGTCACGGGTCAGCACACGCAGAGGGATGAACAGGCGGCTCGCGGCACATGTAGGATCAGCAATTGTCACGAGGGCCAGGGGCGAAATCATAAGGGGGAAGAAGCAAGAGAAAGAAGGGGGGAGCGCGCTGCCGCCATGGGAAGACCAGGGATCGCGCGAACCCAATGTCCGAACTGATAGTCATTACAACTGGGGGGAAATTTAGCAAAGAACAAGGGAAGGGACGAGGGACGAGGAAGCCTTGTCATGGGAAGAACAAGATGTTTTTAACCAAAAATGTTCGCGGGAGACTAACCGATCCCGGAAAATCCCGCAGGAACATTCCGGTCTTCCGTCATGAGGGATCAGCAAAACCAGGTTTTCCGATGAAAAACCAATCTTCCGAGAATGCTGCATAGGGAAACCCCAGGAGGTCGTTTGTATCAGAAACGTTTAATTTTTTAGGCCTATGGAGCCAACATAGAATTTCGCATGTTCCAAATTTGAAACCTCGGCGAAATGGATAACGCCCTGCATAGCAGTGTGGGACTCCTACAACACGCGTAGGGGGGGGGGGAGGGAGATAGGGAACTGCTATGCCTGGGGGGGAAGGGGTTATGTTAATCTGAGGCGTTCAAATTGGACATGCGAAACGATTTGATAAGATAGGCCGATAAATTAAATCCCTGAACGAAGTTACCAATGGTTATGAAGACATGAAAAAAGATAGATTGGGTCTCCGCTTTGACCGGAAACCTGGCTGGGGTGCATCATCCGCTGACGGAAAAACGGAATGGTCTGGTTGCCAAGAAGAATGTGTGGGGTCCCTAAAGAGAAGTGAAGGAAAAAAATCTGCCATCTGAATGATACAACGCGCCTCTCCACTTCGGGCAGGGGAGTTGTCAAAAGCGTCCCGCTTAGAAGGAAGGTTTCGCGGAATTTGGGGGGGTAGTGATAATCCCTTTCAAACCCAGGGCGCAGAAGGGAACGAACCCGTTCCGGTCGCTGCTCTTAATATTCCCTTGATGTTGCAGGGAACGAATTGCAACTGGGCCCCGCAAGGCAAAGGCATCAAAGAGCCTGTCTGACCCCGGACCTATTGGGATGACAATTCATTAGGTCTTTAGTGTGTCGATAGATGACCGTCTGGAAGGTACTTTGTGTCACCAATTACGGGCGCGTTTTAGCGATTCAGTCAGGCACCGACAACTCGTCTTAGTTACAAGAACAGGGGGGCCGGCTTTCATCTACCTGGTGGGCTGCGACTCGCTGCTAAGCAAGCGGGCGTACGTTTTGGGGGGCTGATTGCGAGCCTGATGAACCTGGCTGTTAAACAAAAGGGCGCGCGAAAAAAAAATACCTGTTTCAGGACTTTAGAGAAAAAAGAGCCTGATCCCGGGGGGGTGTTAACAAGACAGCAACGGGGTCTGCATGAGTCGCCACCGGGAAAAGTTCCTAACAAAAAACATGTCTCCCGTGGTGAATTAAAGGGGACGCACCTGGGGAAGCCCGGCCACCGCGACAAATGGAGCTAAGTAGCAGTGAGCCGTGGGCAACAATACCTCAACTTAAGGTTGGCTGGGGACCCCTGAAAGTGAAATGTCAATATGACAGCTGGGCCAAAATCGTATCATCCCAAGCCGAGGCGAGAAAAGTGGGACAGCGCGCGGGTGGAAAACACAAACAAGCAGCAGGGTGGACGTGCTGAAATGCGAAATTACCGCTCTTTCCAGACAAACCGGCTGGACGATATCCTTCCCTCAGTACTTTTTGCGCGCTCTTTTTTTAAAAACCTTGCGGACGTTCTTGTCAGGTGAAACCCACCGCGCGGGCATTTGTAAGGAGAAAGGGAAGAGCGGAATCAAGCCACTTCTCATAATGGATTCCACAGGAAGACAACGGTTGGGTGAACCCCAGGGGGGGCGTCCGGTGAATAATCACCTCTCTGCATATAAGCCCCAAAAGAATCTAGCCTCCCATCTAATAGATGGTTTCCTCGCCTCTCTGAGGATGTGAATTCGATGTCCACATCAGCCGAGTTGCTCCATAGGGACGGCCCAGGGGAAAAACCCGCATGGACCAGCCGGTGTACTCGGCTGCCGCAGTAGCCAGGACGACGTCTGTCGAGCAACTACTCCCAAAGGCTTTCCATCGGGGGGGAGTTGTTCTTCCGCAGAAAACAACCGAAGGTCCACGCCGGATGGGATAAAGCATACGCGCCTGGAAAAGGACATAACGCTCGGGACCTCCTGGGAGGCCGCTTCAGACGTTAGAAGGGGCGGTTAAGATCGTAACCGGCAACACAGTCGCAGCGTTGCGAGGGAAAAAAAAAGAGAACTTGGTCCCCCTCCCGTGGGGGGGGGGTACAAAAGGCTTATATCTACTGGCGGTAGGTCGAATGACAGCGTGGCAGGCAGAAGGTGCAGTCAAGAAAAGCGATAAACGAAAACACTTCCTGTTTCGACTTGGCGCACATCAGGCGTACCGCCCGAAGGGTCAAGCGGATTGCGCTATACCAGGTCCATGGAAACAGGAGGAATGGAATTCCAAGCTCTGGGTCCAGCAAGCGAGGAGTTGGGAAGGAAGGTAGATGACGATGCGTAGCACGCATTTGGGAGGGAGTTGGGGAAGCTGTGTAGCCGCCCTCTTTGGGGAGTTCCGTGAATGATGTCGACGGAAGGCAGATGTCCCAGCAGCTTGTAGGTTTTGGGTGGGAAAGCATGCCTGTTCTGGGGAGCCCTTCCAGCCCAAAGGTTGTCAATGAAAATCTTTCGAACGAAAGATTCAGAATGCGGCTCCGACTTCGTACACATAGGCCAAGAAGTATCCAAGCACAGGCGGGGGGTGAATGCTTAATCTGCAAAGAAGCCACGGCACCAAGGTATTAAAAAAAAGAATCCTCAGAAAAGAAGGTAGCATTTGGGAAGAAAAGCGACAAAGGCTCGCACCACGCCCAACCACGAAGAGCGACGCCAAGAGGGTTAAAGAGACCCCGAATCTTGGCTAGGTAAAGCGGTCGCGAGAAATAGCGTCCTTACACGAAGGGGTGTCCGCGTCATAGGGGAGAAAAAGTTCCAGAGACGGGAGGGTTCAAACTAATGGTTCGGAGGGGGGAAGGGGGGGGGGGGGGAGCAATCATGGCCTTTCCTGATGGTCCAGATTCCGCACTGGACAGACCCCTGGAATCAAGCATGGGCCAGGGTTTCCGCCAGAATGTGCCCATGGGAAGTCAATCAGGAGCACGCTTCGAAGGTACTCCATAATTATTTGGGGCCGCCCAGTCCAACGACCAAGGAGACCTACATATCTTCCCATACGGAAATAACGCCAGGGGGAGGAGAGGATTGGTAATTATTTCGGTCAGGGGAAGGATTTATCGGCGCCCGAATGACACAAGACTACACAAAGGTCGATTCATGGAACATTCGGTATCGGGGTAAATCATTCGAATTCAGTGGTCACCGCATTTGCATGTTTTAACGTCGATCGCGCGCCGGCTCGGCGACACGCAAGGCAGGAACGTGGCCAAAACGGTCCGGACGTTCTACTAAGTGAAAACAGGGGACGGCGAAGGCACGAACTTCTGCGGGTTAAGAGAGAATCAACACAACGGGGGAGAAGAGAGAGATTAAAAAATTGAGTTCCTGACGCAGCCAGCCGGTCCAACGGAGAAGATGGAAGCAGACCGTCGAACGTCAGCACATTAGGGAAGCGCGGCGTGCCGAGAAAAAATAATGCCGGTAAAAAACATCATATGGCGGTGTATTGCGAATATTTCCGAGACCGGAATGGATGGGAACTGAGATAGTCTGGAGAATTGCCTGGGGGGAATGCGCCTGTATCCCCTGCACTTGACATCAAAGAAGAACAGAGGGCGGTATTTTTTATGGAGGGAGCGCTTCAGGACGGTACTTGAGATCGGAACTCGGGCGGAACAAATAATTATGAGTGATGGGACTTCTCTCGTCCGACCGGACGGCTGTAAAGAAGAAAAGGACAATCCTGCGTGAAAGACGCCTGGACGGTCCCAGTAAATTTGCAAAAAAACTTTCGGGCCCCGTGCTGGAGTCAGCGCCCGCCAGTCAAGGACTCCTGTACAGAGGGAACCATGAACATGCCGATCTTGTTTTGGCGAAAATAGGACCGCGAGTGGCGACCTTTAACCTATCTCAGTTGGGGAGGGAGAGCAGGAACTGAGGGGCAGCGCTCCTGGTGGGCGTGCGTGCGGCGCGGGGACGCTTTCTAGCGCCATGCCATCGTCAGGGGAAAGCTACGGTATGGAGCACGGTGCCGCCCTGAATACCCCCCGGGGCCCCCCCCCACCAAACCCTTAATAGCTTGGCTACATTCTGAAGATGCGGGCCCGTACTTTGGCCGTTTCTGGGTAGGTGGTGGGAGAGTGTCGTTCGCAGGCGACGTGCATTGGGGAAAGGTGTGTTGCTAAGGGCCGACAGCATGGATGGCCCCAAAGAGGACGACGGCTGGCGGCAAAAAAAAGACCAGGCGGACAAGAAATTAGACGGAAAAACTCGGAGTCTCTTTTACAAAAAACGGCACAGCGCAAATAAAAAGGGCGTGATTCTCAGACATCGCCATATTATATCTGCATGAGGAACCACCACGATAGACCACTTCCGAGAATGCAAAAGCCGTTTATCCAATGGGGGGGGCTGGTATCTCAATCGGGACCCTGCTTGGGCGGCGGCAAGGATGGCGCAAGTTTGAGAAACGGATTTCAGGGGAGAGGCGATAGGGTAGTCAGGAAAATACCTGCCCCATGAAAACCAGCTGGTGAATGGTCGCGGCAGCCGAGGAAAACGATCTAAGCCAGAACTGGAGAAGGTCGGCTGAACGAAAAGCACACTAGGGGGGAGGGGGCTGGTAATAAACTCTCTCGGAAATGTTGCCGGTTAAGGGCTAATGAAACCGCCCCGGGTCACGGTTTAAAAAGCAAAGGAACTCGCTCAAAGGCCAGCAGAGTAGGAAAAGAAAGGCTCTTAACGGTAGCCTTCCCAGAGGATTTTTGGCGGAAAAACCACGATGGAAAGCAAATTGGGGAGAATCTGTGATACTCACCTGACTGCTAATGTCTTGCTACGCGAAAGCCGAGCCACTCTGGGGAAGACCGGGGGATTGTTCACACTGGGAGGGGAAGAGTGGATGAAGGCTATGGAGGGGACCGGAAGAAAGAAATAGTCAAAAGCGGGGAGGGGAAAAAAGGCATTTCTTTCTCTGTGTCGAGAAGGAAATTTTGGGGCAAGCCTTGGCTTCTTATTCGCCTTTACCGGACGAACAGGGGGTGAAAATCCCAAAACGATGAAAGCCGGTACAAGGAAAAAAAAGAGGACGAGTTGAGTCTGCCGAGAGCCGCCGTTTCTCATTTAAAAGGCCCTCTCTCAGGGGTGGGTTTACACGAGACAAAACTAAAGAAGGTTGGAAAAAAAAAAAGAGAGCAAGTACTCGTGCTCAGGAGAGTATCCGTCCGGAAGCGGGGAGGAGCGGAGAGTTTCATTCTGCGCAAAGAGGGGGCGGGAGCATACAGAATTGTTCTGAGTGAAAAAAACAAAGGCGCGGCACAATCTCCTCCAGTCGGCGAACAAAAGGAAATCAGAGCTATTTGTTGTCCAGAGGGGGGTCAATGGTGGCGGGACTGCAGCGTTCAGCAAAAGAAGGGAGGGATTGGTTTCAAATTACCCCTTGGGCCACTGCACCAGAGTCGGGTGAAGGGCGTCTGGCAGGAGTGCTTGAGTACATCCACGGTGCGAAAAGGGTGTTGGGGAGAAAAGTGGAAAGACGGAAACGAGAACTCCTGCAAGCACGGGGGCAAAAGTGGAAGGAGGGGAAGCCGAAGATCAGGCTAATCGTTATCGAAAAAAGAGTGGGCTGTAAGGCGCCAGCGGGGTTAAGAAGCCTATTGTTCATGTACATCTCCATCGAAGATAAAAAAAATAATTAGGAAATAGGTAGAGACCAGCCCCCTTAGATAACCAGGCCCAGGGGGAGGGAGAAGATAGAATAAGGTGTCCGTTTCCCGCGCTGCAAAAAGCTACGGACAAACCTGTCCAAAACCGAAGAACACCAGAAATCTTCCAACGGTTATAGAGGTGGGGCATACATGAAAGGAACGTGATCATGCCTTCCGTCCTCCCCAAAAGGGTGTTCACGGGGGTCAAAGGGCGTGTGCAGGGAAGAAGGAAAACAGGGCAAGCCATTCAATTTGGGGGGGGGGGGGTTGGACACGCGCTTGGGGGATGGGCAGTAAATCATAGTGATAGGGGAGCGCCTCAAACGGGGGTGTAGGGTAGCAAGGCGCCCGGGTCTGCCCGGATCGAGGGGATAAAAAGGGCCGATTGGTGAGCATGAAAAAGCGGGAAGAGATAGGGAGAAAAAACCAGTGCCATTTACTCTGAAAGAGGAACGTGGTTTCTGCATCAAGAGTTGCAAGAGGGGGACAGGGAACAAGCCTGGAGGAGATCACAGACCAAACCGAACGTGGCCTGAAAGGACTGAGCTTATCTTCTTAAGGTCCGGCGGAGAAAAAGAGAAAAAAGCGGTGCGGAGGGTCGGAGAAACCAAAAATCCTCATGGGGGGGGGAAAAAGGCGTTCATAAAACCTAGAGAGAGGTTAACACTTCGAATGGCATGGAGTTATGGGTAGAATGCCATCTAGACATATGCGAAAAAGGGGGGGGGAAAAAAATTGGAAAAACGGCCAAAGGCTGAGTGGTTTTTAC
>Ga0179593_1783167_pt1 | contig 12306 bp, 18 predicted proteins | sample CZODoug2_1_08_16_FD_185931 | JGI IMG/M metagenome (GOLD analysis project Ga0179593, IMG submission 185931) | Vadose zone soil fungal communities from Angelo Coast Range Reserve, California, USA - CZODoug2_1_08_16fungal (PacBio error correction) | ecosystem: Environmental > Terrestrial > Soil >...
CCTTCGACTTCACCTTACCAACTAATGAAGACTACAGTCTAAAGGGGGGAAAAAAACCGGAACGTGAGGGGAAATCTACCGCCAGAAAAAAAGACCAGGGGTCTAGAAACGGGGGAAGTATTGCTCAATTAATTAAGAAAGGACCTCCGTGCGAAAACGTCAGGCTTCTATTAGTGAAGAAAAAAAAACCTCAATTCTACGCAAGCAGGGGGGAAGGAAAAGGGAAGGGTCTAGACAAGGAGAGGGCCGTCTTCATTTGAAAAAAGCTAAAGACGGCTGAGGGAGGGCGATGAGAAAAAGAGTTTCCTGATTATCAAAAATCACGCGGAGTTGGGGGGGAAAGAATGAATGCTCTCGCCTTCCAGGGAAAAAGAATAAGCCCTAGGAAGCAGAAAAAACCAAGAATAGCGCGGAAAAACATAGAATCCCGCTGAAGAGTCCAAGGAGCGTCGTATCAGGGGGGAAGAGGGGGGAAGAGACCACTGGGGGGTCCTACAAAAACCACCTCGCTTCAGGCGGAGGAATCAACCAGAAGGAGGGAAAAGGACGAGACCCCTGGACCGAGCTCTGAGAGGAAAAAGAGGAATTCTTCATTGGCTGATGGGCCGGGAGGGGGGAGGGACGCATTCGCTCGCCTACGTCGCCGGTGGATGAGGGATCGTGCCCGGCGTAAGGTTGGGGAGGAAAGACCGAAAACTCTCCAACTAAAAAGGGCATTGTGAAACCCAACTGAAGGGTCATTGCGATTGAGGCGCTGGACGAAGCAGAAAGCTTCCTCGAACGGTAGCATTTCTACTAGTAAGAGAAGAAAAGTCGATAGGGGGTAAAAAAAATCTTGGTATCTACACACCAGGGGGAAACGTCCTAACCGTGGTCCTTGAAAAAAGACAGCTTCAGAGAGAGACTCCACATTTAGAAGGGAGGCGCGGAGAGGTGAAGTGTTGTGAAAAGCACGCCAGAGGCGAAATTATTCCAGCAGAAAGGAAATTTTGTTCGCACCAAGAAAATGCTGTCCGAAACAAGAGAGTGGAGAAAAGCGCCGACTTGTTCGTTGCAAGGGGGAACAGTCCGCAGCACCGTATTAACTATATGAAAAAGCCATGCCCAAGTAAACCGTCGACAAAACGGGCCAAAAAGGAAGAGCCGTCCATGCCGCGTCTCGTCGTCGGGGAGAAAAACTTGGGGGGGAAAAAGAAGGCTTATCTCTCCGCTTGCTTTTAGGGGCTTTCGGCTTCCTGGATCAAAGCACGGAACCTTCAGCAAAGGCGCGAAAAAAATAGCCCCTTTCGGCAGACGGGAGGAGAGAAGGACCTTAGAAAAAGGAAAGGGGGGGATTCTTACCACTCTTGTGGGAAGGAGACGACGCGCCTGTACGAGAGGGAGAGATAGTGATATTTTCGGGGGGCCTATCTCACGACCGGAAGGGGGGGAGATAAACCCGGAGGGAAAAAAAAAAAGCGCGTTCACCGTTGTTTTAAGGAGTTGATCAACGGGAGTCATGAGGGGCGGTCACTGAGTGGGAAATAGGGGGCCCACAGAAAGATTCTTCTCTCCCACGACTGGTAGGGGCCGATGGGACGCTCCCATCTATGGGGGGAGAGAGGGGAGGGGGGCACGGCCTCTATCGAGAAAGGGGGTAAAAGATAAGGAGAGCGAGGGAGGAAGGTGCAAAACGCTGAAAGCGCAGCCACCCATGGAAAAAAGTAACATCAGTATTTTTTATAGAAACCAAACGTCGGGAACACGGGACGAAGGGAAATATCGTGTGACACTCAGAAGAAAAAAGGCGGTGCCACAAACAGCATGATCACCTGCAAAAAACGGTGATAGGGAGGGAAAGGACCTTGTTTATTCGTCAACGAGGGAAAGGGAGGGAGATCGGAAAGGACGAAGTAACATTATTCTTCTATAGAGAAAAATTCGGCGGGGGAGGGACAATAAAACCCCCAAGGAAAAAAAAGCTCATCATCCCCGAATCGATCCGTCGGATGAAGGGAAACTCTTTCTTCCTGCACGGGGGGGACGCGCCTCTTGCACCGGAGATGGAATAGAGAAGGAAACAGAACCACGCCATCGGCGCGAATATAGAAAAAACATTCGCGTCGCACCGGAACCGAGGAAGACGCCGAAAGGAGGGCGGGAGACGATCTTTGATTGGCAGGAGTTCGAGAGGAAACTTTTACGGGGAAAAAGGCCGCCTGATTAGACGCAGACCACGAACAAGGGGCGTGCGCAAAGAAAAGAGCGCAAGGGACCAGACTCTCGAAAAAGCGAGCAGCAAGGAAGGGGGGCAAAACAGGCGTCTTTATCTGAAAGAGCCGCGAGGAAGGTCACCACCACTGGAAAGAAGAGAGACTTCACTCTGTCTAATACTATTCAGCGGAAAAAGAAGGGAGTACTTCTTTATCTCATTCCAAAAACCACTATGTGAGGGGAAAAGCTACTAACCGACCAGGTAGAGAAAACTTCTTGCGATAACAGGAGGAAGGGAACAGAGGAAAAAGCGTCCTCACCAGCAATTTTAGAAAAATGACCCAGCGAGGTCATGGGGGGTCCCATGGAAGAATACGTTGAAGGGGGGAGGATGGCACATTCTCCGGAGGAAATCGAGGGGTTCGACACGGACGACGGGATAGGCTACCCTTTATCAAGGAGGGGAAGACGGAAAAATCAGCATTAAGCAGACGGGGAGGGAAGCGCGCTCGGTAAAACGTTAAAAACGCGTCCGAAAAAATTCTTTCTCCAGGGGGGAAAGGCCGAAAGAGGGTCTTGCCTGAAGAAGTAAGTAAAATAAGGAAGGATCAACTCGGAAAAAAGGATCTACTGCCGCAAGAAGAGAGAATAGTCTTAAACGCGGGGAGGCTGGTGCAGATAGAGGAGAACCTGGGTGTCGGGCTGAGAGAGAAAAGGGGGGGGCTCGCCGGGAAAAGCTAGCCTTCATGAAAAAAGGAAAAAAAGCCGCTGGAGGGTGGAAGGACTGGAAAGAGGACGCAAGGTATCCCTCTCGAAAAAGGGGATTCGCGGGGGACGGCCTGCGAAGAAAAATAGCCGTCTCAGGTCTCGAACAACTCGTCGCACCATCTGCTGGTAGGAAGGAAAAATTGAAAAGGAGAAACCTTTACTCACCTCTACGTTGCAGGCACGGAGTTCGCGGGGAGCTGCAGGACTCCTTAAAAAAGGAGAGAACGGGAGGGAAGAGACGTTAGATCGAGAGTTCCACGAAAAGTGCAATTCGGGTTCCACGTAAAAAGAGAAGAAACCGTCTCAGAAGGGGGGAAGGTGCAGGTCAGGGGAAGGTGCGTTGGAGGTTGTCAAAATCCAATCCGAGGAAAAAGGGGGGGGAGGACTGCTGAGGGGGACACCTAATTTTAGGGGGATCCGTGACCTCTTATTAGAAAAAGCTCGAAGAAAACTCTTTTTCATTCGGGGGAAGAGGTCATGGAGAGGGGAAGGGTCCCCCCGCAGAAGAAGAGTGAAGAGGGTCAAAAATAGACGTCAAAAACGAAATGCACGGATGAAGGTGGTAGCGTCCGCTAAAAGAAAAGTGGCAACGAGACGTTCCCAGATCGAAGGAGGAGACGGCTAAATCGGAGATCCGGTACGGTGAAGGGTAAAACCCCCAGCCAGAAAAAAAAAAGGGTCATTGTTTCGGAGGTCTTGCGGCCTAGGACAATGAAATGAAGATTGGAGGTTCGCTAAGGGGAAGAAAGGAGGGAACAAAGGAATTACACACAAAAGGGGGAGTTGCAGTTCGAAAATAAGCATGAAGAGGCTTTTCTCTCGCAGGAGAGGGCCGTCTCTAAGGGAGGAAAGATAGTGCTATATGGAAAAAATTCTCATGGAAAGGGTTGTTCGTTTTCCAAGAAACGTCCATCCGCATCGAAAAGGGGGACCGTGGAAAGGGGGGGGGAAAGTGCAACATTTATGAAGGGAATGTTTAGTAACCCAGGCTACCGAAAAGTCCAAGGGGGAGGGGATCTGGGTTCGACCTGGCTTTTTGGAGGTTTTCTCTCGAAAAAACGGATTAGGAAGGGGAAAGAAAGGGATACAATCATTCAAGGGAGGGCTGCATCAGGGGGTTGGGGGGATGAAGACTTTTAAGGGGAGAAGGGCGTGAACCAAGAAGGCAATTATCAATACCTGGACCAAACGGACCACTAGAAAGTTGGCGAAGTCGTATTTTCCGTACTAAACACCTTTAAGAAGAAAAGGTGTTGGAGGGGACCTATATCACGGGATTTGCAGACTGACTGATCTCCGAGGCCTATATCAAAGATACATAAAGGGGGAGGGGGAATGAGAGAAGAAAGATTTTTGTGCAAAGGCCTGATGGCGCTCTCAAAGGGGGCGGGCCAGGGGGGAAAAGAAGAATCTTCCCGTGGCGAAAAAGGGAAAGAAACGAGGGCAGGAGAAGGGAGCCACCAGAAACGGCAGAGGGTTTGTGGCCCAAAGTAACTTATAGGAAGGGGGGCATGCGTCAATCAGAAAAACTCTGCGCGGGACCGAGGTGAACTCAAGAAATTCCATTTAAGAAGCAAGGTTTTGGAGAGTAAGACTCATAGAGAAATTCTTGAAATGTGACCCAGGGAAAACCGACTCTTTTTAAAAAAGAAGAGCACTGAAAGTAAGGGGAAAAAAGTTCAATCTTTTAAAGACAGTCGTGGAGAACGGTGGCACCATTCGTTTGTTCACCAGAAAAAAAAAATAAAACCTAGGGGGGGAGGAGAAAGTACAATCCTGATCCACGAAAAGAAAAAAGACCAACTAAGGCGCAGGAAGGATCTAACGTAAGAGAAGTGGAAAACCGAGGGGGGAGGCAAGCCCTCTCTCCCTCCATCTGGAAGGGGGAAGTAGCGGGATTATCCTGGGGGGAGGGGGAGGAAGGCTATCGCTAAAACGGCTCACGTCGCGGCAAGAGGACCGGGGAGAAAGCTCACGGTAAAAGATCTTTGTTGCCTATTCGGGAAAGGGAGAGGCCGACGGAAAAGGGGGAAGACGGCGTCTCTCATCCTGATGACGTGCAGAATTGGGCGGTAAGATTTTCCGATTAAGAAAAGAAGTCTATACTTCAAGCTCCTGAAAGAAAGGAGTAAATTCAAAAGGAAAACCGCTCATCCTCCCCAAAAAGGAAATATCTCCTGAATTAGACAGAATAAAGCCCCCTTCTTCTGCAAGGCCACGAAGGGCGCGTGGGAAGAGGGAGAGGTTAAATTTCCTCATCCTCTGACGAAGCAGGCAAGAAAGAATTAGCAAAGATCTCGTCCGAAAAAAAGACGGAAGACGCGACGCGGACCCCTGGTAAGAGGAAGAGGCATGCGCGCTGTCTTCTTCATTAGAAATGCCGCGCGGGATAAGGGGGGGAGGATGGAATCTAAGGACGTCGCCGTTGTGGAGTTCTATCTGTTCCCAGAGGAAGGGGTGAAAAAAAGCGAATACCGAAAAAAGCTCCAAGCCAAAAAATAAAAGATTGTTCAAAAGGCCCACTTGCACCTCGCTTGGGGAAGGGGGGGAGATTGACGAGAGAGTTCTGACTCTCCTACGCAAAGAAGGTATCGCAGCAGTCTAACGATGAACTTTCGAAAGGAGGAGATGCAACTCAGCTTTTACGACAAACCAGGGAAACACTTGACCGAAAAGGGGGAAGGTTCATCGACGAAACGTATGCGACAGAAAATAGGTGGAGGAGAGGTTTACTTGGGACGGAGAATGCAAGACGCGGGCTCCCAAAAAAATCCATCCGATGAAAGAACTCAAAATGTGGGCTCACCAGACAGAAGCTTTCTATCTTAACCAAAAAGCGATTGGGAAAACTCTACAAAAGGAGAAACGACTTGTTCGTTGAAGGGGGGGAGGGAAAGGCCGGCCTGGAAAGGAGGATCAACGCCATCCCCAATAGGAGAGGGAAAGAGCCCGCAGGTGAGAAGGGAGGGGGGAGGGGTCCCATGTTATTGTGTCAAAAAGGTGAGAACCGTTGACGAAAGAGAGACTCTCAACTGGCGTTGGAGGGGTTCGCTTCCTTATCATCAAAGGATGCCGAAAGATGAGGAGCGTCTCGACCCCTTGAAGGGGGAAGCAAGCCTACTGATCGCTTCGGGATGATACAGAAAGAGGGTTTCGGGTTATCTCTCTGTACGTAGAAAAAAGAGGGAAGAAAAAATTTTGCGGGGAAGGGATAATGATCTCATACTACCTTGCTCTCAAAAGTCATCCTCCAGAGGGGCAAAGGAAGGATCAGGTGATGCATTGGAGAAAGACACCGCAGTCTGCTGGGAGTCGTTCGGAAAGGCCGCTATGGGCCCACAGAGGAGGGAAGGTGGGCCTGATTCTGCTCTAAAAAAAAACCAAAACACCCACAAACCAAAAACACAACACCCAAAAAAAAAAAACAAAGGGGGGGCTCTGTTACGCGAAGAAGGGGGAGCGTGGCATGGGGGGGGGGGGGGGGGGGGGGGGGGGGGGGAAAGCACCCACAACAACCGGGGGGGGGGAAGATATATCAAGGAAGAGCTTACACCATCATCGCAAAGAGTAAAACAGAGCCCCATGAACAGTAGGGTGTAGAGTCAGAGAAGACCCGTCTGAACATGGCAAAAACCATACCTTCTTTACACTCAGAAAAAAAGGAGGGGAGACACCAGCAGCAAGGATAAAAAAAAACTGTTATCTCGTACTTGAGGGGAAAGACCTTGGTGATGAGCCAGTCGAGAGCCGGTAGTGGGGAGAAACTGGCATGACGGAAACATCTCGCTTTCTCCGGAAGGCGGAAAAGGAATAAACCCAAAAAAAAAGGGGATCATCAGACCCGAAAAAAGGAAGGAGGGCGCGAAGGCAGCGTGCTGAAAAGAGCGCTGACAGGGGGGGGGAGCGGCGAGGGAAAGCCCCGGCAGATGGATCTTGAAAAAAAGAAACATCCGCCGCACCGCAGCTGAGCGATATAGATCTGAGGGGAAAGGAGAGGCAACTACCCATCAAAAAGAAGAGGGACCAGAGAAAGGGAGGTACCATCGATTCGATCGTGGAAAGGTTCGATGCACAATGGGCCTCGTTAAGTTCTGCCTTGGGAAAAAGTCTCCATCACGCCACAACAAGGGGGGTGCGCAAGGAGAAAGCGGCGAGGGGGTACGCTAAAAAAGCATTATTGTGCTCCAAAGGGAGGTTCGTGGAAAGGAGGGGAGACCCGCGCCTCGGCGAGGGAACCACTCACTTCTCACATGAACCGCCTCCACTGGGGGTCGAATATCTATTGCTGGCCGGAGGGGAGAGAAAACATGACAAGAGGGGGGAGTGCTGATCTCTCCACCTAACGAGGTGCGGGTGCACGAGTCGGGGGGAAGTAGTTCGGGGTCGTATAACTGCTGCGGGAAAGAGAGGGAATTTCGATGCCCAGAAAAACAATTTCGGAGGCAAATAGCCAAGCCAAAGGGGACAGTTGGGGGGCCTTCTCCACTTCTCTGACGGAGCTTTGGGAGTCTCGGGAGAAAAAACCTTCCGCCTGGAAGAGGAGGGGTGCACACCGGAACGTAGGAGCGGGCTGCGAAATTAGTCAAGGCCACACAGGCAATGAGAATGAGATGGAGCGCGAAAAAAGTGTCGCGTCCCGAGCAAGGGGACCCTGAACGGGGGGGGGTGGGAAAGGGTCAGATCTCGGGAAAAAAGTGCCTTCTCCTAAAAAGGAGTGAACGAGAGAGGCTCAAGAGACTCCGACACATCGCAAGGGGGGGGATTCCTTTCGAGACCGAGGGATGCTATGCAGGAAACGCTCCTCTCCTGGAGAGGGAGGGCTCGAAGGGGGAGAAAAAAAACTTCAACGACGGCCGCGAGAAAGGTTGCAGAAAGAAGCGGATGGTTTGGCTGGGACTCGGCTCAAAAAAGGAACTTCTGAAGGACGCTCGCAGGAAAAAGGCGCGCCGGCGGAGCCGCGGAAGCGACGCGTATCGACCAGGGAACCACTCTGTAGCAGGGGGGAGAGAGGATTCACACGGGAAAAGCGACGTGGGAAAGCGGCTCGCCTTAATGAAGACCTGAATGAAGCGACTAAAGAAGCTTTCTGTAGATCGAAAGTGTAAGGAAAATAGCACGGGGTCCATCGGTTTTCAAAAAAGATACCAGGACGCCGGAGGGGCATTTCGTAAGTAGGAGCTTGGGAAAGAAAAAGAAAGACCAATCCTCTTTTGTGAGGGTCGGGATGGGAACAAAGTTTTTTAACTAGAGGGGAAAAATGATTTGCCAGGAGAGGACATTAGGAAAAAACATCGGGAAGGTCAGGCGCAGGGCCGGTTCAAAGGAGAAAGAGGGAAAGAAAGTGGTCTCCGTCCCCAACGTGAGGGGGTAAAGGACTTTGGAAGGAGTACTGCTTCCTGTAACTCGGGGGAGGGAAATCCCCGAAAGGAACGCTCAGCGATGAGAAAAAACTTGCCATTACCTCAAATATGGAAAGGAAAGGAGGTGCCTGTGCACCGAAAACGCAAAACAGACTGGCAGGGTTTGCAAAAGTCTTGGAGAACAGAGGGGCGGAAAAACCACTTAATATTTAATCGTACTGAGCAGAAGAAACCGTATAAAGACATAAGCACAACACGAATTGCTTTCATTTTAAGAAAAGGAGAAGAAGAATGGCGAGGAGGGCTCGGCCAGGGTTGGAAAGGAGGTTCAGATGAACACGAGAAAAGGGAAACGGTTAACTAGCAAGCTCATGTCCATGGGGGGAGGTTCCTTGCCCGCTGCCATAAGGAAGACTTGTCAAAAAGTGATCATTGAATGGGGGAGCCAAGTAACCACCTCTTCTAACCGTCAATCGGGTAGGGGAAAACAAGAGGCGTACCTTAAATCTTTTGGGGGGGAGAGCTCAACAAGGATTACAAGAGAGGGGGGGTACATCATTCCGAAAAGGAGCAATAACTAATCATGACTTGGAGACTCGGGGAGGGTAGGCAGGACTCCCAGGAAAAGACCTTTTTTGAAAAAAGGGCCCCGAGAGCCCTTTGGAAAGGAGGCGCGGGGAGGAAAGGGGGGGAGGGAGAGAAGGGGGGGGGGGAGGGGGGGGGAGGGGGGGGAGGAGTGGGGGAGGGGGGGAAGGAGGGGAGGAAGGAAGGGGAGGGAGGAGGGGGGGAAGGGGAAGGGGAGGGGGGGGGGGAGAGAAGAGGAGGGGAAAAAAAGGGGAGGGGGGGAAAAGGAAAGGAAGGGGAGAAACGAAAAAGGAGGGAGAAAGGAAACAAAAGGAAGTGACGAGGGGGGGGGGGGAGAAGTAGAAAAGAGGAAAGGAGACAAAGGAAGAAAAAAAGGTAAAAGCAGGGTAGGAGGAGAAGGATCGGAAGAGTGATGGAAAAAGAAAAGGAAAAGAGAAGAAGAAGGGGGAGAGAAGGAAGAAGAAGGGGAGGGGAAGAAGGGAAAGGGGGAAAGGAAGGGCGGAAGAAACAGAAAGGGATAGAAAACAAAAGTGGAGGGAAGAAGAGGAGAGCAGGAGGGAAGGAGGGGAAAAAGAGGAGAAGAAAGAAAGAGGGAACAAAGAAAGGGAGGGGAGAGAGAGCAGAAAAAAAAGACGGGGAGAGAAGAGCAAGATGGAATAAAGAAGGAAAAAGAGGCGGGAGGGCAAAGGAAGGAAAAAAAGAAAGAGACGGAAGGGGGGGGGGAAGGAGAAAGGAAAAGGGGGAAAGAGGGAGAACAGAGGGGGGGGGGGGGAGAAAGAGACGAGACGAAACGGAAAGGAAAGAGAAAGGGGGAAAAAGGATGAAAACAAGGGGAAGAATGGAGGAGAAAGGAAACAAAGAAATAAAGGTAAGGGGGAAAAAAGAGAGGAAAGACAAAAGAGATAGCGAGGGGAGGACGGGAGAGGAGGAAAAAGAAAGAACGAGAGAAAAGAGAGGCAGGGACAAATAGGAGACGGAAAAAGCAAAGAGGGGGGAAAGAAAAAGGGAGGGAAATGAGGAAAAGACCAGAAACAAGGAAAGAAGGGAGCTAAGGAACTAAGTAAAAAAGGAGAGGAAGGCAATAGGAAAGAAGAAAGGGTAGGGGAAGGAAAGGGAAGGGAACAGAAGAAAGAAGGAAAGGGAAGGAAAAAAAGGGGAACAAAAAGGGAAGGGAAAAAAAATAGCAAAGGGGAGGAGAAGAATAAAAGAGACAGCGAAGAGAGGAGAGGAAGGAGAGAGGGGAGGGGAAGTACGGGGGAAAGAAAAGGGGGAAGGGAAGAGAGGGAAAAAGACGGAAGAAAGGGGGTGGAAGGAACAAAAAAAAAAAAGATAGGGGGGAGGGGAATGAAAATAAGAAACACTGACATAGGAAAGGACACTGTAGTGAAGGGAAGAAATGATCGCGCCCGCGGAAGAAGAAATGAAACTTCTTGAGAGAGGAAACAGACTTTTTTGTGAGAAAGGGGGGGACGTACATACCACGGTTTTGGGGGGGCTTAAGCAGTAAAAGGAAAAAAAATCTTCAAGGGAAGTGGCCTCCCGAGTCGAAAAGAGCAACCATGAGAAGGCTGCGAAGTGGGAACGTCACCGTCAAGAAAAGGCCAGGAGGAAAAAAAAAACGATGCACTGAAGACGTGACATCCGGGAACTGTCCTAAAGAATCCGGAACGCCGGGGGAGAAAAAGTAACAAACAGCAGAAAGATGCTTTACTTGGAAAGGACGCGTTCAGTATTGAGACGGAAAGGCCGAGAAAGGGCACGATGTCGCCCGGAGGGTAACCGAGTGCGAAAGGAAAAAGAGCAGCGGATCACGGAGGAATTCGGTGTTTCAAACCATCAGAACCAACTCACATCCGAGGGGAGGACAAGCCGCTCCCCGAGAAAGGGGAAAGACCGGCCCAAATAGGAGAGATCCTTCTAAATTCAAAAAGAGTTACCGTGAGTGAAAAATAAGATCTACAGCAAGAGGAGTCGTCGATTATCTGAAGGAAGGAAGGCTGATCAGAGGAAAAGTCAACGTCTCGGCTGAGTACAGGACTCAAGGGCTACCACAGGGGTGACTAAGGCCTGGAACTCGGAGAAAATCAACGCCTGCGCGCAAGAAGGGAGGAGAGACTTGCAATGAAGGGAAAAGAAAGGGGATCCATGCACGCATCCAGGCGGGGTCCTGAATGTCTCGCGGGCAGTTGGCCGGCGATCGAACAGCCTCAGAAAGAAGGAGCGCTGAACTAAACTAGAAAAAAAAAAAGCGCCATCCTACGGATCGCCGAGGGGGATCAAGATGCGGGTGGGAAAGACGGACTCCTTGGTCCTAAGAAAACCACCAGAGGGAGAACGGCTCGCCTCAACTTAATCGTGCTCGGACGCGACACGACCGAGCGATCAGCTCATGGAGAGTGCTGATGTGGCCGGGACAGAGGGAGAAACTGTTGAGGAAAGAAATCGACGGTGTCACAAGAAAAACAGGCGGAAGGTTTTCTGGCGGACCGAAGAAGGGGTGGGTTCAGGGGGGGGGGGGGGGAAAGGAGGGGATGCAACCTCGCTTTGGGGGAAACGAAATTGCTGGTGGGATGGCAAGAGCAACTACTCGACATCCTGTAGAGAGGACCTGCTGAACGACTACTTCGATCGAAAAAAAGGATCGACACAAGGTGGGAAGGGGAGGAAAAGAAAAACAAAACCCAAGGGTTCATCAGACCGAGGCCTGCATCGGTAGGCGAAAGAATGGAAGATGTGATTAGCAAGGGTGTTGTGACCCCCGAGAAGGCCAGACAAAGAGAGAAAAGCCTATGCAAGAAAAGGGGGGGGGGGAGAACCATCCTTCTTGTCTCTAGCGCGCGCTTGGAGAAGGCAGACACAGCCTCGAGACTTTTTGGGAGTGAACGTGATTGAGAATCAGGCACAAAGAAATGCTGAAAAGGAAAGAAAAAAAAGAAGACGAATCGCAGTAATCGCGCCAAAAGAAGTACCCATTTAGTGTAGGTGCGACGAAAGTGGGGAGAAAAGGGGGGGGGCCGCTGTCTTTGGCGAAAAGGAGGGCTTACGGAAGAGAAAAATCATCTTCCGGTCAATAGAGAAAAGTGACCCTTCGGAGGGAAAGCACGAGTGGGGACCTGATCGAGGGGAAAGAATGCTGCCACTAGGGGGGGGGGGAAGGGGGGAGGGCGACGCTTTAAAGATATCGCAGCATAAGGTTATGGAAGCAAAGGCAATTCCGAGAGAAGAGTCGATCACCCCGTTCTTAAGAAAAAGGAAAAACCTTCGAGAGAAGGATGACAGTGTCATTCTGCTGTGGGGGGAATGGGAGCGGTCTGAGTGTCACGCGGAGCTTGTTCCCACGAGGAGGGAGAGGCTCTCTACACCGAGGGAATTGTACAGCAAAAGAGGGGGAGCAGCTTTT
>Ga0179593_1317767_pt1 | contig 12305 bp, 17 predicted proteins | sample CZODoug2_1_08_16_FD_185931 | JGI IMG/M metagenome (GOLD analysis project Ga0179593, IMG submission 185931) | Vadose zone soil fungal communities from Angelo Coast Range Reserve, California, USA - CZODoug2_1_08_16fungal (PacBio error correction) | ecosystem: Environmental > Terrestrial > Soil >...
AAAACCCCCGATTGAAGTGATTTCCAGTGCAAGCTAGACTCTCGTGGAGGTGGGGTAGAAGGTCGATAAAGGTTAAAGCAACTGGAAAGTTGGGGCATAGGTGTGCTGTCCGGGAGATAAAGGATGACGTGAATGGTCCTCCAGTGTTCGATATATTTCTGAAACGAAAAGTAATGGCAATGAAAAGAGGGGCAGTCCGTGCGGGTTGGCTTTAGCACAGTGGGGGGTGGGTACATGATGTCGCGCTCGGGAAGACAGTCCTGGTTAAAAGCTGATAAGCTTTAAGCCCCGTTTCAAACAGACCCAAGAACTGTCCAGGTGGAAAAAAACGTCCCATCCACGTCCTTTTTAGAAGAAAACAAGACTGCGAAAAAAAGAACCAAAAATGGGGTTTCGACCAGCAACCAAAACCAGGAGCAGTCACAAAAGAAGCTCCACCAGGAAATGGGAACCTTGGGCATATCCCGCAGTGTCATAGAATAAGTCTGAAGGAAAGGGGGGGGGGGGGAGGAAAATATTCCTAGACTTCTGTTCGGTCGAACACACTTTCCCGAAGGGGCGAAACCCATCTGATTGTCCAGCAAGATGGGTTGGCCAAGATTAATCGGTTTCATTCGAGGTGATGAGCTGAGAATCCTCAAAAAAAAAAAAAATAGAGGTAAAGCAAATCGTCAACCAATACGATGGGTCACCCACAGGTGGTCTTTACGCCAAGTGTGGGCCCTTATCCCCCTCAAAGGGGGGGGGGGGGGGATAGATGGAGACTCGTGGAGGGAGGATGTGTGGGGGGTGGTTACGTCAGGCGTCGAGGGGGAGACGGGAGGGACGGGGTACATTTTTCCCAAGAGAAATTCATTGGGTAAAAGGGTACCATTTGCGGCGAGAACTACCGCAGTGAAGAGAACCCAGACTCTTGGACTGGAAAAAAGACTCGAGATCAGCAGAATAATGCCAGTGCTTCGCTGCCAAAAGAACAGAGTGAACCGAGTTGAAAAAGTAAACGATTCCTTGTACGGAAGTGTAAAAGAAGCGAATGCCAAGCCCCGGCGGGAGGGGGGGAACTCGTGAAGAAAAAAACTGTTTCAAGGAAATCTTCAAAGAGGTTTGATTCAAGAAGAAAAAAAAGGGGGAAAAAAATTCAACAATCCTAGCCAGAAGGTCCAAATCGAGATTGAGGAGGAGGGGACAAACAGAAATGGTGGAACAAGAAAAAGAAGGAAGACGTTAAACATCGGACAGAAGGAAAAAGCGAAGTGGTAATTGTCAGAAGAATCATCGAGGATTGGGGTCCCCTAACACAGGCTAACGAATTCACTTATCACAGGGATTAGGAGGCTTGTAGGGGAAGAAGATAATCGAAGGACATGCGGACGACAAAAGAAAAAAACTGATAATGAAGACGAAAGGCAAAGAGGGAGAAGGGAGAAAAAAAGGGGACTCCTACTCTCACACCACCCCCTTTGAAAGGAAGGGGAAAAGAGATATATCACGGTTGAAGAACGGGATTGTCTTTCGAGAATCAGGAAGAATAGTAAAGGGGGTAGGTACTACTTTCATATGTCTGACTTCCTTGTCATTTCTAACAGAAAGAGATCGTTAATTAAAGTGGATTCGGGTTGCAGGGGATGGGTAACAAATATAGATGGGGGCTAGGGGGGACAATTACATTAGCTGACCGAAGGAGGAAGAGGGGACGGGTCTGACCTTCTCTTTTGCAAACCGCTTTCTGCAATGTCATCATCATAAATCAAAAGAAAGGGGGTGGGACTTCTTAAAAAAAGGACTAGGATGGTGCCAAAGCCGGGGGGGAAAAGCGAAAGTCAACACGCGGATACAAACCAAGCCAACTAACAGTTGGAGACTAGGGCACAAACTAACGCAGGGGCATCTTGGTCAGACTAAGGATCTTGGAAACAATGAAGTATCCGGAATCTTTACCTGATCGGTTCCTACGGTCTGGTAAAAGGGCAGTATAACACTTGGAACTTACATAGAGGTGTGAAGGGAAAGGGGTTTTATTGCTAGGCACTGGGAGCGATTGCCGAAATGGGAAGGGGACAAACTTAAATTCTCGGGGGAAATTTTTCCACAAAAAGGGAAAGACATCACTTCATTAAAAGGGAGATTCCGAAAACAGTCTCCCTGGCCACCTCATGAGGAAAGATCAACCTACATCTTCGGGTGGGAATAGGTCCCACACGGGGTCTGTAAGGGAAAAACTGCGTAGGGTGAACCATCGTATCCATGAAATAGTGTTGGGAAAGGAAAGGGGGGGGCTTACTGATATTTGGCGGATCTCAGCAGATAGCGTGGAAAAGAACAAAAACATGAAAAGATGTCCCCATCGGTTGCGAAATATTAAGAAAAAAGAGGGGGCGATCACTGACAGGTTGGTTCTTCGAAAAAAGAGGTAGAAAGAGAAGTCAAACATCTTCAAGGTAGGAGAGGAAAAAACCCCAGCTGGTAGGAAAGGAAGGAAATGGTCGTCAGGGGTTCGGGGGGGGGAGGGGCCAATATTGGATTTTGGGGGAAGCCTACTGGTCCGGAAAAAAAAGGGGTAAGTTGCTCAGTCCTCGAAGAAAAGTCACGTGGAGGGGGTCCTAGATACGTGCAAACAGAAAAGAAGGAAAAATTCAAGGTGGGGTCTTAATGAGGGGTGTAATACTTGGGATCAGCTTGGCAAGGAAAAGGTTTGAAGAGCTAATCCCAGAAAAAGGGGGACACAAATTTGCTAAGACAAAAGCCAAATAGGATGGTAATGGAATAAGGAACTCTTAGTCACAAGGAATCGTACTGAACCAAACGGAAAAGAAATTACATACTGAAGGCGGAAAGACACAAAGCTTCCCAAAAAGCAAAAGAAGTTCCCTCTAAAAGTCAAAAATAAAACGAACTCAGAAAGAGGCGGAAATGAAGCCCTAAAAGACAATCGTGGGGTGGCTTTTCTCGAAGAATGCATCTCGGAAAGGAGGAAAAGGGAAAACGCAATTTTACAAAAGACTACCACAAGGACAACTTTGATCAGCTTGGGACCTTGGGGAGGGGGGAGGGAACCAGCGAGAGAAAAACAGTAGCACGGTAGGAGAAATAACAAGAAAAACGAAGGGAGATGACAAATTTTGAAAAGGAAGGGCTGTTTCGGAAGGGGACCGCAAAAGGGGGCAACTCAACTCTCCGTGGGGGTGCAAAAAGGGGAAAACGAAGTATAGCCGGGGTGCAAACCAAGGGATACTGTACGTTTTCCACACAAAGTAAGCGGCGTTTTAATCGGGGGAAAAAAGAATTACAAAAGGGCCACACCGGGTGGGGGGAAATGGGGAAAAAGAAGGGGAAACTTTCTAACTTTCAGGTCACACAGGTAAGTTTTCACTGTGCAAGGCCAGCTCGGGCCAAGCATAATCGGTGATTTATTAGCGAAGAGGTTGAAGCAAGAGAAAATTACTGCGGTACGGAAACCAGAGAAGTAGTAAGACTATGAAATGAGGACAACGGGGGGGTATGACGACGATAGGAACAGTCCTCTCGCCGGCATAAGTGGAAAAAGAACCGTTTTTCCTATTTGGGGATCGAGATAAACTAAAACTAACATCAGGGAAATGGGGTACAACAGAGAGCAGCAAAAAAAGAAGGAGGAGAGAAAAGAAAGGAGGATGGGGGAAAGACACTCTGGCGGCTTGGGGAGTCACTGATCCCAAATAGGGAACAAAAAGGGCTTATGAAGAGTTGAAGATATAGATAACACTGTTGAAAATATTTGTCAAGGAAAAAAAAGAGGGAAAAACATGGGGGACTGGATGTTAATGGTAGAAGGAGCATTTGGGGGGGGGGGAGGTCTTATGAAACCAGATGGGTCGCTAATAAAAGCAAACTAGTTATTCCATAGCCCATGTTGAGGTGCAAAACTTACACGTTTGGGAAAGGGAAAAGGGAAGAGAAAATTGGAACTGAAAGGGGAAAGCCAAAGTGTGGCCATGAGTATGGACGGAAAGAATTAGGGAAAGAAGCAGCTTCCTGTGAAAAGAAATATCACACTGGCGGCTTGGCAACGGCTATTTCCGCGAAGGGTGCAAAAAGAAAGGGGGGAGGGGCCAAAGGGCCTTAACCCAAAAAAAATTGGGAAAGGCGGGTAGATAAGATCATCGTTCTGGAGGAGACAAGGAGAATGTGACTGCGTCGCGGAAAAAGCTTTACCGTGCTCAATCACAGAGTGATCTGATCAAGTTGTATGGGGGTCGGTAGGGAGTCAGGAAAGGACGGTAAAAGGGAGGGAAGTTATATCTTGTCAAGAACATTCTCTTCGAGAAAACCAAGATTGGGAGAAGGGGTCCTTCCGGAGAACTAGTGAGTGGTATCCGTGAATCTACTCGGAAGAGGGGGGGGGTCATAGGTGGGATGGCCAGGGGAAAAATGACGGAATGGCAAAAAGGGGGGGATGTACTAGGCGGATACGATTACTCTGATTCCAGCAGGCATTCCTTGAAGGGGGGACTTTAGCACATTGGTTGTACAATGATGTCTTCGCGATTGAAAAAAAAGGCTGACAACTGATGCAAGGGCGTTACCCCGACTTCGACAACAAATCCTGGAAGGTTGGGGGGGGGAACTCCTCGAACAAGACACGTGGGACTGTTCCGAGACTGCATTAAGGGGGGAGGAAATCAGCGCACAATAAAGAGAGCTTCACAATACACTTGAAACCAATTCAGGACCAAAGTTCATAACAAGTTGGGGGCATGGGAATAAGCATGACTAAAGGGGGCCGGGAGCGTCGAGACCGTCTTGGTCAAACGCGAACCAACTGTACAAAGAAGGGGAGGGGAAAAAACATCATGAATGGTCCGCAAACGGGGGTTTCCGAGATGTTGATCGGGGGGTTAGGGGGTCGCTGAAAGCATGCTTAGGAAAGAAGACAAATATCAGGAAGATCGGAAACCCTATTAGAGGGGATACGAGGGAACAATACGGGTGCTTGACGAAAAAGAGGTGGGTGGAAAGTAGTCCACGCAAAAAGTATGAGGTTATAGAAAGGGGGAGGGGGGGAAAAAGAATGAATCAACTGTTTTACGTCCGAGGGAGGGGAGATGAAAGCTCGGAGTGACAGTTGTGGAACAGGGTCACAAAATCATTTGTCAGGGTGTCGCCGGGAAGGGACCCTGGACGTCGAGCGGCCAGTGAAAGAAGGGAACAACTATCTTCTTCGAAAAAACTAAGAAAAAATAGAGGGAAAATTCTTGCGAATCATAAACGTAGAACCGAGTTGGGTGAAGGGAAAAAAGGTGACGGGATGCGTCAGGGGAAAAGAATGGAGAATGGCCAAGGCGAACCTAGGGGTTTGGGGAAAATTTGCAGAAAACTGTGGTCAAGGGAAAAGACGTACAAGAGGGTTGGGGGGGGGGGGAAGAAACGCAGGAAGAAACGAGTGGGGGAAGGCGGACACAGCCTAGCCAGAAGTCCAAAATCAAAAGGGGGGGGAGAAGATGAAAGAAGTTCATTGGCAGAAGGGGGGACCAGAGCAGGAAGACATTTCAAACCTGAGCAGATTCATGAGCGAGTTGTAATGTGGCAATCTATCAATCAGATCGGGGTGTTAAAACATCAACGTGCTAAACCGTAAATAAGCACTGGTTATACACGATGATTATGTGTTAGGCGGGGGAAAGGTGAAAAGAAGCGACAAAGGGGAAAAGTAAGAAAATCACTATTATTCATGAAGAAAGACAGAAAAAAAAAATGCGGTAAAAAACGTTGATCTCGAGAACAAAAAACCTGAGGGAGAAAGACGCTCGAGCAAGTTTGTGCATCACTGGACCCTGCCTTGCGGAACGGACGCTTCAGAAAATAGTGATGTTGGGTGAGGTATCGCCTGAAAGGAGGATGGAATTGTCATTGATACAAGCCTCAACATAATCATTGGGGAGAAAAGGGGGGGGGAAGGTCAGGTAGGCAATGGGGGGAATGAAATATAGTGAGGCTATAGGAAACAAGTACAAAAAGTCTGCGCCATGATCGGGAAGAGTGACTGCCTTCCTCTCTTGTTCAAAAAAGGAGGCAAGGGTCATCATCATCAAGCATCAAGTCAGGGACGCTGGAGAGGGGGAAAGACAAAAGAGCTGGTCTTCGCGGGATAAACCGAAAGGTGGGTGAAGAAGCTTCAACTTAAAGGGGAGGGGAAACTATGGCCAAAGAAAAGCAGGGGGTCCGCTTTGGGAATAGGAAATTGATCTTTACAAGAAGTATCCGTAAATCTTGTTAAACCACTAAGAGGGGTTTGAGAAGGGTCGGGAAGTAGAAGCACGTTGGGCCACGAAAAAAGGATTAGTCAAGATGGTAGAGAAGTTGGTATAGCAAAGGATCTCGATATGACGATACAAGGGAAAACTGAGGGAAGACTGGGGAACATGGAACCATCAACTGTAAGAAAAAGAAGGGAGATTAGAAGGGAGACTGCACGGGGGGGCGTAAAACAGTAGCATCCGGCGGCAGTATAAGATAAAATAAAGAAGGTTAACGGGGTTTGAATAAGTGGACCAAGCGGGCGTAGAAAACAACTTCGTAGGGTGAGGAAAAACCTAAGTATCCATGAGCATAGGGGGGGGAGAGTTTGGCTTGAAACTGATATTTTGAGGAGACAGAGAACACACGGGGTGAAAAGAAAAAAAGAGGACGAAACCGAGGATCTCAGTACCCAAAACAACCCACGACTGCATCGGTTGCGAATAGGGTGATGGTTGTTCGAACTCGATGAAGGTTGTTGTCTAAATAGGGCGATGGACTATCATCCAAAAATAGGTCAGGGGGTCTATTACAAGAGGTGAAGAAAGAGGAAGGACCTTACATGTCGCAGTGTAAAGGTGGTGACTTATTGATGGGGGAAAACTCGATGGTCTAAAAAGGTAAAAGGGTCAGCGGGCCTCACGGAAAGTCGTGGAAGAGGGGGAAGAGACGAGGGGGTTCAAAAAAAGGACGTGCTTTTGGGTCTTAATTCGGGGGGGGGGGGGAAGGACCTTGCATCGCTGGTTGCCCCAGACGTTTTGAAAGAAACATAAGGGGGTCAAACAAATGAGAACAAATGCGATGTTCAAGGGTTAAGAAAAACTCGTAGTCCCGGAATAGTAATTGAACCCTGGCTTCCAGAAGGGTCAGACAGAGCAAAAGCAGGGCCAGCACAAAGATTCACCAACCTCAAGGTGAACAAGGGTATATTCAAGAGACCGACAAACAAGAAAAGAAGGGCAGCGATGAGGAATAAGACCAAAATCGTGGGGGGATCGAAAGGCATCGCGATGGAAAGATCTCAACTGAAAAGCCGACTGTTGTTGACAATCCTGGGAATACACCAACATACAATAAGAAGTTTGATGCAGATCAAAGTTGTGAAAAGTGGGGGGAAGGGACAATGGAAACAAAGAGAGACGCAGCAATTATCAAAGGGGGATGAAATCCAACGGCTCATCGCTACAAACAGTGGATCAACAGAAGGTTGGGAAGCGGCCGGCTGTGCGGAAAGAGGGAAAAAAGAAACGGGTTGGAAAATCACGAACGGTACTGGGGGGGCAACCCCTTCAAAGGCGTCCATCTCTCCGTGGAAGAAGCAAAAGGGGATGACTGGGTAAGGTGGAAAAAAGGGAGAGGGGTCCAATAGAGGGGGGAGGATGAAAGCATGGCCACACTTTATGGGCTGGGCAAAGGTAAGTGGGGACCTTAAAGGGTCAAAGGGCACCCCGGGTAAGGGTTTCACATGTGCATGGAAAGGGGGCTCATAAAAGTAATCCCTGTTTGGGAGGGGAGGGCGCAAAAGCTGGTTTAGAAGAAGGGCATAAAACAACTCGGGACTTGAATGACCATAAAAAGTATGTTGAAAGGACTAGGACATATCTTCAACATGGGGAGACAAGGACAGTCCGCTAGGCTGAGCTTTCCTCTGTTCCTATTTGGGGGGGATCAAGAGTAATAAGGAAGAGCCGCCAGCGGGTCATTGACACGCTTAAAAAAAAACAAAAAGAGTAGGAAAGGTAAAAGAAAGAATTGTATACATGACACATACTGGCGGAGAAAGATGGGGGAAAGAGGATCCTCAAAGGGAACACACGAGGAACGTATCAATATAGACGTACTATATTCTCATACAATGGGGGGGAAGGTTTTCGGCTGGCAGTAATTTGGTATAGTTAATGGGTGGGGGATAGGAAAAAATCGTGAGGGGAGAATAAAATCAAACAGATTAACTTGGCCCTAGCCTCATTTGGAAGGGAGAAGTCCTCGGTGAAAGGGAAGGGGATGAACTTACCGTGCCAGCCCATAGGGGGCCATGAGGTAATTCGGCTAATGAAGGGGAAAAAAAACCGCAGCAGGTAATTAACACCTTAAAGGAAACTTGAGGAAGGGCCACTTCTGTCAAGCTTAACGTTTGGGAAAAGCCGGGAGGGAGGGGGAAAAAATGGGGCAGCTTAAGCAAAAACCGCGCTGCAACATTGGAAGCAAGGGGGAGCGCTTGAGCCGTTGATTGAGTTGAAATACCCGTGATAAGTGAGGGGTACTTAGACCGGGTTAACCGGAATCACCAGGTCAAAAGGATTGACAAAGTTGGGGATGGGAGGTAGTATCGGTCAAGGAGGAAATTGCTGTGACACGTTGGAGAAGGTTAATCATCGAGACAGTCTCGGAAGACCACGATTTTCGGGGGGGAAGTCGCGCATACTCTAAGTGTGGGAGGGGATCCGTGAATATACTCGGGGGGGTAATTGGTGGCAGAGAAGTGGATGACCGGAGGCTTCAGGAATGAAATTATTGGCAGCCAGGGGTTAAGGAGATGAAAGGGGTGCGAATTCCTCATGAATCACATCATGCATTCTAGGGTCGGGGGAGATCAAATGGTGGTTGTAAAATGAAACTAGCTCGAAAACTGGGAGTGAAGAAGAGGATACAAGTCTTTAACCCTTCAAAAGGGACCCTTGGGAACGAGGGCACACCCCAAAAAAAGTAAGAAACCCCAAAAAAAAAAAAAAACAACCAAAAAAACCAACAACAAAAACGGAACAATCCACGTCTGTCCGAGAAGTCCATTGTGGGAAGAAAAAAAACACGGCTGCAACATAAAAAATTCACAACACAAGGGAACAACATTTGCAGGGAAGGGAATGAATCAGGGGGGGGATAAAGAAGCTGAGGATTTTTGATGGAGGAAGGAACTACGGGAGGAAAACTGTCAAGAGAACGTTCACAAAAAAGACATTATATGATCAAGAACAGGGGGGAAAAGAGAAATTTACAAATATGGGGCGGTTCTCATCTACGATTCTGGGAGGGAAGGGCCGCAAAATCTCAGTAATCAGGAGCAAACCTAGTCTCATTGATACGGGGGTGGCAGAAGAAAGGGGGGGGCTTTACAACATCTTTGTCCCGGAGCACGACCATATGGTATGTTATAGGGACGAAGGGAGGGTGGCCAGATGAGAAAAGGGTGGGTTAACGTCATGCATTCGGGGGAGGCTCTTTCTGTAGGGGGTGGAGGGGCCAAAGAGAATTTAAAGTGGTGCCCTGTACCGGGAGTTGGATATCGGGGCTCCCAGGCGGCAGAAAAAACTATCGACTTCGCCCAGCTGAATGCGAATCTTCGGGCCAAAGGGAGTACGAAAAGGGACATAACTAACGGAGGAGACGGGGGGAGAAGGTTTACAGGAAGAGAAGGGGACATCTAAAGGATCAGGCCAATTCTGGAAAAAAAGCGTTATTTGGCCCTAGTTGGAAAAAAGAAGGGGAAAAAAGGGGGGAATGCTTGCCAAGAGGTTTGACAGCAACCAGCGAGTGTGACGGCTTCAACAGAAAAAGAGAAAGAAGGGCCAAAGTTCGGAGGATGTTTAAAGTGAACATAATGGGTGGGAAAAAGTCTCCGAAAGGAAAGGAAAAATCTTACATAGGAAGAATCTAAAGAAAAACAAAAAAAAATAAGTGGAGATGGGGGGAAAAGAAAAAAAAAAAAAAAGAAAGAAAAAAAAAAAAAATAAAGGGGTCACGCTAATCAATCACATAGGCTTTGTTAGCATCCACTCGAAAAATTCAAGGTTATCAAGGGAGTAGTTGAAGGAATCAATGACAAGGAAACTCCGGAAGAGTCAAAAGTCGGTAAAGAAAAATCAAAGAAGGATAAGAAGCGAAAAAATCAAGTCTGCCGGCAAGGAAAGGGGAGAGAAACAACACCACTGAGAGGAGAAAAGGAGAGAGGAACAGTTTGAATAATCGCGAATGAAGGACGTAGTTTAGGAGCAATTATGAGAGGGGGTGTATTTACTCCTGGCAGCAGTAGCGGCCGGTCATTGCCCAGAAGAAACGATCAAGAGGAGAAGGAAGGAGGTTAAAAGGGGTGGTAAAAAAGATGAGGATTGCTAGTTAAATTCACGGAGGCTCCCTTAAGTCAAAAGGTTGCACTGGCTTCCTGAGAAACTTGGGAAAAGGGAGTCTGCAATGGGGGGGAAAAATAAACAGAAAATCATCCGCACTTTGGGGCCTGAGTGGGCGAGGAGGGGGAAGAGTCACAACGCAAGGTTAGCAGAGGAGAAAAAAACACCTAGGGGAAAAAAAACGCAGGCAACCTTTGGAAACAGGGTGTATGGCACTAAACAAGGAAGGAAGCTTTGCGCAAGAAGGGAGAAAAGGAACAAAATGACGTATCCGTAGGGAGGGAAAGACTAGGTTTTCAACGGTATGGGAGGGAAGAAAGGGGACGACGAATTTAGCATCTCTCTGGTCAAGGAAGGCTCGTGTGATCCCGTCACTGGGAGCGAAGCTGACAGTCCCGGACCTTGACAACAGGTCGATTCTCGAACCGGTTGACTTCACAACTGGAAAAAAAGAGCTTCCTTAAGAATAAATTGAGGAGAGCAGCCCTGGAAAAATGAAGATACTCTACAGACATATGGTGCGGTGTAAGAAGGCCAAAAAAAGAGGGGGTCTTAACACCAAAGGAGGAGTGACCCTCGTATCATGAGAAAAATAGGTGGAACGAGGTGAGGGGGATGTGGGTGGTTGGACTTAGATACAGCCTCGGAGAAGATAACGGAAACCGAGAAGGTCTACGGAACCATCGGGGGAGAAAAATATTCCCCCAGATGTGGGGTTGGAGGGGGGACGGATCTTGACGTTGGGGGACGCGAAAATCAGAAAGTAGTATCAGTCAAAAGCTTAAAGGGCGAAGGAAAAAAGCTGGGAATATGCAGTCCTGAATGGGGGGGACAGGGGATTGGGAAGGGTTTTGATGGGTGCATTCCAATCTAAAAAAAATGTTACGGAGAAGGAAATTCACGTGGAGGGTCCGACGGCGTTCCAAAACGGACTGGGAGGGTGGTGCTGCATTCGGGTTAAGACCGGGAAGAAAACACCAAACGGTGGGAAAGGGGAAAAGGCGACGAAATACTTTTTGACACAAAGGTTTGCTAACAAAAGCTTCTGGGAAATTAAGATAGGAGGGGAGTCACAATAGTACTGAACAAAAAGGGACTGGAAATCAGTCATACTGAGACAGAAGGAACATAAAAAAACGGATGGGGAACAAAACAAGAAAGTTGCCCACTCTTCTCGGAAAAACGGAGGGACCACGCCACTAGAGAGAATAGCAGGGAAAATACGGGGGGGTTAGCGCAGAAGAGAATCTCTGATTAAAGATATCACGGGAAAAAAGTTGAAAGCCGGAAGAGACGAACCGGGGACAGACAACGTTTGGAGGACAGAAGACAAGGTGGGCCTGGGCTGGGGGGATCCAGGGGAACGGAACGGAGAGACGCAAGGTCAATTATCACGGGGAGAAATTAAACGGAGAAGCGCGAAAAAATGAATCTCCCGCCTTTGCAAAGCACCGGCGGGGGAGGAGAAGGCACCAGTAATAAACTCAAGAGTTGGACACAAGGGAAGATGCAGAGTATCCTTGAAAGCCAGGGATACTGTAAGGTGAAAAGAAAGAGGGGGGGCAAAAGAAAATTAGCGGAAAAAAAAGGGGGGCCACACTTTAGGGGCTGGAACGGAAAGTTGAAATTTCTAAACTTGACAGGGGGAAACAAGGGGAAGGGGGCAAGTGTGCGAAATGGCTCGCAGCGAAGAGGGGGGGAAATTTTATGAAGAGCAAAGAGGGGGGGAGGTCAAAAGCTAAACAAATGGATCTTAGAAAATACAGTAACTGTAAGAGTACGAGGAAAAGATCAAAGTGATGAAGGATGCCAGTAAGCGAGTCAGAGAGTGAAGAAACGGGGGGTTCACTAGGGGGGATCATGAAGCAAAGAAAAAAAAAAGCTGTGTCCAGGGAAGAAAGAGAGAGA
>Ga0179593_1348859_pt1 | contig 12305 bp, 13 predicted proteins | sample CZODoug2_1_08_16_FD_185931 | JGI IMG/M metagenome (GOLD analysis project Ga0179593, IMG submission 185931) | Vadose zone soil fungal communities from Angelo Coast Range Reserve, California, USA - CZODoug2_1_08_16fungal (PacBio error correction) | ecosystem: Environmental > Terrestrial > Soil >...
AACGCAACCAAAAGGAAAAAAGAGGACAAGAAGAGATGGACAGCTGGGTGGAAGAGGTTGAAAAGAGTGAGCGTTGAAGATCTACGCCTCAACGAGCGGGGAAAAAATAATGAGCAGGTCGGCATCAAAACAAAAAAAGGGGGAAAGGGCGGGAAACGGGAAATCCTTGAAGGCAGAGGCGAGCACCGACTCGCCGCGTCGGAGGAACCTTACGGCAAAGGAAGCCGTCTAGGAAAGAAAAGAAAGAGCTAGTAAAAAAAAGAAGGGCTGGGTGGAGACTAACCGGACACCCACTTTCTGGCAGAAGCAAAAGAGGCCTGATTAGCGAGCAAAGAAGAACGGAAAACTACCGGAGAGGAGGAATGGAAAAAAATACGCCAACCTGGTGTAAAACCGGACAAGCGAAAGACACTGTGAAATGGAGTCCAAAACGGACAAACATTGGCATGAAGAACAAGGTCTTCGTGCCTCTCTCTAAAGCTCAGAAAAAAAAAAACTGGAAACGCCGAAAAAAAAGCCAATGGACAGGAACAAAGGGGGAAAAATGTGAAAGTTGAAAAAAAACCATATGGAACAACGGGTCGCAATCCGTTGGACGAATCTTTCTCGGCGAACCGGTTCGAAAGAACTTTCGTCTCGGCCAGGGGGAGCCATCAAAACGAAGGTAAAATAAAGGAAAGAAAAAAAAGCACGATATCGAAGAGATAGAGGGAATCCTTCGCTTCTTATCGGCTGAGGAACGGAAAAAGTCGAAGAGATCGAAGGAGTTCGAGTTTAAACGAGGGGGATCCGGTATCGAAAAGGCACTGCGGCAAGGGACCGCTGCTCACGGCGTGGCGGTCGCCATGGAAAGGGGTAATCTCACCAAAATGCGGCCGTCATAAAAAAAGGTGAAAAGTTTGGCCTAACAGTACCAACAGCCCTGAGAAAAGGGCTTTTAAATAAGAAAAAAAGGGGCAAGGACACCATCGAGTTTCTGAAGGACTGCAAGAGAGGGGGAAAGAGAATTCGTTACCAGGGAGCAGAGACCGCCTTTAGTCTCAACCCGGGAAGGGGGAAAGGGGGGGAAGCATAGGGCTAAGGTCAGCAAAGGAATGCAAAGGAAGGAAGTTCGCAAAAAGAGCGTCAGGCGATGGAAAAGTGTCTTGCTAGGGGGATCTGAACAGGAGGGCTTCCGGGGAACAATCCCAATAAAAATCAGTCGTCAGTGTAGGTGAAAAAGACATTCCTATTTTGAGACTAGGCGGAAGGGTCCTCGAGAAAGGGGGAGATAGAATTTTCGTCCGGGGGGGAAGCGGACTTCAAATCAGCAAAACGAGCGATTGAAGCTTCAGCATTGGTCAAGGACGGTGGCAAGAAAAATTTCAACGGGGAATAAGAATGCTGTTGTCAAAAAAGAGGACAGCTTCACAGGGCCGAAAGAACCATGCAGGGGCGCGTAAGGATCTCTCTAAGAAAAAGAACCGCTATAAAGGGGGGAAAGAACAAGCGACATATCTGATGGAAGACCAGTCCAAATATCTATCTCCAGCACGGAATTCAAACACGTAAGTTGAAAAAAAAAGGGTTCAAGTCAGTTCTGGAAGGAAGGGTGGGCTCACTGCGGGCAAGGGATCGAAGTTCGCTCAACGCAAATTCTGGAGGAAGGGGGGTGGTTTATATGGGTCGAGAAGGAAGCAGAAGCGAGCACGGAGGAAAAAAAAGAGGACGCTCGAGATTCTCGAGAAAACAAGTCGACAAGAAAACGTCAGAAAAAAAATTCGGGACCTTGAGTCATAAAGACAGCGACCTTTAACAAAGGAAGAAGCGAGATAAGTCATTGAAAACCCGTGGCAAAGTGTTTCCAACAGTCAAACGCTCGTAATGGGCACTGGAAGGCCGCGGTTTGGTGGCCATTAGGCGAGGCGCCAGACATCGCGAGTGATAGGTGCAGGGCGACACCACTAAGGGAGGAAGTCTCAAGAACGAGTTAGGCATCGAGAGAACAAAACAAAACGTGATGAGGGGCGTTAAGGGAGGGGAAGGAAAGGGATGATTGGGAGAGCCTGCAAGCTTAGACGCAAAGAAAAAAAAAACCGCTAGGGTATGTGCAGGAGAAAAAAAGGAAAAACACACAGGTGGCGTTCCTCAGAATAACAGCGTGCATGGAACCTGACTTTCCAACAAAATTAGCTGCATGATCGGGCGAGACGTTCTGTAAATGAATAAAACCAGCATTGAGGTCTCAAGAAAAATTGTTGTAGAAGAAGTGGCGGGGGAGGAATGGTTGGGCGCATTCTGATAAGCTTGAACGGAGCCCGCAGTTCACTGGGAAACTGGGCAATATAACAACCTTCTCAAAGACCAGAACCAAATTTGCGGGAAGGGGGGGAAGGGAGAAGTCATGAAAACTAGAAAGGGGGGGAAGCATCAACCAACTCACCCCCCCGAACTGATACTTTATAAAAATGACGAAACCTATCGGGAATGCATCTGGGAGGATTGGGGGAGAAAGTATCCCTTCCAAGAGGAACAGCACCTTGACCACGAAAAGGGTAAAAAGTATTAACCCCTACAGAATAAAAACGGTCTGCTTTAACCTAAAAAGCAGAACTGTATGAGCGTTGGGTAAAAAAAAGGGGAAGACGCAGTGTGACACGCGGGCCCGCGAAAAGACGGCTGCCGGCAACGAGGTTCCAAAGAAGGGTTGAGGGGGAGTCCGCACGAAGATAGAACGAAGGCTCGAAATAGAGGAAAACTTAATGCAAAGCGATTTCTTTGATCGACAACTGCTAAAAGGGGCGTGAGGGCGGAGCTTGCCTAAAAAAGCATGTCCAGACAGTCAAAAAAAAAAAGGCCGCACTTCGGGCTCTTGTTTCCTAACAAGTCGTTTATATTCTTCCAATAGGGTTGACAGGACCCTAACTTGTAGTTAGTGAAGGCCAGGTGCTACTAAAGAGGAAAAGAAGTGATCCCTCAGTTTTTGGAAGAAAGGGAGGGAGGGGGGGGGGGGGTGGCAGGAAACTGAACGAACAGAGTTTTCCTCTCAGGTTCAACACTTTGGGACGGATAACTGGTGACAAGGAAAGGGGGGTCAGTACTGCGAAGGGTTGGAATCTGGTGCGGCAACGTCAAAGTCAGTCAGCCGGAAGCGAGATGTAGGACAAATAAAGGCGGCATAAAATTTGGGGCCACAAAGAAAAAACCGCGCCGTAGGGAGCGTGAAGAAGGAATCATGCATGGATCAGGAGTCTTCTGGCCTCTTGACAACGAGGACGATACTTCGATGGTGGGGAGAGGGGAGGGATCGAACAAGATGCCGTAAGCCGAACGGGAAGTTATCACTCGCGAGAGGAGCGAAAAAATACGGTTTGAAATTTCGGCGTTGATGGCGTCACAGCCCGAGCGGGAGTCAAGGGGCGCCGAGGCACCGGTTCATTGAAAAAAAGGAAGGGGAGGACCGGCGTAAAGACCAGGCAAGGGTTTGAAATTAACTGGGCGACCGTCAGCCTTTTCGGACGGGAAGGTGGTCCAGCTCTTTTCAAAAGAAGGGGCGCGGCCGGTACGGGGGCTCGTTCATGGGGTTCAAGGATGCGGATGGAGCGACGCGTAACCTCTTTTCGGATGTCGAAGGGGAGTGGGGGTCGAGAACTTGAGGTCCGCGGGCTTTGGCGAATTTTGGCAAGAAAAGGAAAGACAGGAATAGGTTGCAGGGAACAGGAACAATCACCTTTTTCAGGAGCACAAACAAAAGGTTGGCCAGGACCAGAGGATAGCCCGCTAGGATTCCTGGCAAAAAAGCCAATGGCACGACTGCTTGGGAAAAGGCTGGACAGGGCCTCCCGTCCCGGGCTTACTTTCCCGGGCCAAAGCTTGGTTTTCCGTGGGAGTGTGAGAAAAAAAAAAAAGCCGCAGGGGGCCCTCGGCGAGTAAGGAGAAAGGATCGAGATGAACGCTCTTACACTATGCGTCAATATTCAAGTCAACCGGGGACTTACTGATGACGGAGGTTTCTAAAAAGAGGTGCACTCAGGGGGGGAACTCAAAAACAACACAACGGGGATAGGGGGTAACTGAACCGAGCAAAAAAACCAAAAAAAAGAGGACGACTGAAGATCCCCGGGAGTGGAACTTGAAAGGGGGTCAAGAGACGGCGTATAGAGGACTCATATCTCTCAACGAGAGAGAACCTGCGGAGGGGGAAAGAAAAAAAAACTCAAGAAAACCGTTAACTAATCTCACGGAAATCCCGGAAGCTAGGAAGCGCGAAATCTCAGCATAAAGAAAGAAAGGCTGAACAGGAAGGAGAAGAGTCGCCGACCTCCGAGGGTTTTCGGTTGTCAAAAGCAATACATGCAAGGCAGACTGCACGGCTGTACGTGAGAAAGGTACGTCAAAAAAGCCTGATGCATGAAAAACGAAGAAAAGCTAACCAATCTCTGCTACAAGCCTCGACAGAAGCCCAAGGTGAAGCAAGCGAATCACGCGTGAAAGGGGACTAGAAGAGGGCAAACATCCGCATACATCCGGGAAGAGGAGATACAAGTTCCAAGTCGTAGCATCAGAAAAAGAACCACGCCTACAACGTAACTACTTCACGGACAGGGAGGAAATGGCAAAGTTGGGAAAACCGAAAGGGGAACAGGTTTAGCTTGAAACGTGGGGCCATAGAATCGGGCCATTCTTGATCGAAGATCGGCTAAGGTCGGCTCGCAGGTAAGAAGCAGAGGGAACGTGCGGAACGAACAAACTCAAAGAATGAGAGGCCTCTCGCCGAGAGAGAGTGATAATGTCGCTTCTGGCTCGGCGAGAGCTACACACACTCGTAAGAATAGAAAAGGATTAGATGTCCAGATGATGAGAACGAGAGAGGCAGGGCGCTCCGAGCTCCCCAGAGAGGGATTGGAACGGGGTCCGTGGGAAGGATTATGAACCCACCCTAAGGAACTCAGGAGCCGTTAAAATCTGGGAGGGTTCCGAACAGGGCCAACCCTTCGCCAGAAATGCCTACAGATAATCCCAAGTTTCGAGCCACCTTGAGAGGGAGGGCTGGAAGGGGAAAGAGCAAAGACACCACAATCTAAGCTACAAAACCTGAGGGAAAAAAGTCGCCCGCCTGTATCGCACAGGAGAAAGAAGAGATAGCGGGGCCAATCGGGGGGGAAAGAGAGCCGAATGGAAAGGGAAGGGGAAAAATATTTGATCCGACCCTGCAGTCGGCAATTGCGGAAAAAAAAAAGGTTCTTGCTGGCCGGAGCCAACAAAAGGCAGGAAACGAAAATCAGGGTCAACAATTCGATGTGCTACCCGTAGTGGACGAGGGGCAGGGACATTTCGTCAGAGGAGGCTGGAGACGGACTTCCTCACAGAAATCGGGACAATTAGTCCTTCTGCAAACAGGGAGTCAGGCCCACCACAATGGAAAGGGCCACGAAATGTAAAGGGTGCAAAGAGCTACCGTTCTGCTGAGCCGAACAAAGAGGCGAGTGAATTGGGGTGGAAAATCTACTCTCATGAGGGGGAAGGGCAAGCTAGGTAAACGAGCTTACGGAAAAATCGCACCCAGATCGATCTAAGACCGAAGGGCATCAAAAAAAGGAGTTTGCGTACGATCCGTTGAATTCAAATCCGTTCTGGGTGGAGGGGCTGGAGAAGCGGGGCTTGGCAAACAAGAATGCGCTCATGCGAAAAAAAATTCGATTTTGCCGAGGTGGGGAAGGCGCCCACATCCTAACGGAACTGTCGGAAAGCGAAGCTTACCGGCAAGAATCCGAAAAAGTCTCGCATAAAGACACGACAAGAGTAATACTTACTCCATTGACTTGATAGGAGGAAGCGGCGCGGCATTTTAAAAATGTAACCTAAGGAAAATCCAAGGGAAAGGCGCATACCACAAGTTCAAAGAGGCAAGGGGGGACTCCATCAAACTGGGTCATCGGCGGAAATGCTGGTCGGGGGGAATGATTGTGTTGTGAGCGACAAAACGGGGCAATAGCACGCGCATGAGGGGGGGCTGAGGACATACACCAGATCGCAAGAAAAAAACGATAGCCCCATGCTCTAAAAAAGGAGGGAATGGCCTAGACTTTAGTATTCATGCATGCGGCGGGTTCGGTAAAAAAAAAAAAAAAACACATTAGATGGCCGCGCGGGGAAGCCATGGAAAAACAAACAAAGGTCCCTTCCGCAAGCAGGCAGGACTGACAGCCGGGTGAACACTGCTTTGAATAAAAAGGGGGCGAGCGTACATGAAGTGAGGACGCTGAATGTAAGCGTTAGGAAAGGTCCTGCTGCGCGATGAAAGACTTGAAAAGGTCCACAGGGGTGTAGAAGATGACTGGCGAGGGGGTTGTCGGGGAATTCGAAAGGCTGTTACTAAAAAGCCGTATCAACCGAATTTCGTTAGGAGTGGCAGCTACCGCTGGAAAGACAAAAAAAATCGGCAAACTCTCGCCGAAAGGGGAAACGCAGAATGATCGCTATTCGATGCCCTTGGTTCAGAACCCACGTAAAAAAAACAATCCTTCCACCCCGAACATCTGGGTAGGGGTCAGAAAAACAGACGGAGGGGAAAGGCGAAATGAGATCGAGGAGTGGAGGCGACTTTTATAGAAAAAAACTGAAAACAGCATGACCGTCCGAGGAAACATACCATATCCTTAGATTTGATCAGGAAAAACCCCGACAAAAAACGGTGTCTTAAGTCTGAGCACAAAACGTCTTAAGCTTGTGAAACCAATTCGCCCACAAGGAGGATTACAAAACCGGCGGGAAAAAAGACCGGGAAAGCGTGCTGCAAAAAACGACGTTTGGGACTGATGGTGGAAGTCCGCGGCAAAGAAGGACGCTGAAACCTCAATCTCGTTAAAGGAAAAAAGGGAAAGAAAGGAGCCACTAATGTCGTTGAAGGCGAGGGAAGATAGGCACTGGCAGTTGGGAGCGCGATCGACTAGGGGGGAAAAAGAACGTATGACGAAGGGAGTGTCAAGTGGTACGCCAAGGTTTGCGAACTTTAGAGTTCTGAGGAAGTCCTGTTGGATGCCAAGGCCCCCACTGCTTCATAGCAGAGGAAAGGCTCACGTTTGACGAAGGACGGGAGTATCCCTGTGTAGCTCCCTAGGATTGGGTGCAGGGGGGACCAGAACTTCAGCGCCTTCCTCTAAGGGGTTCAGAAACGGGATCGACACTGGACTTCCTTTTTTCAAGAACCCTGGTTCTAGGACGCTAAGGGAGGGGATATTGGATAAATCATCTTCAACTGCCGACTGGGCGGAGTGTGAAGGGTTCATAATGCGTTCAGAAAGGAAAAAAAGCCAAGGCCCAAGTGTAGGCTGGGCTTGGCCTCGATCTGAAATAAGGATCGCGCGGGAAAAACGTATACTAGGCTATTCTGAGGGACGTGAAAGCGTCAGCCTAAGGAAAGCCATTAACTGCGGAAAAAAGGGAACTTCGCTAGGGAGAAAAGGCAGAGTCGTCGCGGCAGCACCCTTAGAAGGGGGACCCACCGGCGAGCCGAAAGAGCGATCTTATATAATGAAAAAAAAAACACGAGTTCACCGTCAACCCACCGCTTCAGGTCGCGCAAGATGGTTTTCACAAAAGGACACTGGTCCGAACGAATGTGAAAGCAAAAAGGGAATCTTGGGGGTAAAGCGTGGTAATACATGAAAGGCGCGAGGCCCTCAGACATGATATTGCATTTAAAGATGGGAAAAGAGCCTCGTCCGCTGCAATGAGAGAGGGAGGACACAACCATTAGGGCAGTAAATTGGCCGCCGATTAAAGGTCGGGACAGTCGAAAAGCATAAAAATGGCGCCGTCCTGCAGCAGCAAGTGGCATTCGGAAAATTAGCAAACACCAGAGAGGTTTGGCCCGGAAGAAGGCTGTAGCCCAGCCTGAAACTAAAAAGACCGGACGACGTTGTCAGGAGGGGATATGAGGGGCGACTGGAGAAGACCTGGCCAATAGCGCTTAATTGCCCATCTGTGCACGTTCCAAAAAGGTTTCCGAACAGCTAAGTAGGGCAAGCTACAAGAGAGAGATTCAGCCGCTCCTTCACAATGGGGGAAAAAGAAAAATCTCCGTGAAGAGTTTAAAAGGAAAACGGGGATAGGCGGAAGGGGTTCCGACTCGGTGCAAAAAAAAGGGGGAAAATTTTATCAACAACCACAACGAGAAAATGAGGGCTGGACCTAGAAATAAAACATTTAGCCATCCGTACCCTGGGAAGAAGTGTGACGTGGAAAGAGGACAAGGAGTCGAGGGTGAGGTGAGAGCGGAACAGAAAAAATGGAAGATCGAGACATTCATGCAGAAAAGCACTTAACCGGGGGCACGCTAAATTAAAAGGAAATACGTAGCGCGAGGCACAGGGGAAAAAGCTTCAAAGATATCAAAGGGAAACGGCAAAAAGGGCAGGCCGACCAGAAAGAAGACTGGCTAAGATCTGGTTCGGAAGAAGTCATGGGGGTGTCGGTTGGGGAGAAAAAAGAAAGCCCATAAAGAAATTGGACGCTCCAGAGGCAAAGCAATGCGCGCGGAACAATTCGAAACTAGCAAGCGCAATTTCAGAAAAGTCCCCTGGTGTCAAAAAAGCATCACGCGGAAGACAGGATACAAAAGACCTCATCCTTAGGACGAGAGATTTAACCAGGACCGGACTGCCTCGCGAGAAGAGCTGAAAAACGACCAAGCCGAAATGGAGCATGGATCAAAAAGGTCGAAGTGGGGGAACAAATTACACGGTGGGTGGAAAAGGAAAACGCAATTTTCCTAATGGAATCGGAGGAAAACGAACGTCGAAATGCGCGGTCGGCAGGCAGGGACGGAAATCAACTAATTTAACGGAAAAAAAAAAAACAACGAATGGTCAGTCTGAAGAATCAGCTCCTAGTAATGAAGACTTACTTCCGAGGCTTCAGATGGTGGAAGCGATCAACAACCGCCGGCCGGGCGGGAATGTTGTCGCGAAAAAGCGCTGAGAGGAAATTCCATGCTTTGAGAAGCGCTCCCTACGTAGTGTTCTACTTCGGCCTGGAAATCATATGAATCAATCCACTGCCGCTCGGCAAAAGGTCGTTTAGTTGGCCGGAAAACGGAAAAAAAAAGACGACTTATACCAGAAAAACTACACTGACTACCGTCCCAATTTGGCCCCGAGGGAAACGGGAAGCAGATTAATTTGCACAGGGTAAACCTGCCGCAATCTATTATAGAGAAGAACCGGAAAAGAGAAAAAGTACCAACCAGAAACAAAACACGGAAGAGATTGGAGAATCAGGTCGCTAAGGGCAGGAAGTCAGAAAAAAATGAAGAAAACTTCTAAATCAAAAGGAAAGGAAAAGGAACCACTGCAAACAACAAGTTCGAAGGTCTCGTCAAAACGGAAGTGAGGCCGGAATCGGCGCACGGGAAAGTGTGTCGGTAAAAGACATTCGGAGGTGATACCCGGACTGGGGGAGCTTTTTAAGAACAGGCTTCGATCTTCTGGGGACCATCTTCCTACAACATCAGAAAGAAAAAGCCTGCCACGAGCGGGGCCGGTCCCAAATGGCACGCAAATGGATGGACAAGTTGAGAAGGCCTTGACACCACAAGGAGTCAGAAAGTCGGCGTTTTCAATAAAAGTATTATGAATATACGACTAAGGGAAAGCTTTTCATGAAACCGAGAGGCTGGGTTAGGAAGGTATCTACCAGGCAAAAAAAACCTCGGATCGAACACTCACTGCACGTAGTTTCGTCAAGATTATTTTTCAAAGAGCAGTAAGGACTGAGGGGGGTGCAAAAACTTCGTCTGCTTTAGCAACAATGGCATGAAATAGGACCCTCGGGCCCGAGAGTTCGATTTGGTTATGTGTCCAGAACGAACTTCTTGAGAAAGAGAAAATCTTAACCAGGAAGCATCAGGGCGCGGAGAAAACACGCGACAATAAATCATCGTCTAACCAATTCGTGGAAAAACTTAGACAATCGGGGAGATCTAACAATTTTGAAAGAATGTACATTAAGAACCAGCAGAGGTACGAGGGAAATACGTTTGGCGCTGAAAAAATGGTGGGGTGGAACAAACCCGTTGACGCTGACATTGGGGAGGGCGGAAAACGGTGTTGGGTAGTAAGACCGGCCATAGAAAAGAATCTTTGGATTGCGGTACTAAAACACATCTTCACCAGGGGAAAAGACAGTATAGCCAAAGAAACTCAACAAAAAAACGGGATGAAGATATGGCCAAAAGGAAGTAGTGATTTCTTGCGATGGGCATTAGGGGTATGACCTACGCACACAGATCACCGAAAGAAAGGGAGGGCCGACGAGTTAACGAATGGAAAACCCACCGTCGCCGTGCCAGAGCAACGCAGCGTGCATGAAATGGTGTCAATCCGTGACAAAAGGGGCGAGCGTAAAGGAGAACTGCGATCGGAGGTAAGGCCTTTATAAGGACCGCTTCTCCTAAGGAACGCCGGAGTCGCAAGGTCAGAATGGGGGGGGGGTAAATATACGGTTGGCAGGACTTGTCTTAGCGAGGGACGTCTGAGATGAAGAGAGGTGAGAAAGCGTTAGGTTGTAAGTATGGTCGCAAGAAGAACACCGAGGAAAAGACGGGGCAAAAAGGTTGCAGAGCATGGGGGAGATTTCGACGCCTGGTAACCGCAAGGGCAGAAAACCAACCCGGAAAGAAAAAACCGGATCTTTGAAGTTAGACGAATACGGAAGGGGGAAGAAGTAGGGATGAAATGGGGCTGGCTAATGGTAAGATCCAAGAAAAAAAATTCGACAAAACTCGGCCCACGAGCCTGGTGGAGAGTGAGAGAAGAAAGCAAAAGCGCCTATTGGAGGAGGACGGCGCACGACAAACGGGGGAAGTGTGGAAAAAAACATTAGGGCTTCTACATGAGGGTAAAAGATGTGCCCAACTGCAAGAAGAAAAAAACCTTGGAGGAGGGAAACGATGGTCGGGATGAGTGAGTGAAGTAAAACCGGAAAAACAGACGAAATACATGGAAAAGCGCTCGAGGATTGACAGGATCGAGTCACTCGAAGGAGGGACCCAGGGCTACACTGGGGGGTTCGTAGCGCTTGAAAGAAGGGGAATCAGTCAGACGTACTTAGAAGAACAGGTGCTTTCAGGGGCGCCGACATCAGAGGGGGGAAAAAAGGGGGTAGGGGGGACTTCCTGAAAACTGAAAACTCAGTTGCCGTCCCCTCACGGGTCACAGATTCTCCGGGGACGCCTAAGAGGGAATGGAAGCAGGTAAATCCATCAGTGTGCTACCGTAATATAGCTTGTGGGGGAAAATAAGGGTTGGGACATTGTTCCGCTGACACTTCAGCAAAGGAAAAAACGATTTCCTCCTCGGTGGTCATCGACGGAAGTAGAAGGGGGAAGCCTGGCGGGAGAGGTCTGTTGACTCAGGGAACGAAAGAAAATCGCTTCAGGCTGCAGGAAGCAAGGTCGGGGGGTGAGGGTATTCAGATAAAGAGAAAAACAGCCCCGCCCTGCTCAAGAAGCGACAGAATGTCAAGGAGGCCGACTCAAAAAAGGCGCCTTGACACGAACTAACGGCAGATCTCCCTCGGGTGGTGAAATCGCTCCTATGAACGACCGTATCCTCTAGGAAGGAGATAGAATGACACTGCGGTAAAACGGGGGGGGAGGAAAAAAATCCGTCGGGGTGGGCGTCATAACAAACACAACTAAGACGAGCGATGTCGCTCAGGCGCTCGAGCACGGGGGGGGGGATTCAAAGGAAAAAACTGCGACACCAGGTAAAGACAAGGTTTTAAAAAATTGGGGCGAACGTTTAGACCGAAGGAAATTAAAGGCGATTTCCGGAAGTTGGATTGCTATGGGTCGATCTAGGCAGAAGAATGGTGTAATCGAAAAGAATGGCAACAGGGAGGCTGGGAAGTTCGTCCCGCAAGGTCCAGGCTGGGGCTTACCCACCAGCGTAGGGTTCCGATAAAATTGGGGGACGCAGGGGTGAAAGGAAAAAGTTGGCCCCATGCCGAGGTTGCATCCTGGAGCATTCCAGGAGAGCAGGGTTAAGGTGTGAGGCAGAAACAAAAACGCCCTCTACAATAGGATTACAAATAAACTCGACGTCCGGACGAAGGAATAACTGCTTGGATCAAAATTGTCCGAGGGGGGAGTTAAGTTCCAAGGTTGTAAAAAACGAGTGCCGTGTTGATGGCGACGCAGGTCGCAGGGATCAGAACTCTAGAGGAGTCTTCTGAAAAAAACGCTAGAAGAAAGAAAATGGACAAATCACAAAATCCGGAATGGGACTTAAGTGGGCTAACTACTACTCAGGAAGAGGGTCCTG
>Ga0179593_1362327_pt1 | contig 12305 bp, 15 predicted proteins | sample CZODoug2_1_08_16_FD_185931 | JGI IMG/M metagenome (GOLD analysis project Ga0179593, IMG submission 185931) | Vadose zone soil fungal communities from Angelo Coast Range Reserve, California, USA - CZODoug2_1_08_16fungal (PacBio error correction) | ecosystem: Environmental > Terrestrial > Soil >...
GAGAAAAAGGTAAAACAATGATCAAGCAGAAGTCTGTGATACATAATAGAGACATGACTACAGGTAAGCCTTTTTTTGGGGGTAGGGCGGAAGAAAAAAAAAAAAGCTTTGGGGAAAAATAATTTCAGGGGGGGTATTGGGTGAAGAAAGGGTTGGGGAGAACGAACTTCTTTCGGTGGACTCGCCTAGGGAGGAACAATGATGCATAGTTGGGGGGGTAGGAAGGCCCTCTTGTTTATCTTTAGTACCGACAACTTCAAAAAGCCTTAACTCGTTTTACCAGATAGAAAGGAACTTACAAGAGAGGAGGAGTCAACAAAAGAACTCCAGGGTCTAGGGCTAACATTCGCAGGTAATGGGGCTGTAGGAGTCGAAAGTCAAGGTGGGAAAAAGGTACTACTTATCAACTATTGGATAGCAAAAATAATGTGCTCGGAACAGTGGGGAAAGGATACTGACGTGATGAAGCATAAATGGACCACAGGGAAGGGGGAAATGCAAACCCTAAGGCGATGAAACTGACGTTGGGGGGAAGGCGAACTAGAAAAGGAAAAGAAAGCGGGGGAATACGTCTAAACGCCCCACCCGAAAGACCTTACGAAGCGTGAAGGGCCTGATCTGAAGGGGATCGAAGGGGGGGAAGAGGAAAAAGACTTCGGTAAAAGGGGAAATTGTTTTTTCCTCCTGAACGGCACATCTGCCGAACACCAAGTAATGACAAAAGAAAAGAGAGCAAAGAAAAGCCAAAAGAGTACGCTGGTTCGTCTGATAAGAAAACAAAAGAAGCGAAGGTTGGGACGAGGGTGGTGTGAGCGCTGGACTTGGAGCCGCGGCGCAGGGAGTTGTCTGGTGGGGCTTAATCTTAAGTGAACGCTTGGACTCCAACTTTCCGCAGAAAGAAACCGCAGCTAGCTGGGCAGGTCGGAGGGAGGGAGAGGGTGTCTGTCCAGCCACAACACGTGGGGGGAAAGCAGGGAAAAGAAACTTGCAAGGAGCTAAAGGGAAAGAAAGTTCGGGACTATCCTTCTTCGCTAAAAGAAATGATTGCAGCCATAAGGAGAAGAGGAGCAAGGCGTCAGGGGAGAAGACAAGGAAAATGAAAGGCGAAAAGGTAGCAAGCAAAGAGGGAGCGAACAAAAAGAGATATAGGGGGGTACTTTCAATTGTAAAAATCATTTAGGAAGACGGACACCGATCCGACTCCAAACAACATCCCATTCAAGTGTGAGGAAGGAAGAAAGAGCCGAGGGGGGGAACCAATATGGAGGAAGGGGGGAAGAAGGTGAAGCTGGCGTCGTACTCTTTCCCTTGTCTTCCATCAGCAAAAAGCGAAACACAGGGGCTGCTAGGAAGGAAAGAAGCTGACGCCAACATAGATACTGAAAAAGGGGCAAAGAGCTGACTGCCGAAAACCCTTTATCCGCCTTTCTTACGTAGAACATGGGGTGGCCTGTACGAAGGGAAGAGGGAGTGTTTGCTTTACGGAATCGAGGAGGAATCGGCGCACAGGTCTCTGAACGTATTTCAAAAGAGGGATGCCTTCATCGAAGCCTGAAAACCAAGCGTGAGAAGAGTGGAATGCTTCGTTGGAAAGCGGGAGACCGAAAAGGGGGGAGAAAGCAGAAGGAGGGAAAAAACCCCCATCCCGGGAAACTGTCTGAAGTTCTTTAGACTGGGTGGATGGGGAGGAAATACGGGTCTTTGAAATCCGAGCGGATGACGGGAAGGGGTAACAAGACAATCCTTAGTGAAAGGCGTTCGGTTATCAGACGGGGAGGAGTTGGAGGCAAAGTTTAGAAGGTGGGAAAAAAGAAGAGGGGGAGGGGGGCGCAGGGGGACTAAAGAATGGCAAAGACTAAACACCGTTCTTGGTTTCAAGGTGCCATAGAAAAAACATCAGTGGACGTTGAAATCGGAGAAAAATGGAAAAAGGGGGGAGAAGGGGTGAAAGGGATGAGTGGGAAGGGGAGCAGCGGAAAAGCAACACTTGTGGAAAAAGAAATGTTGGGGATTTAGCAGTTAGTGGGGAAAAACCAAATAATCTTGTACAATTAAAAAGAGGAAAAAAAGAGACAGATTGAACCAATATAGCTACCAGAGGGTGGAGGAAGAGAAACAGCGGAAAGTACTACAGACCGAAAATCAGAGATGTGGTTTCGGGAACTAGCAACAGCATACAAGGTGACGAGGACAAAAAAAAGGGAGGCAAAAGGGACAGGCAAAAAAAAAACCCCCTACAAACAAAGGATGAATAGAAAAAAAAAAAGAAAAATTAGAGAAAAGGGGAACACCATCTGTTAACATTCGAAAACAAAAAAGAAAAAAAGCGCAACAGGAGGATGCTCCCACTCGAAAACTTCAGGAAAAAGGGGCGAGAAACGGAAAGCCAAAGGAAACTACCGGGAGTCAAGAAGGTTGGGGGAGCGAAAAAACCGAAAGGGAAGAAAAAAGAGGATCTAAAAACACAAATTTCTTGCGTCAATCAAATTTAAAGTCGCGGTCGGAGCCTGGCGTGGTAAGTAGGGGGAGAGGGGGAGCATGGCGGGGGTCAGCTGGGTGGAAGGGGGAAGAGTGATTGCGGGGAAAGAGGAGATTAAGTCTCTGCCTGAAAAGAATCGGCACTTGTTGTAGCGGGGTGGAACAAACAATGCTGTTGGCAAGGTCCCACGTGGCCTCAGGGGGGTACAGAGGCTTCACTAAGTGGAGGAGTGGGTCTTTTTTTAACAACTACAGAAAGGGGGAAAATGATAAGGCACTTCTTCGCAAGCCGTTCTGCAGCCGGAAAACTAAAAAGTAGATGTTGATTAGAAGTGTAGGAAAGGGGGGGGGACAAGAAGAAGAAGGGGTCAAATCTTTCCTTTGTGTCCAATTAAAAGGGAATAGCCGAGAATCCCTCAGTACATCAAGGGGAGAAAGGGTTTGGAGGGAGAGGAGCGGTGGAGCAACTGAGAAAAAAAAAAGAAAAAACATCAATAGGTCAAAGGCGCAAGGAAGGGGGGCGCAGAGCGGAACGTAAAACTGAGTTTGTAGCTAGAGGGAAAATCATATTGAAAGAACAACTTTAGGCGAAGCAGAGTGGGAAAATGAAAAAGTCCAAGTAGAAAGACATCGGTTCCAGGGGGATGAAAATCCTAAATTGCCAACTCAAAGGGCAATCATCAGAGCACAAAAAATCGTGGGCACCTGAAAAGAAAAAAGGATTCAACGTCTCAACAACGTGAACAGCGGCAGCGGATGGAAGAAATCGGAACCTAAAGCAACAGACCACAGCGCAACACGAAAGATTGGGGGGCCTGTTCAATAATCGGGAATAATCTCAAAAGGAGTACAATCGGTGCCCAGGGGAAAAGAAAAGCAAAGCCCTCAGAGCACGGGGAAACTGACTTATGAATCAACGAGAGTGGGATAACAAACCGAGAACTAAGCTCTCTCTAGGAAAAAGCGTCAGAGATCGGAAGAACCAAAGAATCAACTAACAGGACATTATTAAAAAAGGTTCAGGAGACAAAGGGGTGGTGCGTGTCAAGCGATCTTTCTGGACACAAACGTTGGAATTAATTTAGGTGATGGTTAGGGAGGAAAGTAAGGCGGCAATACGACACGAAAAAAAAGCGAAATGTGGGGGGGCGGGGCGACGAAGGAAAAATGAAATTCAGAATCAAAATTTCACGAGACATACAAACCCTCGGAAGGAACAAAAAGACGGGACGTCTGGAGCAGGTCTCTGGAGGTTTAAGACGGTGACGTAGGGGTACCTTAATTATCCTGATGCTTGCATACGAAAAGAAACTTCTATAGTATGGTGTGGGCTCTGAGAAAGAGAAGGGAAATGGTCTGTCACAGGGAAATGGCAGGGGAAAAAATGAGGTGGGGACGAAGTTTGGGCGAATGCTATTGGGAGGGAACTGGGCAAGCATCGTCAGGTTTTAAAGAAGGCGAAGATTGAACCAGTTGGGGAAGACATTAATTGGCAAGGTAAAAAAGCTTGCAAGGGTCGCGAGAACCCCATAAAAGGAGAGGGGGGGAAGGGAAAGAGGGAAAAGACAAGGAGGTTCAAATTAACGTAAAGTGAAAACGCAAAAAAGCGGACAAATAACAAACTGGAAAGAGCAAGGATACCTTCGGGAGTTCAAACAAAGAGGAATTAAACGGGAAGGATTTGGGGGAAGTTAGAAGATAAAGAGGCAATCTGGGGATTTGCTCTTTGCTTGATTCCATCCTCATGTGTGAAGTCTGGGGCGGTTCAAATGGAACAAGGGTACAGGTAACCGGGGGGGAAAATCTAGCTGTTAAAACCATCTACGGAAGAGCGAAGGGAAGGCGCAAAAAAAAAGGGACTCAATTACGGATGAGGACCGAATGGAGGGGGGTGTATCGCCGTCTTGGTCTCAGTATTTAGCCAACAAATATAGGCAGAGCAGGGGGGGGGGAAGGGTGGACTGAAGTGTTTAAACACGTGTGGGAGGAACATAGACTCGCCAAAAAAGCGAAAATTACGGGTTTTGCAGAGTAATAGGGTTGATTACGAGGGTGTTGTACAGTTGGACTTGGGGCAAACGAAGGCAAACCATACAATAAAAGGAGAAAGGGGGACTAGAGAGATGAGCAGATAGCTGTTAGAAAAAAAAGCGGAAGTCCGGGATGCGAGGAAAAATTTTGGGAAGGAAGCTTGCACGGGGAGACAAGTGAAAACCAAGTGAACTTTCGACCAAAAATAGCCAATAATGGCGCGAAATAGGCTCGCTAATTACGCCTCTCACACAAGGGAAAAAAAAAGAAGAAAAAACAGGATGACTAAAGATCTGAATTATTGACCAAAAAAACAAAGCAATAATCATCAAAACACACAAAGTGGGCGGAACCTTTAGAAATGGACGAGTTCCCTGGAAGCACCGCCAGGGAGAGGGGAAGACCTCATGGTGACTTGGATGCATAGATAGGAACAAAAATTACTAGAAAATAGAGAAAAAGGATCACGCTCGAAGAATCTTACTGCAGTGAGGACACCAATCTGCGAAAAAAGGCACGGACCGCGAAGGTGGGGTATGCCTTTCTTGGGGGCAGAACATTGCCTATCTTGGGAAGTACCGGGGGGGTTGAGATCGAAAGTGGAGAAAGAGAGGGAAAGAAACGACCGCCAAGGTCACCTTATCTAGCATTTGTTGGTCGGGGAAAGGCAAAATTTGGGTCAAAATGGTCCCTGAACAGAAAGAAACCAGAATTCAACTAAGGGTTGGCCAAAGTTGAAACTCGGAATATCTTCTCACACGCACGAAGAGCGAGAGCATAAGCATTACAAGGGAGTGGAAGTTGGAATCTTCGAAGTTAAGGGGGAACACATTAGCGCGGAAACGATAATAGCCAAATGGGCGCTTGACATTGGCAGAAGGGGAGGCGTTCATCATCACGTGGGAACATCCTGTCAAAAGCAAAACCACTTGTCGGAAATCAAATTTGTCTGGGGAAAAAGCATGAGACCCCAGAACGAGAGGAAGAAGAGAAAAGTAGGGGTCGCACAAGTGTGCTCAGGGCGGGAAAATCGTGTCAAACCTTACTTCAAGCAGGACTGATCGAATAGTTGAAACCTCAACTAAGATAAAATTCGTTTAAAAGGTAAGGGGGTTTACCCATGAAAAACGCCTTCACAAACAATTGAACGAATCAGCGATCAAAAGAGGGGACCAAGAAATGAGACTGGGAGAACAATCCATCAGCCCGTTGGATCTTGTGTTGAAAAGGGAGAGGGGGAAAAGGGGAAATCCCTGAGGAGCGGCGCAGGGTAGTGTCTTTAAAACTTCGTAAAGGAGTTTATCCAAATTACTCGAGGTTTCCAGAAAACATCATAGAGGGGGCGAGGTAGGGAGGGGAGGCGCGGTCGGTTTCTTGGTCAAAACCAACCCTTGGGCAAGACGGGGAACAGAGAAAGTCTAAACGGTTCAAATTTCTCTTAAAACTTATTCCAAAATGTCAGAAATAAAAATGGCAACCAAGTACTATGAAGCGTCAAAGAAATCAGAAGTCATCAGGGAGAAGGATGCCGATGTAGCATAGCAAAAACCCATATAGTGTTGATTGAGGTGGAAGACATCATGAATCCGCGGCAACATAACAAAGTCTACGGAGTCAACAGAAAAGTCTGGGAGAAAAAATTCCCATAGTTTATTTCAAATAAGGAGAGTGGGTATGGCGCAGGGGGAAAAAAGAAGATGGCTGCGAAAGATCATAGAACCAAACGCCACAAATGCTCCAACCAAGGGGCGGGGCTGCAACGACGAAGACAAAAATCAAGATAGGAAAAAGCTGGGTACAAAAAATAAAATAAGGAAAGCCGAACCACTTTGAAAAACAAGAAAAAATCATGTAACATGTTATGGGACAGTACGTCGGTGTTTATTACGAGCGGAGAAAGCAGAGATAGAGGGAAAGATGATAGCGGCTTCCACCGGAGAAGTGCTCACAAAGCCGGAGAACCGCGGAATCTTGAGGCCGGCGGTGGAGGGATCGGGCAACCTCTATGCCGAAGCGAAAGGGAGCCGCAAAGCAGACGGGCTAGTTATGGCCTGACTTATCAGGTGTTGGATTTGGGGGATTGGCTTTCTTTGACCAAGAAGAGGAGCAGGAGTGGACGACGTTGTCAAAGTCGACAGATTAGGCGCACAACGATGGGGAGGGGTAGGCTCGGAGACGAAAGTTGAGTGGCAAATGGGGGAGTGGGCACTTACGGATGAAGTTGAGAAGTTAGTTTAATTGCAAAATCAGCTTGGCGACATGGAGTGGGCCAAAAGGGAGTGGGACCAGAGATACAAACATAAGGGTAACGTGGTCGCTCTTCGCGACCGAACGTTTCAAAAGATTTTCGGATAGTTGGGTAGGTGCAATGAATAGACAACACCATTGTTGGAAAGCCACAATGGAGGGGGGGAGAGGGTGAAGGGCAATTTGCAACAGCGTACGGAAAGTAAGGGCACCAACATAACTCCGATGTAAAAAGAAGAAATCTCAATCAATCCGTTGGAATGAATTTCAAAACGCGGAGAATAAAGGGAAGGAAAAGACCGTTTCACAGGAATACAGGAAAGAGGAAAGGGGTGTGAATCAAACAAAATCAAAAAGGAAGCGATCACCCCAAGGAGGCCAGAAGTACACCCCAAAACAGGTCAACCAGAAAAAAAAGCAAAGAAAGGAGAGGAAAAAAAACAAAAGAGGAGAATGTAAAACAAAACCGAGAAGCAGCTTTGAACAGTTCGTTGAAAAAATAAGCCCACCGCCGGATGCGAGCTACCCATAGAACAGACAAGCTCCGAAACTAGAAAAGGAGAAGGGGAAAGACAGGGGAAATTCGAACAAAAAACACCCCCCACCCCCCCCAACACCCCCCCGTCAAAAAGTTGGGGTGTGGCTAGACTTCAACAACAACAAAGGGAGGGGGGGGGAAAAAAAAAAGAGAGGAAAAACTGTCTGAGGATCATTTCGTGAAAGGAGAATTCCGTTCGTATGGTGGTTGGTTTTCGTGGGGGGGAGAAGAGCATGCGTGGAGGAGAGGGTGGAAACGAAATTGGCACCTTGAGGGGTGTCAAGGATGAGTAAGTCGATGAAGTGTCAAAGAGAAACATTGCTTGTTGGAGGTTTTGCCCAAAAACTGGGGCAGTTCCAGCCAGGGGGGGAAGAAAGGTGGGGGGGCAGAGGAAGGTCCTAGGATGGTGGAAACGATCAAAAATCAAATGAGGTCACGACGCGTGTTTCTTTTCGAGAACTCATCAACACTCGGGGAGGAGAGGAAAGATTTTGGAAGCGCGATATGTGGGTGCAAAATCTAATTGTGTAAAGAAAAGCGTGTGGGAAAGTCGCAACAGAGAAGAGACAGACCCTCAGGGGAACGGGTTAAAAATGGGTGTTGGGTCCTTGTATTCGCTAAAAAAGGCAAAGTCTACCGAAAAAGCTACTCTCAGTCTAACTTGAGCGAAGAACAGTAAAACAGGATGTTGGTATAGAGGGCACTAATATTTGGAACACCGCAAAAGAGACGGAATATAGTTGCGAACCGGTCGCAAGGTAACGCATCGGGGGAAAGGATGCAAACACGTCCTAATTGGCTAAAAAGCCCGCCGCACGAAAAAAAAATGGGGGGTTTGTCGCCTCACTAAGGATAAGCTTGTCTCAACAGTCGTACTCAAAGCAGGAGATGCAAAGAAGAGAATAAGCACAGCACAAAAGACAGGCGTCCAGTCAGGAAAGGGGGGGGACTGGGTTCCTCCTACTAATGAGACAGCGGAAAGGAGGAGCCAAGAAACAATCATCAAAAGCAGAAAAGACGCGGTCTCAAGCTTCAAAGGGAGGAGATCAAGAGGGAGTTGACACACCATACCAGACGAAAGCAGCAGATCGTTCCCGTATCGAAGTAAAAAAACGAATCGAACTCTTACATACCACAATGAGAAAAGGGGACAGGGTTTTAAGGGCAGCAGAGAGCTGGGAGGGAACAAAGAGAAGTGTCTTGGGGGGCAAACCTCGTCAATAAAGAAAGAAAGTGTGGGGCAAGGTTGTGCGAGGCAGCCATGGAACGATACAGAGAGAAAGACCAGAGGAGTGGAAAAGAGTAAAAAAAGACCGACGCAATGCAAGGGATACACTTATGATCTCATCTAGAAGAAAGGATGTTTGGTGGGATCGATCTTGTGATGGGAAGAATCTTAGAGGGCAAGAAAAGAAAACAGGAGATAAGGGTGGGGGGAGCTATCGATCGGTTATTTGGCAGGGCCTTTCTCGCATGAATTGATAAGGATGGAAAAGGTTGCGAAAAGGATTCGTGGACGATTGAGGTCCGGCATTGGAGAGTGAAGGAAGAAGCACGAAAACTTTCGGGACAGTTGAACATTCTTAAGGGGGGGAAGAACGATGACCAAAAGTTGCTAGGACAACCCAAGCCGCTCGATCAAAATCGGAAAATAGATGAGTGGCGGAGAAGAGAGGAAAGTGGGATAAAACGCGTCTCCACGCAGTCAGACATCCACATAAAGGGGGAGAGCAAAAATCCAAGGCAAAAACAACCAAAATCTCAAAAACAGTATGCACAGGGGAGGGAGGGGTGGGATTGAAAGACTAACAGCGTAGATAAAACGGAGATGCTCGCGTTGATGGAGGGGGAAGTCGGGCAGGAGTGTGTGAACGGAGAACTTAACGTACAATGGGCAGAGAGTTTTGAGTGGTTCAAACAAAAGGACGAGCAGACGGGAACGTCAGTCCTCTGCATATATGCCGGGATGGGCAGGCTCGATGTGGGAAAAGATTTCGCTCGCCGGATAAGGAGGAACCGAGGAAAAAAGGACACCAGTCCGCGCAACGTGGGGGGTTGGCATGTTGTTCCAAAAAGGGGCAAGGGGACACGGTGGATGAACGAGCCAGGGCAAAGTGAAAAAACTTTTGGGGCTATCAATAGTGGATCCGGTAATGGTGCCATTTACTTTGGCAGACCAACCAGTACAGCCCCAAGCAGGAGAAAAGGCTGGGCAGAGAGAGGCGTCAATTAGAAAAAGACAACTGTGAGGAGGGGAGGGACCTCCAAAACGAGTGAAGGAGGGAAGTGGAAGAGGGGGGGCAGGGACCAGTGACAAAGGTGCCTCAAAATACCAAGATTGCCGAATCGCGCAGAAGCCGCCCGAACACACCTCCATGAATAAACCAAGGAGCTTAACAAATACCTGAAGGGTTCTGGAAACTTAAAACAGCATAAAGGTCACAAATTTTAAATGGCGAGATTGGAAGCACCGCAGTAAAAAAGAGGAGCTGTAATGGAGAGAGAGCATCAAAACAACCCGAGGGAAAGGAGATAGAGAGGGCGGGGAGACGCGAAGCGGGGGTCAAGAAAGCGCGAAAGGCCATGACGCGGAGACCTTGTGGGGTGTATGAGGTATTTCATTCTGGGGGGGAAGGGAAATTCAGATTTTATTGGGGATTAAAATGGTGTGGGTCTCATCAAGGAGGTTGAGATGGAGGCGTAGAGGCCGCAGTTTCGGAAATGCATGGATAGAGTGGGGGGATGGAAGGACACTTGGGTAACGGTCCTAAACAGCGACATGCTTAAACAAGGTCAACAGATCAAACCACACTTCGACGCTGCGCTAAGAAGGGAGTAGAAAAGACAGGCTAAAAACTAAAGCGCCCGATCGACTGAAAGAATAAGCGTTATTAACTGTTGGAGAGATACAAAGTCAATGGTAAAAACATATCGCGTCAAAAAACCTATGGTAGAAACAGGGGAAAAAAGTTGACATTGGGATGGGTAAGAGGGTTAGGACGAAAGTGAAAAATTAAAGCAACACAACTCGGCGATGCTTAGTTGGGGTAGGGACGAAACGAAAAAAGCTACAAGAAAGTAAAATGAGTAGAAAAGCAGGAAGGAGTGCTCGATTGTGCAGAGAAGGAGATTCAGCTTCTGCTCCTGGGTTAAACAAGCGCAAAAAAAAATTAGGGACGGGAAATTTGCACAGGAAAAGGCAAAAGGCCTGCAAAAACAATGATGAGGACAACATATCTTCGTGTCCATAGGGGAATTGGGGGGAGGACTTCTAAGACCACAAACATCCAAAGGGACCAAATAGTTGTTTAAAGAGCGTGGGTGAGGGGGGGGAAGCCGATGAGATTCAGTCTCGGTACCAATCTCGTGAACAGGGCGTTACCACTTTTGGCGCGGAGCAGAAAATGAACTAAGATCTGGGGGGCGGGGAGGAGAGACGGCGGATGGGGGGGGACTGAATCGAAACACCCCGGGTGCCCAGAGAGGAAGGAAAGGGGTAAAAGGGACATAAAGGTGGGCGAGCCTACTTTCATAACTTACGAAGAATATAAAGAACCAAGCAAATAGAAGGCGTCAAAGAAGGTCCACATTCCAAAAGGCAGAAAGGTTGGAAAAACAACCGATGTGCAAGCAAAACCAGGAAGAGAAGGGGTTCGTTCTGCATAATCAGAAAAAATCACAACACAGGGGATCGCGTCACCACATTCAACACGTCAGTTTGGGAGAAAGGAGGAACGGACCAAACGGTAAAGGGGGGAAAAGAATTATGAGGGGGGTCCTCTGGGGGTTGAACTACGCAGGGCCGACTCTGTCAAGCGTGAAGTCAATAGAAACTCCCAAAAAGACAACAAATTAACGTTCTCGTATTTGGAGGAAGGGGAAGACGCTACTAATAGGCAAAAGGAATGGGGGAAGGAAAATAGGAGGAACTGCCGAAACTTTGTCCGATTACGGGGGCGTCTCCAATGTAAGGTGGGGGTGTAGGTATTGAGGAAATGGTCTGTTTTACGACGCGAGAGGTGAGAAGCGAAGCTGAAAAGGTTCGATTACAGGGTGGGTGAAACGGGAGTAACGGCATCATACTGTGTGAAGAAAAAAATGAGGAAATTTTGCTGATCGGCTTTGCTTAACTTGATTGTGCACCTGCTTTAGCAAAAAAAGCTGCTCTGAGAGGGAGGAAACCATCCCCTCATACCAAAACTTAAGGGCTGCTTGCTGGAGCTGTTCTTTGGGGGGGGCATTGCAACTGTCTGGTCCCCTACGATTAATGTTTGAGAAAAGGAAAGAATTAGGAGGGGGAGGACAAGAACAAGAAATTGTTCCAGGGAGTTGGGATTGGAACTGGGGACGTCGCTTACGAGAGGTTCCACGTGCAGGGAGGGAAACCAGTCGAGGCACATTGTAGGTTTAATGGATCTATATACACACAGAGGTAAAAACGGGCGATCTGGGTCCTTGAGAACATGATCCGGAGAAGGGGGAATGGTGTTGCGTTGATGTGAGGGACAAGAAAGAAAGACAAGGACCATGAACAAGAAATGATGAGAGGGGGGTCAGCGAGAGTTTCAAGCTTTATCTTGTACAACAAACTTAAAATGCAAACAAAACATCAGGCAAGGGGAACAGTATAAACTAAGAAAAAAGAGTGTTAAGTAGTGCAGAGAACGGAAGAGGGATTATAGCAGGGACAGAAAATGGAAGGAAGAGGGGGGGTGCAGTGGGGACAACTGCCAAGAAGATTGAAAAGAGAAGCAACCAAAGAAGTGGACAATCAACGAAAAAAAAAACCGCAGGTAAAACACGGCATAAAACAATAGACACTGAGGACTTAGACCCACTAATGTAAGGGAAAGAACCAAGTCCAACTCAAGCAACAGTAGTCATAGCTGGGAACATAGTCAGGGGAAACAAAAAACGTAAGCCCACGAAGAATGCAGACCAAAGGAACAAAGTAAAAAGGAGAAAACGAGTGCTCCCTCACCCGGGGAAGGAAGAGGGGGTGGGGGGGGGG
>Ga0179593_1704148_pt1 | contig 12305 bp, 17 predicted proteins | sample CZODoug2_1_08_16_FD_185931 | JGI IMG/M metagenome (GOLD analysis project Ga0179593, IMG submission 185931) | Vadose zone soil fungal communities from Angelo Coast Range Reserve, California, USA - CZODoug2_1_08_16fungal (PacBio error correction) | ecosystem: Environmental > Terrestrial > Soil >...
AGGGAGGGAAAAGGAGAAGAACTCGGCCTCAACAAGTATACAGGGCAATATCGTTAGAAATGAAGCCAGGAGCAAAACAATTCAACAAAAAAGGTTTTGGAAAAAGTGAAGAAAAAACCTTTCGTACGATCGATATGAAAAAGACCAGAGAAGGTAAAAGGATACGTAGTTCAGGAAGAAGAACCGACAAGCCGGAAAGGCCGTCTAAAAAAGAAACTTGGGGGGGGGGGAAACTGTCGCCAGAAGGAGGGTATTCCTGGCAGCAGGCAAAAAGTTACAGAAGATGAGGAAGGCCGGGGGGAAAAGGAAGCATCCCTAGGAAGGGCCCGCTCCTCTTGAGCTTGCGTCTTCAAGGCGTAAGGACCTGGCGAAGGGTGAGGGGGAAAAAAGGAGTCCCTATTTGCGGAGGGGAAGGGGCTAACTAATCTACAAGATTAGGAAAGGGCAGCAAAAACGGGGTTTAGAAACGAGGGATAAACCAAAGGGGGGTGGGGAAAGGGGTGAATTTTTCTCTTCAACTGAGGATGGCTGACGTGAACGAGGGGGAGGGAGGCCGGTCAGGGGGGGGGGTTGTCCGCCAGGTTTGGAAGGTCGTCCACCGGACGGGGATTCAACATCGGAGAGGCGACGAGTGAATGGGGGGAGGGGTGCCCGTTTATAAGAAAAGGTTGGGAACAGGGAGGAGCTTTAATATTTTCTTATCGATTCCAGGGAGGGAGGGAGATTATGAAAAGGGGCTGCACTGGGGGTGGGGGTGTGGAGGAACAAACAGGTAAAGGGGGGACCCATCCTAGCTCTGAAACTGGGGACAAGGAGGGAAAAAAAAAAAGTAACACGCTCCTCAGAAGGGATGAATATTCGTCGGAATGGCTTTCGAGGACGGAGAAGAAATATCCGAGAGAAACGAGAGAATAAGCTTCAAGACTTGTATTTTAAGTCAAGGCAGGAATGGCCATATCGAATCCACATTGAGAAAAGAAAGGAGAAGGCAGGGGGTCTCTGGATCTTTCCTGTCACTTTTAAGGAATCATGAAAAAAGGGGGTTGGAATGGGAAGTCACATTGTCTCATATATTTTGAGGGGAAGTAGCAGACTCTAGGGGGTGGGGAGGTTCAAAAGGTAATGGGAATTGCTTGGCGGGGGAAGGCCACTGGCTGCCAGGAAGAAGGATGCATCGGAAAACCGGGTAAACCCCAAAAAAGGGGGGAAAGAAGAGAAGAGGGGCAAGGGGGGAAAAAGCTTTTTTTCCAGGAGGGGAAGGGGGGCTAATCTGATTAGTTAAAAGGTTCAAGAAGGATGGAAAAAGACAGTCCTACCCGGGAGGGGGGTTTGTCAGGTTTGAATAAGTAACCAAGAAAATAGCAGGAAAAGGCTCCGCACAGAAAAAGTCGCGACCAAGATAGTCCCAAGACGACTTTTGTCAGGAACTCACCGGGGGGGGGAAAAACCAAGCATCAAAGACAGGTGGTCAAAGACTAAAAGGGGAGGAGGGAAGATGCAGAAGGGAGGGGGGGGGTAGATCTGATTGGAGCTCTGTAAGGGGTCAATTTTCTTACTACGGAGCAACGGAAAGGTTACGTTCAACGAAAGAGCAAGTTTGACAGAAGGAAAAAAGATAAAATAGGAGAGGGGACCGACATTCTTACTGTGAAATGGTATATCTCATCTAAAAAAAGGGAGGGAATGAGGAAAAAGGGCGGGCCAGGGTTGAAGGCCGCATTCCTCCGGGGGAAAGGGCTTATACTAGGAGAAGAAACTCTTGGGAAAGCCATACTCAACGACTTCTTTCGAAAGAAGTCGGCATCCAAACGAATCGAAGCAAGGGGGGAAGACTCTTTGATCGCGTAGAGGGGAAACCACGCGGCGGAAAAGGAGTTCTTCATCCCTTGAGGAATAGGGGCAATTTGTGCTTGAGAGGGGGAGGGAAATCAGGGGCAGAACTGGACGATCTGAGACAAAGGGCGCCTTGGGCGGAAAAAAGTTTTACTAGGGAGAGGGGAGTCCTGGCATCCTCATAAAAAAAAGGGTCGCAACTCGTAAAGTAGTGTCGGAAGGGAATGGCAAATAAAAAGGAGAGGAATATTTTCAAGAGCGGGCCAACTCTTCGACGGGAAACCGCGGCGGGGGGAAGGAAAAGTCAAGGGGCAACGGGGGCTAGGAACAAAAGGATATTTCTGAATTACTTGTCAGGGGGGGCCTTCCTTTCCGTGCCTGCGCCCATAAAGAAAATCCAATAGGCAAGGGGGGGAAGGTCGCTCCCGAAAAGGCATCAGGGCTAGGGTTATAAAGGGTCAGGCTTTCACCCCTTTGTAGTTTCAACTCTGGATCAAGGGGAATTTCAAGGTTTATGACTCCACGACCCACTATAAAGCGGAGACTTTCACGGTCTTCTGGGATTTCGGGTGTTGCAAATTGGCCCTCTTAAGGGTATGTTGTGAAAAGATTGCACCGGGGGACTGAAGTTCCAGGGTTCGAGGGATCTCGGGGAAAAGGTTCTGTCTTTTGCGTAAATGACAGCTTTAGGTGGGAAGGCACGGGGGGGGAAAAGGGGGTGCGTTTCGTTAAGGGAAAAAATCAGGCACAGACGACGAAGGACATCGCGGTGACGTCATTAGGGCGATGCAAAGACTGTGGGAAGTTCCGGGGGACTTTACACTTTAAACTCATCCTAAGCTGATTCCCCGAAGAAAAACACTTGTGGAAGGGAACCACCCTCCATAACTCAGGTAGCTATGGCACGGGAGGAAGGTATTATGCTTCCGAAGGCTAATTTTACTCTATTTGCAAAGGGGGTGTAAAGTGTCACTTTTATGGGTTTAAGACCCTTGCGAGGACTCAACGCATGAGAATGGGTCGTCCAGCGTAATGGGTTTGTGAACACTTCTTAGAAGGAGGAATGTCCTCGGTTGAGGGGGGGCCCAACCCAAAACCACCTTGCGCCTTTCCGTCTGTCATCAAGAAAAGGAAAGCCAGGCTCAGGTGGAGAAAAAAAAAACACTCCTTCTTTCAAATGAAAATTTGTTGAAAAAGGATCACAGGGCCGACAAAAAGAAAGGGGAAGTCGAGGGGTGATGTAGCTGTATTCGAAAAGGCCGACCGCAAATAGAGGATCTCATCGTTAAAGAAAGTCAAAATGCGGACGCCGCCACACCATTGGAAGAAAAATAAGCGGAAAAAAACGAATGGGGACAATGAGGAAAAGGCTCGTAACGAGGGGGAAGAGAAAAAGACTCCATCTTGTCCTGTACTAAACAAGCTGTCGGTCGACAGGAATACCGTAAAAGCTCGCAGACACCGATTGTAACGGAGGTCGAGACTTCTTAGCTGTAGAGAAGAGACTCCGCCTCAGCAATATGGACCTGGGGATTCGTGTGGAGACGAACTTTGGGGGAGGGATTCAAAGAAGGCTGACGGGGTAAGAGTCCGGAAAAAAGGGAAAAATTTCATATGAGAGGCCCGCATCCTTGTTGGGGATAGGGAAAGGAGAGCAGCATCTAACAAGAGGGGAGGAAAAAGAAAGAAGGATTCGGGGGGCGTCATCAAAAAGGGGGAAGTGCCTCTCTGGATTACCGGTTCAGTTCCTCAAAAAAAAGGAGGTCCTCACCAGGGGGGCCACCTCCAGGAGAGGTGAAAGACGAAAAGAAACACTGCTATCTCAGAAGGAAGAGGAAAAGAATTCCTTCTCTCCATCTCCTCAGAGGAAATGGGTTTTTTACGCTGAAAAGGAAAAAGGGACTACAGGGTGGGGAAGCAACTCTTAGTAAAGGGGGGACCGAGGGGCGGAATTGATCTTTAAGAGAACCTCTCCTCTACGAAGAAGGAGGGGAAGGAAGGTTTCTTCATGGTCGTGAGAAGGTTATTAACAGCAAGGGGAGGGAACCTATGTGTCTAAGAGAATACAGTAGCAGCAAAATACAACAGGAATCTCTGCTCAAAGGGGAAGGAAAGCACTTGAAAAAGAAGGAGTGGGTTTCTCGAAAGAAGGTCTGACAGGTAAGGGTTGGGAGTCCCCGAAAGTCTTTAGTGGTAAAAAGCCGGGAAAATAGCTTCACAGGAGGAACCTTAACCTAACTTCGCTTGGAAAGGACGCCGTAAGGTTTCCCGGTTTTTGTAGGGATAAGCGTCAAGGGCCTTTTGGGTAAGGGGGTCTCAGGGAGTGTACTATTTTCTTAAGATAATACGTCGATGAAGAAAGTCTTTCAGATTCATCTGGCTATCAGAAATCTGAAAACGAAACTTGGTTGCTGGACTGGATTTGAAGTGGTTTCCCCCTCCTTCGAAAAGGCTTTTTCAGAAGAGGGAGTGTCGACGGAGTCACCGGGGGGCCCCTGGAAAGGGCCTCTTCTGGAAGAAACCATCTTTTTAAGCGAAGTATAAAGCATCGGGACTTGGATCTGGGGAGAATTCCCAGAGCGAGGGAAATTGGGCCTTGATGGGGTCAAGGCTCACAGCCGGTAACTCCCTTCAGAACGAAGCTTGATGGGAAGGCACCACGCTGCAGACTGGGGTCCTTAAGTCTCCCTATGCTCGACAAGGAACCTAAATGGGGGTTAGCTAGTGGGGGGAGGGCTATTCAACGGCACTTGGGGGGCCTTGGGGAAGAGTATAGCCCGTGACCCTTTGGTTCCCTAACTTGGATCGGGTCGACAGGGTGATGAGAGGGAGTTCAACTCATTCTAGAAGGGGAAGGTCCCGTTTATGGGGGGAGGGGAGAAAGGGTAAGGAAAGAAGATGAAATGAGCGAAAATAAAATATCCGGGGGATTTAAGAAAAAGGAGAATCCATATACTCTTTAACTGTCAAACTTAGCGTCTAAGAGAGGGGGCTAAAGTGGTGTATTAATAATTAAGAACGGGTAGGGAGAACCGAAGGGGAACTAGTTTGCGAAGGGGGTGAGTTTCGATGCTGAAGGGGAAATGGGACCCGAGAAACCTGAAGGGGGTCCCGAAAAAAACAATGCAAGAGGGGGGGGGAGATGACCTAAGTATATTGAAAGAAAGGCTTTGACAGGGACAAAAGGGGAAAATACATCAACACGAACAAATGGTAAAAAGATTGGAGTGGGAAGAAAGGAGGGATTCGGAAAAAATTAACAGAGGAAAAATTCGATTCTGTTGAAGGGAGAAGTTCTTTATAGGGGGGGGAGTGCCTTGGGCAACAATAAGAGTGCCCGCACGCCGAAAAGATCAGGAACCCGAAAGAAAAAGAAAATAGTGATACTTCTGATTAGTCGAAGAGTCTTATGTGAGAGAAAGATCTAACAAAAAAGAAGGTTAGAAAGAAAAATGGGACCCCGTAATACTAGCAGTCATAAGGGGCTTTGGCGGAGACTAGGGCGACACCACTTTCGAAAGAGTGGCGGGCAACTGTCTGGCAAATACTGGAGGTTGGATCACCTTCGGAAAAAAAGGTCTCCATACGCTAGGGAAATGTCCAGCATCTGCCATCTCTTTGGAAGCGGTTAACTTTTAAGGGTGGGGGGAAACCGGAGGGGAAAAGAAAAATGTGAACTAGAATTGGGGTAGGATCAGAGGGGGGAAGCAAATTCAGGAAGAAGGCTGGTACTCTCTTCGGAAAGAGACAAACCAGGGGGGAGAGATGCATCGTACAGGAAGCTGGGGGGTACTCCGACGGGAAATCAGAGAAGTCAACACGGAGGTTCTTTGCTGGGTGGGAGGAGGAACCCTTTCCAAACGGAATTATTTTCCCGGAAATTCGACCGGGATAAACGGGAAACAAGGGGAAAGCGGGGAGAGTTTCACTGCCTAGAGAAAAGGGTGGTAAAATACTGCTAGTTTCGGACTAAGAGATTCCGGGGGAATTGTTGTGCATACGGGAGGAAGTCGGCCCAATAAATCAGGGGGAAGAACAAAAAAGTAGACATGAGGAGTTATACAGAAAAAGAAAAAAAAACTCTTTGTGTCCCAGTTCCAATGACAAAATGGGGCAAAAAAAAAAAAGTTAGGGAGATTCAGGAGGACTTATCACTTCATGGACTAGACACGTAACTTGACATAGGAGATAAAATTAGAATGTCCGCGTAGCGGTATATAAGGGAACTGATTGAAGTTAACAGCAGGGAAACGTTCCTGGGAAGTTCGGGGCTCTCTGAAGGGGGAGAAGAAAGAAAAATCAAGCTCGGGGGGGGGGCTCAATGTCTTCTCTTAATGCCAAAAGCAGAGTCTAATAGGAGCGAGGATAGGAGATTCCGGGTAATGACAGGCATTGCCTTTGAAGGACAAAGAGCGGAGTCCCACGGTCCTTCTTGTACCCTTCACTAAAAAACAGGTTCCGATAGGAATTCCTAATCTGGGGTCGTTCCTAAAGGGATGCTGGGGAAGATCCCGGGTCACTGCGGGGGTGAAAGGCTAACCTCTGTCAATCTGCTGTGGGGATGGCGGAACGGCACGGGGGTCTTAAACCAAAGGGGGGACACCCATTAAGAAAGAGTTCTAGAGGACGGGTAAGGGTTGGAAGAAAGAGGGATGGCATTTCCCCTTGAAGGGAGCCCAAACTCCAAATTGAACAGGGACTTGAGCAAGATTAAAAAAAAGGGCTCAAAAGTTTGAGCCCCAAACAGAAACGACTTCTTTTTGGTTTGAAGAAGGAAGAAAAGGGGGGGGAATTCAAAAAAAAATATCATGGTCCGGAGTTGAGAGGGAAGCCCACGAGCTTTGGGGGACCCGGCAAGAAAAATAGGTACAGCAAGTGGAAAGGGAGAAAGCTTTAAAGTCCCTGGGAAACGAAAACAGAAGAGAGGGAGATGACTGAAAGGAACTCGAAGATGGGCCTCAATCTCCATCAGGGAACATTTAACTAATTCGAAAAAAGGAGAAAGACCCAGGGAAAGGAAAATCAGCAAACCAAGAAAGGGGCCGGGAGCGATGGGAAAGGAATATTTCGTCGCGGAAAAATCCGCCTCTTCAGGGGAGCCCTGCGTAGGGGGGAGTCGGGGAGGTTGTTAGTCAAAGGGATGAAGCCGGGGGGGGGGGGGGCGTCCCTGAGGGCAGTTCAATCCAGAGATGTCCCTAGTTGTGCCTAGTTAAGAAGGATTGACTAAAAACAAAACAAAAGGGGAAGAGAGATATGCAGGGGAAAACGGCCGACAAAAGGAGAGGGAGATGGATGACCTTCCTGAATAACACGCAAAACATTTCAAGCGCCCGGTGTTTCCGAAGAGAAAGAAGGTACCTATAAAGGAAAAAAAGTCCGGGAGAGAAGGAATATCGGCGATCGCAGAAAGGGAAAAAAAACCTGAAGGGGACGTTAAAACTCTAAGGAACCCAAACTGGGGGGGTGGAAAAATGGCCAACTAACGCTCCTTGAAGGATGGGGGCTCGAAAGTCGACTCGGGTAGATTAGCAGGATACCTCTAAGGGGGGAGGTTTCGGCTTGGTCTTCGACGGGATCAGGCAGGGGGGGGGGCCCTGCCATATCTGGCCTCCTAGGAGTTGCCTATCTGGGGGGACTTCATTGGACGGGTCTGGATAAATCCTGGGACTTTCAAAAGGATTCTCCTTAACGGCGAGTGCTATGGTGGGGGGACGTTATGAGGTTCTAGGGGTGTCCCTCTAAGAACAAATATCTTGTAATGGAAAAATAAAAGCTTGGGGGAAAGGATCGCTGCGGAACAGGAAAGAAGGTAGTGGGGGAGCGGAGATCCTTTGCTGGGGGGTCACAGAGGGGAAAAAAAAACTTCCAGGGAGGTTTTGTGGGTTTGAGGAGGTCAGGGGTGATCTGCCATACCTAATTCTGCAAACAGAAAAAAGGGGGGAGACCTTCTCCTCATGGAGTGAAACTTTTTTCCCTTGAGGACCAGTGGGACCTGGGGGAAGGAATATGGCGACCAGAAGGAGGAAGTCTGAGGAAGGAACGCTTAGGGAAAGAGAGGAAACACTGCGGGGGCCATTGTCCGTTTTTTGGGGGATTTTCAAAAAGTAAGAAGGACTCAGAGAGTTCAAAGGTCCTGCACTTCCATCGTCTGGGAACAGATGTGGTCCTCGGGGGACCGGCCTCACAGCAAAAGGGGAGGGGAAAGGCGGAAAAAGCTGTCTGCAAGAACCTCAATATCCAGGCACGTGGAGCTTGGCACAAAAAAGAAAGTCTCTCGAAGAAAGGAAAAAAGGAACCTAAGGGAAGATAAAGGGCAAAATGCCATGACAAAAGAGAATACGCGCAGTGCCTACGATTCCTAGGCAGGGAACTAGGGCCCTGCCATGGAGAAAAGGTAGAGACAGAACAGGGGTGGGGAAAGACTCCCGGGGGGCCGAAAATAGTATTTGGATAGAAGGGGAGGCAGACTCATGGTCCAGGGGGGGGGGGGGAGTCCCGTTGGGGGGGTGGAGCAAGACGGAAGGGAAAAGTACTGAAAAAATATCCGTAGTTGAAAAAAAGGGGGGACTATCCAGTTGAAAATCAGAGGAAGCTTGAGGGGGCGTACGGGGGGGGAAATGAGGAGGGTATATATTCTGAAAAAAAGACGTCCTGTAAAAAGTTCTTTTACCAAAAAAAAATAAAAGCACTAAAGGGGGGGGGACTATGAGGCGCCTTACCAAAAAAAGTACACCTGGTCCGATGAAGACACGCCCAATTCGTCCCGAAAAAAAAAAAAGAAGAGAGTCAAAACTAGGGGCCGGATGGAAAGCTGAAAGAAAATGGAAAAAAGATGAAAATCGTTTTACAGGGGGGGGGGGAACATACTAAATTTTAACCGGAGAAAGAGATTCGATGCTGGAGTAAAGAGTTCAGGTTTTCAAAAGACGACTTCTTCCCGGAAAGGAGGGAGAGGTCTCAGGACAAGCGGAGAAGGTTGAGCAGAAAAAAAATCCGAAGGGAAAAAAGGAGACTCGCTTAGTCCCTAAAGGAGGGGGGGCCCCTGGTCTCTGCAAGAAGAGAAAAAAAAAGCCCGAGGGGGAGAAGTATGGAAAGGAAAAGAAAGGTCGGGAAAGAGATCTCAGGTTGGGGAGGGAAAGAACGGGATTCTTCTTCTCCACTTGCTCAGGGGAGGGGCACTTATCAGCTCAAAAGGAAGGGGTTCTCAGAGGATTGAAAAAAGTACCGAGCCAGAAAGAAAAGGGGAAACATCCGCAGAGAGCTTTCTTCTGGAAAAATCCCTACGCGTCTTCATAAAAAGGGGGGGGAATACATGGGTCACGAAAGTTGAAAAGAGGTTGTTGGTGAAAAAAAAAAATGAGAAAAGGCTGGGGACTCTCGGCGTTCGGGAAGGCGTAGTCCTTCATCGGACCAGAAAGGATCGGGCTGTTAGAAAGGACCATGCATAAAAAAAAAAAAAAGACAACAGAACAGACGTGAAAGGGAGGGTTCTGGGGACCCCTAAATGTCTTAGAAACCTGGGTTTTACAAGGCAATGTGTAAAAAACAGAAGGAAAAAAAGGGAGCGCCTAGGGTGGACGCAAGGGAAAGGGATCTATTGATTGGCTATCTCCCCATGGGAAGGGGTTCGGAAGGAAAGGGAGAGGTTCATGTGTTGAAATGACCCGCGCAAAAGGACGTGACCTTAAAAAAAGGAGGAAAAAGTTTCTACTCCCGTTAGAAGAGATACCAAAGGGGGGGGGGGGGGGGGTTTAGACAAGGTGAAAAAAACAACTGATAAGGGGAATCGAGGGGGGAATATAGAAACACTAGATCCTCTTCGCAGGGAAGGTATGCTTATATCTTTAAGGAGGACGGAAAAAGTTTTTGACTGGAAAAATCGTGCGGGGGGGGTATGTCGGGGAGAGGAAGCTCCAGGGAGGAACAAATGTGCTATTGCGAGGGGGGAATCTCCATCCGATTCAAGGAAGAGAAAGGCTTCTTGGAATATGGGGAGGTTAAAAGGGAAGAAGAGTTTCAGGGGGGGACCTCAAATATCAGGACCACAGGGAAAGGCTTTGGGAAAAAAAAAGAACCAAAAGGACGAGGCAGGCAAAGAGTGAAAACATCCGCGCCGGAAGGGAGCCGATTGTCCAAAAAGTGAAGCTCGATAAAAAAAGGTATATGCTTAAAAGGAAAAAAAGGAAATAAAAAACGGAAGGGGAATGGAGCCTTAGGGAACAGAATGGGGGTGGGGAAGAGGAAAAAAGGGAATTTCCCTGTCGGACAACCCAAAAAAAAATGTTGCGGCAAGGGAGATTAAAACTGCAAAGGGAGGAAAGAGGGGACCGAACTTGTTCACAAAGGAAAAAAGGAAAAGTCATGAGGGGAAAAAAAGAAGGGCGATCAGAATGAGAAAAAAAAGGAAAGTCTTGTGGACCCTTACCGACGGAAAGAGGACAAGTGCCTCTATAGAAGAACCTTCGTCAAGACACAAAAAAAAACCATAAGAGGGCGGAGCTAGAGGAAACAGAGGGAAAAGAAAAAGACGAAGCTATCGCAGCCGAGTCTGCGGCCCCAAGTAGACGGGAGGCGAAAAAGAAAAAAAACAGTTTCAGGTGCGAGGGGGCAGAGAAGGAAGGGAGAAAGAGAGGGAAGCTTCATATAGAGAAAGGGTATTCGTTGGAATTAAGAGTAACGACCTTGGGGGAAAGTCTCAGGGGGGGGGCACTGGGGGTGGGAGAAGGGGCATGGAGACTATCCGTGGGGGAATCCTAGTTCAAAAATAACAGCAGCTCGAGAAAAAAAAGTTAGGAGGAGTCTGGTTATGAAAAAAAGGATTCAGTTCAGCTTAATCAAGGAAGGGGGGGGGGGGGGGAAAATTCACGGCGAAGGGGGGGTTTCCTACGATGAGAAAAGGGGAGGTTTACTAGGAAGGGTCCAACAGACGGACCAGAAGAAGGAAGCAGTCGGAAGACTACCTCCTGAAGGGAAGGCTCGCCATCTCCAATGAAGAGATGGTGTTGGACCTAAAAGAAGTATTCCTGGTGGGGGGGGGGGAAGGCGACTATTAGTAGGGGAACAAAGAGGAAAAGGGATCGGGAAGAACCTCCTCCGATGAAGAAGGAAACGCTTATTTTGTCTGCATTGTCGGGACGAGAAGGTGGTGGGAGGGGGGTATTTGGGGTTTGGTTTGGGTTAAAAGGGGTTGTTGTGTTACTTTCAACTATCTACTCCAGGGGGGGGAAATAAGATTTGCTTTCGGGAGATCTACATAAAAAAAGGAGGATGGGAAAAGAAGGGGGGGCAGAGGGAGAAGAGAAAAAAAGGGGTCATAGTGACAATTGGGGGGGAAAAGAACTTAGCCGTGACTTTGAGAGGGGCCGGGAAAAAAATAAATGGGGGGGGAGCCATGTGAAATCGCAATTTTGGAATAAAGGGAGAAACGGCGGCTGGAAAAGAAAATTATTCTCCTTCTCCTAATGGGAAATTAAAGGGGGGTCGGAAAGGGGGGGTGTGCCAATAAAAGAAGTTTAACTATCTATCTGTAAGATGGGAAGGAGATACTTCGTACGGAGGAAGAAGAAGGCAGCTTTAAAAAAAGAAAAGAGGAACAAAACGTAGTGAAGGGGTTGGGAGGGGTCCGGAGAAAACTTTGGATAAGAGAGGACGTCTCTTAGGTCACGGGGGAAAGAAAGGAAATATGAGAAGAAAGGGACTCTCATGATCAATGAGGAAACAGGGCAGGGGCCGAGCCTTGGGGGAAGAAAAATGGATCTTTCAACGCTCGAGAGATACTCACGGAAAAGGGGGATGTTCGAAGGGAATAGGTTCCTGGAGATCTCCAGGGAACCTATGCTAGGAGGGTTATTCTATTCTAGAAAGAACAGTGGATCTTAATCGAAAAGGGTTCCCTAAAGGGGGAATCACGTTTAATGGGGATGAGAGGATAACGGAAAAGTTGTAAGGGAAAGGGAATGGGGGTTATTTCTTGGCGCGAAAAGGGTGAAACCAATGAAATCGGGTAGCTATGATAAGGGCCACCATTTGGAAAAAGATCTACAGCTTGAAAAGGGAGAAAATACTCTCGGTTTCCGGGGGGGCATAAGAGAAGGGACTAAAAGTGGGGGTAGAAAAAATGAGAAAGAAAAAAGGTTTTCTAAAAGTTGCTTTTTCTAAGGGGAAATTCCCCAACGCAATAGCAGAATCAAGGACCGGAAGGAAAAAAAAGGGGGGGGGCTCCGAAAGCAGCAAGTCGAAGGAAGGGGAGGATTAACCTCACCGAAAAAATTTACCAATTAGAGGCTCGGAAGGGGTAAGAAAAATTTAAAAGGGAAAGAAAAAGAGGGATTTAAAAGCGTCTGGGGCAAGGGGGTTCAATTTTGTCTAAGACTTAGCAACAAAAAAGGGGGATTAGAAGGGGAAGGGGCCAGACATGGGAGGGAAGAAGGGGAAAAAGTCTCAGGAGTCCCGAAAGGATTAAGGTGCACTGT
>Ga0179593_1717050_pt1 | contig 12305 bp, 17 predicted proteins | sample CZODoug2_1_08_16_FD_185931 | JGI IMG/M metagenome (GOLD analysis project Ga0179593, IMG submission 185931) | Vadose zone soil fungal communities from Angelo Coast Range Reserve, California, USA - CZODoug2_1_08_16fungal (PacBio error correction) | ecosystem: Environmental > Terrestrial > Soil >...
GAGAAAAAAAGACAAGAAGGGAAGGGGGGAGGAGGGGAAGGGCCCCGCTTTTCCATCTCTCGCGCAGGAACGGAAGAAGTGTGAGCGATTCAGGAAAAGGTAAAAAAAAGCACCGTATCCTTTGTCTTCTTCGTCGTCGACAAGCCTAGATAAAAAAGAAAAGAGAAAAGGGGAGAAAACAATCACTTCATTCCGCGCGCGGAAGACGATCAGTCCTCAAAAAAAAAGGGTGTATCCGCTCTTCCTATTGCCAGTTACTTGAAGGAAAAAGAAAAGGGGAATAGGGAAAAGGTGCCCTCTCACCTCCATCGTTCCTTTCCGGGGGAAGGGGAAAAAAGCGGAAAGTGTGATCGAGTTCCTCCCGTTCGCCAGGCTCAGGGACGGAAGAAAAGGGGAAAGGAGGGGACCCATCAGCTTCAGTCCCTCCTTGCCGGTCACGCTATCAAAAAAGAATGGATGTCCCATCCGCCTCCTCCTGGCGGCAAGGGTTATTCCGGCTGGGGGGAAAAAAAGAGGGAGAATGGGAAAAAAGGGAAGAAGAGGGACCTTATCGGGTCCACAGCCTTCCCGTTCTGGTCCTGCCGCAACTGAAGTCTCCAGGAAGGGAAAGAGAAAATCTACAGGCTCCGCTTGTAAGAGGGGAGGGGAAAAAAAAGAAGTCCTTCCCCCACCCGGACCGTCCTGTCCCAGTAGTAGGAAAGAAGGGGTTTTGGCAGTCCTGCTCGAATTCCAGGCCTGCGGATGCGGAAAAAAGGGAGGAGGGGAAATGCCTTCCATTTCTCCGCGTCCCAGAGATGAATAGGTCCGAAAAGAGAGGATGGTGGTCTCCACTCCCACGCAAAAGCAAGGAAAAAAAAAAAAAAAAAAAAAAAAAAAAAAACCCCCCCTGTCCCCCCCCACCACAACCAAACCAAAAAAAAAAAAAAACAAACCCCCCCCTCCCCCCCAAAAAAAAAAAAAAAAAAAAAAGAAGAAGAGAGGGGGAGGAGGGCTCTTAACTTCCAATGGCAAAACGGAAACAGCTTAAGGGGAAGGGAAAGAGCCCAAAAGGACTTTCCGCCGCCCGCGGAGGAAGCAAAGGAAGGAAGAAAGAAAAAAAGGGGAAAGGAATCTCTCCCCCGCGCCTTCCAGGGAGGAAACTAGGTAGCCGAGAAGGAGCGGAAGAAAAAGGGAAATCGCTGCTTCCTTGTATAACGCGTATGCAGTAAGAGGAAAGGAAGAAAGGGAGAAACGTCCTAAGCCTTCTTTCTCTCCCGGTACACGCCGGCCAAGAAACTGGAGGAAAGAAGGGGAAGGGAGATGCCGAGGATAGTCACCGCTGGCCCCCAACCTGGCGCAGAAGTGAAGAAAAAAGAAAGGGGGAAAAGGGACACCGTCTTCCCCCCTTTCTCACATTCTATCGCCCATGCCAGTGGATTAAAGGAGGATCCTTCGCAGAGAAAGAAGAGAGAAGGTGAACGAACCAGGGACTCCTCCATCCTCGCTGGCCCGCCGAGGAGAGGGGAGGAAAGGGAAGGGGGAGGAAAAGAGGAGGAGAGCCTTGCCCGTTGCCTTTTCCCACAGTTACACCTTGACTGCAGGAAAAAGAGGAAGTGTGGCCGTCTGTCGCAAGCGACCCGCCAAGAAGAGAAGGAAAAAGGGAAGGGGGGTGGGAAAGGTCCATATCCGCAACGTACCAGTCGTCGTCCCCCGAGGCAGCTTCTGGAAGGAAAAGAAAGGAGAGGAGTGGAAGCCCTCCTTGTTGCCCGACTAAAACAAAGGGGGAAAACCCTTTTCCTCTTCCCAGAAACCGGATGCTGAAATACCTTCTGCCTCTACGCGACCTATGCGGGAAGGAAGGGGGAAAAGGGAAAAAAAAGAGAAAAACGCATTCTGGCCTCACCTCTTCAGCTGTCCGCCGTAGGCATCGGTGAGGGTTGGAGGGCTGCGGACGAGAGAAAGGGGGAGGAGAAGGGAGAAGGCCAGAAGTCTCCGACCATCGATCGTTACTACAAAGCACGAGATAGAAGGAAGATGGGGGAGGGGAAGGGCCTGCCTGGCTTGCTCGCCTTCTTCCTTCCCCGGTGTAGACAGAACCCAAGCCCCGGGCAAAAAAAAAGAAGGAACACAGAGGACGCGGTTGGCCCTCCCTTCCGCTGGGAAGTTTGCGAATGCAACAAGGGGGGGAAAAAAAAAAAAGGGGAAGAGGGGGAGAGCGGCCTCATGTATTTCCCTCATCCGGTTCATGGGAAAGAACAAAAAGGAGGGGAGAAGGGGAGCGGTCTGGTCCACAAGGAGGGCGTCAACCTGAATCGCATGAGAGAAGGGAAAAAAGGGGGGAAGGGAGATCTGGTTACCTGAACACCGCGAACTATCTTTTTCGCACTGCCCGGAAATGGGCAGGAGGGAAGGGGGGAGAAGGCGCCCTAAACCAAAAAAAAAAAAAAAAACCAAAAAACAAAACAGGAGAAGGGAGAGGGAAAGAAAAAAAAAAAAAAACACCCGAAAACAAAGCCGACATAACAAACACCCCGTAAAAACCCAATGAAGAAAAAGGTACGCCCGCAAAGAAACGAAGAAAAAAACGAAAAAAAAGAAAAGAAAGAAGGAACCAAGAAAAAAACGACAGCCAGAAGAACAAAGAAAATCCCCCCAAAAAAAAAAAAAAAAAAAAAGGAAAACCCACTAGCAAAATCTAAGATAGACCCAAAATGAAGCCGATTACCCAAAGAGGTAGGAAAAAAAGAAAAAAAAAACCATACGAGAAAAGAAGGCGCCCGCAAAGAAGAGAAAGACAAGACAAACCACAAACACGGAAAAAAGACAAACACTCACGACACCAGGAAAACCTCTCCTCGTGGGGACGGGCCTTCAATTTTATCCTTTTACACTGCCAACGGGAGAGCAGGGAGGGAAAAAAAGGATATTCCGTTCTCTTCCTCCCCGTTACTTTACTACCTCGCCCTCGGCGGGGCAAGAGAGAGTGGCGTCCGGAGAGGGAAGAGGAGAGAGGGGGAAGGGGGAGCTGCGCAGGCTCCTCTCTCCTTAATCCCTTTCATTGTCTTCTCCTTTGACAAAGGGGGAAGAAAGCGGGAAAGGGAAAGGAAAAAAAAAAAAACTTCTTGACCAGGTTTGGGAAAAGTCGGACTATACGAAGAAGGTAAGGAAAACTCCGATGGCCATACATTTCCGTGGCAGGCCAGAGGGAAAGAGGGGAGAAAGACGTTCGTTCACTTTCCATTCTTCCGGGGCAATGAGGGAGTGCATTACTTCGAGAAAAGACGACTGGCCAGACGCTTGGGCGCTTGGGAGGGATCGAGAGGGAGGGGCTACCTTGAAGAGAGTAGCGCTTCTTGTACCCAGTTGGGGAGGTCATTAATAGAAGGAGGGAAGAAGCTGTCTTCGTTAACCTTCCGCGTCTGGGAGAATGTGTTTTTTTTTGTGGAAGGAGGAAATGAGCTCCTGTTAAATTGAAAGGGGAAAGGGGGGGGAGGGAGAAACGAAAGAAAAGGCAAAGGGGGAAAAGGTTTTTTCCTGTTTTCTTTTTCTAAACCAACAGAGAGGGGGGAAAGAGAACGGCGAACTAATAAAAAAGATGACCGAACTCCTAAGTCGACATTTCCTAACACATCCGCGGCCTGGACTCGAGAAGGAAAGGAAAAAAAAAAAATATCTCAGGGGAGGGAGAAAGAGGGGAAGGAAAGTCTTTTTTTGCAAGCCTTTCGGTTGACCGCAGAAGGAGAAGAGAAAAAGGAGAGGGGGCCGTCGCTCCGTACGTGCGACCCTTGCCGTGGGCGGCACGACCCAGAAGGAAGAAAAGAAAGGGAAAAAGCATGCGATCTCCTCCATCTCTTTTGCCCCATACGGACATCACCTTGCCCGAAAAGAAGGGGAAGAAAGGCTGTTGGTAATATCGTGACCTGCAAGGAGGGTAATGAGGAAGAGAAAAAAAAAAGGGAAAAAGGGGAGGGGGGGGGCCTTCGCGCCGGCGGTAAAGCCTGGAAAGAAATAGAAAAAAAGCTAAGAGTCTTGTACGTTTCCCCACGGGAAGGAAAGGGTAGGGGGAAAAAAACTTCTTCCTTCTCCCCGGGGGAAGGCAAGGTTCCCTGAAGAGTCTATCGGGATAACACCGGAAGAAAGGAATTCCTCCTCTCTTCCTGCCGGGTTGGTCCTCGAAGCAAGGGAAACGCGAGTTGTGAGGGGGAGGAAGGGGAAAAGGCCCCTTTGCGCACCAGGGCGGTGGTTTTACCCTTTTTCGCGGATAGCGTGCAAACTTTTCCTTTCCTAACCTACCTGAAGGAGAGAGAGAGTGCCACCGTTGGCCCTCACAAAAAAGGGGGGAAAGGGAGGAACCGTACCTCGATGTATGATGGAGAAGAAAAAAGAAGAAACAACAACAACGGATTATTATTAAAAGATATATATAGACATATCATAGAGGTAGGGAAAGGAGGGGGGGGGGGGGGGGGGGGGGGGTCCCACTCGTTTCAAGCGCTCTCGCGGAACGGCACGTTTGCCGAGGAAAGGAGAGAAAAAAGGGTACAACAACGCCCTTGTTTCACTGGCGGAGTAGGTAGGAAAAAGGAGCGACTCCACAATCTCCTCGATTTCCAGTCGAGTACAACAAAAAAAAGAGATACTTCATTCCTCTCAGGTCCCAAAAAAAAGAAAAGAAGAAAAAAAGAGGGAAAGGTACTTGCCGTCCGGGGAGAAGACGGAGGGGGGAAATCGACCACGGTGTCCCCGCTAACCGCATCCCCACACAGGGCAGAAAAGGGAAAAAAAACGCGGCCTTTTGATAGGAGGTAAAAAGTACGAAATGCTCCTTCCTTCTGAGGAGAGGGAAAAAGAACCCTTGTCATGCCCCAATGTCTTCCGGAATCCTTTCCGGTCAAGAAGATAAATCCCATCTCCCTCCGAAAAGGGAGTAAGTGCTTTGTCCAATCGATGGAGGAGAAAAAAAAAAAGAGGAAGAACGCGGACCTCCTCTGCATGAGGTTCAAAAAAGAAGGACCGTCTTTGTCGTATCACTTTTTCTCACCGTCCCGAGAAGGAAAAAAAGGCCCGATTCTCCTCTTTCCTGATGAGAAAAAAGGGAAGTGCAACCCAGAATCACGTCACAACACCCTGAAAGGAAAAGGGAACAGACGCACAGCCCGGCGAGGTTTTTTGCCGACGGACGAGAGGGAGGAAAGGTTCGCCGTAGGGTAAGCATTTAGGGAGAAAAGAGATGAAAGGGCGGACGCGTCCCAGAGCTGTACCGCTTTGTCACCCAGTCAAAGGTATGGGGGGAAAGGGAAAAAAAACACCGGGGGGGGAAAAACGGCGTCCCCACGTCCGGCAGTCCGGGGTAGAAGATGGGATTTCATCTTACTTCATAAAAGGGGAAGGGAAACGGCTCCCAGACGCTTCCTTTTCCTCCGATCCCCGGGAGGGGAAAATTCCGTCCGGTCGCAAAGCTGGGAAGGGAAAAGGGGAAAATAAAGAAAAATCTCTACCCTCGCCTTCCCGGCAGAAAGATCAGTAGGGCATTATCTAGCAAAAAGGGCCAGCTTCTTTCTTCGGGAGAAGCTAGAAGGGAAAGCGGCCTCCCTCCATGAAAAAGAGGTTTTCACGCCCTAGAAAAAGTAAGGAGGGGAATCGCCCTGGACAGAGCACGTCCGTTCCACGGGAAAAAAAGGGAGTGGGAAAGTGATTCCCGGCGTATACTTCCCCCGCCGAAACAAAACCTTTCTCCTCAGTTTTGGAAAACCTGGGGGGGAAAAGAGGTCCCAAAATCGAACCGTCTTGTCGCCAAGTGACCCAGAGGCGGAAAAAAGAAAGGAGGAAAGAGCGCGAGCCTGCTCGCTTCCCGCCGTAGAGATGTTAAAAAAAAGAAATAATCGCTGCCCTCCTAGGCGATGGTCTTACCAGGACAGGGAGAAAAAAAGGGGGGGAGGAAGGACTCCCATAACTCTTCTCTCTCCTTGCCCGTGGTAGGAAGAAGGAAAACCTTGCCCGGCAAGACAGGGGGGAAGGAAGTCTAAATATTGCGAACATCCGAAATGCGCACAGGGAAAGAGTGAGAAAAAAGATCTTTCCGTTGTTTCATGTCCCAGAGCCCGCACGAAAAGAAAAGGGAAGGCCCGGCTGGCTAAGGCGATGCAGTAGAAAAAGACGGGGGGCCCGACCTCGCAAACGCTCCTTCCGGGGGAGAAAAAGGCTGCCATCAAAGGGAAGAAGGAGACCATGCCTTCCGTCCGGGGAAAAGAAGAAAAAAAAAAAAATCCCCATGTTCATTCCGCACACTGGCCAGGAAGAGGGGCCCCACCGCTTGTGGCAGAGGAAGAAGGCTGGTTCCTTTTCTGCGTGCGGCTCGACACAAAAGTTTTCAGTAGCAGGGAAAGGGAAAGGCGCGGCAAGAACCATCTAAATCTGGTACGAAAAGAGGAAAGGAGAAAAAAAGAAGAGGATTTTCTTACCTATCCGCTGTGTCTGGCCAAACCTGTCCGGGAAGGGAGAAAGGATGATTTACCACGTTGTCTAGCCTCCCCGCCGCCCCGGCAACCACGAAACACGAAAAGGAAAACCCCCCCCTTCGCCTGGTAAGTGTGTATAACGACATTGGGGGGGGAAGAGGCGTGACTTCGCCCCGGACTTCCGCATTGTCTCTTCGGGAAGAAGGGAAGAAAAAAAAAGGCAGGATCATTTTTCGCTTTCGGGCCACAAGGGGGAGGCGTCAAGAGAGGAATGATCAGCGACCTTCCGTCAATACTCTTTCTTCGGGGAAGGGGGAAAAAGGGAATTAAACACCCTTAAAGATGCGGTTAGCAAGTGGAAAAAGGAGAAGTGAGGGAGGTTTTCTCCTTTCTCCCGACGGGAAAAAAAGGGGGGTAAGGGAAGTTTACCTGTGGGAAACAAAAACTAAAACGGCCACGTTACTTATCTACTTCGTCTGGGAGAGGTCGAAAAAGGAGGGAACGGCGCCTCTCCCCTGACTGGAAGACAAAAAGGGAAGGAGTTCTGCTTCCCGGCCCGCGGGACGCGCGATACCGGGAGAGATAGGAATGCTTCAGGCTCGCGCTCCCGGAATCACGGGCAGTAAAAGGGAAAGAAAGATGTCACTTGGGACAAGTGGAAAGGGGGGAGACTTCCACGGGAAAAGGGGGGGGGACCCAGGTTTGGGTGGCAAAAGGGCGGGCTATCCTCTTCAATCAGAAGGAGGAAAATCCTATTTCCCTACATTGGCCTGCATTGAAGGGGAAAAAGGGACGAGGACATCCTGCTTTTAATGAAAGGAAGAGGGGGAAAGGACCTTTTCATTATTCTAGGCGCTGTCGAAGAAAGAGTTTTATACCCCTACTGCCCAGAACGAGGAACGAGGGGGGAAATTCCTCCTCTCATTATCTTGGCGAACTGGAAGTCGAGGGGGGGGGGAGAGGAAGTGGAAAGTGGGTTATTCTCCATTCCCTCAATGTGAAAAGAAAAAAGAAAGGGGGATGGAGAAAACAGTCTGCGTCTTTTTATCCTTCTTTCCGTCAATGGCTAAGGGGAGGGGGCCATTGAATTCCGATGTCCCTCGACAATCTCTTTCTCCCCGGAAGGCCAGACTTGGGGGGGGGAAAGGGGAGAAAAACTCATACATATATTGTTGAAAAAAAAGAAAGGGGAGGAAAAAAAGGGGACCTCCTCTTCCCGAACTGTTGCGACCCAAGAAAAGGAAAAACAGCCTCGGCTTTCCTTCGCGAAGGAAAAAAAGAGAAAGGAGACTACTTTTACATACTTTCCCTGTTTGTACTGAAAAATAGGGGGTTCCAGCCTTTCTTTTGCCAGCAGCATTAATCTTATGCCTTCGCGGGGGCCATCTCCGAAAGGGAGAAAAGGCTTGCCGGGGCAGGAAAAGAGAGGGGGGGGACCCTATCAGGCCACGAGGTAAAAGGAGGGGGAAGGCACAACGCATTCGCTCTCTACGCCATCGCTTTTTGGACAAAAAAAAGGGAATCCTTCTTTCGCGATTGGACCAAAAAGGTTGGATGCGTGAACAAAAGGGACGGAAGCTATGGTTTCATTCATTGCTGGTAAAGGAGTGCCTTCTCTCCTTCTTCCTGAGCCTGGCGACGGAAGAGAAGAGGGAGGGAACTTCCCCACGGGCAAGGAGATAGGCCCTTTGGGGAGGGGCACCGGGTCTAGGTCAGCCGGGGAGAACCTTCTCCCCTGATGCAAATTCCCGGGGGGAGAGGAGAGAGGAATCCCACCGTGCGGGGTGGGGAAAAAAGGAGCTCGCGGACTGCCCAGGGAGGGGAACTAAAAAGAGAGGGTGTATCTAGCTTTTGCGCCCGAACGCAAGAACGTTCTCACCTGTCGTTTGTGGAAAAGGTCCCGCGGGCACAACGGGAAAGGAAGTTCGTCGAGCGCTGGCCCCGAGGAAAAAACCCTCCCGAAGGGGCCGCAGGGGGGGAGAAGAAGGAAAAAAAAAGGAAGGGGAGAGAAAAGATAGAGATTATACTCTCCTCAGTCGTCAGAATCTGCAAAGGAGAGTGGGGGGGAAAAGAGGGCAATCTCTCTCCATTCACGGCCAGTTTGCCGAAGAAAGAAAAAAGGACTCTTTTCTCACTGGCGGCTTTCGTCTCGAAAAAAAAAGAAAGACTCGCTCCACCGCGCCTCGAGTTAAAAAAGGAAGGAAGACCTCGGCGCGGCAGGCGCTAAGAACACCAGCAACGGTTTTATCCAAAAAGGGAAGGGGAATCCCTTTTATAAGTCGACGCGTGTGACCTAGAAAAAGGGGAAAGGAAACAAATACGTTTCCTTGCCCTTGGAAAGGAAGGGAGACCGCTGCCGCCCGTCAGCCGCTCAGAGGGAAGAGAGAATGACAACTGCCTTTCCAAAGAAAAAAACTCTTACTTTTGGCCGGGGGAGATATCCAAAAAAAAGGGTTCCCATCTCCTCCTCCGGAGTCAAGGGAAGGTTCTCTTTCTTAGATCGCATGCATGTGGAAAGAAAGAGGGGAACGACCTCGTGCCTTATCGGGTCCCAAGAAGGGGGGAGGGGCGCCCCACGTCAAGGAAGCAAGGGGGGAAGGAGGAAAAAGGAAAAACTCTAAGGCTCCGTCTTTCCTGCTGCGGCAAACAGAAAAGGAAAGTCCACACCCGGAAGTAAGGAAAAAGGAAAAAGAGAAACCCGCCGAGGGTTTTTCCGGCCTGCCGAAGGCAAGGCCGCGAAGGAAGGAGGGGGGACAGAGGGCTGCCCTGTTCGCCGCGTACCAAGCGCGTGGGAAAAGGGGGGAACCCATCTCTGTATGTTGGTCTCCACCGCCCACGCCAAGAAGGAAGGGAGTGCATCCTTCACTTCAATGGCAACCGCGCAGCTCCTCCTAGAAAGGAAAAAACAAAGACGCGGACGGTTCCTCCGCCCGGGAGGCAAGAAGGGGAGGGGGGCTGACATCCCCCACTTTTCCAGGAATCGCGGGAGAAAAAGGGAGAAGTCCTTCGCCACATCATGGAGCCGGAGGGAAAGGATAGGGGGAAAAGGAAGGGGGAGAACGCGATTCATTAATCTCCCTCCCTCATGCCCGCAGATTTACCGTTGAAAAAGAAGAACAACAGTACAGCTGTCATAAAGCCTATGGCATCGAAAGCTCTGCCCTGCCTGTCTGAAAGAGAAGGGTGAAGTCGCTTCCGCGGATAGTACCAAAAAAGGGGGGGAGCGCAGTTTCCCTGTGGCAGCGTCCGCAATCGTAACCGGAGAAAAAAGGGGAAAACAGCGGTAAAAATGGCGCAAAGTCTACGCCAATGCCAGTGGGATTCCCGGAGCGCGAGCCTGCGAAAAGGAAGGAAGAGGGCGACGCACTCCTCTCTCCCGCCGAGGCTGAGGGTCTTCCCGTCCGGGAGAAAAAGCGACTGAAAGGGAAAGGGGGAAGAAAAAAAAGGAGGAGAGGCCCGTTTGCCTGTCCCACAGGTACCCTGGAGGGGAAAAAAAGGAGGGCTCAAAGGAAAAAAAGAGGAAATGGAAAGACAGTGCGAACCTCTTCTTTCCTTTTGTTCAGGTCCCAGATAAGAAGGGAAAAGGGGCCAGCGTCTTTCCTTCCGTCGCGAAGGCGATTGTTTACGCCAGAAAACTGGGTCCCGACATCGCAAACTGCTTCACGGAAAAAAAGGGGGGGGGGGGAGGCCCTCCCTGCTGCCCTACTCGACCATGAGGCCGTCAGGGGTCTGGGCTACGAAGGAGAAAAAGAAAAAAAAGGAGAAGTAGGAAAACTTCCACAGGAGAGGCCTGTTGCCCACCTCTGCATCGTTTCTCCGTAGGCTCGGTGAGGGAAAAAGGAGGAGCGAATCACCTGGTACTGAGAAAAAGAAAAGGGGAAAGGCAGAGGAAAGACACTCTATCTTTACTACAATCTCTCTAAACAACAAAAAAGAAAGGGGGCCCGTACCTATCTCTTTGTCTGTGACCGCCCTGCCTTGTCCGGGGAAAGAAAAGGCTCCTCCCCCGGTGTCGAGCCGCACGCCGGCACCCGGCAACCAAGAAAAGGGAGGGGGAAGCGCCTTCGCCTTGGTAAGTTTGCGACGCGACATGGGATTTCTCCTCGGAAAGAAGAAAGCGAAAAGGAACGTCCTCCTGGTCGCGTCGGGCAGCAGGGAAAAGGCCCAAGTCAATTCTCATTTTTTGGCGCTGTCGTACACAATGAGGGGTCGTCAACTCATCGGAATAAAAAGGGGGGAACTCTTTTTCCTACGACTGGTCCGTGCGAGCTCGGGGGGGGAAAAATGAACCCCCTGACAGAGCGTTCGCAATGGGGGGACGACCTTCTTATGTGTCGCTTTGCGACGACGGAAAAAAAAAAAAAAGAGGGGGGGAAGGGCACCGGCAATGTTTACCTGTGGGACACGCGCCACGGGGGAAAAAGGGGAGAAAAGAAGGACGTCTCCTCTCCCCCCGACGGGATAAAACAAGGAAAGGAGGGCAAGGAGAGGAAAAAATGCTTCTTCCTTCTCTGAACATCGCTACCGGAAGGGGGAGAAGAAAAAAGGGAAAGACGGCATTTGGCGTCCTCTTTTCGACAAGGGGGAAGACCTTTGGAAGGAGTTGACGATTTGGGGATCTTCCACATGTAAACGGACTGCGGGGGAAAGGAGGGAACTATCCTCTGGTCATCTCCTTCACCGCCGATGGCCACTTGGAAAAAGAGAGGGGGAAAGTGCTATGCCATCCGGCCTGTGTGATAAGAGAAAAGGGAAGGGGCATTATGTCTTGCGCTTACATGCCCGGAGAACCTCACTTCCAAAGAGGGGTGGGAAGGGGGGAGGGGAGATGATCATTCCCTCCGCTCATGATCGTGGGCGACACGGGAAGGCGAGGGGGGGGGGGACCATTCCCTCTCCTTTTCCGCCGGAACAATTTGCAGGGAAAAAAGGAGGGGCGGAACCTTCTCTTCTGGGAGCCGGCTTAAGGGAAAAAGGGGCCATTTAAGTCCTATGCCCTAGAAAGGAGAGTTCTCCCCGGACGGCAAGGGAGAAAAAAGAAGAGATGGGTGACAAAGCTTTCCAGCTCTGGGGACGCGGCGACGGTCAGAAGAAAAGGGGAAAAGGGGGAGAAACCTACGGAGACATTGTAACATCCTCGGCCTGGCCTTTCGCGGCCGGACGAAAAGAGAGGGGGAAAAAAGGTCCTGGTTTGTGGGACTTGACTAGGGGCCTCTGGAGGGGGGAAGGCAAAGAAGCGGGAGCCTTCTCTTTTGCCTTCTCTTCCAGGAAGGGGAAGGGGGGGGACAACTACCCATACCGGTCCGGCCGGGGGGGGACCCTGATCAGAAGAGGAGGGAGACGGTTCTTGAAGGGTCACAAGCATGCGATAAAGAAGAAAAGGATCCGTCGGTCGCGATGGGACAGCCCGCTGGGGGGGGGAGAGAGTGAACCTGCAATTAGTGACTAAGCCGGAATGGGGGAGAGGGGGGGCCTTCCTCTCCGGACGACTGGGGAGGGGAAAAGGGGGAGGACCTCGACACACTGTCCGCGGCTGGGGAAGGGAAAGGAACGATTGCGTTATCTGGCACGGGGCAAAAGATGTAAAAAAGAAGTATCCTTCTCCCCGACGGAAAAAGAGGGGGAAAGCGTTATAAACACCCGGGAGGGGGAAATAGAGGCCTTCCTCTCGCTGGCACAGCCGGGGAAGAAGGGATCCGCCTGGAATAGGGGGAGGATGGGGAGCTTATCTTTTTCTCCGACGAACGGAAAGGAGAAACTGTTTCTTTTTAACCATGGTCGCGGCCTCGCGCAAACGGGGGGAGGTGAAGGAAGAGCGCTTTTCACCGTGGCCCTCCCCCCCGCCGAAAAAGGGAGAGAGGGAGAAAG
>Ga0179593_1301814_pt1 | contig 12304 bp, 11 predicted proteins | sample CZODoug2_1_08_16_FD_185931 | JGI IMG/M metagenome (GOLD analysis project Ga0179593, IMG submission 185931) | Vadose zone soil fungal communities from Angelo Coast Range Reserve, California, USA - CZODoug2_1_08_16fungal (PacBio error correction) | ecosystem: Environmental > Terrestrial > Soil >...
TTCGGGAGGTCAGACAGTACGACCGGGGAGTATTGCGATCTGCAAGAATAAATCCCCTCCGGCACACGGAGCACACGGAAAAGCGTAACAGAAAAGATCCGCAGCGAGGCCTTCTGCCAGTAAACGGCGAGAACAGGAGAGATGAAGGAAGAATAGGACAAGACGCAGCCGAGAGCAGACATGGCAAGAGCAGTGGGTACGACACTGTCAGAAACAGGAATGGTCCGAACTAGCAGCAAAAAGGGTCGAAGGAGGGCGGAAAATGGTTCGGGCGGAATCTGAGCACGGATCGGAAAAGCCCCCCACGGGGCGGGCAACCCTAGTCGCCGGAACGAGGGTCCCGATCACATGAAACCGATCGTTACGGCGGCGGCTGATTCAGCGGTGAGGTGCATCGAGATGGAAATAAACCGGAACAGAAAAAAGTCTCCGAACAAGATACGTTTGCTCTTGGGATGTGAAGACTGAAATTCGACCTCCAGCGGCCTTGGAAAAGGCAGATTCCTCCCCGACTCGGTGATAGCTAGGCAGGTACGTTCGAGGGCATCTGATCAGACTAACGGCCGCTAAACGAGAACTTAAGTAGAGGAAATAGCCCGCCGGTGCTGAAAGTGGCGCTGGCCGATTCGTGCGGGGTCTCAGGCACGGCTCTCGGCCTTACGAGAATGGAATCTCTAGCCGACTTCCAAGGCTTGAAGGGAGTCGTCGACCAATCCAAACCTCCTTCCAGGAAATCTGCCTGGGGAAAGCCAAGTGGAAAGACCGAATGAGACGGGGGCGCTACTGAAGGCGGACAGGTCCTCAACGAGGTGCGCAACTGCATAGGGGAGGAAATTGTCGGCCTGAAACGCCGAGTGGAAAGAACAGGAAACTGGGCGTGAGAGATACTTACTGACCCCCTCTGCAAACTCGTCCAGGCCAATTTAGTGTTGCCACTCGTGGCCGGGAGAAAACAGGGGGCTCGATAATACAAAACAAAGTTACGGATTTGGCAGGAGGGCACTCTTCTGTGGAATATCGAACGAAACGTGCCGCGCTGACAACTCACAACGGGGGGAGGAGCAAGGCTTCCATTAAAAATTGAAGGCTCGAAAAAAAAACGGAACCGCGATACTGCACTGGGTACAGATGTGGTCTGGTACGAAGCCCAAACACGACACATTAAAAATGTGGGACAAAACCGCAGTATGATCAACGAGTCATGAAAAAAAGTGAACCTCGACGTCAAAAACGCTACGTGACCACTACTGTCGGGGGGGCTGAAATGAGTCATAAAATACTGCAACAATGAGGGCTTTTCTGGGGGGGGGGAACCGCTGCAGATACCCTCGTGGACGACTAACACGGGGGTTTATTGACGTCACGGAAAAGAAGCCTGGGGTGGAAAAAGGCGAAACTCGGAGATCACAGCGTTCAAAAAAAAACATAGGAACGGAGACCTGTCAGCATCGGGAACGTACAAAGTCATGTGACAAAAGAATCAGCTAGTCCCTGGAAGGTACGACCGGAGGGGACAGAACGCAAGATGCGGTTTGCAAAGAGGCCCCTAGAGCACCAGACGGGAGGACTTCAGGGGGAAAAAAAAAAATCGTCCCCACGCAAACAAGCGGCGTATGAAGCAGGGGGATATGGGGGAAAGGTCATGGGCGGTGTGAAAAAACCTGGACAGAAGAGTCCCGATGGGATCAAAACTGTGGGAAGTTGAGGGAGAAGACATGGGCCAGGAAGGGTGTCGGTAGGGAGAGCAACAAGCCTAAGAAAGGGGGGTTCGGGAAGGAACGCGATAACCCTAGGGGGGGGGGAAGGGGACGGTCACCATGTTCAAGGGGAGGGACCAAGGGTGGCAGGGGGACGGAGGAACCAGATGAAAGAAAGTGAGAGAGGCAGTGGACGTATTCCCGACGCAGTGAGCGAGGTGTAAACACAAATGTGTTGGAGAAGCGACCCCGAAATAGGAAGAATCGGGCGAGGGGAGTCCGATCTCAAAGTGACGGAGTAAGATATATCTTCGAGTCCATAAGAAAGGAGAACGCTAAAAAGAAAAAAGGGTTGGATAGTCAGGTCAAAACAACTTGAAGGGAAAATATCAAGGGGAGATTACTAAGGTACACGACATTGAGTAAAAGACCAAGGAGAAGACGAGTCGAGTTCGAGGAGATCGGTCTAAACGCGGCGTGAGCGGCGGGCAAAAAAAAAACTCAAAAAGAGCCGGGGATCAACACAAGCTAAGGCGACAGGAAGAGCAGAGAGAGGAGGGGAGTGCAACATGGCGCGAGGTCACTCAGACGTCGGGAGGAGCAAATCAAAGGCGTGAGGCCCGTGTATAAATGGCTCGCTTCAGCGAGGATGGCAGGAAAAGAAGAGGGAGCAGCAAAGTCGGGGACAAAAATGCGCTGAAGAAAGACACGAATAAGAGGAAAGGGGGGGGATGTGAGGTGTGGAAGTAAAAAAATGTGTCCCGAAAAGAGCATGGGCGAGGCCATGAGCTACTCGGGGGGGGGGGGGGGGAGGGCGGATAACGAGGCCCGAAATAAACTCAAACGATGTGTAGCCAACTTCGGCCGGCAAGAAAAAGGAAGTATCGAAAGCTCTGACCGGAGTAGTCAGGGGCTGGTGTGGGTGTGTATCCGAAACCAGAGAGACATAAACGGTCGAAATGAACAATAGGAGGGGAAAAACGCGGAGGAGCACTGAACGGAAATATCGCCTCTAGGGCCGGTCGAAAGGCAAGGGCTGAGATGACGGGTAGGCACGCGCCGCCTCGCCATGCACTAGAGACGATCGGACAAAAGAGAAAGTGGTCAGATCATTCATAGCCCTTCTATAAAAGAGGTGAAAAAGGGTGGATGCAAGATTTAGCCACGAAAGGGGTCCGGAAGGTCTAGATATACTTCGCATTCTTCTAACAACGGGGTCGTTCGAGGCGAGCTTCTCTAGGGGGGGCACAAAAGATAGGCGAGCGTGGGAGAAGCCTCAAGTCGAAACGGAGCGGATTTTCGGGACTCAAACAGGAGGAGACGAAGAGATTGAAAGCTCTTGTTGGTTCAGAAGAGGACAGGGTGAGAGGTAGGATGTCCGCGGTGTACTCCGTACGATAGTAAGAACAGAAAGAAAAGCCCAGTTATAGTCAGATGTCAAAAGGCCAACTTTGAGCTAGGAGGAGGAAACAAATCTCTAAGCATCTATAGTTCGGTAAAATTCTATCCTGAGGAGTCTTTCAAAAGGGATCATACTCTAAAGCCGTATATCAAAACGTAGGGTAAGCTGCGGGCAAAAAAACGAGAAAAATCTAACGATGCAAACGGTCCAGGCTTCAAAAAGACGATGCAGGGACCAACAGGAAGGGACGATTAACTTTTGGTGTAGGATGAGGTAGAGACAACTCTCGACAAAAAAACAGTAAGGGAGGAGGGAGAAGAAATTGTCTCGAAACAGCAGGGCACATAAACGTCTCAAGAAGAGAAAAATGACGAAAGAAGAAAGGGTAGACAGAGCATAATAGGTGATAAGGGGGGCAAGGACAGCAAACGACCAGAACCTACCAATCTGGACAGGAGTGTTACGGTGCAGACTACCCCGACCATCAAAAAGCGATCCGGCTGGTCAAAGAAAACGTCGAAACAAGAGATAGGGATGAATAAAAGGAGTCTCCATTTTAGACGACCAAAGCAAGCGGGGGCGCCGAGCCGAAGTGACGACAGTGCTGTGTGTTGGGGGAAAGCGCTTGGACGAGAAAAAATCACACCCGTGATCTTAGAAAAAAAGAGGCTGGGCAAGCGCCAGGTCCATGTCTCAGGAAACGGGCCCGCCGCAAAGGGGGAGACCGAGAGCGAAAGACTCGATATCCTAATAAGAGAACCGAATAGGAAGTTCATCGAACACACGTTGTGATAAATCAACAGCCGCTAAAAAAATAGGGAGAGACAAAACTCGAACACTCACCACCGCAAAAGACCGAAAAGTACCGGAAACCGTACAGGTGGAAATACCGAGCCAAAAACTAGAGCAAAAATCAACTGTTGAGGCGAGTCTCATCAAGAAGCGAGTGGAGGCCTGCGGGGCCAGGGACTGGCAAAACGCGGACGCAAAATCAACAGACTTATCTTCGCCGGACGGGCGAAGCCGTTATAAAACGGTGACAAGGCAGGGATTCACATCGGCCGAAGAGATCGCCTTGAACAAAAACCGTCAGGAAAGGCTCTCAATAGACAGAGACGGGGCCGTCCGAGTTTATAAATTAAGGGGTGGTACTCGGTTGACTAACGCTAGGGGACAATACCCTGCGTGCAGTTTAAGCCAAAAAACCCCAACATAACACGCAAACCCAACCCCGAGTAAACGGTGGGGGAGTGGATCCGCGACGCGCAACAACTCGAAACGTAGAACCGGGTTGCCGCCTCCCAGGGGGAAGGGCGTCCTGGAAGCCATTGGAAAAGGGTCGATCGGGGTCCATGATAAAAATCCGAAAGGAAAACACAGATCGTGATCGGGGAGCCATAGAAAGGAGGGAGGACGCTGGGTGGATAAACAGCAGTGGTTTAAGGAACCCTCCCGTACATAAATGCACGACACAGTCGGATAAAGGTAAAATTGGGGAAGAGAAAAGCCTTCAAGGACTCCTATAAGCCGGAGGGAAACGAACCGTGAAGTCTCGTCTAAACGAAGACCGGAACTATCCACTATAAGGATCTGAGAAAAAAAAATGGAATCTAAGGGCTGTACAACATAACCTGGGGGAGAGACAAAGCAGACAATCCCCACGTGTCGCGTCGAACCAAGTAGGGAAAACGCCCGCAAAGTAAACGAGAAAAGCGGGACCCGAGAGTCCTGCTACAGACACAGAGCTGGGGAAAAGAACCCAAATCGAGAAAAACTTGGCGGGAACCAGGGAAACGTCACAAATTAAAAAGGGAAGGGACGACCGAGTAAAAAAAAGGGCACAAAAATAGAGCGTTGGGGGTGACCCTACACAAGGGGCAAAACGGGACAGAAAGATAACCATAACATAAAGCGGCTCCAGTATAGGGGACAAAATAAGACCATCAAACCGAAGCGGTCACCAGCAATTGGGCGGGAAATACGCGGGGGGGCGGGGGGAACCTAGTAAAGTCGATTCTCGACCACAGACTCAAGTCTTGGATAACGGAAACCACTATGAGAGCACCGAGTGGTAAAGAGGGGAAATAAAACCCTCCGCCGAGAAACGCGAGAGATTCTCGGTCTAAAGAACATAGATGCAATAACCCGGTAACGAACGGGCGAGAGCAGGTTCCCACCGGGCCCATAAACTCCCTCGGCTCCCGAATGGGTCAAAACAAAAATTAAAAATGGACTCGAGAAACATGGCCAAATGAAGAGACCAAACAGCAAGTGTTCCGGAGGAACGTGAACGAGAGGACGGTGGGGGAAAAGGACGTACGCATGTCATGCCAGGGGCGAGGGGTCGTGAAAGATCGGGGCGTCGGGGCGTCGGGAGACACGGAAAGGGCCCCAGTCAGGTGGGCGGCAGGGGGTCGTGTGACGAGGTAAACCATCGCCCAGCACAAAAAACTTGGGACGGAGAAAAAACCGCAATCCATCCGGTGAACTGGAAAGTATCAGGCGCATCACGAGAAAAAGAGCGGCCATCTAAACAAAGGGGAATCCAACGAGCGGAACGCCCACCTCAAACTTAGTGTTGTTTAAAGAAATGAAAACAACTCTAAAAGAATCCTGTTGAGACAGCATGCTTAGTGCCTCGAGAAAAAAAAATCACACGATGAAACACTAAAAGCAAAACCCACTAATTCTGTGCACAACGGACGTCAACCACAAAGACGAAGGCACTATGATGTGCAGCAACATCGGGAACAAAGAGGCCAGAAACCGGATCGGCTTGGACAAGGGGAGAAAAGATGCTAGTAGGTGTCGGTATTGAACCACGACAGGCAAGTCAGGAAAGGACGATAAACGGAGGCAAAAATCATCCGTTCCGAAAAGTAAACCCTGGTACGAAAAAACGTAAGACTATGAGGGGCGAACGGGATCTCAGTGAAAATTCGCGTGGATCTGAGAGGAACGCGGAAAATCACAGAACGCCACGTAACATGAGAATAAGGTCAGGACGGAAGTCTGATCATTTAAACCTCAGTCGAGAACCCGTAGATCCCTCCCCAAGAAGGGACTTGGAAGCGCGGAGCGTTCCGTCAGCCAAGGGGGCGGGTCCACTCTCGATCCAAAAACCGTGGAAGACCCGAACCGGACCCGTCGCGAGGTGGGTTCCTACGAAGAAAAAGTCGGCAAGCGTACTAGGGATCTATCAGGGCAGCGAGATCCCGCCGGCGGTACCTCGGAATCGACAGCTGCTCCCTACTGACGTTGCTATTTTTCAAAGGAAAAAGGAAAAAAACGAAACGATGAGAACAGGACCTCTATTCTGACGTCGAATACGGGAGGAAAAAAACCCAAGCGAGCAAAGGGAACGGGGAATATATAACGGCATCAAAGCGGAAGGAGAAGCTCGCGAAAACCTTAAACCATTAGGACGGTGCAGTCGGGAGTATTAAAAAGAAAGAGCAAAGAAGTCTGTTCGGACAGGTTATTTAATCACGGAACTGCGCTCAAAAACACCAAAGGAGAGGAAAATAAATAGAGGCCCGCAAAAGTAAAAGAAAAAAATCGGCTATCGGGGCACGGGGAAAAAGACTAACCTATCCGTCAACAGCTCGGGCATGAAGAAGGAAAAGAAGGAAGTCCCAATCCGCCGAGCCAAAAAGTCAACGGTCGACTGTAGAGAGCCGGAGAAGAAGACCGCAAACCGCGCTCTAAACAAAATGCAGTAGTAAAAAATTATTAAAAGCCAAATGGGAAAAAAGAAAAGGACGAGGCCGGCTCATCACGGGGAAGGATGTCAATAAAAAAGGCGCAACGGAAAAAAAGGCGTCACTCGTAGGGGAAGCGACAGCGTTCTCAAAACCTGCAAAAAAAACGCGATTAAGATGCATCTAAGCTGAGTGGCTCAAGAGAGGGGGGGCCACAAAAAGGTGAAAACAATCTTACCGTGTCCAGAAAGAAAATTGAAAACTCGTTAAGGTAAGATTCTACAAAATGCCTGAACGAATCCAGGGAAAAAGGAGGAGACTCGATCAGGTTGCGACGATCAAATCGGATCTGCTCAAAACGAAAGAAGTTATGCCTAGAAGAAGGAAAAAATAGGAACAGGAAAAAAGCCAAGGATGGCGGAAAACAATGCCATCTGACGGCCCTAAACAAGGGGAAAAGCGTAGCACATAGTCTATCAGTAAGTGCCGTTCAGCACTAAGGGACACCGAAACGAACCTTACAAAAGAAAAAAATAATCCCTTAACAAGCCGCAATCGGGGAGATGCAGGGCGGGGAATGTCAGCAAGAACGGCATCGCAGGGGGGTCGCACGTCAAGGGGGGAGAATAGTCGGAAAGCTTAGGAAAGACCTGCTAGGCAGGGTGACCAATCAAAAGGAAGATTTGATCATCTGGAAATTATTAAAGATTCGAGAAGCGACAACACATCAATTGCCGTTTAAGGGCGGCAAACAAGCTGGATGTTTCCACGACGCGAACGACAAGTAAAAGAGCTTCCCAGAACGTGGGATGCGGAAGGAGGCGAGGAAACGCTGTCCCCCCAAGACAAATCTGAAAAGTGGTCAGATGAGGGCAGGGGCCCCCGCCCACAAGAACATGAAAAACGCTCAGGGTCCAACCCTTAAGGAGTCTAAAGACAGAAGGAAAAATGTATCTGGAGGGCATTCCCCGCGTCAGGGGCCGCGAAAGAACTGGAAAAAATCCTGGAAAGGAGGTGAGGGGTCTTGTCCATCGGGGAACCGTTGGGTAACAGACGGAAAAAAACCTGGGTAAGGGGATACTGCGAAAACTCTAGGCACAGGGGGGAAACAAGGGAGAGAGAATGGAAAAATCTGAAAGAAACAAAACAGGGGGAAACGACCGATTGCGGGGACTTGGGATGGCCCTGGAAGAGGTCAGCTGGGGGACGTAAAAAGAAAAACCATACCGGGTCGAAGGGAGAGAAGGAAGAAAGATCGTTCCCACCCCACAACTTAGCAAAGATTCCCGGAGTTAGACTGTCAGGAGGAAAAACACTGACGAAGCCAGCTCACTGAGGATAGGCGGAGGACCAACCGATGGTTCGGAGGAAAAAAAAACATGTCGGAAAAAGAAAAGAGATCCACCTACGAAAAAAAAACATGTGAAAGTGTCAAAAAAAAGGGGGATAGGAAGGAGGGAACACTGTATGCGGGAAAGATAGAGGAAAGTCCTCTACGCTGCGGCTAAGTTCTGAAAGATAAAGGATAGCAAGGTAGCTAGTAAGGCGCCAGAAACATCGCCGTGAAGAGAAAAAAAGAAAGGCTGGGGACCAACCCGAGAAAAGGAAAATCAGAAGCGCAGGCGTGCAAACGTGTATTCGTTCCGGGACGAGAGAGGGCTACCAACGGATCAATCCCTAAGAGGCCGTCGGAAAACGGGTCCATGGGGACAGCCAGGGAGAGGGGGAAATGAGAGAGTCTGGAGCCACTAAAACACTGGACAACACCGCTCAGTCCGAAGACTGCAAGTCAATGCTGGACGGTCAGAGGAGTAACAGCGCGTCATCAAAAGAGATCTGGGCACGGACAAGGAAGAGGCAAAACGACAAGCGCTTCGGGAGAGGTGCGCTGCGGAGGGGGGGAAATCTAAAGATCACGAAAACAGCGATTGGCTTTTTAGGTGGGGCGAGGAGGACCTGCACTCAACGGTCGAGGAAAGAGCGAACCTCCAAACGCAGGGGTCAAATAACAAAAAAAAGAAAAAGAGAAACAAGATTGAGTCTCGAGATACGACAGGAAACGCAAAAACAGCACTTAATGAAAACCGAAAAAATAGAGTCAAAGAAAAAAGGCGAGTCCCGTCTGAGTGAGGTTCGCTACTAACACTAGTCGATTGGGACCCGCGCGGAACTAAGACCATGAAAAAGCGCGAAGACCTGAGAAAGGTAAAGGGGCGAACAAACTTCCATGCTCGGGGCACAGCGAGAGGATCGAGTGAGGAAAGGGGGGACACAAGGAGCGGGACGTGAACTTACTAGGAGAAAAAAAACTCGGCGAATTTCTCATAGAGGGAAAGTCGTAAAGAGCAAGCAGTTTTTCAAGGAAAGGTCATAGACGGAAGCGCTGGGGCGCATTTGGTCAAGCTCCTCGGGTGACAAAGCGCAAAAACGAAAACGCGCGATAGAAAAAAAAGCTTGCGGGCGGAAGCAGCGCGGCGTAGAGCTCGTAGATGAGGGAGGACAAGGCAAAGAAGGAAGGGGTCTGGGATTCTCTCAAAAGCGACCACGCAGCAACAGTGTTAGGGGCGCTACGGCCACGGCACCAGGCACGATAAAAGTCGGCAACTCCGCGTCCGGAAAGCCAAGTTGTCAAGCAGAGTTGGGGTAATGCGTAAATAAATCTCAACGTCAAAAAGAATAGGATTAAAATTGAGGCTACGCATGCCAACACGTTCCGGCCTCGAAAGAAACTGCAAAAAGACGAAGCGTAGAAACGGAAGCGTGCGCTGGAGAGGGCCAAGACACGTACCCCGTTTTCTCACACGAGGTAAGTCGGCAAGAAAAAAAGAAACAAATAAGCGAGGAAAAAGAGAAAACGACCGAAAAAAATCCGGAGGCCATAAACGCTAAAACTGTGCTGCCCCGCCAGAGGAGCCGCCATCATAAAAGCGATATTGGGGCCCGGGGGGGACACATCCCATCCCTAGAGCCACGGCGGCGACCAAGCGCTAAGCCAGCCACGGCAAACATTGAAACAACGAGAGAAGAATGGGAAAGAAAACAACAAACAGATCTGAAAAAAAACCTCGAGCAGTTCAGGACCGCCACGGCAAACGCCGCCGCATAGGAAAAACGTCTCGCGGATCAAGGAGAAAGAGGAAACCGACCAAGGTCCTGAGAAGGAGCCGAGACAAAAATCAAAAAAACTCGTGACGAGATCAGAGGGCCCATGGAGACTAAACGCAGGAAGGAAGCGGCTAGAAGGGAGGCAACAAAGTCACGACTCAAGTTGCAATACTGACTTGAACTCGTCCTGAAGAGCCGATATCAAGACAGCGGGCACTAACTAGAGACGGAAAAACGGCAAAAAAGAAGGGGAAGTGGTCTAACGTGAATGGCAGAATCCGCGCTCAGGGCCTCGAAACCGTCCAACAGGAAGCGAACAACCTCAAACCCGGTCGAAGGCTTGTTGAATAGGAGGAAAAATCCTAGGTGAAAATCAACCATTCCAAAAAAAAAAGAAGAAATTACAATAAAAGGCAGAGCCATTGAGTGAAAGGTCAGGTGAGACATGAGAAAGCCACGATATAATCAAAAGCATCTTAGAAAGAGAAAAGACGTTGGAGAACCGGGGGAGGGGTTGGGGAATTCACGATCTCTCGAACTGCCGCAGCCAGAAGAAAAACCGCCATCCATCAGGAGGGAAGCGCGCTGAAACGTCAACAGCCGGCATGAAGAAAAACTATCGAAGAAAACTGTGTGCAACAGTAAAATAAAAAAAAAAAGCTGAGAAATGGGAGGGATTTAAAGCAGAATCTTGGGAGAAATTCGTACTTAACGCGAAAAAAATAAGAACTCTGGGGAAAAGGAAAGTCAATCCCTAAAGCAAAACCAATGAGAGATTGAAAATAAAGAAACGCTCTTGGTCGCCGGCTCAACGGAAACGAAACAACACCCTGGGGGCCCCCCAACTTGACCAAGTTTACCCCTATTCACCGACACAATAGAAGGGATCGCAAAGGACACCGCCTCCGGAGAAGAAAACACCTGACACCATCCGGAAGGAAAACGAACCGCCGATACCGCGCCCAGCTTCAAAGGGCCAGACCCTTAAAGGAGGAAAAGGCGAAACGCCCGTCGCACAAAAGACAGCTACATGCCTACTAATAGGGAGTGGGGACGCTAAACGGATAACGACAAAAAGTTGGGGGTATCGTCCGAGCACCGCTCGGGACAGTGTTACGGACCCGAAGGCGACCGAGGGCACGGTAAAATCAAAAAGCGAGTCAAAATGAATACCGGGGAACAGGGGGCCTGAGAGAGGGAAAAAGCGGGGGGAACTATGACGAAAAAGCAGGAAAAATCCACAGCCCGAAGACGTAAAACAGTTCAGACTGGTTAAGAAAAAGAAAATATTTTTCAATGAAGGTTCGTGGACTCTGAGGACGAGCTGTCAGGCCTTCCTCGGAAATTCCTTAATCGATCGCGGAAAAAGAGGGAAGTCAACTAAAAGTGTACCAACAAAAAGTACATGGGAGTGTTTTAGGCGGAACGACACCATCGAAAAAAACGAAAAACGCAGAGGCGTATACAGCTATCAGTCCGTTGGGAAAAAAGTCATGCGCATCAAAAATGACCGAGGAGTCAGCGGGCACTTGTATGAGGGCCATGCACTCTGGGGAAAAGACCTAAAAGAACCGGGGGAAAAGGCCTTGAACTTTGGGGGGATCGAGAAAAACAAGAAGATTCCCTTACCGGGAACACCATGCTGCGTCCGCCCATGAAAGGGGGAACCCATCACGGTAGGAATTCACTAGCGTTCCGGAAAACGAGAAGAGAAAAAGAAGGGGTGGAAAAAAGAGGACTCAGCGAAAACCTTTGGCACGGGATGGGAAAAAGATAAGAAGGGAGAACTGGTACGAAACAGAAGGCTACGTCGTCAACACCTAGGAGGCCGGCGGCGACGCCACGGAGCGGAAAAAGAAACATATCGCCAGCACCAGGAAGCGGCAGTAAAGTTGAACACGCAGGGGAAATCCCTCGACCTCTAACATAAAATCTCGTAACTCGAAAAGGCACGAGAAAGGGCTGGCAATACGATCTCAAACCCTCATCCTAGCAGCTAAAAGGGTAACCCTCAGTCAATGAGGGAGTTGGAAAGCTGGAACACAAAAAGCAAAATCCAAGTTAACTAACAACGGTGTGAACGAAGTTCAGGAACTCTAGGCACAGCGAAGGAATAGTTGAAACTAAAACGGAATCTTCCCAGGCGCCGAGCGAAGACCAGAAACAGGGAAGACCTCCTCACGGGGCCAAGACCGCAGCCCTTAATGGGGATTTCCTGAGACCTATCTCCGAACCAAGAGTCAGTTTCCTCTGTGCCCACTAGCCCCCACCCCACCGGGGTGAACATTAGCTGCAGATTCAGAAGCGCTCTTGGTCCAAAAACGAGGAGGGTTTGAGCTGGGGGTATGCACTTGACAATATGCAATATCGGTCAAACTTTGTCTGTAAGAACTAAAAAA
>Ga0179593_1314159_pt1 | contig 12304 bp, 15 predicted proteins | sample CZODoug2_1_08_16_FD_185931 | JGI IMG/M metagenome (GOLD analysis project Ga0179593, IMG submission 185931) | Vadose zone soil fungal communities from Angelo Coast Range Reserve, California, USA - CZODoug2_1_08_16fungal (PacBio error correction) | ecosystem: Environmental > Terrestrial > Soil >...
TTATTTTACAATCAAAATCTATGGAGAAAAAAATAAAAAAAATTCTTAGAGAAAGAGTAAAGAAACGGGGGAGGAATGGAAAATTCAACGAAAATGACAAACAGCTGACTAAACCATGCGCGGTCTGGATTTGGCCGAAAAAAGATTGAAAAAAAAGTAACATAAAAAGAGAGAGAGAGAAGTACAACTCTTCATCTAGGAGGGGAAGTATTAAAAGAAGGTCAGGAAAGAGGAACAGGGCCATTCCGGCGAAGAACCCCCGTAAAAAAAAGGACAATTAGAGCCCATAGTCCATCGAGTCCGAGTGGATTCAACAACTCAAAGAGGATCAATCTAGGAGCCTGAGAATGAACTGCAACATTTAACACTGCAAAGCGGCGCGGTTAGTGGATTTTTCGCGCGCAGTGTTGAAGACAAAAAAGATATGAAGGAGGGGAGAAAGCAATGAATCTCCCCAACCTCCTCAAGGAACGTTGAAGTAGGGGAAGAGGTGGGGGGAGGAGACTGAAAAGAGGCAGAGGTAGTAGAAGATGGAAACATCGCGCTCGAGAAACTGGAATGAGGTCATTTCAGGCGAAGGAAAAAAGCCACAAAAGACCAACAACAGGTGGGAGGTTGGGGGGGGAGGAAAAATAAGGACAGGGAAGAGATACCAAACCTATCATAAACAAACTTGGCCTATTACTCAGCCGTTAAAAGTTTGACGCAGAGGAGAAACCCTTTGAGAAGAAACCAAATAAAAGAATTGAAAAACGTATTACGCAGCGGCCGCAGAGGACAAAAAAAGAACTGTCAAAGGATTAAGGAGAGGGGAGTCAGTATCGTTGAATTGTCCAATCTAGGATGATTGCAAATAGACTACCGGGGCCGATTAAAAAAACGAATGACCGCAAAGACGAAAGATTTATAAACCTCCAAATGGAGAGAAAAATGGATTAAAGAAGAAAGAAGAAGAGAAAGGCGCCTGTCACGACTCTAGAACACCGGGGGACGATGACATTCAGAAAAAACAGAGAAGCTCCACGGAGGAAAAGAACAAAACCGCGATATACACGCAAACGGGCAGATGCGCCCTATCCTTGCGTGCCGAGGAAGGACAATTACCAAATAAAAAAGAAAAGAATATACATAGAGAGAACGAAAAATTGGCATAACAAAGGTGGGAGTTCGACGATGAAGAGCTGGAGCAATCTTTGGGGCGAACCCGAGCCACTCGTGGGGGATAAAGGAGAAAACGGGAAAGAAGAAGTAAGGGCTGCTACCTGGAAATGCAGGATAACAAGGTGCTTGGGCGAAATCGGCTACTAGCGTCAGCTTGGGAGAAAAAAGGAGGAGGATCTCATGTGAATGTAAGGGAAAAATCGAAGGTCAGGAAATGTACTAAGGAAAAAAGAGATACACTACAAGGAAGGGAAGGGTCTATCTTCATTCCTAAATAGTCTTCAAAGGAAGGGTGAGGAATTCCTATGAGGGAAAAAAGGTTCTAGAGCTGGAAAGATAGGTAACGATCGCCAAAAGAAAGGAGGGAAGAACCAATAAACCCCTGTTGAGTTGGAATGGGACATTAACGAAAGAGAAGTATTTCACTGGGGGGGGGGTACGAAACTAAGAAAAAAAAAGAAACTGCCCCTAAAAAGGCAAGAAAGTCAGGGGACTCCGGGCAGAAGGAGAGCGGGGGAGAGGGGGTAGGCTTCACGGTCTTCCACAAACAAAAAGGACTGAAAAAGAACTTGAAATAGGTTGGGGAACCGGAACTGGGTGGAGGCGACACACCAAACCCTGCCCGAAATAAACCTAACAGAAAAAGTGGTGCATCTACATCAAAGGGAAGGAGAGAACGTGGTTATAGAAGGCGCCGCCCGAACTCCAATTGCCGAGATAGAAGAAGAAAGAATGGAGTATTACCCAACAGGTCAAAGGGGAAAAGAGGGAGACTCCTCCCTACGAGAATTCCGTATTAAGGAAATAGCTACGGTGGTTAAAAGTAGTCCAACTGGGTGGAGAACGGGAGGGGAGGCGGAAAAGATGGGGAAAGGATCATCTACTACGAGAAGGGGGCAATCAGTCAGATCAAGAAGGAGAGTGGGAGAGTCAAGAGATAGATGTTCAAGAGCTTTAACGGGAGTGGAGAAGGGGGTTCGAAGAGAACGGAAAAACGAAGCGGCATTTCAGGGAAAGAGCCTCTAGGGCAGATTAACGAGTTCCGAGTGGAAGTACAAGGGAATTGTAGTATGCAGAGATCAGAAAAGGAAAGGTTCCGACGGAAGTAAAAGAGGTTGGGCCACATGGAAAACGGAGGGAATGATTGCCAAAGTAAAAAATCAGTCAGCAGTCTAAAAAGGTAGAGCCATCGGGTGGATGGATTGGGGGCGGATTGCAAAGGGAAGATGAGAAAGGAGCTCTGCAATATTGAACGAAAGGAGGGCAATTGACGAAAAAGAAAAATGGGAAGAAGTCGACGAACCAAGCGAAACAGTTTCAACAAGTAGAAAAGAGTAGCCAATAGGGTAGCACCAAATTGTTATACCGAAATTCACCAATCTTGAAACCCCGGGGGGTCACAAAAAGAAGGAAGTCGATGGTGAGTCAGTGGAGGGAAAATTTTCAAAATCAACTACACACGCAATTGTAACACTATCCCAGGGGAGAGGGATTGGGGGGCGCGGACTGCAGGGAAGGGTAGGAAATTGAGCGTCGGTGCCCAGATAGTCCGGTAAAAAGACGAGGAGGGAAGGAGCGGGGGAATTTAAGAGAACTGAGGGGCCATTCAAAACTATTCTCACTTGTAGCAGGTTCCCGGGAAAATAAAATAAAGGTTGGGAACAAGGGAGGTTCCCACAGGAAAAAAAAATCAACACAAACGAGAGAAAAAGGGGATCAAATCTCGCGTTGGAGGATCACAAATGGGATGCGTAAGTTTCGGGCGGTCGCTGAAAACCGCGGTATCCTTGAAAAATGAGAAAACGGGAGGATGTTGGGGTAAAGGTAGGGAATGTGGTAAAAAGGTCCGAGGGGGACGGAGAAACAATGTGGGAATGGGCCAGGGGAGTGAATCTTGAAGAAGCAAAGGTTAGAGATGGGGAGGACCAGAACAAGAGTGGTAAATTGGAAACAACTGGGCATCTGATACTGGAAAAAGGAAAAAACCTTGCTGAATTGTTTCAAAAAAATCAAGAAAGTAGGGATCCAGGTTCTTTAGAGTGGAAAAATCCGGAGGGTCTCAGCAAAAAAACAAAGTGGATGTATGAGGAAAGAGATATAAGTATGAAAGAGTGACAAAGACAGTCAGGGTCCGAAACCAAATCCTTCCCTCTCGACCAAGGCAGAAAGGGTACATACGAGAAGAGGGAAAAAGCAACACGCATGGAAGCGTGACTTAAAGAAATGCATCGGGACAAAGGGGGTGGGGGGGTCACCTTGAGAATTCACGCACGTGTAGACCGTACGAAGAGAAAGCCCCGGCAACCATGGAAATTCCCGTTCAAAAGCTAAAAAGGACATGGACCGGTCATTTGCAATTGGGGGAAATAGCGAGGAAAAGAAAAAAAACAGAAAGAAAGAAAACGAAACTAGTATCCGCCGAAAAAGCCACAGAGGGGAGGAGCTCAGGGGGACGGTCTCCGGACCAAGTAGGGGGGAAAGACTTGAGAAACACGACGCTATGACAACAGTAGGCGTCAAGCTATTAGGTGAGAAAAGTTGGGGACCGCGAGGGAAAAAGGATCGCTTAACGGTCAAGCCGAGCGTGACGTCCAGGGGGGAAAGGTCCCTAGAAGAGAGAGCGTCCCTTCCGCCAAGGGAACGCAGTTAAATAGGCATAAAGAGAAACACAGGGGAGGGTTACCCAACGGAACGTGGGAGAGACGAGGGAAGCACCAGGGGGGGAATGAGAAAAAGAAATTGTCATGCGAAGACCACTACCTGGCCGCTGGGAAAAGGGAGGGCTCACGCAGCGGGCTAAAAAACCGAGTTGCGAAGGAGGGAAACTTTGGGGAAATGAGAGTGGGAGTGCCGCGCGCCAGGGTTCCCCTTGTATTGGAGAAGGCAAAGGAAGTTGAGGGGATCTATGGGGATCCTGCGAAAGAGAGGAGGTGCCTCCACAAAATGGGACATCGGTTTGTCAATTTCCTCGAGCAGCGGGAGAAAGATCTTCCACAAAGGAACGAGGGACAATGCATTAATCGGGAGGGGTTAAAAGTCGCCGTTTCACACTGAGAAAAGTTTCCTGAGGGAAAGAATCCATAAAAATTCAAAAAAGAAGGAAAATCAAAGGAAATAAGGTAATAGGGCATACAGCACGGAGAGGGTAAAGTACCAAACAATTGTGGTGGGGGAAAAAGATTCAGACCACGAAGGCGGGCTCGCAAAAACTAAAAGAAAGAAAAGTTCTGCGTAGGCGTCGGATGAGAAGTGAATCCGGGCAAAATGAAACGCCGGGCGGCACAAGCGATGGGGGGGGAAAATCAATACAAAATGATTTAATCTTGCACGAAGAATAGGCGAAACGACTAGGTCAAATTCTCCATGGAACAAGGGACGGAGGCATGCACAAAAAAATGATCCTCTGGTTACAAGGGAGAGGAAACCCAGAAGCAGAAGGAGGTAGATACTCTCAAGTTCAAGAAACTGGAGTGGGAGGAGGGTAGGAACAGGTAGCCAAGAAGCCTTCGAATGCCCCCACGATCGGGTTCTTGAAGGAAGGAAGTGAGTTCAGGCCTTAACAAAAAAGGAGGAAAAAAAGTCTTCCCGTAAAAAACTATGCTAGCACTTTGGGGTGGGGGCCTAAAGAAGAATAACCAATATCGCCGAGAGAGCATGCGGGCCAAGAAGGGAAGCTGGTGCAAGAAGGGGGAGGTGGGGCGGGGGGGGGTACTTAGGACAAAAAGAACCATAACACTTCTATTCAGTAGAAGGGTCCCCGTCACCTGCACAGGGGACATGCAAAGGGATGGTGGGGCCGGAAAAGAAGGGGACCTTAAACAGAATCGTCTACTTACCGGGAGGGGAAACAAAGAGGAAAGATAAAGAGAAGAAAAAAATTCGCGAAGCCGGAGGCGGCCTTTAAAAAAAAAGCCAGGAAAAAGAGGGATGGGGTGGAAAAAGGATATGCAAGGGGAAAAGACTCGGGCCGGAAGGTGGACAACAAAGAGGGATCGTTCTCTACGCGAAGGAAGACGGAAAATCTAAAAGAGGTGCCGAAAAAAAAGAAGTAGAAAATAAGGAGCACTTTTTGAAACGTCGAATCGGCAGGAAAAAGCGCTCGGGGTCTAATACCAGAAAGATGAAGAAAAAAAGGAAAGCGTCACCATCAGTCGGGATCACCAAATGGAGGACAATCCCGATGATCTCAAAAAAAAAGGGGGGAAAGTGGATAATCCAGGGCGCACAGCGACGGCTGCTGGACTCCTAAGAGAAAAAAACGCTGGTCGTGTGAAGAGAGGGGTGGTTTCAACAAGGGACCGCCTCCTATAAGAAATGAGGAAGAGGGGGGAGGACACTGAAAGAAAAACAGGGGTGCGCTTGACTTGAAGCTTGCAATCAAAAGGACACGGTGAAAACTGCTCGCTTGCTAAGTAGAATGAGAAAGCCCTTTTGGGGAGGTATAAAGCCTTTAAGTTGGGAGCTTAATTCGAGTTTAATAGGAGGTGTATCGCGACGAATCCATCCTCAAAAACCCCGGAAATCGCGAGAGGAAAGGGAGAAGTGAGTGTTCGAGAGTAAAAGTCTTCTCAGAGAACGTGAAAAAGATGAGACAAGGGTTGGGATTGCAAAAGTGAGAAAGAAACCAGCAAAGATGTTGCCGGCTTCGGAATAAGAAGGTTTCAGATACGGGGAGATAGGTCAATCGATCTCCGGGAAAACAAGGGAATAAAGAAAAAGTTGGGTTGAGGGGGACGGTCGGTAATAAATAGAACGGAGGCGCTTGGAGAAAAGAGGCTCGGGGTTGGTCGTCCCATGGCTTACGGAAAAAGAAGGGACCCTAAAAATGGAAAACTCGACAGGAGGGTTCCCGAATCTTCGCGGGGGGGAAGGTACGTTGAAATGTAGAAGAGACGATCTTTTTATGGGAGAAATCAAAGGTCTCAACCAAGAAAATAAACAACGAGCCGCCCTCAGTTGGACGTAGTGCCAGGGTTGAAACCACATCGACAAAAAAGGAATGTTTCGTGGGGGAGTCAAGCACTTTAAAGACTTAAAAGAGATTGGGGGAGAAAGGATAGGGAAACGGGGTTTGCAGGTTCTCGACAGAAAACCTTGGAAGCTGTAGAAAAACTCGGCAAGAGAGGAGGAGGAGAACTCAGGAAGCAGGATTAATCGTGAGAAGGCCGGTGTTTGAAAATAGGGTCTATCACGCCAATTCTTCCAGCTCGGAGAAAAAGGCTCACGGTCACGCGGCTGGCGTTTTAAGGGAAGGAGAAAACGATTTAGGAGATCGATATTGAGAACTATAGGAGCTTGAAAAAAACCTCTCGATCAAAAAAAAAGGAAGGGGGGGAGGAGATAGATGGAAGTGTACAATCCCGGGATAGTCATAAAGATCTGAGATCCAGAACGCTAATCGCTTCAAAAAAAGAAACGCGCTACCGAGAAAAAAGAAGAAATCCATCGAAGGAGGGGGAACGAATTTTCAATTATAATCGCCGCCAGTAGAAAACACCATGAAAGAGGGGAGTCTACAGCTCATCCATGACGACAGGAGAAGCGCCGTTCCTAAGAAAAATTTCCAAGGCATGGAAGAAAAAAGACCACTGAAACGGACCCTTAGCGCCAATGCTGAAAGAGAGGCCAGGAGGATCCAAAAAGAAGGCTTAAAAAAGCGCGTAGCAGGCTTGAACTTAACAACCGTGCAACGTAGGGACTTGCAGGGGAAGTGGTAGATGTGTATGGGTGGGGGGGAAAAAAAAAAATCTGTGTTTAGCCAAAACCAGCTCGGCAGAGGGGGGCTGAGGGTGAGAAGACGGAAAAAGGAAAAACGCCAAAAGCTTTGGGAAAATGATGCAGATATTGTTTGATGTAAAAAAAGCTCTTGTAAGAATGGCCGAAAAAAAAGGAGGAGAGAAGACTGAAACTCAAGGAAGGAGAAGAAGACGCCTAACCACCAAAAAATAAAAATTTGTCTAGGGGTAGGGGAAAAAACTGAAAGTTCGGCAGGAGAGAAAAAAACTAATCAAACAAACCGGAATATTCCGCAGAAAAAATTTTTTAAAAAGCCTGGGAAGGAGAAAAAAGTCTTTAAAGCCAAAAGAAGCGATTTGGGGGGGGAAAGAAGGAACAAATGCAGAAAAGGAGAGAGGAAGAAAAAGCATCCGAAGAGAACTGGATTATCAAGGGGGGTGTCCTTTGTTGAGCGATGACAGAGAACCGAGCCGAAAAGATGAAGGAAGAGGAACAAGTCAATTTATAACAGCCTGGCGTGGGGTAAAAGAAGCAAATGAAGGAAAAAGAGAGAGAAATTGGCCCGAAAGACACTTACTCGAAACAAAACGGGGGGGGCCGATGTCGTGAAAAAAAGCCCGGAGAAAACATGCGTCGGCAAGGAAAAGGAGAGCTTCAAAAGAGCAGAGAAGAGAGAAAAGCAAGCACGTCTTGCAGGAGACGGAAGGGAAACAAAGAGCTGAGGAGAAAAATCATCCATAGGACAAAGGGACTTACACCGCCACTGGTCTTCGGGAAAGAAAACGAGGATCATAGAGTTTCCAGGGGCGCTCCCTTATAGCAGAGTGGGAAGGGGAGAGCGCCGGGAAAACTGAAAACTTAAAAAAAAAAAAAAAATGAAACCAAGACAACGGAAAGAACTTTGAGGAAAAGAATGTCGTGTCTCCCTTAAAGAGAAGATACTGGTTCATAGAATATCGATCTAAAAAGTGACTGTACAGGAAAAGGCATCGACGTCTTAGAGGGGAATCCTATACATAAAAACAGGAGGGAGAAAGAGGAAGAAGGGACGGTGTCTAAGGAAAAGGCAGCCATCCGGCTTAGCGAATTTGGCGTATGGGGAGGGAAAAAAAAAAAAAATGGTGGGGAAACTTGAGGGGGAGATCAAAGCATGTAAGTTTAACTGAGTTATCAAAAAAAAAAGAAAGGCACAACCAAAAAAGACCCTGTGCATGTGACGGGAAAGGAAAGAAGAAGACGATCGGTCGGGGGATGGGGGCGATAAAACAAACTAAAAGAAAATGAAAAGAGAGAGTATAGCCTTACGAATGTCTGAGAGAAGATTGAAGGACGTGCAATGGGAGACCACCCAGGCCTTAAGAAGAAGGGAAGAAGGGGAACACTTTGGCCGGGGGGGAGCAAAATACCCCCGTTCCCCCCAAAGGCAGATACGGGTAGAGAAAAGCAAGGAAGAGCAGGCGTTTTCTGGCTAACTGATGAAAGCAATCCTACTCCTGTGGGGGCGACACGGACGCAATAAAAGAAAAAAAAAATGGGGATAAAGAGGGGGGAACGTTAACAGAGTATCCGAAAGTAGGCATTCTAGACGCAGTGGTAATCGCGAAAGGGGGGGGACCTAGAGCAAACTGCGACTCGAAAAAAATTAAAATAATGATGCTTAATAGAAAAAGAACTCGAGGGGGGGCAATAAAGGGAGAGATGGGCTATTTGGAATAGAGGGGTCAAAGAATCTAATCTGGAAAGAAGAGAAAAGAACAAGTAGAGGGGGGAGAATCCGCATGAAGAAAAAGGTGTAACAAACATGGTTTGGAATTGTGGGAGACAGACTATGCGATTACGCGGAAGAACAAAATTGGCTGTCCAGTTAAGGGAGGGAGATGAGGGAGTAAGCATAAGGAAGAAAATCTGTCAGTATTAGAATGAATAAAAGAATGAAAGAATTGCACATTATAGGACTAGAGTGCCAGAAGATCAGTCAATCGGAGTGGGAAGATAGGAAGAGCATGGGGGGGAAGGGAAGGTGAAACCATAATGCTCATGAAAGGGAAGGCAGTAGAGAAAGGATTTCCTTCGCAATAAAGAGGAACGGTGACTAGAGCAAATCGTCCGAGCACAAGTATATCGACGCCCAATAAGGTGCAGGGAAAGAGAGGAAGGTGGAGAACCGCCCATAAACAGCTGGGAAAAAAATTCCTCCCGTGGTGTATCAACGATTCAGATCAATCAGCAAAACTGGGGGAAGGTTCGGGATGTTAAGCGGCCGAAAAAAAAAAGGGGAAACCATAAGTAACGCGCGTTATGGCTCAACAGCAACTTGGGGAAAGGTCGAGGGAGTGAGTTGAAGAATGGGGAGTATTCGAGGTGAACGGCAATCGAGGTCTTTCCAGAGTAGTCATTTATAAAGGAAAGAGTCTTGGAAAATCAAAAAGGTAATAGGGCCTCCTTTGACGATAGTGGACCGGAACCGAGAAAGCTAGAAGTGTTGTGAGAAGTCGATTTACCTTGGGGGGCAAGACGGTGGAATAAGACCAGGGGGATCGATCAAAGAATGATTTTGAGTTGCTGGAGGAGAGGCGAGGATCAGTCGATGGATGGCAGGGGAGGCAGAAAGATCTTAATCATTGAAAATTAAAGGAACAGCCTTTCAGGGGATTAAATGTAAAGGGTGGAATTGGGGGAAGGGGAAAGACGGAAAGAGTCTTTCTGACCTGAGAACAATTTGAGTGCCCTATCTTGTAACTGAAACAATCACGGTTCGAAGATGGGCTGAAAACCCGCTTTGGTCAGGACGTGGGAGGGACCTCTTAAAAAAGCCTTTCTGGGATGGGGGAGAGGGGAGGGAAAACTCCCAGGCGGGCGGCACTTGCTTTCGCTTTCAAAAAAAAGGGGGAGGGAAAGGCTCTCACAACAAACTCAGAACATGGAGGTGGGGAAAAACTAAAAAAGAGGGGAATGAAGAGACCGAATGGTTTCTTTGCATGGCCAAAAAAGAAATTCGAAAAAGAAAAGGCTCATATCAACAATAAGGAAAGGGGAAAAAGGAGGTCCATCAGACATGCTGCTAACCGGTAAACTAGGAAAGAATAGGCAAAATTGGAGAACCGAAGAAATCGATGGAACCAACAGGCACTCCATATGAACCTACCTGCAAGGGGGGGGGACTGGAGCTTTTTGCCCTTAAGAAAAAAGAGAGGGGAAGGAGAACACAAAGAAATAGGGGAAAGAATACTCGAATCCCACAAGCCAACGCAGGAAGGGGGGAGCGGAAAAAATAGGGCGGGCCAGGCTTACGAACACGGAGGGGAAATCCGAACTTGGCAAAAAACCACCACTACGCGATCTCAGAAATCAAATAGTCGTCAAAAGGCGGCGGCAAACTGAGAGGAAAGAGGAGTCGGAGAAGAATCGCACGGTCAGAAGGGGGGGGTGTAGGGGAGGACCGGTCACGGAATGTAACAAACATGAGGCCCCGCTAGACGCAAAAGGTACAGACAAGTTGCCCGCCGGCCGCGACTAAAGCGAGTTATCTGTTGACCAATTGCTGGGGGACAGAGAAACTGAAAAAAGGGAAACCGCTGAAACCAGAGACCTGGATCTGCTCTTGACCAAGGGCGTAACGCTGTTGAAAAAGTCGCAAAAGAGGAAGACGAGAGGAAGGAAAGGCTTGCGTAAGAAGTCACAACTTGGTTCAAGAACTACATGGGGCAGGAGAGGAGAAGGTCCCGTTTAAACAACGAAGCCAAGACCGTTCAAGAAAAGGAAAAGGCGGCTGAAAGTGAAAGCAAAGGAGGGGGGGGGAGTCCTAAGAAGGGCCCTAGGGGAACAGTGGCCTCATCAAATCCGAAGAAGGACTGTAAAGGTCTCAGAGAAAGGGGGGCAGGGTGCGTACTGGAATGGGCCGACCCAGTCAAGGAGGGAACATAGGGGGATAGGAAGTCGCCGTCAGATCATAAGGAAATTAGGGGACGTCAATCCGCTTCAGAAAAAGTAATCGAGAAAAAAGTCAGAGTTATAAAGAACCAAAAAAAGTGGTTGGTGACAAAGAGGGGACCCCGGCCCTGGCGGATTGCTCCCACACATCGAAAAAGGGGAGAAGGCTAAAAGGAAATTCAAAGGGAGATTTCCTCAAAGAGGAAAGAGCAATCAGAAGCGCCGAGTGCACAACGAGGGGGGCTCAATGTAGGGGAGAAATGCAACCTCCGACGGGGGGCGACTAGGGAAAAAGAGACTCGGGTTGACAACGGACCGACGTGAAAAAAAAGAAAGTATAGGGGGGACGCTGGTTTAAAGGGAAAGAGGGTTGAAAAGATCATAGAGGCGTCGCTCGCTCGGTCGCAAGGGGAATTTTGACGGTAAAGCAAGACCGCACCTCTTAAAGAAGGAAAGTAGATCCCAAAAGCTCGGTCGTAGGTGCATGGGGGAATGCAGGAAAACTTCAAAAAAGCGGCAGTGGTCCAGTCCGCGGAGGAAGTTGGGGGGTTGCAAACTGGTGCCGCCTCAAAGGTAGAATAAAAAAAAACATTCAAAGGGAGAGAGAGCTTTGGCCGGAAGGGAGGCAGGGAGGTGATTCGATAACCAGACGAAAAGGAAAGGGGACTGGGAGGGATTCACAAAGTCACCTGCCAGCAGGGGGGTGTTGCAAGGCCGGGAGGTGCGGGGGGTTTAACGGATAACGTTAGACCCTTAACACACGCTAAAAAGAAATTACCGAGGGAAAAAGCATAGAAAGGGTAAATTAAGGGAAAGAAACGTGGAAGGCCTTGGCACTGGAGAAAGCAGGACCGGCTGGCGCGAGTGGGATTCAGTAGGAGGAAGGTCGAAAAAACGTACGATGAGGTTCCTTTAAGCCAGATAGAGTCTGGTAGAAGAGGTAGGCGTCAGAGACTTGGCGACTACACGAAACAGGAGTGTAAAAAAGAAATAGCCGAGAAGGAGGCACCCTGTTTTTTACCTGGTTTCTTATCCATGTGGTGGTGGAGGGGGGATCAGGGGCTCCATGAGAGCGGGCCGCATTGAGTCTCGGGAATAGGGACTGATAATCGTCCCATCCTGAAGCGTCGACTACCATAACAGTCGGTGCATACCATTGTACAGTCAGATAGGGGTCTTAGGTAAACATCATGAGCGAGGGGAAAAGACATCCGAGTCAAACGCGACGCGGGAAGTTCTGGCATCTCTTGCAATCTGTCAGAACGGGGAAGCTGGGGGAGGGGGGGTTTTAAGGGGCAGCAGACCAATGCGCTCGACGAAGGGATACCAGAGAACCGGTGCGCTGCTGGTGAACAAGGAGAGACTTACTTCTCGCTTTATGCGTAATAGGCAGCGAGAACCGGGTTTTATAATGTTCTTGGGAATCTGTTAAGGCCTTGCAGTGGCAAGGGGGGCGTTTGAAAGAGGAGAGAACTCC
>Ga0179593_1330434_pt1 | contig 12304 bp, 10 predicted proteins | sample CZODoug2_1_08_16_FD_185931 | JGI IMG/M metagenome (GOLD analysis project Ga0179593, IMG submission 185931) | Vadose zone soil fungal communities from Angelo Coast Range Reserve, California, USA - CZODoug2_1_08_16fungal (PacBio error correction) | ecosystem: Environmental > Terrestrial > Soil >...
ATTGGAAGAGCGAGCAAAGAAAAAATACCTAAGGAAGGGCAAGCCGACCTCTAAGAAAATGAACCAACTACAGTCCGGAGCAACCATACTAAAAGAAAGGGGCCTATATCGACCTCTGAAAGTTGAGAGAATTAAATCACATGGTTGGGAAGCGGGAGTAAGCTTCGGAAGACGGGAGGTCAACTCAAAAGGGAAAAATTGAAAAAAAAAAGAGCCATAACTTTCAAAGAAGAAATCGGAGTCCCAGACAGTTGAAGTCTGCACTCTTAGGATGAGGTATTCAGCTTTGAGGGATCAAGATCTAAGGGGGTAAAACAAAGGTTCACACAAATTGTCCGAAACCGAAAACCCCCCTGTAAACCCCAAGAAAAGTAGGTTTCAACACGTGATGTGTAAAAAATGGCCTTTCTACCGAATAGGTAAAAGACTATTGTAGCGCACAGCAGGGAAAAGGCGTTTCGGATCATGGGGGAGCCGGTGAAAAACCAGGATCGCGGAGGGAAAGGGCTGGGCAGGCACCAAGAACGAGCTGGCCCGGGGGAAGGAAAAATAGAGAAGGCCAGGCAAAAAAAAACTTCAAACTTAGAGTGCCAAGGGATTATGTCGCAAATCCAGGAGCTCTTGCTCGGGAGGAAGAAATGACTTTCGGGAAAGTCAAGAAGGTCGAAGAATTAAAACCTCCACAAGAAGGGGACCTCCCACCGGAAGGTAAGCCGGGAACAGGTGGGGCATTAAGTCACACATGCCGGGAAAAACAGAGAGAAGCTTCGACTTGAAACGAGAATTGTCGAATGAGGAGCGGGCAGCAGGAAACAAATTGTAAAAATGGGGGGGAGCAAAGAGGACATCAGCCTCGTCCCCGGAGAAAGTTGTGGTAAAGGAACTGACTAATAGGAAGGACCAACACAGATTCCCGAGCAGGTTCTCTTCAATCTGGAAGTGCATCAAAGCCAGATACGGAGCCTGCAACCTCGGTGGGCGATACCTCTTGACAAAAGCAGGACCAGGAGCTGCAAAGCCAAACGGCAGGGAATCTACTTGGGTGTCGGGGTACTGTAAGAGGTAAGGTTTGGAAAGAGAAACAACCAAGATGGTCAGGGGGGAGGGAGGAAATTTTTTCAGATTAAGGAGGGATTCTGGGTAAACAGGGAAGTGAAAAGGTGGCAATGAATCAATAAAGACTATTACCAGAAACAGAAAAAGGGGATTTAATCCATGAGAAAACTGAAGAACAAAATGGGAAAAAGTTATAAAGGCAGTCTACAGGGCCAGTTGAAAGAGGAAGAATCTTCAAGTTGAAAAAGCTAGGCGAAACCCGCGCGACCCCGTATCTCTCAGGAAGGACTGTCCCATCAAGATCATCAAAATCTACTGGGCCTCTTACATGGGAGGGAGGTCATTCCCAAGAATAGTACGACAGAAAAGAGGGACTACAAAGACCTTTTATTACGCCTTCCAAAATCAAAGGGGGAAAAAGAACAACCCAGAACTCATAGGAAAAGGGAGTGCTACCAAAGAATATAGAGAAAACTCTCCCATTTCGATAGAGAAGAACCGGAAGAGGTGAAAGGAGCCGATCAGAGTGAGGGGGTAGGGTTGTTATCTCCGAGGGGGCTTTAATCAATGGGTAACATCAAGCGGTTCAAATACACCCGCATGAGGAAGGAAGAAAGAAGGCAAGAAAGAGACGGGGAAAGACTGACGGGCAAGGAGAAAGGATGTTACGTAAAAAGGGCAAACTTTGATACGATTAGAAGGTGCCAAAGGGTTACTGTTTGAGGAAAAACCAACACACACTCCTCGCACAAAGGGTCACACCCGGGGGGGAACCAGATGGGGGGCAAGTCAAGGGACGTCCGGGGTCTTTCCTGAGGGTTGACCGAGTTGGAAAAAAAAGCAACGTTCTCCATTTACTACATTGGGGGTAAAAAAGTCCTCATCGGGTCGACGTGTGAAGTTGCCAAGGAGTTTGCAAGTAGAGGGAGGTTGCAAGACGGCACAAAAACGCGGGGGGTGTCTAACGTAGAAGGGCGCGCGGCATGTCCCCTCAGTTGCTGGCCGCATGACGATGATGGGGGAAGAGAGGTTGAAAAAAGCGACTATCGACGGACGAACGCAAATCGAACGGGGACGGGAAAAGGATGGAGGCACAGATGTTTGCAGGGAGTGAGAAACAAATCAGGGACTTAATGGTTGAGAGAGAAAAACGGGGGGAATAAGACGGGAGAGGAGTCTGCCACTTCAGGGCCATTTCTCATAAAACAGGAGGTTTGTACAGGAAGGAACTGAAAAGGACAAGGTTGGAAGAGACATTATCAGAGCTTATCTGCAATGAGAGAACAATAAAGGCGCGAGATACGGCAAAGCAAAGAGGCCTTCTAAAGGGGAAGATCTCTTTTGTGGAAGAAAGAAAGGACCCGGAAGTGCTTTGGAAAACCAAGACTTCCAAGGGAAAGGGGAGAGAAAAAAGTACTGGTAGTCTCCGGAGAAATTTCTTAACATTCACGGATTGGAATGAGGGAAACGCTGAGTGTGAACGGAGAGATAGGAAAGCAGTATCGGTGAAAACTGGAAATGGATGGATGGGAAAAAAGGGGGGGGGCGGGCCGGAGAAAACAACTGCTTGAATAAAGAGAAGGTCCGGGGGGAGGAACAGAAAAGGACAGGAGGGGCGCTGGAAGACCGCTTTGGAAAAGGAGGACGGATGGTCGCGTCCTTCTCCGCGGAGGAGGGCAAGGGGGAACCAGCGAAATGAAAATCAAAAAAAAACACTCCTTACGACGAGCCCAAGTAGGAGCCGAAAATGGATCAAATCACCAACGAGACTCTGGTTCCAGCAGGAAAGGAAAGTAATGGTCTCAAAAGATATCTAAAGGCTCAAAGTTATGAAACTGAAACAAAAATAATAGTGAAAAAACAAAAAAAAGTAAAAAAAGAAAGAGAAAAAAATAAAAAATATCAAAAAAAAGAAAAAAAAAGAAAAGTGAAGCAAAAAAAAAAAAAAATAAACAAAAAAAAAAAAAAAAAAAAAAAAAAAAAAAAAAAAAAGAAAAAAAAGAGCACAAAAGAAAAAAAAAAACAAAAAAAGAAAAAAAAGAAAAGAAAAAAAAAAAGAAAAAAAAAGAAAAAAAAAAAAAAGAAAGAAAAGAGGAAAAAGAAAAGAAAAAAAAATAAAAGAGAAAAATAGAAAAAAAACAGAGAAAAAAAGAAATAATGAAAAAGAGAAGGTAAATAGAGAAAAAAAGAGATAGAAAATAAGAGAAAAAGATATAGCAAGTACAAGGGTAAGGACAAAAAAATCCTGACTTTTACCGGGTTTGGGGTCTGACGGGGGGTGCGGGGGGGGCGGGGGGGGGGATACGGGACTCGGGAAACGGGTTAATTAGAGGGGGGTATCCTTACCGGCCACCCTACGAACAAACATCTATAAGACATTATCGGCCCGAACGGAAGGCCGGACTGGGTGGGGGTCAGAGATGTCTAAATCACGCTGGCTCATACGCTGAACTAAAAATTTCACACATGCCACGAGGGGGTGGTAAGGGAAGTAAGGAGCGCCCAGTCCATTTTTGACACTTGAACCTAAACTCAGGAAATAGACCCGGCATACCTAACTCAATCCAGACTACTAAAAAAATTACGCGCAAAAAACACGAGTCTCTGAAAAGAAGCGAATAGTCGAACCGGGAAAAAATTCTAAACCGTACCAACCAATGGTCGCTACGGCCACAGCCAAAAAACCAAAATCCAGAGAGAGGAAACCCGAGCTTGAGGGCAACCGAGACGCCATCAAGCTCTCCAGGTGATACCAATGTTGAATCAATTTCATAAGGTTTAGCCAGGGTAGGCCGAGCCTCCCAAGGGAGTTAGACACCATGCAGACGGGAGACTTGGAGCCCAGGTCAATGTGCTAGGGGACGGCAGAGTAAACCCCAGCTTCAGCTTAAAAGATCACCCTCAAATCCGGCCGGTCTCGTTAAGGAGGAAATCAAAGTGTCACCGATCTGAAAAAGGAAAGAACAGTGCGTCTCACCCTCAGGAACGCCAGCGTGTTCATCGAAAAACTGGGCGGTCCGGAAGAAAAGAGTTAAGGGAGAATCGTCTGGAGATGGAGAGGGACGAAGAAGCCAAGAGTTGAAAAGAGGCGAGAACAGCAGTCCTACAGCGGTGTGAGTGTTTGGAGAGAACCCGCCCTGAGAGGGGGGAACCAGGCGAAGGAGAAAAAAACGCTGTCAGTTTGCATAGTGCGGCTATCGTGATTGCGGCCAAAACGCGCAAATGACTTCTATAGTGTACGACCTGAGACGATAGAAAAAGCTGCGCCGTGGAAGTGGGGTCAACTAAGAAAGGAAAAAGGAAAGATGGACCAGGCCTCGGAGTTTGGGGGGGAATAGCAGAACAGTAAAAGGGTCTCAAACTCTTCAAACGCAAGAAAAGGAATGAAACGGGGAAAGATTTTTAAAGGTGGGATACCCACGACCTTGTCAAAAGGGGGGGGAACCTGGGAAACTGAGTTAGGGAGTTTCTTTCAAACAGGCGAACGCAAGGAAAGAGGCTCCCCGCTTTCCAAAAAACTCCACAATTCCAAAAAAAACCGCACAACCCCCGAAGGTAGGGCAAGGGCTCACCGGCAGAAAAAAAAAAACACACTTCTTCGGTAGGGCAGAAACAGAGTTAAATTTGGGAGGGTTACACAAAAGCCGATTCAACTAGGGAGAAACACCCGACACCCTTAAACTACATGACGGAGGCCATGCTTGAAACGGAGGAAGGACCTTTGAGGTCTCTCTTTGCGTTATCCATACATACGCCATACGAGGGAAGGGGGAGGGACCGCAGGGAAGCAAAACGATGTCGTGCTTGATTTGCGGGAGGGTTATAGGGACGACAGATCCAAGGGGGCGCGAAGCCTGCAGTAGAGGGGATGTGAAGTGCAGAAAAGTTAGCGGTGGTTACTGGGACATGTCGGCCAGGACAACGTTGAGGGACCAATGGAGCTGGGCCAGGTTTGGACAGGACGTAGTACTTCTGTAGAGGAGAGCGGATCCTGGAAGCAGAGAAACGTTTTCCGAGAAAACCCGCAAGAGTAAACCTGTCCAAAGTCCCCTCGCTCTTGGAGGCCCTTAAAGGGAATCACGCGGAAAAGAAAAGCCACAAAAAACCCAAATTTCGACACGAGTTTGTCGGTGACGACGGTAAGGAGGCTTGGAAGAAACAAGACCCTGCAGGGGAGGATTCGACGCAAACCTGGTCGTTGGGCCTGGCCGTCACGATTGAGGAGACGCCAAAGAACGTACATCGCGTAGGGTGAAGATACAAAGGGGCGAAAGAAAAAACTTGGACTTATGCAGAAGAAAGCTGCACTCAAATTTTAGGGAAGGTAAAGAAAAACAAAAAAGAACAAAATATAGCATCGAAGTGCCGAGCAGATTGTTGCTCGGAGGGAGTGGACGGATGAAAAGACTCAAAACACTTTCAAAAGATTGGGAGGGACCATTTGGGGTAGTAGACGGAGAACAGTCGCGTGAAATAACGGCGGAGTAGCCGAGCATGAAAAGATCCTCGCTCACCCTCACGTACTGTAACGAAAGTTTATTCAATAGCTGCAGAAATTCGGCTGAATTGGGTGAGAACTAGGGAGTGCATCCTGCGGTTCCTTTGAATGAGTAAGTAAACGGTAACAACCTAAGAAAAGGCATACGCTAGCTTTGGCGGAATAGGACCGAGGGTCACAGGAGGACAAAAAAAAGAGCCACGAAATTTTTCCAAGAGGTTACTGTTACTCTGGGTGGGTCATGGGCCAGGACTGGTGGAACGAGGAAAAGACCACCACTTGACGGGCGCGCGAGTAACTACCAAAGAGGTAGCGGAGACGCCGCAACCCTTGAGGGGGGCGCAGGGGAAAGGGAAGTAAGCTGACATTGGGGAAGGACGGAGCTTGGCCGTCCTGCACAGGGGGTAACCGGAGGACAGAGAGGGCCCACGAGAAGGATTAATGGAATTGGGAGAAAGGGGCGGAGTGCTGGGGGGGGAGGGGGGAAGGGATCGGGGAAGGAAGTGGAGGTAGGTCTCTCAGGCTGAGTATTTTATGACGGGTCTCTGGACCAGAGGGAGAAAATAGAGTACTCAAAAACAAAAAAAACGTTATGGGGGGAAGGAAAAATTCCTTCGGAAGACCAAGACATACGAAAAAGAATTCGAAGAATAGTAGCGGAACCGGACCATCAAAATAAAAGTTCCAGCAACCAGACTAGCCTAAAGGGGCGAAGGTAGAACAGAAGACAGGTAAAAAAAGGAAAGTGGTACAAGGCCGGAACACCTACAAATTCGGGAAGGGGACAAAAAAATGCCGGACTTCCCGCAGTGGTGGCCTGAGGAAAAAAGTGTCGGCTCTGCAAATGGAATCTGAAAAAGTAGCAGAGCAAGGCCATTTTTAGAGGAGAAAAAGCGGCACAAAAAAAGGGAGGGTCAGTAACTCGGGGTAGGTCCTGAAGGGGTGTGGTTTAGTGTACATCACTAGAAAAGGGGGAGTCCACACCATGGCAACATTTCAACCACCCCTTTCATCCAAGAACTCAGCAAGTAGCACAAACTTTGAGGGTGCAAGTGGGAAAGGCCGTTCACCGGCGACAAAAAGTCTGCTAGGCGCCACGAAAAAAGACAGCATCGCCGGAACTGGCTTTCGGTGGTAGCCGGCAACACAAAAAAGACCGCCTAGGAGGGGGGAGTCAAAAGAAAGGCAGGCCAGAAGAGCAAGTACCGGCACAGGCAGCCAAGGGCACAGAAGACAGAAGAAGTGGCAGCAAGGCGCGAAACTTCTAGGAGAAAAGGCGACGCCGAGACAAGAAAAAGATGAAGCGGTCACATCTGAAAAGCCAAAAAACAGAGGGATCTGCAACATAAGGCGAAAACCTGAGGCAGCCAAAGAAGCCTGGTAATACAAGTGCGGCATTTTGAATCCCAAACCAACTCAGAACCGACACTCAACTAAATATAGAGAAATGGACGATTAAGGGGGGTGTTCTATTGGGAAGGAAACCCATGGGTGTCGAAAGGTGGTCGTCACAGCCGACTGAGGCCGCCAGCTGCCCGCTTCTAACATTTGAGCTCACTAGAGAGAGGAAAACGAGCCCCGAGAGGGGAAGGGAATGGGGAATAGTGCCACTGCACTCCGAGAGAAAATTCGAGAAACCTTAAGGGGAATGAGATCTAGGAAGGAGTGCACATCAAAGAACCATGTTAAAAAATCAGAAAAGACTCTCGCGTCCCGAACGGTGGTTGCCTCCCTGGAGCAAGCGATGAGGACGTGGCCTTCCGATCTCTGGCGCGCAAGTTTTGAGACAAGAAGATTGCAGGGACAGGGAAGTCAAACCAGGAACGGGAAGCTTGCTTGGGGGTAAGCCAACCACCACCAAACAAGACAGCAGAGCAGGACGCAATTAAAAAGATGACCGACTGCAAAGTCCCGTACCCAAACTGCAGCCTAAATCAGTGCCTGGCCTGGGGGGCAAAAATGAAGTATTACTCGGAATCAAATAAACAACCCTCGCAAGGGTACTCTAGTCCAGAGGTACACTCAAACATCACTATCATGCCTGCGGCCTAAGATGAACAGAGGTGTCTCGGCGGAAAGAGAAAGTGGCGACCATAAAATACTACACACCCAAACCCCACAACGCAAGGGACTCACTCGAAAACCGAGAACCTCCTCTTGAACGAGGAATATCTATGAGATGGCGGGGGGGTGTAGATAAAACTAAACTATCATACCAATGTACCTAGGGGAGAGGCCGAGGCAATGCAGTGAAAAAGGAAATCAAGGGCGGGGTATTGGTTATCCTCGGGGATCGGCATCATTTTTTTGAACAAAGAATTTCAAAGCGTGTGCATATTACAGCCCTCACTAGGATTGGAAGGGGGAGAAAAACGCACTAAGTACGTGTTCGCACGAGGCCCGTCTTAGAACGGCGGCACAACAATCGGAATAGCGTCGAAGGGTCAAAAGAGACCGGTCCAGGACGGTAACAAAGCAACAAGCATACTTCGGGAAACCCTCCACCCTCGAGACTACGAATTGTGGCCAGGGAAAGGGTCCTCTGGGGACCCAGCGAAAGCGGCCCCATTGACTTACCTCACCAAGGCCGCCGCTGCTATGCTGTCAAGTCGACTTGGCACGAATGTGGCGGGGGGTATCCAGAGTAGTTAACAGACCACCTTCCAACCCTACTCTGCTGGTAGCGGATGAAGAAAAAGACCGAAGGCCAACCGAGGGGCCGAAGTACGATGAGGTCGTCGCAAGAGGTGACGTCCAAAATGCGTTATCACTGGGCCGACGGATCTCCGGGCCCTCGCCGCCTAGTCGGACGAGCAGGAAAACAGGTTACCGGGGGCCTTCTTTAAACGAAATAAAGGAAAGAAACGGCTATGCAATCAAGACAGCACGAGTCACACCAAGAGGAGACAAACAGGTAATCATACTCTCGATCTGATGCCCCTAGCCTTGAGGAAAAAACAAAGCGTTGGGGAGCCTTAAAAAAAACCGCGTTGAAGGAACCGGCGGGTAGAACGCTTGCAAATCAGGGGGGAAGGTCCAGGATCGGGACAGAACTTTACTCATCGACAAGGGGACGAAAGAAAAGAATCTGGATCGGGAAGGCGAAAAGGGGGGGTTGACGGCAGCAATGCCCGAAGCTCGGTGGGTAATGGCTCTTAAAAACGTCAAGCGACTGCATGAAGGGGGTGAGACATCCAGGGAAGGGTATGAAACTCGGACGGCACTTTGCAGAACGGTCAACCAGGAGGTCAAACAGGACAAAAGAATCCACTGTCAGGCCGATCGGATGGTAGGCAGGGAAAGGGGGGTGCCCACCTTGGGGAGGCTGGATGTCTCGAGGCGGGCTCTCGTAGGGAGGTGGGAGGGGCACGTGGAGTGAGGTCCTACTATCACTCTCGAAAATTTGGGACGGGACTGCCGGAAACCGGTGCATCAACCTTTGTTCTGAGTAAGTCCGGCGGGCGAGGCCGGGGGGAGGGAAAGAAAGGGCAAGGTGGACAAAAAATTCGAAAGCAAAGCCCAAAAAACGCCGGGTCAGGAAGCACGAGGGAGCAGCCATTGGCGCACAGCTCTACCGAAGCAGCAATCACCAAAGAAAAAAAAGGGTTGCAGAAGGAAAGAAAACCACCAAAGAGGACATTATCTGGCTAACGTGCGTACATGAAACGGGACTCACTAACTAAGAAAAAGAAAAAAAACAGGAAGTCTGATTACAAAGAGAGGAGGGTCGGACCGTAGACGGTTCAAAGAAGTACCATGCGTGCAAAGAATATATCTTAAAGGGGACGGGCACCTTTCGCCAACAAAAAAAAAAGGGAAGGTCCTAGGTGGATTCCCCGGTCCTCGCGGGCAACTCCTAATGCTGACCCTCGGATGAAAAGGACCAAAGGTCGTGCTTGGGGGACATGGAACAGAGAAAAAACTGGTCCAACGGTGCACCTCGCGCGGGAGTCCAGTTCAAGAAACAAAGACTAGAGACAAACTACAAAATAGGCGCTGTGACATCCTGCTTAGGAGGTTACTGGTCAGAAAACGCGCGAACGGCGAGGGAAAACCGAAAGGGTCAGGCAGAAACGACCCCGTGGACGCCATACCTGTAAAAGCGCCGGAAAATAAGTGCGTGCAACAAGGAAGGAAAGAAAAGAGGCCAGTGTATCAACCCCGCTTTAGAAAAGGTAAATCACCGGGGGTTCACCAACGGGAAGCCAGGGAAGAGCCTAAAAGGCTTTATTTCAGCCATCTCAGAAGGAGCTTGAGCGAACAAGACAGGCCAGAGCGGCGAATTTCCTGCAAAGGAAAAACAAGAGAGGGCAAGAAAGCCCTACCCGACCCAAGAAACGGGGCCGGCGACGACGTCCCGTTATTGTACAGGGCCCGACTGTGAACGCGATCTTCTGACGGCACAAGCCGGTCCGAACAAAGCTCCGCAAAGGAGAGGGGTGAGGAAAAAAGGGTGAAGCACCATAACGGAGAGTATGATATTAAACTGAGAAAACAAGCTTCAATCGCTTACCCACGCGGCGCCCACGCAGGAGGGAAAGAAAAGACAGAATGTTAGGGCGGGACAGAAAAGACGTCAACATCATTGGCCAACCACCGGCGCGGAACCGTTCTGCGATTCGGTCCACACTGAGGAGGGAAGTCCTTGTTCGTTAGCTCCCTCGTCGAGGAAAAGACCACGGGGGACGAAGAAAGTCTCAAGGGGAAAAGACAGAGCGACCCACACCAAACCCAGACTTAAGTGGGCAAGGGTGGATGGAAAAACAACCCTTGGGATAAAACAAATAATTCGGTAAAGGAAAGAACATCGAACCGCAGGAACATTTTTTAACTCAAAAAATGCACTGACCAAAAATCACGCACCCCCTGCTCTCTCCCGGAAGGGGAACCCCGAACGCAGTTTTTACACTTGGGTTCTTAAGACTAGTGACCAAAAGGAAAAGGGAAGCGACTAGGAGGGCAAAAAGGATCGGCTCAAAAGGAACGCCGGCCGAGCAGGCCCAGCCCCAAGCCTTGGAGAAAGTTGCGTCCTCACCGAAATAACAGAAGGAACGCTGATTTGCAACAACTAGGAAAAAGTGGAAAGGGGGAAAAAACCCAAAAGGATCCCGAGGAAACCAAGGAAAGACACGAAACCAAAAAACACGGCTGCCAGTTGCGGGAATCGGGATGACCGACGGACACTTTCAGGTCTGCGGCTTGTCCTTCCGAAAGAAGCCTGACCCATGTGCCCTCAGGGGAAAAGGAAAAAGGGGAAGGGGGGGAACCCGGCGGAGCAAGGGCAATCCCAGTTCAAGGTTCTAAGGTACTTTTAAAAAAAGCCTCGTCCAGGTTAGCGGAAAAAATATCGTCTTGTTCCGTATTTGGCAAACTACGGCCCGGCGGGACAGGGGGGGAGGGGGAAAGAGGAGAGGACGTCCTCCTGCAAGGGGGAAGGACTGGGGCGAAACGGCCAGTGTTCCAGTTTAAAGGGGCCGGGCCGGCCTTCAGAAAAGGGGAGAAAGCATAGCGAAGGGGGGAATAGCTGGCACATCTTCAAGGAAGGGCGCGACACAAACTACAGCGTCAAACTAAACACTGGCGGGCCGACACCCTAAAACTTCTTTGGACGGCCATTACAGCGCACACCCTGAAAGGAAAGACACAGAACCGTTCTCCGGAAGCGCTCGTTGTGCCTGTGGCCTCAAAGTCCATCGCTTCTTGTGGGTGAAGAAGGGGAAAAAAAAGACCAGCACTAGGGAAGTCGGCCCCCAGAGGGGGATAGGACGAAGGAAACTTAGGAAGGTTTTTCATAGGGTCGGACACCGCACGTAGGCCGAAGGAAGCAGGGCAAGTACTTTTAAGGTGCAACAATTGCGCCGAGGCACTGCGGGAGGAAGAAAAAGACTGCTGCAAAATGGGGAAGAAAAAACCCAGGTCCTGAACTGCATCCTGCCATTCAAAAAAGAACGGAAGAGCACGTGACCATATGACGAAACTGTGAGATCTAGGAAGGGGGGGAAAAAGAAATGCACCCTTGAAACGCACCCGTGCAAAGGGTCGGCCCCTCGGGGAGGAACTGACATGGTCTTAGAAACTCAGGGCCGAGGTCCCGACGCAAAGGATCGTTCAGCTCCGGTAAAAAACGGAAAAAGGGAGACCCCAGCACGACTACTTGTAGAAGGCTTCACCCTACTTCTTTCTTCGGGGGAAATTCAGTACTTCCTTGGAGAGAACTCGTATGTGGGAAAAAAGTGAATAAAGCAGGCAGGGGAAATGCAACTGACGACACACGAAAGTCAGCCGAAAGGGGTCGGACTAAAAACTACACTACCTTCACTGTTACTGGTTCGCCAAGGAAAAAAAAAGTGGGGTGAAAAGGACGTATGCTGATGAAAGGGTGGGGTCATGGCCACGTGGGACGTTCTTTACCTTCTCCCACGGTACTGGGGGACGCTTAATGCACCCCCCTCAAGAGGGACGGGAGGGGAGGAAAAAACATATTGAGAAAGCGGGAGGGGGAAAAGAAACGTCGGCAGCGTATTGAGGGGAGGGCAAAAGGCAGGGATTTGGTCAACACTTAAGCAGTCTGACGCTAGCTTCGGCACACCACTCCCTTAAGCGGATAACTAATTAATTGGAGCTGCCAGCACAAAGAGAGGCCTTCCTGACAGGGGGAAAGCAGGAGGGCTGTTGCTTCTCACCTGAGTATCAGGGAGCCGCGCCGGTGCTTGACCCTAGAGTCAACTGGAAGGAAAGTGCCCTCCGATA
>Ga0179593_1384517_pt1 | contig 12304 bp, 16 predicted proteins | sample CZODoug2_1_08_16_FD_185931 | JGI IMG/M metagenome (GOLD analysis project Ga0179593, IMG submission 185931) | Vadose zone soil fungal communities from Angelo Coast Range Reserve, California, USA - CZODoug2_1_08_16fungal (PacBio error correction) | ecosystem: Environmental > Terrestrial > Soil >...
TAGTTCTAGGCTGAGGGGAAAATGGTCGGATAAGAAAGCTAGTCGCGGGGTCATCGCAACTGTAGAAAAACAACCGTTGTGGGGCAAGTTTTGACAAAGAAGGTTAGAAAATTAAAAGGGGGGGATTGGGGGACAAGGGATGGTAGGGGGGGACTGGACCAATGAAATCTCATCCGAGGTTGAGTGAACGGAGGAAAGAAGAGGGACGTCTGCCAGGAGGGGAACTGTCGATTAGAACGCGCTTTCTGCATCTCATTTATTGGACTGGGTTTAAGGGGGGGGACCGTTCGAAGGGGATAGAAACGGGGTCTCGTTGTTTACTGTTAAAAAAGGGGGGGACCCCGAGGAAAAACTATCCTTCCGATTGGGAAAATATTTTTAACCTGGGAGACGTGAGCCGAGGGATATAAGGGTTTCCAAGAGGGGGCTACGAAATAAAACCGGAGGGGAGATCAAGGCCGTCGTCTTCAAATTGGGGGGCAGAACTGAAAGAAGGGAAAAAAAAAGTGCTTACTAAGGCGAAAAGAGGGGCCAAATTGAAAAAAAACGTTAGGTGTCTTGGAGGTCTTCGTAGTTCGTCGACATTGCTTGAAGGTGGGGAGAAAGGGGGTCTCAGGGGGGAAGGGAGTCGGGAGACGTGGTGGTGTTCCTCGAGCAACGATTAAACGATTCAGGAACAAAGGGCCTCCGCTCGAGATGTCCACACGGGGAAAAATTCCTCACGGAAAAGATGAGGCTGTTCAGAAGGGTTTCGGGGGGGGGGAGAGGGGGGGGGGGGCCTTCAGAACTGGGAGACGTCTTTTGGAACTAATCTCGGGACGGAATTCGAGGAAAAGTAGGTCCCTCAGCAATAATATAGGGTTTCTTCCAAAGAAGGGACGCGAAGCAACCGAGGTTTGCTGCAAGCTCGGAGAGAACAGCTCTAAAGGCAGGATCGTCAGGACAAAGAGAAGGAGTTCACCGAAGGGTGGTGTGTGCAAGAAAAAAGACTGGACCGGGCATGTGGTAATCCTAGAATATTTTTGTCTTAAGGGGTGGGGGGGAGGACTAGAGGACTAGTCCCAATAAAGGCAGTGGGGGGGAAAGACTCTTCAAATTCGTCTTTTTCAGAAAAGCGTCCGGCAAGGAATGGTTAAAGGGGGGGAAGCTGATGACCCGGTCCAAATGGTATTGCAAAAATTTTTCGGGAGGGGGGTAGATTTGACGAGGACCGACCTCACCTGTGGAAGGAAAAAGGTTGGGAGGCCTCCTGACTGCCGCCCAATTTCACCCCAGGGGGGTATTGCGGGAGAGAGGGGTTCGGGGGGGCGTCTCTCACCTTAGTATTACTGAGGGGGTGGGGGAACGAGGTTCGAAAGCAGCCCATATTCATTTCCGCTGATTCGGGTTTCTGCAGTGTTATCGGTGGGGTTACACATGAAGAGGGAATTGGTATTCCAGTCTCCCATACTGTGTACAAAGACGATACAATCAACCTTACGGGCTTTAAAAAAATTGGTGAGGGAAGTCGGGGGGAGTTGAGGAAAAGACGTCGCGGTCTAAGTGCGACTCATGAGAGGGCAACGAACTAACTAAGGACTGATGAGTGGGTAGATCAAAAAGCCCTCTCATAGAATTCCCGACGGAGGGCTTGTACAAGAAAAAAAAACAGTCTCGAAAGGGCAGCGGATCTGTGGGGGGTTATCCAATCAACCAACTGGGAGGGTCTAGAGGGGGCACGAAGTACGGTCGAAGAACTGGGGATTAACAACTATGTGTCGGTAGTTGCAGGGGAAAAAGAAGTACTTAGAAGAAAGGGCAGGATCGTCTTTAAGAATCGTGCCTGGGAAGGAGGACGTCTCCCAGAAGTCCTGGCTTAAATCAGCTGGAGACGAATCCGTGGGTGCCATTGAAAAACTATACTTTTCAAGAAAGAATAAAGGGAAGATGACAACGGGGCCCCCCAGATGCCGTGCTCTAGTTATGTGAGAGTTGGCAGAATCTTTACGTACTAAAAATTGGAGAGAGGGGAAGAAGTCGGGAGGACAGAGGAGAAAAACAATCCAAGGGGTCGCATGGGAAGCAAAACCACGGGGGACAAAAAAGAGGGCCCGATGAAGAGAGAGCAACACAAAACGGAGGAGTTAAAATATCTCTCGGCCGAGGGGGAAGTGGCACTAAGGGGAAGACTATATCAAATTCGTTCGGGGGTGTATCACTTCAGGGAAAATAGTCATCAAGGGAGGTCCATAGTTCAGGTACTCGACAAGATAGGGGAGTCAAGGAAGAACTATCGATCCTCGATCGTCAAGGGGAAGGTACAAAGATTAGAGGTGTCAGGCTAAGGGGGGGAGCTATGGCACCAAAGGGAACCGGACCCAGCGAGTAAAGAGGGGCTGGGGGGTAAAGTCAACCCGGACGATTCTTACCGGGGCCCGAGAAGTGAAACGGTGGGAAAGTGAGTCCTCACAACGACCACAAAAAAAAGTTTTGGGGGGGGGGGGGCAAGAACCAATTGTGGTCTCGAGGAGTGACTAAGCTAAAATAGTTGGTTCGCCACTATATACGAGGGGGCGCTAGAGATGTTGTGGAATGGTACTCCCAAATTAACCGATATCTATGCAAGGGGGTTACCGCGAAGAAGGACTAACATAGGAGGTATGGGGAAACGTGTAGTGAGGGATGGCCAGAGTATTTTGACAGGCAGGGACAGTGAAATCTGTATTCAGAACTCCCAAAAAGAAATCCAGATTTGGAGTAGTCTAACATTATGTAGATGATTTGGGGGGGGGGATCTCAAAAAAGGGAGGGCCTCATCTCACTCCAAGGTGAACTCGCGCATTGGGTAGAGAGAGCTAGGTATACCTAAAACATCAACGATAAGGCCCTATTTCGTCAGTCCAATAGACCTTAGAAAACTCATGACTCAACGGCTGGCCAGAACGAAAACCGGGGGCAATTATTGATACTCACTCCAAATGGTGGACAGGGGCTCTGGGGGGACAAGTCAGAAGCGACGGCATCGAGGACAGGTGAGCGGTATTCTGAAAACAAAAAGGCGACCTGGGAAAAAGCAAAGACCATGAACGTTGCATCAGCTTCCCAAGGTGGGTAAGCATTCATGAAGGGAACGTCTGGTATCCCAAAAAAAGAAACTTTCAGGGAGGGACGGGGAAAAGGCCCTGGGGTGAGGGATAGATACAGCAAATCAAACCCGAACATCAGAAGCGACTCGCGGGGGCGCAAGGAAATCGTTTTCATAAAAATCAACACCAGAGGTTAGACCTTCGTCTCTGTGCTCGGAAAAGTAACCCTCCTTAGGAGGGGGAAGACTGGCAACGACCTATATGGCAATCCCGGGTTGCCTTCAGAAAAGGGGATTGTCGGCAAAGGGAACGGCCAGCGCCGAAAAAACTGATTCAGGTAAAAAGAGTACAGGCGCTATCAAAATCAGAACTCAAGGACAGCACACAGGAAAAAAAAAACAGGTAGAAAACAAAACCGATACAGGGCAAAGGAGAATGTGGAGGACTTTGAGACATCTCGAAGTACCTATGAAGGAGAGTCCGAACAGGCGTGGTGATCTACCCCCAAACAACCAATTCTACGATACGCGCGCTAACAAGAATAACTAACGAAATATCAAAATGAAAAGAGTCGAAAGCACGAGAAATAAAGAAGCAACCGCAGAAACGCTACCTCTGGGAACGAGTGACCGTAGTCTACCACTACGGGGGGAAAGATTGTGAAGTCAAAGGGCGGCCGGACCAGGAGCAATCACGGACTTGGGTCTCTTCGTGGTCAGTTCGGTGGAACAAAAAGAAGCGTAGGCTCGACCTCCGAGACAGTGAACATCGGAACGGTCAAAAAAGGGAAGTGGGGAAATGGAAAAATTTATAAAAAACAAAAAGGGATGCAAATTCCCCGGACTCAAAGACCAGGGAAAAAGAATCAATGCGAAAGCAGCGAAGGAAAAGCAAGGGAAGACCCCTTGATGGAGAGACAAGAAGGAAATATAGGGAGAATTAAACGCAAAGCGCAGGATTTAAACAGTGCGAAAAGGCCAATTCCATCCTCAGGTACAAGTCCCCCACACCTAGTAAAGTCCACGAGATGGGTAACCCGGAAATGGGGGGCGTTAACAACGGAAACTGCTAACTTAATCTCTAGCGCGGGGAAGGCAGTCCTCTCGAGAAAGAGGATATCACAAAAAAGGATTGTAGATTATTAAAGACAGATTGCAGGGGGGTAGTGAGGGGGAAAGACGAAGCCTCTATCTTGTCATCGAAGACGGTTGAAAGGCACACCGTTGGGGGACCGCCTTTTGTGAAGGGGGTTCTCTTATTTTTAGGTTTCGGGACAAAAGGGGGGGGGGGGGAAAAGGGGCGGGGGAAAGGAGGGGGGGTAGGGAAGCAACTGAAGATCTCCTCTTTTTTTGCCAAGTCAGGCCAAAAAGGGCGGCGATCTTATCAGAGCCACAGTGTTGAGAAAAGGTGAGCAGGGGGAAGGGGTCATTTGGGAAAACAGGGGGGGGGACGGGGAGGGGCGTAAGGGGAGAGTCGGTGGATCGTCAGAGTTGTCGACGGGGGGGGAAAAAGAGAAACCGCCCTTTTTACAAACCAGATTGATAAGGAACAATTCCTAGTGAAGGAGCTATCCAAGGAAAGGGGACGCGGGTGAAAGGGGGGGGAAATCAAGGAAAACCGAAATCATTCATATTGCGTGGAATGAAAACAATTGGGCAAAAGACGCTGCCTTATATTTGAGAGGAAGTCAAAAGAGGAGATATGGAAAAGGGTGTCAAGCGCGGTGTCCTGAGTTGTGAGTGGGAGATTTCGTAGGAGAGGTCTTGCATGGGGGGTTCTTTCATGTCGGCAAAGTGTTTCGAGCTTCCAAAGGAGGGCCTGCTCGTCTGAAGGGGTGGGTGGGGAGCTGCTAGAAAGCAACTCGATGAGAAGAAGGAAAATCCACCTTAGAAGTCCAATATAAAAGGTCAGTCATGGGGCACCATGATGATGCAGGGAAAAGGGAAGGGTTTGAGGGGAAGGGGTGGACTGCGACGGGGTTCTATTCTTTTTGGAGATCGCCGGCTAAGAAGAGGCCGGGGAAACATAAGGGCGTCATAGGGGGATCGTCTTTGTCATGAAGGCCTGGATAAATCAACCTCAAGGGAGTGGAAGATAGTGCTGAGGGAGGTCTCAGAGGGATTATCTGTCAAAAAAAGTATACTACTATAAATGACTGGAAACAAAATGTTATTTTTCCGAAGAAGCGTTACCTTTCTGTAGAACAAGGGAGAAAGGGGGGGGTTGAGGGAAGGAAAGGGTCCAGGGTCAGAGTTAAAAAAGATCCCCAATTTCAACCGTCCAGTCGCAATTGTGGGCGCTTGTGGTTTCAAAAAAATCCAAGTCAATCCCTGCGTGAAAGGGGGGGGACCGCAGGGAAAAAAAAAAATTCCTGGAGGAATACTGTCGGTTTTCGCCTGGGGGGGTTCTACCGCAAGGAAAGGATGGGGGGTTAGAGTCGTCGCTCCTGAAGGGACCCGGCGCACCGGGAGGGCGTCGCAAGAATGGGGGTGAAAAACAGGTTCGAGGAAGAGGGGGTGAGAGGGGGGGTTCTGAAAAAATAGGGGGAAGGCGCGGAGGTGCTGTTGTCCGGTCTGACATTGTAAGATTTTTGATACCCGGTGAGGAGGGTTGAATTGGGGGAGGTGAGGGGAATAAGGAAAGAACGGTGTTGACGGGGAGAAAGAGAGGCGGGATCTTAAACTGGCAAAACCAGGAGGTGTCTTCAAGAGTTGAACTCGCCGGCGGTCGGTCAATGAAATGGCTGCAGCAATAGAAAAAGAACTTCCCAATACATAAAGAGGGAAGGCGGCGGGAGCGTCAACTACCGCGGACGGGGACTTCTTCAGTAAAGAAATCCACATTCAAGGGAAGGACGGAAGTCAGTCGGTCGTTGTCTCACCACCTGTCAAGTGTCCTCTTAGTCTCTTACTGTCGAACGACCGGGGGGGGGGGGGGAGTCCAAAAAAGTGGAGGGTGCGGGCTCCTGAATTAGATACTTGCACAGTCTCGGGCGGGAACATAAGAACTGAGGGCGTCGCCCACGACAGCGCTTGAAAGCAGCGGGCGTGCGTCCGTGAAATGTTGGGAAAAAAAAAAGCAGAAAAAGGAAAACGTTGGGGAAAATAGCACGTGCACTAGCATGCATGCACCCACCGGGATACTCTAAAAATGGGGGGCTCTTCTTTAAAAAAAGTGGGAAAACACGTAGAGGAAAAAAACCACTAGGAAAATAAAGAAATGAAACGGTCCGAAGTTAAACCAAATCCCTACGGTGAAGAGGGTCGCATATTGAAATGTCAGACCACTTTCCACAGGGACCCTGGAAGGCTATCAACCAACAAAGGATGTGTAAGAGAGAAAAAATGGATCATCTTAAAAAAGGGGTGGCAGGGGGAGGAAAGAAGTGTGAAGAAGGAAATACTGCGGTGGTTATACCTGCAGGACCTTTGATCCTCATTTAGTAACACGAAGAGGGGTAAGGATGGGGGGGGGACTCTAAGGGGGTTTCGTGCTCAAGATAGAAAAGACTAACCACTAACCGCGTCACTGATGTAGAAGATTCACTGGATCTTGTCCAACGGAGAGGGGACTGGGGACTCAAAAACTAAAGGCACGACCATTTCATAAAAGGAGCGTTTTCGAAATGCAGCCATTAGAGGCTACCTCCGAAAGGGGAAGGCTTGGGAATGCGACTAGATCAAAAACGAACCCAGTTTTGGAAAGGACCCAGTGGCGTACTCACGATAAATCACGTAAACACTACAGTTGGGGGGGAACTAACGATAAAGGGGAATAGCGCGATGTTATGAGGCCAAGCAGCAGTGGATACCTATTACGGGAGTTGAACGCCGCCTCCGCAAGAGAGTCAATTATGGGAGTGGGCGAGGGAGGGGCAAGCGCGGGGCTTCAATGAAAAATAAAAAGACGGATTCAGAACGAAAAAAAGCATTCCAGACTAACGGTGGGGGGGCCAGTAGGATGGTTAGATATTTGTAACTGCGAAACCCGTTGGGGGGGTGACGTTGCTAAAAAGAACGACACTCCTTCACACAAACGCAAAGAAAACGAAAGGGTCCTGACACCGGGCAGCCCCAACGAGCAAAGCCATGAACATATTGGGCGAGGCCCATACCAGGAAAACATTGGGCAATACCCTACTCCAACCGAAACATGTACACGCACTCCAACTGGGTGGAGGGGGGGGAGGAGGTTACATGTCGAGAGACTAAAAAAAAAGCTTCGCCCATGGGTTGGCTATGAGACCAAAATAACCGAAAGACCAGTAACGGGAAGCCCCCAATTTTGCACGCAGGAGGGACGGAAAATATGTATAAAGGGCAAAGGACAAGAAGGGGAGGTTCCCCGGGAGGGAATCTCCTCTCGGAAAGAAAATCCAGCCTCCGAAACAAAGCCGGAGAGGGAGCCAAAAGGTCAATTTCTTAAACATACACCGCCGGGGGGGAAAGTTCTATCTTCGAAAGAAAAAACGAAGAAGCCTCTACTCGACCGGCGGCATCACTCCATTGGGTGGAGGAGAAAGGGCGGGAAAAGGCAGACACCAGGGGCGAGTTTGGGGGGGAAAATGGGGAGGGGAAAACGGGTCACATTTTAGAAGGGAGTATGCCAAAGCGCCTACAGGATCAGGCAACAAAATCCCACCGGAGAAAAAAGGCCGAATTGCAAACGGAAATTTCTACTTGGGGATCTCAGCTGACTGAGGAAATGAGAGGGAACTGACTCGGGGGGGAAAGAACGTGCCAAGAGAGCTCAAAAAACCATCCAGCAAGGGAAAACAGGGCCACGTGTAGAACGATGACCAATTGCCAAGGACAGCTAAAGAACTCCCGCAAACACCGAGAAAGGGAGAGAAAAAGAGAAAGATAGGAGCAGTGCTAGTCATATCACTCGGGATCCATTGAAGGCGGGAAAACCTTGGCGGCCAACGCCGCGGAAGGGCTCGCCGGGTTTTTCTTTCGTTTTACAACAACGGAACAAGAAAGGAGAGGACGACAAAAAGAGACAGGTGAAAAAAGAGGGTCCAGGGGGAAGAGGGGGGGGGGGGGGGGTAAAAAAGGAAAAAAGGAGAAAAGGAGGGCATCTCAAGTTTGCTATCCAACGGACTCAAAGAAAAGAAAGTCTAAGGGGCGAGGGGAAAACAAGCGTTCTCACTGGTAAAAGCGAATACCCGTACATCAGAATCCATGGCAAATTGCGCAGCTCAAGGGGGAGTCCCAAATAGGGGAAATCCCCAGAACAAAGGGCAGTCAGCCTCTCGGGGACAAGTACCAAAGGGGTCTTACACGTCGGGAGGCTGGAAAAGAGCGTATCGGCGAAAAAAAGCACGCAAGACAAAAGCAGCCGAGCATCTCGATAACAACAAAATTAGGAAAAGAGAGGAGCAAGTCATTGGGGGAATAATCCTCTATGAGGTGGTCAAGGAAATACGTGTGAGAGGGAACAATTTTGAAACTCGCTTGAAAAAAGAAGAGGTTCGACGGGAAAAAGTTTTTGGGCGTTGAACACAGGCTGAAAAGGCGCGGACTCTTTTAAAAGGGGGTTCGCCGAGGTAACGGGAGAGAGGAGGAAGGATGCACTGGGCGGGATTGAGCCGAGGTAGTGTAAGTCTCGGGGGGGAGGGGACTGTCAGGTTGGGGGGAAAGCAAAGGGGCTATGTTTAAGGTGGCTCACAATTTCCCCCTAGACACCCGATCCCTTTACCAAAGAGGGAAAAGGGAAAATGTTTCACCAGTCTAGGGTGAGGGACCAAAGCAGAGACGGAGGACCTTCAAGGAAAAAAAAACTGCGATCAGACGAGGAGGAGTCTTCCGAAACAAGGGGAAAAGGAACTATGTAGATAAAAAAAGCAGATAGGGGCCAAAGAAAAGGTCCGAGGGCTTGGGTAGTTCGCTGGGTCATATCTTTCATTCTAAAAGGTCAGTTCTCGTATGGGGAGAGATTCACCGGAACTGATCGTCGGGGGACTTGGGGTGGGTGAACGGCCTGGACTAAGGCCGGATAATTAATAACAGACTATGAGTAAAACTAGAAAAGTCCAAAGAAAGGTTAGGAACCCGTTGCGAAAGGTTTTGGATGGAGGGTAGCGACGGAGTCGATGCGGTGGCTGAAGAGTCGCGTGTTTCTTTACCGAAGCCTCAGGGGAGGGAAAGAGGGGGGGGGGAAATATCAAAGGACTGCCGAAGCCTGGAAGGGGTTAAACATAGGCAAAAGCTCAGAAAAGCAGAGGAAGCGGTCGATTAAGGACTATACTAAAAGCAGGAAAAAAAAAAAGAGTGGTGAGGGGTCCTTCTGGGGGGACCTTACCGTACACGCAGCGAGGGAGGGTGTGTACGGCAGGGGCTGGAAGTTCCTAGGGGGGAACCGATTCCATAAAAGGGAGGAAAGAAGGTAATTTTTTAAAATTGTGGTGGAAAGACAGCGTTCCGGCAAGGCCTGCTTTTGCGTGGGACCGGCCTGGTGGCCGGGTCGAGTGTTTCTAGTTTGCGACGAGCGCAGAAATTCCGGGGGTTGTGGGCTTCATGCTCTACACTGGCTTTCCAAAAGGGTATTTCGAATATGTGTGCGGGGGGGGGGGAGCTTCAAAAAAGGCAGACCGCGAGGAAAAGGGGGGGGGGGGAATTGGGCGCGAAGGTCACGCTCCCACATTCATACTGGAGGAGTTGGTAAAGGGTAAAAAAAGGTGGTTCGCTTTGGTCGCCTGACGGGGGAAGGAATGGAGTGGGTAGGGGCACTCTCACACGTTGCCGAAAAAGAGAATCCAAGGAAATATTAGAGGCCGGGACAGGCTTTATGAGTTAAAGAACGGGCAAACAATTCTGGGTCAGCAAGCAGAGAAACGGAAAAGAAGAAGAAGGTGGGGGGCGCGTCTCTTGAAAAACGAAAGCATAGCGTCTACGGAAGGCTGCTGGGAAATAAAAAAAAGGATCTACGGCTTCATTCAGGGATCTCCTTTTTGAGAAACGATGGAAGCTTGGACGAAAAAACCCTTGTTGCTTCAACACACGGGGGGTTCTTGCTGCGAGGAGGGAAAAGCAATTAAAAGAGAAACGAGGGAAGAACGCTGGGTCCTGACACCTGAAGGAACATAGCTGGGTCGGCGTTTTGTTCGAAGAAAATTAGACTGTTTTTTACCTAAAGCCCGGGAGAGGGGAAAAGGCAAAAAAAAAAAGAAAAAAGGTAGGGAAAGGAGAGTACTGTTCGTAGAGTTCTGAGTTGAAAAGAAAAACCGCGTCAAAGGTGAAGAAGGAGAATCGTCCATGCTGGAAACTGTCCAAGGTGAACCAAAAGAAGAAGTTGCCGTCGAAATCTGGGGCCCGCAACTTCCCCCATCGGGAGGGGAGATCTACTAAAAAAAAGGAAAAGAGCATGGCCCGGACACAGGGGATGGTTCCGGGCAATAAGAGAAAGAGATCACCGGAGGGACGTTTTTCTCCCAGTTCGGACCGTGAGAAAATCACGCTGGATATGTCAGCGCTCGACGGTTGGGAACAGGGTCGATACGGAACAGAATAGTAAACGGGAGAAAGAGGGTCAGGTGGAAACATATTCACGGATAGATGGGAAAAAGGAAGGGGGGGGAGCTAATGGACGAAGTACCAAGAGGAGGGAAAGCGAGGCCGGGGCGAATCATTACCATCTATGCTTACCGGGAAAGAGGGAAAGGGGATAAAAGTGAAGCACCCAAAGTTGCCCCCCAGGTCGAGACTTAATATGCCATCAGCGAGAAAGACAGGGGGGGGGGCACAACTAAACTGAAGGCGGGAATGGTTTGACTTTAAAAGCAAAATAAACTAAGCGTGTAGATCCTCACGCTAAATCAGGAAGGGAAGGCAAACCGGATTACGTTGATGCCAGAAATTTTTTGAGGCCCGAACGGAAAAGGATCATACCTACAGAAAGGCCATAGAAAGGGTGGGGGGAAGAGAGAAGAGGGGGAATTGTCCGAAGGTCGGAGGCAAACCGTCGGAGACGCCTCTGCTCCAATTAACGAGGAACACACAGAACGTCAGTCCATGGAAAGCCAGAAAGGGGGGGAAAGGCCGGTGAGATCCGAACCAAAAAAACACGAAAGGAAGAGACGGCCTAACACGACGACACATGAAATTAAAAAGAAATTTGGGGGCGGTTCAATTCCTCTAATAAACACACTCTTCAACAGTCGGTCGAGGAGGAACCACGAAAAAAGATGCAAAAAGGAACGGGGTCAGCAGCTGAATTAAAGCGGAAGGGGCTCTGGGGACCCACTCGCCAAACTTGATAAGGGATGTCCTGCCCTGGGGGGGATCGGGAAGAAAGCACCGACCTCCCAAGAAAAAAACTCACTCGGGGGGAGAAAGAAAGGGAGATGTTTCAGGAAAACGCAAACGCTCGGGGGAGAGGAGCAGCGTCTCGGTAAGAAAAAAAAAAACCTTTAAGGGGGAAGCAGCATCACTAGTGCGGCAAATAAAGTGGGGGTAAGGGACGAGACAGATCGGCTACAAAGTCTATTCCAGTTGAGCTTAGGGAACTTTCTGGAAAAGGAGTGAGAAAGGGGAGAGAGGAGAAAAAGAATCAAACTCCCTTCATGAAAAGGAGTCAAGAAAACCCTGGGCACGGGGTCATGGCCCAAAAGAAGGGGGGAACGCGCTTGCCCTTCGGACCTAGCTATTCTCCAGCGTGGACTCGCAGAAAAAAAAAAAAGGAGTGCTAAACCAGCAGGAAAACCGGAGAACGAACATGAACTGACAAAAAGGGGCCCTACTCAGAGACGAAACTCCACACCCAGCAGGACCTCTTCAATCTGCGCCTCGAGAAGAGACCGAGGGGGAAGCCTGTAACTTGCGGGGGAAAATTGGCGCACTCTCGCGGATCTCGCCGGTGGGGGCTGTCGGGAATTGGAAACGGAAAAAAAGCCGGATTAGACCTCACCAGAAATTGTGAAACCGTAAGGGCAAGGGTTTGTTTATCACCTGTACACAGGAAACAAAGAAGATGAACTTTCTAGAACCCACTCAGACAACAAGCCAAGTCTCAACTACTTTAACGCAGTGGGGGCTAAGGGGGCCGCCACTACTCGAGCAAGGGGAAAACATAGCGGGGATAATTCTCCCTCAACTTGCTTAGTGGATCAGGACAGGGGAAAAGAAGCTGTAAAAAACGTCTTCGTCGAAAAAGAAGTGGGGTCCCCGCGAGCCCCAAGGTGTACAACGGAGGCATGACCCGCTCTAGCGGGAGTATAAAGCCACCTCCGGACCAGAGAC
>Ga0179593_1519172_pt1 | contig 12304 bp, 13 predicted proteins | sample CZODoug2_1_08_16_FD_185931 | JGI IMG/M metagenome (GOLD analysis project Ga0179593, IMG submission 185931) | Vadose zone soil fungal communities from Angelo Coast Range Reserve, California, USA - CZODoug2_1_08_16fungal (PacBio error correction) | ecosystem: Environmental > Terrestrial > Soil >...
AAAAGATCCCAGAAGACTGGTCGGGAGGTGTTGGTTGGTCTCTATCCCAAAAGCAAGGCGGGCGAAAAGTAGTTCAAATGGTGATAAAAAAAGATCACCTGAAAAAATGCAGGGTCGGCAACTGTCACAGGGATTTCATAATCAACACGAATCTGCTCCCAGAAGGGTCCTGGGAAGACGAAAAGTTGGGACGTTGAACGACCCAAAAGATCTTCCATAACCCAGTCAATCTCAAGGAATAAGAAAAACAACTGTCCACTGGGGGTACACGACGAAGATTTAAACGCCGTGGCCGCAAAAGCTCAAACTGGGGCACTTATTAATCATCAGGAGCCGCTTTAAAAAAAAAAGCACTCGCGAAAAGAAAAGGTCGGAAGGGGGGATCGCGGCGATTTTGGGGAGAGTTTTGATTGTCCTATGCGCTGGGAAGGAAAGGAAAGGGGACGTACTTTTCTCCTCCCGGAACAGGCCACCCCGCAGGGGGGTGGGAAGAAAAAAAAGTCCAGCTTAAGAGGAAAGTGCTGTTTCAATTCTCACTAGCTCCTCCCCTATGATGGTACTCGAAGGGGCGTCCAGTAAGAACGATGCAAAAACCGAAAAACAAATTGGTTGCCTGTCACGTAATTAAACAATTTCTGACTTCCTTAAACTTGCCAAAAGAGGACCCGCGGGGGGGGCTGGTTTGAAAAAGGGGGGAATACCAAGTGGGGGCACCAAAGATGGGGGGAAGCGCAAAAAAAGGGAGTATGGGGTCCATAGGATAAACCAAAGGTGCCTTCGAGCATAATAATGAACAGATGGAGGGGGTTTCCCGCCAACAGAAAAAAACTGGGGAAATAAGGCAAGGCACCCGGACCTGAAGGGGGGGGGAGCGCTTTCCTAGTTTTTCCATTTAAACGTGCCGGTTACTTGCAAAAAGGGTAAAGGCGACACCTCTTAAGATGGAAACCCGGAAAACAAGAAAAACTTGAAGGATTCTGGAAAGAAAGGGAGATGAATCCTGCGCCGTTCATTCATATGAGAGGGTGACCTAAGGGGGTCGCGGCAAAGAAGATTGCCAAAGGGATATAAACGGAAAAAAGGGCGCAAGGGGGAGTGGGATAAACAAGGAAACTGTAAACCGAGGCCCCCCGCCTCATCAACATTTGACATAAGTGCTTACATAGGAATACAGCAATTAACGACACGGCAAGGACAAAAGGAACAAGAAAGGTTGAAAAGAAAAAAGGGAGCGGGACTGTGGAGACGGGGAAAAAAAAACGATCACAATGGGAACACCCGAAGGAAGGTAGACCCGGGGCATCGAACTAATCGCTATGAACAGCTGATGCATTTTTTGGGCAACGAAAAGTGTCGGGAAAGTCCGTGAAAAAAAAAAGACGGAACCTTCCGAATGGGGAAAGAAAGGGATAGGGAAGGGGGGGTCAATAGGGGGGGGAAGACTGAGTATTCGGTCCTCACAACTTGAAAAGGGAAGACGACCAAGGAAATTTTCTGGCTGCCGGCAAAAGAACAACCGAATCTAAAAGGGGGGGGGGGGTGTTTCCGGGAAGAAACTAAGAAGGCATGGGTCAAAGAAAGAGTTGAAAAGGCCAAAAAGGTCACCCTCGCTCAACACAAATGAGTAAGGAGTAAATAAAGATGGTAAATTCCTTTGCCAGGTGAAAATAGTGACCGGTAGATTCACCTTGTAGCCAGTGGAAGGAAAGCCGGCAACAAAAAACACTTTTTTGGGCGAATGCTGTGCCTTGTTGCACAGAAAGCAGCTATACGGGGGTTCTTTGGTCCTCTTTGTTAAACGCGAGAAGGGGGATGGGCGCACGCCAAAAAAAAAGAGAAAGAGACACAGGAGCGAGAAGACTTGGGGGGGTTGGTGTCAGCAGCAAGGTCACTGGTTGAACTATGACGACCACTTTCTACACCGGGAAGGAAGGTTACTTCGCGGGAGGGTGAAGGGAGGGGGAAATGGGAAAATTGGGGTGGGCGGATCAAGGGGGAAGGGTACGGGGTTAAGGGAATCGTTGGGCCGCTTGATTCACTCAATAAGGACCAGGAAGGTCGGATTCTCAACCCGTCAGAAACTGGGTGAAAGGGGGGGGTTGTCGATGGGACATGTTTTATTATTCCTATACCCCCCCTCTTGGGGGGGCCAAGGGGGGAAGGGGGGGGGGGGGACACGGCCAAAGGGACGGGGGTGGACCCTGTGGACCAGTGAGGCGAAAAATCCATTCACTCATTACTGTTTACCTCCATCTTGGCTGGCCAGCATAAAAAAAGGGGGAACGAAAAGGGGAAAACTCGGAATATGCCGCAAGAGAAGGACGTCATCGACTTTGGTCTTTCAAATATATAGCGTTTTGCAAGGAGGGTGGTCATCGAAGAGGGGATGCGCAGTGGGGGGGGAAGGGCCCAACGCTGGTCTGTCTGTCAGGAGATCATTGGGAAAGTAACTCCGAAAGGCCGATCACATACCGGACACTCCAAAAGGAACCAAGGAGAATGGTGAAAAATGTTTCAGAGATAAAACACGCGAAAGGTCATAGTGCATGCATTAATAAGTCTCTTGTTCTTTCACTTGGCTCGAGGAAGAAGATCAATTTTTGTTTTCCGATAAAAAAAAAAAACATGAACGGGGGAAACGGGTAATTTGATCCCGCTCAAACGCCCACCTAAGATGGTCTGTCACGGTTGCCACGGCAAACCCAGAAATATGCTGTTTTTAAGGGAAAACGGCCCACGGGAACGGCAAAAAAAAGGGGGGGAGGGTGCGGGCTCGCATGACTGGGTAAAAATACGGCGAGGTACAAAGCACTCATCTGAATCAACAAAAAAGTGGGAAAAGGGAAGAGGGTCCAGGGGCGATGGGTAAAGGCAGTGTCATAGGAGACCATGCTCAACTCAGCCATGTTTTCGCCTGTGGAGACGAAAAAGCGGGGAAACGGGACAGGGAAAGGGCAAAAGGGGGAAGGCAGCAAGTCAATCACCTCCCCAACGGCGCCTCCACAATCCGCGACAAGGAGGCACGGGGGGGCTTGGAAAAAAGGGCGTTGGGCAAAAAGGCCCCGTTGAAAGTATTGACAAAAATGACAGGGGAGCCGAAAAGGACCAAAAGGGACGGAAAAAAATCGTAGCTGGGAGCCTCCCAAGTGGTACCAGGCCGCGGGCCCATATTTTGATCAGCAAAGGGCGGGCCAGGTTGACCAGGGAGTCTTTGGGGAGTGAAAAAGTACGAGCAGGACGTTCTCTCTTAAAAGAAGGGTTCGCCACAATAAAAGGTTGATACAAGAGGTGGGGGGAAAAAATTAAAAAAAAAAAAAGAGAAGGTAGGGTGTCAAAAAAAGATTGGGTTCCGTGTAGCAAAGGCGCGGCGCCCAAAAAGGAAAGAAGAGAAGGGAAAAAAGCTAGGTGCAACGATGGGCAAGAGAAGGCTACAATTGTCCTTCAGTGACGGATTCAGCTACCTCCTTTTAAACTGATGCGCCCGTCGACTCGAGAACGGGGAGGGAAGGGGAAAAGGGTAACCTCTCGTAGGGGCGGTCGCTTTATGCCCATATCCTGGAGATCTCCGGAATCCACCATTCCCAAACGATTGGATACTTGAAAAGTAGGGGGGGGGTAGCACGCCATGTCGCGCGGCTAACGGAATATCAAGAAACGCTGATCAGGTTGCCTGGTTTACGGGAAGAAGACCGAACAGGGGGGGGACCAGGGGGGGAGGAAAAACAGCCCCTGCAAAAGCACAGCGGGTTTTCTTATGTGATAATTTGGAAAAACGGCTTTGGTCACAGATAAGGGGGACCGGTGATAGTGCGGTTTGGAACGAAACGCTTTCTTGCATTGCCATTGGCCCCCCATAGCCGAATAAAGGGACCCGTGACAAGGGGTACACGAGAGACAAAAAACCAGGAGGGGGTTATTCAATCTAGCGGGGCAAGAAGATTTCTGCCTGCGCAATGAAAGAGCAGCCAAGCCGGGGCCGGAAGAGAGGAGAAGAGGACTGGCGACAAGGGAATGTTCTCCGCCAAAAATTCGAAGGACGGACCATTCCCGTTGACCCTGAAAAGCCAAAACCCGGGGGGGGAGAGGACGGCCGGAGACTGTCACCCTGCTCGTTTGCTCTGGTTTTAAAAAAAAAAAAGTGGCGCCCTCGTGTCAAGCGGGGAGAAAAAAACCGTTCGGGAAAAGGGAAAGGTGAGTACTCATGAATAATTAAAAAGGGGCAAAAGGGCGGCGTTAAAGATACTTTAAAGGGGAGGAGGGGAAGGGTCCTGTCAAACGGTCACGACGACTAGGGAGAATTCAAAAATCAAACAACATTGGTGCCTATTCGGAAGCTGGGTTTGCGTCGCATGAAGGAAAGGGCTTGTCGGCGGAAGGAGGGGATGAGGGGCCAGTTTACCGGGTGCCTCAGTTAAAACACTAAATTCATCACTGTCGGGGGATTTGGGGGGAAAAAAAGCCAATAAAACGCCATCAAAACTGGAAAATTAGAAAGCGAAAAGGGACAACATAGAGGCTTTCAAGAGAGGATCAAAACTAAGTAGAGATCCGCCTGAAAAAAATTTGTATCCACGCCAAAAAAAAACCGCCACGCCGGATCCCAGGGGACACGAGGGTGTGACAAGAAGGGAAAAACGGTCCATCAGACACATCTCATGGGGTCGCGCAGAATTCAGTCACAACGGGACTAAATGAGGCGAAAGCCAATCCAAAAAAAAAGCGGGCAAGGGGAAAAATAGGGGCTCACCCACCGCACCAACCCCGGGAAAAAAACACAAAAAAACGCCGAACGGGGGGTAGGGGAAAAGGACCGAGGAGGTCAGTCATACCTTGTTTCAAAAAAAGTACGGATAATGGGGAAAAGCGGGGCGTGGGAAAGCAGAATGGAACGGCCCATCTTTACGTGCCCACGACTTGAAAAAACCTGCCACCCACCTGCGGGGCGGGGACAGAGATCGGAGTTCTGAACGACAAGGCTTCCATTGGTAACCGTTGGGCTCTCGCCGGGAAACCCATCTGCATTTGTTGAGCAATAAAGGGAACAAATTGGTCTGATCCGGGGTGTTTTCCTGCCATTGAGCACAAATAAAAGGAGGAGTCAAAAAAAATGAAGACTGAGAGAATCATCAAAAAAAAAAACGAAGGGGGTAAAGGAGGAAGAAGAAATAGGCAGGCTGCCCATTTTAATTCCAAAGACAGGGGGAGGAAAATCAAAAAAAAAGTCACGGGATCGCCCCCAGGAGGCGGTGTGAGGCACGTAAAAAAAAACCAAATTAAAGGATGGTGAAGGGTCATGGGGAAAGGGAAAAGGGGAAAGGGCCAAAGGGAGTCCATAACGAGTCCCCGACCCCAAAGGGTAAAAAAGGGTGTTCAAACTGGGAACGGGAAAAAAAAAGTGGCAGTTACATGCTGATCAACGGGGGCGACCCAAGGGAAATAGGAGAAACGGGGAGGGGGAAGTTGGGAAGAAATACTCGCAGGGTTGGAACCACCTTGACGGCTATGTTTCCGCAAGGGGGGGGGGGCAAAAAAAACTTTGGGGGGAAAACAGATGTCCTACCTGGGGATTGCCGCGAATGGCAGTTGGGAAAAAGGTCGGAACCTAAAGAAAAACAGAGAGGGCTGCGCGGGAGGGGGGTACCGGATACTTGGCAAATCGCCATGCCCCCGGAAGGTTCTTTGGAAAAAAACAGGGCTGGGAGGCAGGGTTCCGATTCGGATCTGCTAGTCGTTGACACGTAGTAGAAGCCGGAGTTGGGACCTGGGGCGACGGGCTACGGACAAGGGGGGCACCTTGGACGTATTGCTGTGGGCAACCCACCGAAAATGCAATGTGACCGTCGTGAACGTGGGTTTGAACACCAGCCGCGTCACCTGCCACGAGCCCAGACGGAGAACGAAAAAGGGAAGACGTAGGGAAATCCCGAAAAGGGAAAATCGCTGGAAATCCCCCATGCCCGTTCTGCTTAGGAGGACTGGGGGGGGGCAGGTTACTTGCAAAAACCGATTCCCAGGTACAGTATCTTTAAAAGGGCCAAAGGAATATACAGCGGCAAGAGACCGACCCATGTGAGCGTGGGGAATCACCGTCGGCCAAGGACTAGCGAAAAAGAACAAGAAGCAGGGGGGGGCGAAGCTCACCGACCGACCCGTGCGTTTGTCAGACTCACGAAAGAGAAATTCGAATTGGCCGTCCTAGAGAATGAAGGGGGGAGACAGAAGGAAAAGACGCTTAAAAAAAGGACGGTGCCCGTGCCCTTTTGTCGTTCTCGGCGTAAAAAAAGAAGAATCTCACCGCGCTCGAACGCCTGGGGGTGGGGGACGAGGGAAATAACCCCATCTTCCAGGGGTTTGGGGGATCTGACCCCTTGAAGGGGAAAGGCACGTTTCGAAATATGATCAAAGACCGTGGAGGGTCTCGAAGTTGACGCTGAGGGAAGAAAAAGGGGAGGGAATACAAAAGGGGGGGGGGGGTCCCAAATACTCCCAGACAACCCGCTGGACTTGAGGAATTTTTCGACGGAACTACAACAACCTGCGAGGCTCGTGGCCAAGGAACAAAAGACATGTCAGAGAAGCTAAATCTCCTGGAGCCCCTCCATCTTCGCAATCAAACGCATACCTGTAAAAGTTCATCCAATAGGGTGCCACCTGGTGAAAGGCAAAAGGAGATCAAGGACAGGACTCAAAAGTGCCTGAAAAGCGAAAAACGCGAAGCAGAAGAGTTGTCGCCGTGTTCAGAACCGACTAGAAAAAAAGTGCCAAAGGCAGCGCTGCAGCTGGACCGCCGGCCGACACTAAAGTAAAGGGGAGACAGGAGCCTGAATCGGGGAAACTCAAAGATTCCAGAAAGGGGGTGGGTGTGGGGGGGCGTCCTGCAAATAAAAAGGGACAGTCTGAACGTAAAAGGCATGGTGAAATCGATCCCAAAGGAACCAATACAGGGGAACGGGAAAATGGGCGAAAGGCCCAGATGGAGGCGGCGCAAAGATCTTCGTTTGAACGCCAAATGAATCTGGCAAAAAAAGCACCAAACGTCCTCTGCTGAAATCAACAGAAGTGCGGCAAAACGAAATGCACGTAAAAAGGGGGGGCGCCGCGAAACGAAGTTTCAACAGCCCACGAGGCCAGGGACCGCCCCCCCTGTACGGAAAAACGTATACATACACGGGCCACCGCCGCACGGGAAAACGCCGACCAGAACCAAAAAAAATGAATAATGTCGAGGGGCCGCATGCGCAGGGGTGGGCCCGATGTGATAATGAAGGGGGGGAATGACTAAGGTAAGACGGGCAAAGGGCGCGTTTCGATGCCAAGGGAGGAAAGGCCCAACCAGATGGGTTTCGCACACGGGTAACTAATCGCCAATGACCGGTTCAAAGGCGCAAAGAAAGAAAACGCAGTAAAGTACATGGGGGAAAGCGACGAATGAGACGGGGGTACTCGCATACTCGGCCGGGAAGACATAAAAAAATGCGAAAAAGCCCGAACAAAGCCAATTTTGGCCAGTCAACGGCGTGGAAGGGGGGGGAAAAACAGACACATATTCGCTGGGGCGGGGGACGGGCGCAGCTAACTTCAGCGGGGTTTTGTACTTGTGATCGATAAAGACACAGTACCCTTCTTGTTCTCGCAAAAATTTGGAGATTTCAGGACCGAGTATAACAAGGAAACAAGGGGACTCGAGCCCAAAAAGACTGGGGAAAAAACCGGTAGTTATTCCGCCTAAACTTTTACGCGTCCGGCCAACTGGGGACCGTTAGGTGAATCGGCTTTCGGCATGTGTCCATGGGAAATTCGGGGGGAAAGACGCAGAAACCGGGGGGGGGGGGCGGAAGGGGAACGAACCGCCTCTTTTACGTAACGCAGAAAAAATTTAGGAAAAAAAAAAGTGGAATAAGAGGCACTCACATGCGATGAAACGTACGGCCTAGTCAAGGGGGAATGGGAAAAAAAGGGGGGGGGGGTGCCAAGGAAGGGGAAAAGCTGGTCCGCACTGGGAAGGCAAGTCAAAACGGGAGATCACTCAGCGGTGATTTTAAAAAAAAACGCCGTCAAAAAGCCTTGCACCGAAGGCACGCCGGGGGGGAAAGCAACCAGGGCCGGGACGGGAAGAGGGGGAAAGAAAGAACAAACATGTCCCGCGACAACAAGGAACCGTGCAAGGAAAAAAGGGGAAAGTTCATCGTACAGATACCAATAAAAAAACCTTTTACCCCTATGACGAATCGAGAACTGACAGCCGCCGAAGAACATCAGACAGGGGGGGGGGGGGAAGGTTGGTGGCAGAGGACGAGGGGGGTCAGCAACGTCATCAGCAAACCAGGGAAAGGGTTAAACCTCGATTCTCAGTGTCCCCCCTCACGGTGTCGACCAGGGAAAGGGGGAGAGGGGCAAAGAAAAGCACGTGGACAGGGAGGACACTGGGAGGAAACAATGTAAAAGGGGGGGGACTTCAGATTCCTGGGCACAGCACCTCCATGAAAAGGGGGTTTGGTTACCTTTCCTATCACGGCCCTCCAGCACCATGATACAAGGGTCAGGATTGGAAAAAGGTCCAAAATCCAGAGAAGAGGAAAAAACAAAAAATGGGGAGGGGAAAAAAAGAAAAGAAGAAAAGAAGGGGGGGAAGTAAAGTGGGGTGGGCCTGTGATTTACCGTGGAAACATAAAGGTTGGGAAATCTTGGATCAAGCCGGCAACCCAACACCATGTTTTGCGAATATGGGGTTAATGGGGGGGAAAAAGGAACGGGACGGGGCAAGGGGGAAGGGGTGGGAAGCGTTCGCCGAAAGGGATAAAACGGAGAAAAAGCATCAAACAACGAGGGACGACACCGAATAAAGGGTTTCAAAGCGCGGGTCCGCCGTGGCGGAAACGAACCTGGGACAAAGGGAGACCGGGGATTAAAAAAAATGATGCATTCTGGAAAAAAACTAGGGAATTAAAAAAAAATTTTCGATGACTACGTCATGGTCGGGTTCACGGGTGAGCAGTGGTTGAAAGAAAAGGGCCGCTTTTCGACAGGAGTCTTCACCCGGGGGTTGGATGGAAAGGACCCTTGTTGGGGACTATATGTTGAGGGGGGGGGATTGGACGCACAATCACTTGGGGCAATGGGGGGAGGCAAGGCTGTGGGGGACCGCAACGGGGGACAGTGGGGGGACATGGATTATGCGGAACACACCAGATTTGAAGTGCTCAAGTCCAGCTAGGGTGCTTGAAAGAGAAAGGACAGGAGGGGGGAAAAAAAATCTGGTAATAGGGGACTGTAAGGAAGTGGGAAAGAATGTGAGGGCCTCTTTATTCAGAAATAATAAAAGAGAGGGGTAGCTTTGCAACTGGGGGTTCCTCTAAAGGCTGCGCACTTCACCTTGAAAAACCCCGGCCTATTGAAAAGCTAAAGTCATTGGGGACCAGGTGTAAGAAGGACTAAAAAGGGCAAATATCCGCTACCTGACGCCCCGGACGCTATATACAAAGTGTGTGTCGGCGGATCAAACAAACGGGGAGGGGGGGGGGTCAAAAAGTATGCCTCAGGGCAGTTTAGCACCAAAATTTTGGAATCACGAGGCGAAATCAGCAAGAAACAATGTGTGGGGAGAAGAAAAGAAAACTGCCCTCCGGGGCACTGTTATTTCCCTTCAAGAAAACAAAGAGCAAATGGGGGGTTGGTCGAGGAGAAAACCATGTTCCGGGGGCAAAAAGAAGTATGCTGTTGCCACACGGGGCCCCCGGTCAAAGGTGCTGGTTCAGGGCCTCAACAAGAGGGGGGGAGGGGTACGAGAAAAATGTCGAGTACAATCATAGTGTAAAACATGGGGAGACATGGGGAAAAACTGACAAGGGAACGGTTGAAAACGAAATGGAGGGGGGAAGGAACAGGAAGGAGACTGGAAAAAAAAACATAAAATATTGTCCTTTAAAACTGCAAAAGGGGAGAAGCCCCCTGTTGGCAAAAGATGGGAAAAAAGGGAGAAAATCTGAAAAATCAGCAAACAACCAACACAGACGCCAACTACCAAAACGTGCCGCCCGAAGGTCGAAAGGGTGGAGGGGAAGGGGGGCGTTTTGAATTCCCCGGCTGCCCGGGATGATCCGATCCTGTTGCCCGAACAGGGCGAGGACAAAGGGGAATCGCTGACGGAAATCGCGCAGGGGCGATGCGGAAAACGGGCCGGCGTGACGAATGCAGATGGGTGAAGCCTGAGAAAGAAGAAGGCTTGGAAAGGGGGAGGAAAATCTTTTGGGGCTTTCACGACGAGCAAATACTTTCGCCAGACCCCGGCCATAATATGGAGAAACATGGACTTTATCACACGTAAGGGTACCTGGATTACGATCAAACCATTGGAAGGGGAAAAGCTTCCGGCCACAGGGACTTGTGGGTGGCTCGCCCCCCATCACTGACCTCCTCAATGAGTAGATGGAGGTGGTCCCAGAAATTGAGTCAGTGATAAATGGGCTAATACTTCAGGGGGGTGTCTTTCTTCTCCCCTCCAGGCAATGAGGTAATTACGGACGCCCGTTCGACTAGAGGAACAAGCGAATCAGGGAAAAATGGGAGCTCTGGGAGAGGTTATACCAGTTATTAAGGGGAGTTCGTTTCTCAGGGGTACCTCCCCATGTAACAACGAGTATGGAAAAACTTGAAAAACAGTCCCGCAGTGGTGGTGAGGGTTCTCCGACTGATTCCTTTGGACCGGAAAAAGGGGGATCCAGGATCCGAGAAGGGATTGCGGGAGTGGGGGATGGAAAGGGGACTCGAAGGGTAAGTCTTCATAAAAACACAAAAAGCGCCACAGGAAGGTTGCTCTTGGAAAAGGGGGGGAAAAACCAAATGGGGGAGGGGTCTGAAAGAACAAGGGCGTCTTCGGCGGTTTCAAACATCAGGACATGCGAACGGCTGTGCATCATGAGTGGTCCAACAAAAATCCCTTAATAAGTAAGAATATCGGGCCAAAAAAAAACGGGAGCCGGGGTTATGGCCAATCGGGGAATAGAGATCGGTGTGGGATATCCATGTCAAGTTCCATGGAAATGAAAAGACAAAGCCAGGCACGATCCCAATAGAGAGAGATGGGCTCAAGGAACAGGTCTCGGCGCCAAGAGGTCTAAGGCGCGGCAAAAAAGGGGAGCATGAAAACCCCAAGCACGGAGGAAAGGGTCGGAGGAGAACCACTGTCAGGAAGACAGAACTATGGGGGGAGACCTTTTGGCATAAAGCGTGGCGCTCACGTCCCAATAGGAAATGCACACAATCATCCATGGCTGACTGAAATTAGGGCCGTGCCCGGAGCGGTCGGGGAAGGGGGGGACCTTGATTCTTAAAAAAAAGGGGGGGGTTCCTTGAAACTTAAACTACGATTTCGAAAAAAAGAAAAATGACTTTCAAAAATCCGGGACATTTGGGTGGGGACGCAAGAAAAAGGAATGGTCGAAATGGTGGGGGACGGTCGAGGGGGCAGTTAAAAAATCGGGTACGGACGCCCCAGGAAGAAAAAACTGGGGGAATTCTGCCATTTTGCCGTGCAAGCTGGGAAGAAACAGGCAGACAGGTCCCATTAAGGTATGGGGTGGGGGAAAAACCAAAAAAATGCCCGCCAGCCAATCTTTAAATGGGAACAAATATAAAAAGTCAAAAACCGAGCCGGCCCGGCGGAGGTCTAGACGAGGGGGGGGCAACAGAGAAAGAAGAAAAAGCATACCACGCAGTTTAGGACAAAAACAAGGGACAAGATAACCCTCATACACTGATAAAAGCTCTTTTCCCAACCATCGAAAGAAAAAAAAAAAAAGGGTGGAAACAAAAACCAGGTTCCAAGGTCAATCAGTTCTTGGTCAAAACTCTCCCAAAGAAAATTCAACTCTAGCCTCAATCAAATCCAACTTCAGGGAGAGCAGGCAGCCAATTCAGAAAAAGTGGGGCTGGAAAAGAAGAACAACCCAAAGATACTTCATTTGTCAAAGACAATGAGGAAGGGGGGGAAAGTTGACTAAAATTAAATACACCGTGGTTTTACCTGGCCTGGGCCCCCGCGGCTTATCAAGCAAATTAACTTACCCATTGAGGGGAATAGTACGGTTTAAACTCCCTTCCCTTCCTTTAACGTTTGAAAGGCGTGGGGAAACGGCGACCACGGAGGCATGGTGAAAGGAGAGCTCAACTGACGAACGGCAGGGGGGGGGGGGGGGGTAAAAAAAACTCCCTCGCGGCCCGGGGGGATCAAAAAAATTGTTGAACTGGACAGTGGGAAGAAAGATTCCTTCATCAACTACATCTCCTAAGAAGAAAAAAAAAAAGG
>Ga0179593_1710992_pt1 | contig 12304 bp, 15 predicted proteins | sample CZODoug2_1_08_16_FD_185931 | JGI IMG/M metagenome (GOLD analysis project Ga0179593, IMG submission 185931) | Vadose zone soil fungal communities from Angelo Coast Range Reserve, California, USA - CZODoug2_1_08_16fungal (PacBio error correction) | ecosystem: Environmental > Terrestrial > Soil >...
TGGAAGGCCCTCGTTAAGCCACTTGGCAATAGGAAGCCCTGATGTCATTCTGTTCCATATTATCGCCAACTATAAATGAAAATCAAAACGTCAACCTCTATACAATTTGAAGAGGATCCCAAAGGTCTCTCCGTCTCGGCGCTGGAGAGGAAAAAAAAGAAAATGCCACAAGCAAAAACTGCAAGGGTGGTCAAGCCATTGGCCCCTGCTCCACAACCACATTTGACGTAAGAGGAAGGGTGGGCGAGAGACGCTGGGGGATGGGGAGGGGGCAGGCCTGCTTGTAGGAATCCGCACGAGGATCCGATGATATAGTCGCAGATTACTGAACCAACGATGACGGGAGAGTGGGTGGGACAATCCACCAGCTCAAGAACGAAGACAAGCAGAGAGAACCTGATAATGGAGGGTGCCCATTCATATGAGGAGAAGGAAAGGGAAAAGCATGCAAAGCTCCCAAAAGACCTAGAAGTTGTAAGGATCACCTCATTTTTCCACAGGGTAATACTTTTAACAAAAAGGCGGCCAGCAGAACGAGGGCCCCCGCAGTGAGGATTAGGCAGAGGGCGGACTGCGTAAGGGGGAGAAATTGTGGGGAGAGATTAGGACTTCAGGTCTAGAAATTATGCACGAAGGGTCAAAGATCGGTTCTTAGTCGAATCACGCCAAGGGAGAGTGCCCTAGGTCGAAGGGGATTAGAACAAGGGTGTCTTGCCGGGTGAAAATGTGTCTGGGGGGGGAAGGAAGACTGGTCCTGGAAGGGGGGAGGAGACCGTTTTTGGGCTTAGAAAAATGAGAAGAGTTTAGTAGCTGGGGTTGGACTCCCTCAGAAAAATAGGGTGGAGAATAACGAACGTAGAAAACAGGGACTCAGAGTGAGAGACAAGACCAGGAAGGGGGACGCTCTCCAATTTGACTTGAACTAGCCGACTCCGAATGAAAAGAGCTTATGTTAAAACTTTGCGGCCGACCCTAGATAGGGAAGGGGGGTCTGGGGTTTCGTTGGAGTGAAAGGCTTCAAGTGAAGACTTTAAGACTGAGGGGCGTTTAACCTATTCAAAAATGAGACTGCCATGGAGTCGTGGGCCGTCTTCAGGGGGGGGGGAAAACAGACCTAACACCCGTGAAGGTTGAGGGGGTGTTTAGAAAGGGCCTTCTAAATGATTTTTTTCCTGACTGGAAAGAGGGAGATGACACATTGTGAACGAGAACATTACGGAATGTTAGAATAAGGAAATTGGATAAGACCATCATGGGGAGGGTGCCACATCAACAATTGCGAGTTTCAGGGGGCGTTTTGGCGACGTGATTAAAGGGGGAAGGGCTCCGGTCTGGTTTCTCTGGAAGCCGGAAACCAGGGCAATTGCCAGTCGAATGGTTGGGGCAGTTTCTTGAAAACAGCTTGTGACTTAATCTGCAACATTGGAGAAGAGAGTGTCGGAAACGACCAGAGAAATTACACCCAGCCGACCGTGGTCAGGTGAGTTTGAGAAGGACCCAGGTGGTACAGGAGCAAAGCAATTTGAATGGAACAAAGGGGAGAACATCCAAAGATTCGGGGAGATCGGAGGGTCGCAGGCAATTGACTGTCAGAAAGGGAGCATGTCCTCGCGGACAGAGGGTTATACAAAGTATCTCTCAACACAACAAGGGAACAAAGGGGAGATATTTGTAAAAAAATGAAGGAAGCGGACGGCCACGTGACATCCATGACTGGAAAAAAAAAAAGAAAATATCAAGAAGCGCTTTGTGGGGGAGGGAAGAATGGGAAGTCAGCCTTACCTTCAAGCCCCTACCACACTGGGAAAATCTTGAAACACTGATGGCAAGAGTGTTGGCTAATACAGCGGGAAAGGGGAGCACTGAATAGAATCTTAACTTGAAGCTTGGTACCATCCAAGCTGTCGGGATTAGAAAGAAAAACTACCATAACCGGAGGAAAAGGATCTGTACGAATCAGGCTGCAAATAAAGAAGAACGGGAAATATCCACTCTCCAAACCAAAAAAAAAAAAAAAAAAAAAAAAAAAAAAAAAGGGAAAAAAAAAGAAAAAAAAAAAAAGAGGGGGGGGGGGGGAGGGAGAGGGGGGGAGGGGGGGGAGGGGGGGGGGAGGAGGGGGGGGTTGGGGGGACGGTGGAGGGATGGGGGGGGGGAGGGGGAAGGGGGGGGTGGAGAAGGTGGGGGGAGGTGGGGAAATAGGGAGGGCGAGGATAACGGGAGGGAGGGGGGGTAGGAGCGGGAGAGGGGGTGGGCGGGTGGGGAGGGGGGGGGAATAGGGGGGGGGGGAGGATGGGGGAGAAGGGTTGGAAGGAGGAGAGGGGGATGAGGGGGTGGGGGGGTGAAAGAAAGAAGAGAAATGGGAAGGCGTCAGCATATGCAAGCAAAGAGCAAATTCATTGCAGAGTGGTCAACTTCTGGAAGGGCTCTTGGACGTCAGGAATGAAAGAAAAAGGTAAGCTCCCGGCGTCGCCCTTAAAAACACAGAAGGGTGTTCGAAGGCAATCAACCAAATGCGGAGGGAATGTCCACCCCGCCACCCGGAAAATGGGGGGGGAGGGGGTTGATCAATAACGAGAAGGGAGGGGGGCGCGGACATCCAAAAGAGATTCAGGACCAGTCTTTGTGGACTAAAAGAACAAAAAGGGGGTTGTGGGGATGGGGGGGGTGGGGAAAAAAATTAACAAAGGGATAGGTCTAGAGGGGAACTCGTATCTCGGCTATCGGAAGTAGCGCCAAAACAAAAAAGAAGTCTGGTCGGTGGCAACGTAGTGGGAGAAGGGAGAAATAGTGGGAATGGTGCTGACGTATAAAAAAAGATCGGTGAGGCAAGGGGTGACCTAATAAAAAGCACAGCTAAAGTCTCTGGGGAAAAAGTATTAGAGGCATCGGGATCTAGAAAGTACCACACCACTCGAAATACACTCAACACCACCAACTAGAACGCGGCTAGACGGTCTAAGCAATCATTGGTAAAAAAAAAGAGTGGGGACAAGACAACAGGGGGGGGGGAGGGACGGGGGGCAAAAGGGGACAGCTCATAAGTCGCGCTGCAAGGTGAATCAGAGATGACCTAGAGATCGTCGGTCAGGACGCCTGGTGGTAGGGCCTCACCTAACGGGGGAAAAAAGAAGCGAAGGAGAATCTAGCCAAAGGCCGAAGAAAGAAGACCATGAGGAAACGCGCATTGTGGAAAGCCAGTCAGAACTCGAAGAGAAAGGATGCTCTGTAGACGAAGTGTGGGCAGGGGGCAAGGGGGGGGGGGGGAAGTGGATATGTCTGTGGTTAAGAACAAGAAGACAAGGGGACAAAAGAGAACGGAAAATTATACGAAACGTAAAAGGGGAACGGGTTGGGAGCTGGGGGGACAGGGGCGGCTCCATAGAGACGAAGGTTCGGGAGAGAGCAGCTCACCAATAACTCGTGGTGGCGTTTCATTTATCGGGGGGAGGAATAGGGTACGCATCGGGGGGGACACAAGAAAAAAGGAAAGTAGGGGGGAAGAGTGATAGGGAAAGGGGGGAAAAGAAATGACATCCATAATCAAATAAAAATACACTGTAAGAGGCAACGCAAGAAGAGATTCTGAAATGGAAGACCAAAAAGAATCGATATCTACATCGAAGGGGGGGAGAGCAGCTGTATTCGGCAATGGGAAAGAAATTCTTCATTAGTTTGAGGGGTCATAAACAGCCGGAAAGAAAGAGAATCAAGAACCTTAGGTATCCCATAGTGGGACGGGAGAGGACATAATCTTGGCCCGGGTACAGAAGGAAAGAGGGAAAGAAAAGTGCTTCAGGCACGTTAAAAGGAAGAAAGACGGAAACCCCCGTATTAGGAGAAAAGGATGAGACGGAAACTTGAATCTTGAATAAACTTTTGAAAAAGCACCTGTACTTCCGCCCATATGTAAAAAAAAAAAATATCACAGATCAGCAACAATGGGGAGAAAAAAAGAATGTGAGGGAGCCCATGTCACTAATCCCCCGTGCTGTAGACTTGAAAAAAATCACTGCCCGAATGTGTAGGAAAAAAGGGCCAAAAACTAGGGAAACCACATTGGGCGTAGTGAGAGGTGGTGCGAGACCTTCAAAAGGACATAAGGCTGACTTGTATAAAGAAGGAATGACAGTCCGGAAGGAAAGAATCACGAATTTTCCATCTGGCCAACAGAGGAGTCATCCGTCATGTTTTGCCAAATTAAAAAAAAATCTCCCAACAGAAAAAGGAGACAATGAGAAAATCGTGGAACTTGGTCGGGGTGCCCGAGATTAGATTCATTTAGGTCCAGAAGCCCAGAAAAACCAAAGTCCAAGTTGTGAGAAGAGGAGATCAGTCGGGAAGGAAAAGACAAATTCTGCAAAAAATTCTGAGGAGCAACCCACAACGATGTCAGGAGGGATGGGAGGAGGATTTGAGATCTTGGATGAAAGTTCTTCAAGGGGGGGGGGAGGTGGGGAGGAGAGAGCTTAAAGGGGGGGAAAAGATGTCGCATCTTGCCGGGAGAGGTCAAAGAGAGGGAGGAGTTCATTTCCGAAAGAAAAAAGGAAATGGAGAGGTCGATTCGCAGAACAATGGAGGTGCCCGGATGGGGAGGAGGCTTGAAGATAACCGTTGGTAGAAGAAGGGGCAAGAAAACCTTTCAGGGGATAGAGCGGAAGGGGAACGAGAAATTTGAAGGAGAAATTGTTAGTGAGAGCAATGAGGGGTTGTACGGCACCTGCTATGACGATATGAAAAAAAAAAATAAAACGATTCCCGAAACGAAAGTGGGGGTGATGGACAAGAAGAATCCCTAACGGGGAAAAAAACGCGAAGACGAAAACTTTGCGGATAGATATGAGAAGGTTCAGGGGTCGGGGGTCTGTGGGACGGCGGCGACTGACATAGACTGGGAGAAAAATGAGGTGGCGCGTGCGAGGCAAAAAATTCTCGCCAAGGACTCGGGGCCGTGCTCTTTGGGGCAAAGAAAAAAGGGGACGTTTTTCGGGGGTGGGGGAAAAAAGTGCAAAACTTAGAAGCGGGGGTGGAAGGTTGAAATTTTTTGAAGACTACAATTGGTGCAGATCAGGGCAGGGTAAGAAAAGGGTCCAGAAGAATGGAAAGGAAAAAATTAAATTGAGAAGACAAGTGTTCGGGGGGGGAAGATGCTGACAGTCAATTGATTTCGTGGTTGGTTGTGAGACGTGGATATTTGACAAGGGAAAAAAAGAGCGGAGGTTCTCTTTAATCCTAGGAAAAGGGGAGGTAAGGGTTGGTGATTGTTTTGGTGGTTGATTCAGGTGACTTTATCTGCAAAGTGGTAAGGGGGGGAAAACGTCAGGGTGCTTCACACTACGGCAAAAAGGGGGGTTCAAAGGTCGTTCGCGGAAGGAATGGAGAGGACTTTGAGACCCAGTTCACGAGCAAAGTAGTGTGAAGGTAAGGGAAAAGGGAAACAAGAAAAAGATCTTCTTGTGAGTAAGGGAGTGAGAAAATGGGGGGGGGCCAGTGATGGCAGCGTGTCCTCCTGCTGACTTGTCGTACACAAGTAGACTCAAAAAAAAACAGGGAGGTATTAAGAGAGAGGAGAGGGAAAAGGTATGAAGAGGGGGGGAAGCTTTACTTGGAAAACAGGGAATTGACTGGACCATATAAGCAAGAAAAAAGAAAAATAACTCTTTTTTTGGGGAGGTATTGAAGACGGTTCAAACTAGGGTATCACACACCTGGTCCTTCCAAAAAAATCACGACTGATGTCGAGAATTTGACTGATCAGGGGGGGGGGCTAAGGAAAAAAAGAGGGGCACGGTATCACTAACTCTTAAATACAATTTGTGCGTAGGCTGTCTTCTGAATCACAAAAACATCAAAGAGAAAAAGGGGACCTAAGGGCTCTGGCGAGCGAGGAAAGAAGTATACTTAAACGTGAAAAATATCAACCGAAAAAAAAGCAAGGCGAAATCTCAGTGAAGCTCGACGCTCGGGATATCATTTTGCAGGAAGTGAATTCCTTCCTGGCAGAAAGCCCAAAAGGGTCCCAGAGTTCGCGCCCATTAATTCAAAAAGACATCCCCCATTGTTAGAGGGAATCTCCACCCCGAAGAAAAGGGAATTGTTTGTGAGGGGATTTTGGAGAAGAGAAAGGCGAGACGAAGGCAAGTTTTTTGCTCGGGGAAAGGGAAGCGCCCCCAGGTTCAAATAGTACGAAGAAGGTAAACGAAAAGACAATATCTTATCTACTCGGGAAAAAGGGGAGGAGAAAGTAGATTCTCAGGAGAGAGGGGAAAGATGGGGGGTCAGCAAAAAAGGGGGGTAAAGGGGGGGTCGAGGATCCACTATCGTCATAAGGGCTGAATATTCTCCAAACTATAGACAGAGCGAAAAAACATCTAGCTACTAACCGAGAGAGCATGAAAGGTAAGACTAAGCCAATAAACTATCAATGGTGCAAACAAAATTATCTGACAAATCAAAGGGGAAAAAACAGAACGGCAAAGACCTTGGGGGGGGACGGGAGTCTACTTTGGTGAGAAAAGGGAACCAATAACTAAAAAAAATAACGAAACCTCTATGATCCTTTGACAACCAGAAGTCGAGCGACTATAGACAAGAAGTCTCTCTACGAAACCGAAGAAGACCAACGGGAAACTCTTCATCAAGAGCAGCAAATCAATCCAAGGCAGGGGAGAAAAACGAGTGGGGGGGTGGGGCGATAAATATTCGTGTGAAGAGGGGGACAAGAAACTAAAGGGGAAAGAAAAGATCGTCCAACTTGGAGTGAAGGGCTTGGGGCTAGTTGGGGCATGAGCCTATCATACGAGTCATACGGCGGGCACCGAAGAAAGGAGGAACTCTGCTTCTTCTGGCGGGGAATGTTGGCTTGAAAAAAATTGACTGAAACATTGGCTCTGGGTTTGGTCAGAAAAGGGACTCTATGAAGGACTTGACTGGATGAGAAAAGAAACAGGGAAGAAGCCCCTTTAGGCCCTGAAGCCCGGCAGAGAAATAGGAGGCTCTGAGAAGAAAAAAAGGGGGGTTGGAGAAGGGGGCGGCCCAGTGCCTAAACACAGTAGGAATTGTGAAAGGTTGTTTCAGAATACAGCACGGAGACGGAGGAAAGAGAAAGGGGCAAATTTTCTCCACTCTGGGGACGATCCGGGATGTGGCGACAGATTGGGGGGGGAAGAAATTACAGGGCAGAATATTAAAGGTTCACGAGGGCCTTTCAGGAAAAAAAAGGCCAACAACAACGGCGAGTGGGGAAAAGAAGAGTGAGACTAGGGACCCTCTTTCCTCCACTTGGAAAGACACGCATCCGCCGGAGGGGACCCTATGAGAGAAAAATCCTGATCGTCAAAAAATGGCTGACGGGGGGAAAAAACTGGGGATCCCCATGTCTCGAAAACGAGGGAGGGGATGGAGGTGGAACCCTTAAAATCCAAACCCTGAGAATGGAGAATCAGGCAAACGAAGAAAGGAAAGCCACCATCGTAGTAGATGAGATTAAAAAGGGAACTCTTCATCACTTGCTTCTCCTATGGGCGAAAAAAGAGGAGAGTTCAAGTCCTAGATATAGTCAAGTTCAGGGTTTGGAGAGGAAACACCAGAGCCAGGAGGGAAGAAAAGTTTTGCCCATTGTAAACCAATGCAACGGGAAATCAAACCGCAAGATGAAGATCGTTCTCCAACTGGCGGGAGGGGCAATAAGAAGACTTCTTACGAGTAAGGAAATCATGCCAACAGAGTCCACATGTACGATTTTCACTTTTCACCGCTGTCCGACTCCTTCCAACACTAAGAAGCGGGTCAAAACACAACGATTCTCCGGCATGGAAAAGAGTTAGGCTGGGCGAGGAACTGTCGGCCAATTGGGGGGGGTTGGATGGCTTCTCTAGACGTCCTTGTGAAGATCCTGACGAGCGGGATCTTTGTCAGAAGAGAAGAGGGGTCTTATCGTGATACTCCTTTCTGGTGGGGGGAAGTATCTATACGGGGACAAAAATTTAGTTGGGAAAAATTGTTTGGTAAGTGACTTGAAGATAACTCTGGGGGGGGGGTTCACCATGATTGGTTAGAATATGGGGGCTGCGACTTTTAATGGGTGTACTTGGGGGCTAGAAGCGTAAAGGTTAAGAGTTTGTGGGAACGAAGCCACGATATATTTTGAGAAAGCCTGAACTTGAAGGCCTCTCGTTTAGACGAAGACATCAACACATATTCAAAGAAAGTTTGGGGAAAGGAAAAGTGAACGGGAATTCTGGCGACGCACTTATTGAAAACGGGGGGGGTCTTGGGGGAAGACGAGAGAGACGTTTTTGGGGCGTTTTCGTGGACTAAAAGAAATTGGGTTCATGACGGAAAGGGGTTCTATTCGGCGTGCCGCGAAAGGACACAGTCAGGCCACGTCTCGGTCCGGGGAGGGGGAGTTGGTGAACACCTAAAAAAAAACCGGGGGGGTCATTGGTGGGGCGTAGAAGATGTGTGTTACTGTTGAAAGGGGATCAAAAATGGAGATGACAAAGGGAGATGACCTTTAGAAAGGAAGGTAAAAATGGACCACAGGCCATGGAATGATATCCATAGGTGAAGGGGGAAAGCGGAAAAAGCTGCAAATTGAGATGAGAGGATTAGGGGTTTTTGGGGAGACTGGATATTTGCCAACGGGGGGGGGGGGAGACAGGGGGCTCCTAGGCGGGGAACGCCTGGGTCGCAAAAAAGGATGGGAGGGTGATGGGTAATGGGGGGCGGTGGAATGTCAGCGGGATACGGGATCTGCAAACTGAAGGAAGGAGGCTATTACTGCTGCACCCCGGCGATTGTACCTGAGCAGACAGGAATGGATCGCCATCCTGTTGCAAGGGAGGGCTTGGGAGGGAAGGGAATGTGGTTCGTGGGAGAAAGGAAAAATCAGAGTTGCAAGGTCGGTAAACGAAAAGGGGGAGAAAAGAAAAGGGGAACATGGTTCTGCGTTTTGCTGGCAAAATGGGGGCATGCAAGGTCACGGGAAGGGGAAGCTGGAATCGGAGCAGTCGGGAAAGGAGATCGCAAACAACAAACTGAGGAGTGATCGGCAACGAAGGGTACGGAACGTCGCGGGTTACATGGGTGGTCCAAGGGGGAAAGATTCAAGGACCTGGGGGGAAAAAGATGACAATAAAAAGAATCACAAGTCGAGAGAGGGTGGTATCCAGTGACGGGGGAATTCAAAAAAAGTATTTGCTCCACCGCACCACACTTGTTGACCTCATTAAAAGTGAAACGATGCGAGACGGGAATGTTCTTCTGCAGTACATCGAACGAGGGGGCAGCGGGAGAGAAAAGAGGATGGGGGGGCAGATAAATCAAGAGGGATCAGAAAGCACAAACCATAAAACAGGGAAATTCCAAATAAGGGACTCCTACAAGGGGCTGCTAAGAGACATGGAGGTAAGGGGTTCCAAAAAGGAGACAAAAAAAAAAGAAATCAGAATCTCAAAGTTTGAAGCGGAAGAAGGACAAAAAATGAGGATAATGTCGGGGGGTGGGGGTCAATGATTTTACAAGTCACCCTTCGGTTCCGTCACGGTACTCGAAGTGACGTCTCACTTCAAGGAACCCGGAATTTCAAAAGAAAGGGAACAATTGGCTTTGGGGGTGGGGGGGTGGGGGGTAGGAAATGGGGGGGGACGGGAGACAAGCACCCGATGGGGGGAAGGTTCAAACTAATCCTCGCCTTCCCAAAAAAATGGCAGGATTGGGGGCCTCAAAAACACGCACATGGGGGAGAAAAAGGACTTAGGAGATAGGGAACAACCCAGGCACACAATGAACCAGGAAGCGAGAGGACAGCACATTGGGAAAAAAACGAAGTCGCGTAGGTATGATGGAAGAGTGGGCAGTATGGGGGCAAAAAAGGAAGGGGGAGAGGGGCAGTCAGTCAGACTGAGAGCGTCAGGGGGGCCTCGGATTGTCACCCAAACCAGATGCTCATGCAGGGGAAAAACGATCTACTGAAACGAATACACCCTTTAAGGCCTAGAATAGACAACAAAGAAAAAAAAAGCAAAAGCGGTTATCTCAAGGGAAATACAGGGACACCCAACTGGGAATACCGTTGGGGGTAGCTTAAAGAGATAATCTCAACCCGAAAGGAGAACGCTCGCTCCTTTTACATATCAGCAAGTAAATGGAAAGAAGTCCGAAGAGAATCCCTAAACAATCAGGGAGGGAAAAACAACGAGAGAGGGGTCCAAGATCATCAACTCCGAACAAGAGCTCAGAACATCGTGGGTTGAGTGACACAGTGGAGGGTGTGGAGTCGGCAGATACTGAGGAAAATGGGGAAACAAGGGAGGGGAAGGGGGCTTTGTGGGAATGGGCATTCCTTTCTAGAGACTCGTCTACTTGATAGCGTGCAACAGGATAATTCGGAGAAGGTGACGGTGCTGTGGGAGCAAGGGTTGAAGCAAAAACATGACGGAAGGAAAGTTTTGCTGGTGGGGGGGCGGAAAGCTTTACTATTCATAGGAGGGAAAACGTTAGATGGAGGATACAAGAGACTAAAAACTGGCGGGAGAGGGAAAAAAAAGAGTCGGCTACGAAATGTGGGGGATCGCCGATGAAAAAAATCACCGGGGCACAGGCATTGTTGGGTTTGGCACGCCAGACAAAAAGAAGACTACATGGAATCCCTAAAGAGGGAAAGTGTGAAGGGACGATCCGGGGATGTATCGTTGGGAAAAAAAAAAAGAAGGAAAGAATACAGGAAGGGGTGCTGAGACGTAGGGGAAAAAGGGCTTGAAAGGCACGTTCATTCTCTCAGACTCGCCACAACAGGAGGGGGACGAAAGATCTCTTCTCAAGGGAGGGAACAACCACTTGCAATGGGAAAAGGAGACGGACTGCTTCGGGCCCATGACTAGGAAAAAAAGGATCAAACCGGATCGGCAACCTCGGGGCTGAAGGGTTCAAATGAGTTTCTATCCCGGGGAAGGAGAACGGCAGGAGGCTTAAAACCATTCCAATCAAGGGACTGACCATGCAGCCAGCAGACTAAAGGGGAGAGAAACAAAGTTCGTAGTAGAGGATTCCAGGGGGCGAGACGAGTCAGGAAGCGGGGAAAGAAACCTTTTTTTTTTTCCCAGTCCTTCAGGATGGCAATCTGGGAAGAGGGAAAAAAAGACAATAGCAGGCATGTTTGGCCAATTGGAAAAAAGGTCAGGAAAAAAAAAAGGAAGTCATCCGATGAGAGAGGGAGGTTAGTGAACCTATATCAGTAGGACTAGTTGGGCACAGGAAGAAAAACAGCGAAAAAGGAAATGGGGAATCCAAGTTGTACGGATTCTATTTTCCAGGGGAAAGACATTCGTCAACATCTGAAGAGCAAAAGGGGGCAATGATCACCAAAAAGAATGTCTCCGGTGGAGCTTGGTTCGAGGATTAATTATCGGGCGGCTTCGGTTTAGGGGGCCGATTGTGTAGGGATGAGAGAGAGAAGGAGTGTCAGAGTTGGTTGCCCGATTATAGGGGGAACTTAGAGGGGAGAAGTCCAGACGCCTCCTGAGGGGAGATTAGAGTTAGAGAAAGTCTCGTGGAGGAACAGTCTTTTCAGGGAGGGGTTGATTAGGGAAAGGCCCCGTCGGGGCCGAGGGCCGGGAGACCAATTTGATTGCGTGAAGGAGGAGGAAGGTTTAAGATAAGAGTGAGGTACCGAGAGGGGTGGGTGGTCCCCTAGAGACAGATAGGAATGAGTAAAGGTTGACGAGAGAGTGAAAAGACATCCCACATTTCAAAACTTGGGGGGGAACAAAGATAGGGTTGAAAAAAATCCAGCGAACTCACTAGTCCGAAGTGTACCCAGTGCGGGGCCACCGATAATTAAGACGGGCTTGGAGGGGGAATTTGAGGGGGGTGTACTTACCGTACGTAAAAAAAGGAAGGAACTTATTTGCGGGGAGTGCAGGGAAGGCAAATTCTCGGGAAGGATTCACGTAGTCCGGTCTCTGCTGGGGGGAACTACTAGAAAAAAAATGGAAGGGTGGCTTTGGAGAAGGGGGGTAAGTAGAATCAGGGGAGGAAATTGGGAAAGGAATTGAGAAGGGAGACGTGACAAATTGACGAAAAGGGGGAAAGGTTCCCAGAATTGAACAAGCGGAAAGAATGATATCCAAAGGGGATGGGCACAGGAGAGGCAAATGGGGATTTGCTGAAATTGGTTTGGAGACAATATTGGAAAAACGGGAAAATGGGGGGGATGGATTCTAAGCCTTATATCCAGAGGCGCGAGGGAGGTTGTGGTGAGGAAGATTGGATGACTTATCTGAGGAGGTAATATGGATGTCAGTGC
>Ga0179593_1550364_pt1 | contig 12303 bp, 15 predicted proteins | sample CZODoug2_1_08_16_FD_185931 | JGI IMG/M metagenome (GOLD analysis project Ga0179593, IMG submission 185931) | Vadose zone soil fungal communities from Angelo Coast Range Reserve, California, USA - CZODoug2_1_08_16fungal (PacBio error correction) | ecosystem: Environmental > Terrestrial > Soil >...
GTTTCTTTCTTGCTTTAGCGAAGAGGCGCGCTTAGAAAAACACAAAAAAAATGCTGAGAGGCTTGGGGGGGGGGGGTGAAACAACATACCCCAACCGAGAACGTCCCTTTAGAAAGCATTGCCACAAGAAAAAGACCGTAAAACATGACTCGACACGATAAATCGCGATGGGTGCAGGTCAGACATGGAAATGACGAAGGTGCTTTTGGTAAATCATAGCGGAGAAAGGGCCGCCAGGGGCGTGCGTCAAAGATACGCGAACTCTAAAAGGTTTAAATGGAGGATGGGTAGGAGATAAGCAAAGGGGAAAACACAGACCACATCCTAGAGACAAGATTACTGACGGGATAAAATGCAAGCGTCCATCTCCCAGGTGGGTTAGAGGGGGTGGTGGAGCACGCACAAGACCTGCTAGCTCGTCAGGAGACCCAATAAGTGACGCGGGAAAGGGGGGATAAAGAAAGGGGGGGGGGGGGGAAAATGAGCACGAAACGTGATGCTGTAGAAACATTAAAAACAACATCCGCTTGATCGCTGAAGAATACCCAGGTGCCAAAAAGAGGGAGAATAAGAGAAGCGGAAGCAGGTACCGCCGTAAAAAGTTGAGAAAGATTCGCTCGAAAGGAGAAATGTCACCAGGAAGAAAGAAGGGGAAGTACGGCTCTAGATGTACGGCGTCTCTCTCACCGAAATAACAGAAACAATCTCGGAAACAACAAAAAGGGGGAGGAAAGAAAAATAACTGTCTATTCAGTTCTCAGGGGGGGTAGGAAAAAAAAAAAGCAAACATTTCCGCGAGAAGGGGGGGGGAATACTGGATTCAGGGAGTCGGGGGAATGGAATCTTATCTAAGACTGAAAAAACCGTGTCTAGAGGAACCGTCTTAATCTTCCCGGCATGGGGATAAAGAAAATGGTAGGAAAGAATGTCGGCCACGCTACAAAGCCTGGAGGGCAGTGAAAAGCACACACCTTAGGCACAGCCAATAACAAACAAGCGTGTCCTTATCAACACTTAGAATCTTCAAAGCGATTGGTGCTCAAGAAGGATAAAAAGTTAACTTACAAAAAAATCTCCCCTAGGGGGGAAGATGCAAAGTCATCAGGACGCCGTAATCGGTAGGACGGACATAGGGTGGCGAACTAGGGGGGGGGGGGCGGAAAGCGCTGAGCGATACACAAGTAAGCAAAGAAGTGGTAGTTTTCTGGGGGGGAGGGAAGGAGGGCTGAAAGTGAACAGATCAGCTCTTAGAGTGGACCGGCGGAAACAGGTCTTGCAAGAAGATGACCGGCATCATCGCGAGTATCTGGGCGTTCCGTCGAACAGAAGAGCTGACAAGGGGGGGGAAAATGGCCTTGGACGTTCGGAAAAATAAGAAGTAAGTTCAGAAAAAGGTGGTCGGGGGCCGGGTGGGGTGGGAAAAGAGTTTCGCCAGGGGTTGGGCCAGCGTTGGTGGACTATAAACGGAGGAGGGGGAGATGACTCTTGGAGCTACGGGATTATAAGAGTAAAGGGAAGTAAGAGTCCTTTACTTAAGCCTTCGGGGGAGGACAACAGAACTCATCGATCGAGAGTTTGCATGGGGGGAAGAGGGCAAGTAACTCTAATCAAATCTAATCCGGGGTGGGGGGGAGGGGGGATCATAGATAGGAAGGAATGAAACTAAAAGAGCAAAAAGAGCTTGTAGGATCGTCGGCGGGAGAGAGTTTGACTGGCAAGCATCTTGCTCGACATACGGTCAGCGGTACAGTTGCAGACTACCTTACCAACGGGTATTGCCCGTCAAGAAACAAAAACATGTGAGGGAATTATGGTGGTATGAGGTAGGAAAAAGAAAAAGCATTTTTGGGGACTAAGGGATGCCGCGTGGGAGGGGTTCTGAGGGGGGGGGGGGAGCCGAGGTTACGTCATCAGAAAACAATGAAAGTTAAAATAAAAACGTTGTCGCAACCAAAACCGAAAGGAAGAATGAACGGCGGAGGAAGGAGAGAACACGGAATCAGGGATTCACACACCTGAAACATAATTACGGTTAAAGGACAAGCAAGAGCCGTTATTAATGCAGGGACCATCGCTTCCTCGCACGGGGGAGAAAAGGGAAAACCTGGGAAAGGGTGGTGAAAAGGGGGGGGTCATTGAGGAAGGGATCTTCATAGGCGGGGACCGGGGGGAAAACAGGGGGAGGATAAAAAATCGGATCCTTAATGAGCAGATTAGTTGTCCAGTTGCCGGGCGAGCGGGTGTCCTCGGGATAAAGGGAAAAGCCGTCAGGGAAACCCGGATCCGACGGATCAACGTTTGAATATCCCAAGGGAAATGAAATGGTTACGGGAGGGCCATGGTCGATGGTTGTCTCGATTTTTCAGCGAAAGCGCAAGGCTCATAAGAGCTCAGACGGGAAAAAAAAAGGGGGGTAGTCGAGAATAAAAACAAGAGGAGCTCTTGGGCTGGGTTCGTCAATAGGGGCATAAACCTGACGCTTTTGCGAGAACACATTCGGTAAAAAAATAACCCAGAAGAACGAAAAGAGGGGAAATGACATCAAAAAAGAACGGGAGTATAAGTTCGGAGAATTACTGGTGGAAAAGAAAGCTGATGAATTTCTAACGGCGTGGGCGAAGAGGGGGAGGGGGGAAGGAGGACCTAGGGTTCAAGTTGGGTGAAGGGGAAAGTAGAGGGAAGGAAAAAGGAGGATTGTAATCTCTCCACCACACCACCTCATGAGAAGATAAAAAAAAGGGGGGGCGTGAATCATACACGAGCAGAAGGGGGAACGCAGTAAATATTCTACCCCTAAAAAAAACGCCGGCATGTGATCAGAGATGGGGGGGGAAACCGTATCGGAAGACCACAGATTAAGATCTTTTATGCAGGCAGAAAACAGAGGATCGTGATTTCGGAGGGGTCTAAAGATGGAAGAAAAAAGGTACTCAGGTTGAAAAAGCCAACAGATTCAGCCACTAACACCTCAAGATCTTATAGAAGACTAAAACTGGGTGAAAAGAGGGAGGAGAGCCCGGAGATCTATTATCTTAGTCGCGGTTTCAAAAAATCAGACCACCAGGGAGGAATGGATCAAACGAAGGGAAAAAGTAGGGAGGAAACTGGGGAAGGAGAAGGGGGGGCACCTCGAGAGGTTCCTGGTACTTACAAGTTTTGGAAAAAACACCGAAGTGGGGAGAAAAGGCAAGACTGAGCTTCAAAACCGCCGGGGGGGGGGACATTCAGTATGAGCCAATGAAAAAGGGGGAAGGAAAAAGGGGGAATCAAAAAGGACTTCAAAAAATAAAAAAAATCAAAGCCGGGGGGCATGACGATCCAGTGCGCACGAACCACGATGTAAACCCAGCAGGAGGGGGGGAAGGGGGGGAAGGTAACAAATGACAGTTTTTGTGGATTCGTTGAATCCTGGGGAGTCCCGGGCTGAAGAGGGGAAAAAGGTAAGGTGAAATCGAGTTTCGTTCTTTGAAAAAAAGGATTAAATCCAATGCCAGAAGGTATTCCTGAACGGGTAAGGAAAAGAATTTCATACAAGACCAGCTCATGACCTTTCCAAAAAAAGAACTTTAACCGATGTAGAATAGAAAAAATAAGAAGAAGAAGTTTAAAGGGGGGGCGGACTGGGGTCAACATGGTTTTTGTGTTAGGGTTTGGGGGGTTAAAATGCACCATCCTTACACGGGCCCGCGGCTGTGGCAGATTCTTGCAGTAAATGAAAGGAGATCCGGCTCAAAGCTGATGAAGGAGGGACTGATATGCTCCTCCCGAACTGTTGGGTTCTGCCCGACGCCTAGCGGGGTCCTCCGTTATTCGTTAAGGGGGACGCGACTTAAAAAGGGGAAAATGTATCGCAATTAAGAGGAGCAGCTAAGCGCCCAATGGGGGAAGAAAAAAAAGGGACGCTTAGCAAGAAGAAGATAAGACCTTACTTCTCCTGAGGCTCCAAGGGAAGGAAAAAAACCGGAATGCCCCACAAAGGAAGCAGAGCGCGAGATAAGAAAAGAGTTGAAAATAAGACCGTCAAACCATAGGGGAAAAAAGAGACAGGAAGGAGCAAGGGGGGGGGGGGACATCATCAAAACCGGATAACCACAACATGAAGCTATGATTCTCACGGAGATAATAAGGGAGACATAGAGAGGAGATTTGCTGGGTCACAACGAGAAACACTGAGGGGCAATCCCAGGGAACGGGATGTCAGATAAGTAAAAAGGTCTGCAAAGAAAGGTGGGGGGAGCCGCCCAAGACGCTGCTCCGATAAGTAACCAGGAGATACCGATTAGCCTATATTACCACGGAAACAAAGACTAAAGGGGGGGTAAAATGCGGGGGGTGTACACTCCCAGACCGGAAGGAGGAGGGGCATAAGAAAAACATCGCGTAAGTGACGAGCTTGTTTGAAATGGGTGGGGTCCCAATGAGGCGATAAAGACGGTGGGAAGGGAAAACAAAAAAAAAAGCGGAGCTGCCGAAGAACGAAAAAAGGAAGACATAGAAAAGAAAAGGCGGTAAGAGGGGAAAAGGGGCAGGGGTGGGAAACTGTTGAGGAAGTAGTTGATGAACGAAATATCTCAAAAGTGAAAAAAAGCGCTCGCAGGGTATTTTGCGTGGTTCTCCCAAGACACCATTGACTACGAAACCAGCCAGAAACAAAAACGGTAGATTTAAAAGAAGGTAGCGGGAAGGAAGGGGGGGGGAGGGGGAGAAAAACGCCAAAACGAAATTAGGATCCTTACTCCCTCAGTGAAGGTGCGTTGGCAGGGAGGGGGAAAATAGAGCTGAACTACTTCCCAAAGTGGCTACAAGAGGCGGAACTGTTAAGTCGCCGGGGCAGATCGGTGAGAAAGGGAAGATTGTCAAAAGAAAAACCTGGGTCTTGGGGAAGCGAAGCCGGTGTGTGTCATGTGAAAAAAAAAAAGAACATCCTGCTCCATCTTGATTGTGGAACACAGGAGCGGCGAAACAAGTAACTCGATGGGGGGAAGATACTAAAAAAAAAGGGCAGGGAGGAAAGGTATTGGGACGTGCTCCACCCCCGCGGAAACCAAACAACAACGGGCGATTTGGGAACGCGGCAAAGGCAAGAGTCGAATTCCTCGAGAGGTTTGTCAAGAAGGCCTGTGGCGGGAGGCACGGAGCGCCTGAGGACCGCAGAAAAAGGGGGGGCGGTAGAGCCACGATAACGGTGCCAGTCAAGGCGGGACTGAGGAAAAATTTGGAAAACTAAAAGGAGGGAGTCTAATTAGGACAAACATCAATAGATTATCGCGTTTCCGGCGACGAAAATAGCTTAGGGGGATGAAAAAGGGAAAGGAGGGCTGGCTCTGCTCTTTATGCGTGTCACCTGTTTGGGGAAGGGAGAGGTGATTGAGGGGGGAGCCAGATCGAGGAAAAAGTGGGGGAAAGGACGTGGGGGGGGGGTGTACGGAGTTGAAGGGGGAGCCGAAAGAAGAAGGATCGTTATTATATAGACCTGTAGGGGGGAAAGCGGATCGGTTTGGGGCAGGCAAGAAAGGAGCGCGGCAAGGGAAGCATCGCGAATTGATCCATGTGGAAGAAGGGTATTCACGGAAGGCATATCTGGAAAGGGTAGAATCGATATTCGCGTAAAATACGAAAAAAACGAAGTGAAGATGGAGGTCGGAAAAAGACAGCAGGGCTGCCGCGATCTTCTTGAGGGTAAGCAAAGATCTTGCTCGACTCAAGGGCGTTGCACGCTTGCCGAAAGGAAAAGGGACCGGTATGGAAACTTCAACAATTCGGGGTAGTATTAGGGGGGGAAGGAGAATAACAAATAAACAGGCTAAAGGGAAAACTTTTGGTGGGTGGGGAAAATCAACGGGCAGAGCTTGAGGTAGGTCTGCCATCTTGTGCGAGATGGGGAAAGAAAAAAAAAGGTGCAATTGAATTAAACGTGGGAAAACCCCAAACACAAGAAAGGAAGGAAAATTAGGGGAAGGAGATGAGGAGGGTATCACCGGGAACCCCTGATTATAAAAGACTTTGGGGGGACATCTTTAACAAAGACGAGCCGGGAGGGTAAAATCATGTTCAAGGCTTAGATCGACACGGGGTCAATAGGAGAATAGGGGAGGGGGGGTGTTTGGAATTTGGGGGTTCAAGGAAGGAGGATATCGCTATCCTTCCTGGGGGAACTGCGACAAGAAAGAAGCGATTTTTCCGGAGAGGGCTAGGGGAAAGGGAAGTGAAATGGGGTAAAAAAAAGATCGGGGAAAAAGGGGGGACGGATCTCGTACACGTATCCTCTACCAACGGGGGGAACCATGAACAGGGGGGGAATTCAGGGAGAAAATATCTCATGGTGTAGAGATTTTTGAAAGGGCGACCTGTAGCTCTCGTATCTCTAGGGCCCGGGCTCGATCGGAGGGAAACGAGTCACGGAAATCGAAGAGGACTCTTGCGGGGGGTTTCGGAAAAGTGTTGGTGCACCGGACGAGGGGGGGTCCGCAACAACCTCGACGAAAGGGAAAAAAACAGAACGAGGAAGGAAAAGGAGGAGGAAAAAAAAATACGACCTGGAAGAGTAAGGGTCGGGCACGTCATAGTGAAAACGATCTATGACAAGGGTTTGGGGGGGGGGGGGCAAGAGTGTTACTCTGCGTTAAACTGGTTGACAGAGAGGGGGGGTCCGCGGAAAAGCATGGTGAAAGAAGGGGGGGAAAAGTTGGGGAGAGAAAGAGCACAAACAAAACGAGAGGAAAAGAGACTTAAATGCCGTTTTAAAAGTCAAGAAAGGAACCCAAAATCCCGGTAAGGGAACAAAAAAGAACAAAGAAAAACTTCAAGGGAGAAGTAACGGGAAAGAGGAAGAGAAGGGCGTGTGAGTCAGATAAAACGTTACTCTTAGGATCGTGGGATAGGAAGGGGCCGTAATCTTCCACAAAACCATCGACAGCCAAAAAAAGAAGAAGCGGCAACTACGGGGGGGGGTTAAAGGGGGGGGGCTACGTTTTGGCCCGAGAGAGACCCGAAAGAGAGAGAGGGGATGATTGAAATTGGCGGGGGGTGTGGGGGGGGGGGTGGGGGGGTGTGGGGGGGGGGGGGGGGGGGCAAAATAAAGAACCTTATCTCAGGGGAGCCGAAATTGGAAAAGGAACTGGGGAGGGAAAAACGTTCACAGATCCTGTCCCCGGACAGAAGGAAGGGGGAGGGCCGTCATATTGGCAACCGCGGGATATCGGCAATGAAAAACCAAGTCAAAGGGAGCACATTCTTTTCGAAAGGTCAAAGTTCGACTCACCCTTTTTAAGGAGAGCAAAAAAGGGGGGACATACCTCAATGGAAACCCAATCAAAGAGGGGGGGTGCCTGAGGATAAAGTTCAAGAGCTCAGCCCGTATGTAGAAGGAGGAAAGAGTTGGCGAGGTTAAACAGCTGACCAAATTAGGTGTCTTTGGTTAATCAGATGCCCGGAAAGGAAAAAAAATCGAGACGCCTGGAATGCGTTTTAGGGAGGGGGGGGGGGGGGGAAAACGGGCTGAAAATTCACACTGGAAAAAAGCAGGGGTACGGGGACTGAAAAAGCACATAACGGCAACCTTTATCCAAACCAAAACGGGCCACTAGCCGTGAGGAAGTCACAAAGAAAAAAAAAAGGGGTGCACGGGGGGCGGAAGGGGGTCACAGAACCTTTTGTTAAAAGGTAGGAAATCAAAAGTTCAAAACGCCGCTGGAAAGCGAATCAAGGGAGATCGCGCATAAGCATAGTATTTCTTAAAAAAAAAGAGAGATAAACTGGAAAAAAGGGAGGAAAAAACGCCCGTATGAAAGAAGGAAAGTCGATGTGGGAGTCAGGTTAAGCGATACCTGAAATCCCTGAGGCGAGAAGAAAAATACTGCCCCCGATTGGAAAAAAGCACTATGGGACAGGGAGGGCCCCTACATCTAGATAAAAAGGAGTGGGGGGAAAAACTGGCCTGAGGGCTCAAAGAAAGAAGGCGTAAGGGATGAAAACCACACTCGGCCAATGACCGGTCATATAAGGCAAGGGTAAACACAGCTTCCCATGTGAAGGAGACTATCCATCAAGTCAGGGAAGAAAAGGAAAAACCAAAATCTAATAGCTTGATTGTTGAAGGAAAAGGAGAAAATTAGGGCGAAAGATAGAAGAAGGTGACCGGAATGCTTGGGTCAACGGAATAATCATCCTTCAAGAAATGCGCCCGGGATCGTTCGAAAAGAAACCGGGATTTAACCGTAGGGAACGACTCAATGTCCCTCCACAAGGGAAACAAAAAAAAAATTTAGAGGGATAATTTTACTGCAAAGGTCAAATCAAAAGTGGAAGATTGCTCACTCACGTGGAACCTAGCTCGTCATAGCGACATCTGGGGAGGAAGGTGACTGGCTCAAAAAAAGGGGGGGAGAGGTTGTCCCAACGAAGGGGGAGGTGGGGAGACACAACCACAAAGAAAGAGGTGAGAGATTCAAAAATCACCCTTGCCACTGACATCATTCCCAGAAAAAGACGAGCCGTATCCACTGTTAGTAAGGGCTACCTTTCGAAAGTAGAACACCTGATCAAGGAAGGAGACGTAAAAGGGGGGCGTGGCTTTTGGAGATCCTCACCCTGAAAGTCACCGACTCGAAATCCAAATCAAAACACAAAACAAGGAGAAAATAGGGTTGCGAGTTCAAAATTGAGGCAAAACGGACTCCAAAAAGAAACCTACAAGGAAGTAGTCGGGGAAGTTCAGGAAGAGGGACAGGGAGAGGCTGGAGCACCCAGGGGAACCGAAACGAGAACGGGATAATGGAGAACCTGGGTCACGTCGCACAAAAGAGGGGAGGGGGCGGGAGAAAAAAAAAAGCAGTCTTTCAAGGGCAAAAGGGGGGGACAAAATTGGACTGTATCAACAATTAGAAAATCGTCACTTACGCGATAGAGAAATAGCAGGGGCCCGTGCTCAAAACATCAAAAAAAAGATTTGGACGCTTGCGTCCAGTCGGCCGGGAGGGAAGAGTCGGATTTGTTAAGAAGATTTGTTATCAGAAAGGAGGACGACAGCATCAAGGTCGAAAAGAAACCTTGGGGGGGGTGTGTGATCTGGCTGGGGGAGTCCAGTCCGCAGAGGAAGGAAAATTAGTAACCATCAACTTCACAATTATCTCTACGAGACTGCAAGCACAGGGGCGGGAAGAAGACGAAGAAGGGAAAAAAGTTTAAAGCAGGGAAAGGGTCTAGGGATGGAACAAAGAGGCTCAGTGTTCAGAACCTGTCCTGGAAGGGACGGGGTATAAAAAAGAGCCTGAATATCGCCTTGGAGTTGGGACTTGGTGTGGAAGAGAAAAGATCTGAAGTTCTTCAAGAAAATAAATTCAAAAAAGAAGAGAGTCTGTAGGGGGCGAGGGTATCGGGACGTTGACAGGCTAAAACTCCATCGGGGAGGGAGGACAGCAGACTCACGTTTGCATCAGGTGGGGGTCATCGTAGGTGGGAAAAGAGATAGGCTGAGGAAGACGAGCTCAAAAAAAAAATGGAGACAGTTTGAAAAGACTAATAGCGGTCTGAAGAGTCTCTTGTTTACTGCAAGCATCTGGGCTCTACTCTTCTGTCCATTTTGAGAAATGGTGGGAACCGCTTAACCGTCCCTATGGAAGCCATGCAACAGATTAGTTGAAGGGGAAAAAAAAGAAAATCGGGAATGGAAATCTGTTTAGGCTGCGCTTTGAGTAAACGGGTCTAAAGCCTTTGCATGTTACCCCCTGATGGAAGAAATGAAGGTGGCCCCCCAAAGAGGTTCTTTACTGCTGAGCGGTATCAAAAGATAACCACCGGAAGGGGGGGGGGAAAAGTTTCTAGGGAAAAAAAAGGGGGAAGAGAAGGGGGGAAATAGGGGCAGACGGCACTGCGAATTCACTTAAGGGGGATTGGGGGAGTTTTGTGGGTCATGGGACCGCTATAACCAAGGAGAAAGGTACTTGGACGGGAAAGAAAATCCAGGCGGATTTGAAAAGAAGGTCATGGAGGGAGAAAAAGGCGGGTGGCAAGCGGCTAAACGGGGGTATTAAATGAACTCAAGGGGAAAAACTTTCTCGATTTTCCCATAGGTTGTGCATGGGGGGGAGAAGACCGGTAGGATCACCTTGGGGGGAAGTCAGCTTGGAAACAGCGCTCCGACAATCAGATCGACTATTTCGGTGCTACTATCTCCACGTAGTCTGCTTACAACAAGTATAAGAAAGGGGGAGGGGAAACGGGTGGGATGATATGTGTGGGATGGAAACCAAATAACTTTTTTCAACCAGATCGACGGACCTCACTATGAAATAAGGATTGAGAATGACAAAGAATTGAAATGGAGTTCTTAAAGGAAGGGAGGGAAAACCGACATGAGTGAGAGTGCTACGGGAGGGGGGGGAGCGGGGGGGGCAAACAATATTTTTACCTATTTCTTCAAAGGAAGGGACAGCCGGGGGGCGCTTTATACTTTTTCGAGAGAAAAAAGGATAGGGGGAGGAAAAACACCAAAGTAAGGGGAGGGAAGAAGGAAAATATAGAAAAAAAGACTCACCTTTGGAGGCTCGAAAAAGAAGGAAAAACCATTCAAACATTTAATAGGTAAATACCAAAAGGAAAAAAAGACCCATGGAAGTAGGTCAAATAGAGCGAAGGGAAGAAATTAGTAATCTTCCAGGGGTTGATGTCCTTCTTTAAGATGAGGAGCGGAATGGCGTTCCACGATCTTTTTAAAAAAACGGAGGGGTTTCCATCGCAACATCTCAACCCCGACCAAAAAAGAGAAATCGGTAAGGGGGGTTAGAAAGTGGAAGCTAAGTGGTGACGGAGATCACGAGCAAAAAAATAAGGGGCTGCTGATCGGAGCGAGGTACAAAAGTCGAGCCACCAGGGAGAGAAATTAAGATGTGAGAGAAACGTTTTTCACGAATCGGTGTGTGGAAGGGGAACTCGAGGGACCTTACGGAAGGTTCAATCAAGAGGGACGGAAAATGGAAACGAGAGATCAAATGAAAACGTCCTGGATCCTGTCTTTATCCCAAGGGTCAAAGGTAAAAAATTAGAAAAGCACCTTCATGACCAAAACTAACCAGGAAGGGGTGCAAGGCGATCCATTGAGGAGCAACACGATGTAACCAAGGAGGGGAAGAAGGTCGTTGGCTAGGGAAGAAGACCCAAGGGGAAAGAGGGGGTGGAATAAGGAGTCCCGTTTGGACAACTCCACGGAAATCAGCGGTTAAGGGGGGACAGCAGGGAAATTCAATGGAAAATGTGGAGGAATTAACCTCCATCTCCAAATGGAAGAAGCACGGAAAGGGGAAAGGATACCGTAAAACAATCAAGACATGGGGGAAACGAAACGAGGCCTCACAAAATAATATAAGAAATGGGGCAAGTGGGTGCAGGACCGGGGGGGGAAGTGGTCACCTGTAAAAAAGAGTGGAAAGGAAGAGGGAGTTAAGCATAGGGGAAAGGTCTACAGACGGGGGGGGGGGCTAGGGGTATTCTAATCTCTCAACCTTGCGGGTTCTGCTCTCCTATCTAGACTCCGGAAGTTCTATGTTATTCAGGGGGGGAACATACCTAGGTCCCAATGATCGTCGAGGACAGACTGCCGAGCAACAGAGGGAGGAAGAAATACCTCGCCACTCTGAGACCGAGTTTTGAACTTCGGCAATGTGCTTGCAAAATAAAAAGGGGGGAAAAGGGCCCCACAAAAAAGGAAATGCCGGCGAAGAGGGAGGAGAGTTGAAAAGCAGACCTCCAGAGAACGGCACACTACAGCAAGAACCTATAAAATAACCCATGAATCAGGACGAGGTAAAGATAAGCAAACGAGACTGGTCCAGGAGGAGAAGAAAGGGGCAGAATTGGTGGGCAACTGTAATAAGAAAACAGGGAGGAGGGCCAAAAGGTAAGAGGGCGGCCATATCAAAAAATAACCAGGTTCGTCGAGAAAGTGGGAGGGAAACGACATAGACTCTCCGCAGAACACTACGATCCCGATTAAGGGGAAGGCAATCAGGGTAAAAAAGAGGGGAAGGTTGGGGTGGCGGGGGGGGGGTAGCACGTTAAGGAGGAAGTCAAAGGCGGACCCATCGTCGGAGGAGGGGAGACAGGGTGGTGTTGTCCCCCCTATAAATAACAGGGACCCCATCAAAGAAAAAATGGAAGACAATCCATCCAAAGACGTAACAGGCGAACCGTTACAAGGAGAAACTTTTGAGAAGGAGGTAGCCGAATTAAAGGAAAAAAAGCCCTTAATCACAAGAACTAAGGGAGGGAGCGGGGGCGTTTTTAGTCCTCCAAAACATTTGGATCACC
>Ga0179593_1599781_pt1 | contig 12303 bp, 11 predicted proteins | sample CZODoug2_1_08_16_FD_185931 | JGI IMG/M metagenome (GOLD analysis project Ga0179593, IMG submission 185931) | Vadose zone soil fungal communities from Angelo Coast Range Reserve, California, USA - CZODoug2_1_08_16fungal (PacBio error correction) | ecosystem: Environmental > Terrestrial > Soil >...
AGGGATCAAAGGGAAAAACACGGCGATACATTAGCCAGGGGTACAGGAGTCCATTGCGCCGTAACAACCCTATCGTTAAAAAAAGCAGGAAAGGGCGCACGAGCAGCAACAAAAAATCCTCCAAGGGGGGACCGCAAAAATGGGGAAAAGAAAAAGGGGCGCGAAGAAAAGTGCCCGATCAACATGAGAAGAGAGGAAGGGAACTGAGGCCAGTTCCGCTCAGGCCGCTCGAGTTACGACTGAAGGGGGGGTATAGAGGGGTCGGGGTGGGCAGAAGTTTGTCTCTTGGAAGTCGGAAGAGGGGAAGAAAAGCAGATTTACGTGAAGAGGAGGGGATGATAAGAATCACCTAAGAAAAAAAAAACTAACCATCGAATTAGCTCAGGGAGCAGGGAGGAAACCACTCCGGGAAGTGGGACTAACTAAAAGGGGAAAAAAATGGGAAAGGAAAAAAAAGAAAGGAAAAATCAAGGAGTTGAAGGAATTCGTTGATACCAGAAATTTAACATCCGTGACAAAGAACCAAACGTCTAAGCAAGGGGGGAATGATCTTACAGAGGGGGTGTTGGAGTCAGATTGGGGAAGCCATCGGGGAAAAAAAAGCGGGAGGAAAATTTTGTGGACGAAGGGGAGGGGAGGGAAACGAAATGCGCTTTTTATCTTTATTGATACAGCCGGCGCCATCGATAAAACACAGTCCGAAAAAGAACTGTATGACAAAGAGGCCATCCCATGAAGTAGAGGTAAAGAAGAAAAAAAAAACGACAATTATAAGAGCGCAGCCTCGAAAGAATCTGCGGGGGAAACCATTCGAAACCAGCCTTTCTCGAGGGACCAGTGTGGCGGGAGACTGCCCGGCAGAAAAAGGGGAAAAAACTCAAAAGGAAAGAGCGAAGGAAAGAAGAAAAAGTGTCATTCCGCGCCATCCCGAGAAGGCACAAAGAAACAGTGTGTCAGGGTGATGCAGGGGGAAAAGTGGTGTCGAACGGTGGGCCATTGATATGGGTTTTCAAATAAGCGGCAGTAATTTGGGAAAGCGGGGGGGCGGTCAAATAAAGGGGGGGGGAGTCAGAAAGAAAAGAATACCGCATCGAAGAGGGGAAGATGCTCTAGGGGTTTGTCCTGATACGAAACATAAATCCGGGGAACAACGTTAGTAACGAACTCGAGTCAAGCGGGGGAAAGGCGGGGCGCAGACAATGCAAGGGGGAAAAACCCAGCACGGAAGAAAGGAGAAAAAGCGTTGGGAGAACGCCATTGACTGACCGAGAACTAACTTGACTTCATTGAGATTTCGACGCGTCAGACGAGGCAAATAATTGCATTGCCGGAGAACTTTAGGATGACATATGGGGGAAGAAGGGTAAGACGGGAAATCTTTAAAAATGCCCTCTCCTAAGGTGTCGAAACGCCAACGAAGGAACAAAGGGAGGGGGACGCGCCGGAGGCCCAGAAATGCTGGCAGAAGGACTGGAAACACGAAAGAACGAAATAATCAAAAAAACGAGTAAAGTAAAGGGGGAAACAAAAACACCAATGGACTCCCGCGAGCAAAACCCCGCCAAGTTTAATCAACCCAGTCAAATTGAAGACGGCTGGGAATGGTCCTAAGGAATGGAGGAAAATTTAAAGGCAACTGAGGAAAGGGAAAATATAGGATGATTGAAAAGTCGTGGTCGCCTGAGAAGAACCATCGTGCGCTCGTCTGCACGGGAGAAGAAAAGGGGGAAAAAAGATTCTAAGAGGAGAAAAGATTGCAAAACTGGGAAACCTGAAAGCGGATGGAAAAAGGGGCAGGGGACAGGTCTATTCCTCCCGAAAAAGCGCGGCACGCACAACAAAGGCGGGGGAAGGGGTCAAACTCGACGCTGTGGATTCGAAGAAGCCTATGGGTTTTAGAGGAACTGAGCCGGTGGAGGAAAAGGAAAAGAGGCGTCAGTCCTCTGGAAAAAAGCGGCGGATCAGAAAGGGGGCACTCTTTACGAAGAAGAGGGGAGGTGGAAAAACCGCATCGATCCGTCACTTCGGAACGCTGTACTCCTCACGATGAGAGGGATGAGAGACGTCCGCCAGCGTGCCGCGTAGAGGAGGGGAACTCTTGTGCGTGAGCGGGAAAATTGGGGTGATGAAAGAGAAAAAAACGACCGTAAACGCGCCAGGCATTGGTGTGTTGTCAGACTCATCCGCCGTTTCCACCGGGAGGGGTAACGGACGCCTTGAGGCCGTCCTTTTAAAGACGGGTCGCGGGAAGAAAAAGGGCGCTGTTGTGGACTGGAGGGGACAACCGCCTGACTTATGGAAACACTCGATGCGGCTGGATGCGGTCCAGGGAAAAGATGGGGGGAGCCCTGCGAGCAGTATAATTGTTCGGAAAGGAACTCGGCGAGAAGAGGTGGGGAAAGAGTGGGGGGAGCGGCCGCGGAACTGGAAGTGACCCCTCACACGCCCAAAAGGGGTGGACAGCCACGAAACACATCGCGGGAAGGGGGATGCTAATAGAGCCTCCAGAAAGACTCGGCCAGGACTCAGAGAAGAAGGGGGAACGCTAGGGGGGAAAGGAAACCGGAGCCGGGAAGCCCCATGGATTCGGCCGGGCGTAGTTCGCTTGTGGATGGAAAAATAGGCTCATTCGTGGGAAGGAGGGGGGCCAAGTAGGGGAGAATGCGGATGCAGGGAAGAAGAGAGATGAACGAGGGATATGCAACTCGCGTCAGTGGCCTTGATGTTGATAGTAAGGCAAAAACGCGCAGAAGAGACCGTGCGAGGAAAAATTCCCCGAAAGCGGAACGGCCTTAAAAAGGACGTTGAGTCGCGGTGGTAAGAGATACTAAAAACCTGTCACGTGACCAATAAAGTGGCGTTGTCGGGGGAAAAAAAAGGCTGAGCAGTTCAGGGAGAGAGAGAGCGCTGACGGGAAAAGAAAAAAGAGACTGGAGCAAAAAAGCAGGCTGCAGTCGAGGGGTAAACGCCACCTCGCCGCAAGCGGCTGAGCGGGAAAAGGCCATCGGAGATTGCGAGGCAGACGCTCCAAAGAGGAAAATTAAGCTCCAAGGAACGGATTTGATCCGAGAGATGTTGTTGAAGAGGGGAGCACCGGCCGCAAGGGCCAGGAACGATACGAAGAGGCAAGCGCATGATAACGGGAAGGAAAGGGGAAGGAGAGATACTCATCCAACTAGTTCTATCCCCGCAAGTCGCCGTATCCTAACTCTGCGAATCAGAAGGGAAGAGGTTGCATAACGCTGAGGGGGGGGAGATGGAAGGAAAAAAAGAAAAAAAAATGAGGATTGGGAGAGGACTGGGCTTGGCGCGGGTGAGATTACCAAGCGAAGAACGTCATAATCCCCTCATTAGTACGGCGGGAATAGAGAGAGGGAGAAGTGTTAGTGGAGAACGCTAACGCAAAAAAGAGCTCCGAATAGGAATGCAAACTCAGGAAGGGGGGACTTCTCAAAAGAAGTCTGGTCGAAGAAAGAATTCTCTAGGAGAAAACGCGCCACATCGAAGAAGAGGGGGGAAGGGGGAGGAAACCGCAGGAAAAGAAAGAACAGCGTGTGGATCAGCTTTAGGAGGCGCAAAGCGAATGTAATGAGCGACTTATTCAAAAACACGTAGCTGGAAGGTTTGCAAGGGAAAAGTCCAATTTCCCTGGAGCGTGGGCTGTCCGGGAAGAGAGCACTCACAGGTGGTCTGCTCAGTGGAAAGTGACGACTTTCCCTCCGCCGCGCACCCGTAGCGGGTTTCCTGTACGGGGGTGTAGCTCGGGGGTGACAAGAAAGGAAATCAACTGGAGAAATAAGGGAAATTGGCGTGCTCTACGTTGGAACGAACCAAACTCTCCTCGAGGGAGACACGCCCCATCTAAGTCTTCCATTACAAATAAAAATCCCGCGAAGAAGAGAGAAACAAAACAAAACGAGAGTAAAAGAAGAATCGTGGCAGACTCCTAGCGGGAAAGCGAATTAGAAGGGGGCGAAGAACTGAAATCTCAACAAACAGTCGATCGCTCTGAACGCCAATCGTTCTCCAGGGGAAGGGGCCGTGCGGGGGGGGGTAAAAAAGGAGACAAAGAAAAGGGGGAAGAAGGAAGGAAAGAATGCTTCCTCACCACAATGAGTTAGTATCTATCTGCTGCCAAAACACCGGGATCTAACTCGAAAAAGAGGGGATCGATACATGTAAGGGCGTCCGTGGAAGAAAGTTAGGTAGATGGAAGTTTCCATTCTTGTATGAAAATAACAGGAAAGGGAACCAGATAACACAAATGGGGGAGTGTATAAGAAAAACGATCAAGATCAGAAAAAAGGAAGTCGTGAGGCGTTGGAAAAATAATTTCTATGTTCTAAAAAAATTCAAAGGGGCTCTCTCCGGTAAAAAGGAGGGTTCTCAGGGAGCACGGGGGCGTTCTCTTTATGAGAACACTACACTGGGAAAGCTATATTCACGATAAGATCTCCAAGGGTATGAGGAGAAGGGTATAAAGACAGTCAAAAAACTCGACTCTTCCTTAAAATCTCGCCCCAGTCAAAGACAATTTTTACTGGGCGCATTTCTTGGAAGCCATAGGGAAAAAAGAAAGCGTTCAGAAGAAGGAAAAGACGCGGGGGGGATACGGCTAAAGTGAACCAGGGGGATGGAAAGCTGAGGGGCCAGGAGACAGAAAACCAAAGAAGATGAACAGGGGACCGAAAGTAGAAGGCTTCGGAATTTTGGATCAGAGGAAAGAGGGAAGCAGGGCCAAGGGGGGAATTTCAGGGAAAATCCGGGCAACTGAGAAAAAAACGACGGGGATTAAATCTGGCGCAGGAAAAGTTGTTCTATGGGGCGGGCTACGAGCTCCGTATCCAGAAGCTGCTGGGCAGAGGTGGGGAGAGGGATTGGCCTGGGCATCCTGACTAAAAAAGCGCGGGGGATTGAGGAACACAGAGATAACAGTCTAAAGAGACGAAGAGCACAACGCGTTGCTAAACGAATCTCGCTCCCGTCGATTTTACCGGAAAAAGGGTAGCCGAATCGGGGTCTAGAAAAAATAGACGCAAAAGGGCTTATCTTGGGACTACACGGCCGAACAAGCGAGCAGAACGCCAGAGCGCTGGTAGAGGGGGTACCAAGAGGAACTCGGCGACCTCCGGGCTTCGAATTCCTTATCACCTAAAGGGGAAAGGGGACGCTCTGTCCATAAGAAAAAACCATCTTTGAGAAAATGGGAGGGTAAAGTCTTAAAGAAAGGGGGAAACTTGCCCGTGCTCTTGCGCAAGGCTTTTCAAGACGATTTAAGAAGGAAAGAGGACATCAACAACGCGCCCTACGGACGTCAGAAAGAGAAAGTGTGGGCGAGGCCCCCCTGAATTCGGAAGAATAAGCCCGCGTCTGGGGACGGATACTGTCGGCGCGTTCATCCCTTCGCGGTGTGCGGAATCGTAAAGCACAAAGGGTGGTGAGGAAACATGAAGCCTGATCGCCCTCTCAAGTCGGAGGAAGAAGCTTGCTCTGACTGCTCAGAGGCTCTAGAAGGAAAGACATCCTAGAGCGAGGGGAAAAAACGCCATGAAGGAAGGGGGTGAGAAAGCTAGAGAAGGGAAATAGCGCAAAGAAGGGCGAAGAGCGAAACGTCGGTGAGCGGGTGAACTGAAAAGTCCGTGAATTTCAGAGCACGCATCGAAAGGGAAAAGGGCGAAAGGGGGGCGATAAGCCTCGCTTAAACTGAAGGAAGGCGGGATCCTATCAACGCCAATGCTTGGGGGGGAAAAGAATGCAATCAGGGGGGGGGGGAGAGAAAAGTTGAGGGGGGTCCCTGTCTCAAAACGATGGCGCGCAATGTTGGCAAGTTCAGGTGGAAGAGAGATGGTAAAAGGGAAAGTTCCGAGGAAAAGGCGCGGATAGAAAAGGGTAAAAAAGGGTGAGCAAAGAGGGTTATGAAGAGGTGCAAACTTCACAATGACAAGCCCTGCAAGTGAGGTCGGGGGGAACGGAATGGGGAAAAAAAACAGGTCCGACGCATGTGAGGAGCGCGTTTTCTGGGGTGAACAAAAGGAGATCTCGTACGCCAAAAAGGAGAAGCGAATTGTGGGAAACGCAAAAAAAAAGGAGAAAATGGAAAAGGCTGAAGAGAGGGGCCATGAACGAAGGATCTAATTGATGGGGGGGAGGAGGGAAAAACTTGGATGCAGGAGAAAAGGCGGGAAGTTTCGATTCGGAGGCGTTGTTGGCATTATTTCGTGCATTAGCACTTGTTGAAAAAGGGCCGGGGAAGAATGAGGCTGAACATAGCGGCGTCGGACAGAAGCGTCGAGGCGTTCGCAGACGGAGCTGGCGTGGGCACAGCCAGGTAGAGAGGGGTAGGCTTCCGGAAGTCCCGAAAGAGGAGATAACGTAAGAGAAGAAAAAGCGTCGTTAGCCTTGGAAGGGAAACGTAAAGCTCCGCGCAAGTGAGGTGGAAAAGGGATTGGAGAGGCAGTAAAAGGGAAAATCAAACTCAATAAGAGGAGCTAGAGAGGCCGCCAGGTTGGGCGGGTGTTGGGTCGCGAAGGCGCAGGTGACGCCGAAGGCGAAAAGTCCCGCGAGACGTTAATTACTCTGTGCGTGAGAACAGGATTGGCGGGGGGGAGAAAGGACCTGAAAAGAAAGGAGCCGTTCAAAGACGTTGGTGATTGGCGGGGGTTGGGGCCCTCGCCCGGGATTACGTTCCCGCCAAAAGCTGGCCTTCTAGGGTGAAACAGGACTATCAATGGACAAAGATACTACGAAGAGGGAATTTCGCAAACAAACGGGGAGAGACGCGCGCGACTGACAGGGGATTGTTATTCCTCCGGAGTGGACTTCGCTCGCGACGGGAGGGCGAGGAGGTGGTATTCGTTTCTCTCGGGGCAGGAGAAGGGAAGAAATGGCCAATGGGAAAAGTTAACGGATGCGGGACTACGAAAAATCTGTCGGGGGCGCGATTGAAGCTGAAGGACGGACCGGGGGTAGGAAGCGGGGGAGCAGGGAAAAGGGAGGCCAGGATTCTTTGGGGAGGGGGGAAGAAAGACATTCCTCAAAGAGGAGCAGTAGCGAGGGCGAGAAACATGGAGGCGGAGACGAAGGGGACCCAAAAACGGGAAGCCGCTGAAGGTTTCGAGGGTAACCAGACACTTTTGTTAACGAATTAATGCAAAGGAGGGAAAAGGATCCCTTGTGGTTCGTGGTACACGGGAGGTCAGTATAAACCCAGCCACCACCCCAAGCAAAAAAACCACCCTCCCCCACAAAAAATCCAGCCCGGCGAAGAACAACGCAGACCGGCACAACCGCTCCCGCGAGGCAAAAACCCACCCCCTCCCTTGCCAGCACCAAAAAGAAGGACCCCGAAAGAACTCCGGACCACCCAACCGGGCCACCGCGAGGGCCAAGAGAGACGGGGAAAAGACCCGAAGCAGGATCGAGAACGACCTCGCCCCCCGGGGGGTACCCCACCCTAAAAATCGGCCAAAAAACCCCAAGAACCAACGCGATCCACACACCACATGAAAGCGACACCCCAACACTACCAAACCATTCATCCAAATCCAAGCCGGCCGAAAAAACCACAAAAACCCGAATTTGGCTCCCAGCCATTACTGCAGCAAAAAAGCCAAAAAATTCATGTCTCAAAAATTCTTGCTTAATTGGGGGACCCTTTCTACCTTCGAATTGGGCTAATGCTGGAAGACCCTCTCTTAAGGCGTATTTTCGTTTTTTGGCTTATGTGTTGGGAAAGATCATCCGACAAGAGGAAAGGTCTTTACCAAGGGATGTTGTGGAACAAGGGCGAAAAGGGGTTCTGTAGCACTGTCAAGAACTAGAAAAAGATCCGTATCTCAGAAAGGCAGGAAAACTGGCGAGGAAGCGAGACATCGAAGTCGAGGGGGAGAGGGGCGAAAAGAGCACTCATCCTTGATGTGACGTAGAAAGAAGATACCATTCATTGGGATTCGGGTGGCTGGCTGGAGGGGCGCAATAACAGCGGGCAAAAACTTGGGGAAAAAACAGGTAACCGCAGAAATCAGTCTCACGGCCTCAGGAAACTTGCAGAAGGTGAGAGTGTGAAAGAGGAGAGATCGAAAAGCAGGCAACAACAAAGGGGAGGGGGAAATAGGGTTTCGAGATCGACACCGCTAGTGCTGCAGCTCCAACGTTTTGGCTAGTTATCCAGGCGGTGGAAAGGAAGGTCAACCAAGAGGGCACTAGTGCGCAAAAAAAATCACCCACAGCAACAAAAAAAAAAAACTCATACCATAAAAAATCCAAGGAAAAGTATTTAAAGCCAAGGAGGATGGGGATCAGGCGCATCGGAAAAGTGGGAAAGGAAAAGATAATGGATTATCGAGTAACTGCGCGTTCCGCATGCAGAAATGCTAAGTAATCGTTTGGGTTAGAATTTAGGGAGAAGTTTAACGATTGATGAAAGACTCAGGAACACTTGGAGCCTCGAACAACAGATTAAATGAGGTAAAGATTCAGGGGAGGATTGTCTGGGAGGAAGAAAAGACACTACTAACCAAAAACAGAGCCTTAGCAACGAGCAAACGCCGAATTAAGTAAAAAACGAAAAAAAAAAAAATTGACAAGTCCAAGAGAAAGGACCCATACCGAACAGTGCGAGAAGATGGATATGGGGGAAACCAAGAACGGGAAAAAAACTCTAGGCAATTTGTAAGCGTTACACCAGGTTGGGGGGTAGCGAAGCGCGCGCATCGCCGAGGATCCCGTGGATAATGATGTTTCCTGAGCATCGCTAGGCGGGTATCTTGAGAAGGTGGTACAGGGCAGGAAAGGACACCCACAAGAGCCGAGAAACCGGTACAAACGAGAAGAAATCCCAGCGGGGGGAGAAGAAAGAACCCACGAAAAAAAAAACCAAAAGAAAATAAAAGCACCCCAACTTCTGTAGACGCAACCGCTATTCCGCAAGAGGTTCTTAAACCAGGCAGAAGAAATTCTCTCAAAAGGGGTTCTCCAGCCACACAAGGAGGCCATCGCGAGCGATTCAAGAAACGTGAAGACTCAAGTAGATGGTCAAGCAAAAGAGCCGCTAAAAAACGCTATCCATAGAAAAACACATTGGGAGAGGGGAAAGATTGCGGAAAATATTGAATCCGAGGACTGTCAATAAGGCGCAGACGTGTTTGGGTCAAAACGAAGGAATAAATGTCAGAGGGACGAAAAGAATTCCCAAAACAAGGAATCGAGCGTGCTCGGCAGTTTTTGGAAAAACTAGGGGGGCAACGTGAGTAAACACTCGGGAAGGGAGTCAAACATCAAGCAAAAGGCGCATTGATCGCCCAACTAAAGAAAAAAGAACTCCGTCGGAGGGTTAGAATGGAAGGGAGCCATGACATTACCTCGAAATCAAATAACTTGGAATGCGAAATTACAGAAACGACACTGGTCAGAACGGGGGGAGTACCGACATGGGCTCGGCGAGGTCAGATATTTGAAAACCAAAAGAGAACCGAGCCAGGTATGGCGCGCCGGCGACCCCGCGAAGCTGCAACGACGCATCTGCGAAGGCATGGGAAAGCCGCACAGGGGCACACAGAGAAAATTCAAAAATAATCGAAAAGAACCACTGGGAGAGAAGCCCAATTAAGAAAAGTACCTAAATAAAAAAAAAAAAAAAAGCCAGGCGGGGATGCCGAAGAGTCAGGCTTCAAAGGGGGGAAAAGGGGGGAGGAGGTGGGGCTCAAAGGAAAGGCCAATAGACTCTAATAAATGGTTGCTGGGCGGGAAGTCTCCAATCGTGACCGGGGGAAGAAAAACGCAGCAACATCTTGGATTCTCATCGCGAAAGGATTTCAGGAAAAATCCGTCCAAAAAACCGAGAGGATGGCCAGTGAGTTTTGTCCATTCAAAAAATCCCCACTGTACACCAGCGCAAACTCACACCGTGGAGAGCGACTCCTTCAAAAAGAAGTTCCTCGCGGAACCGAAAGTTATCGCGAAAAAAACCTAGTTAAAGCGGCGGAATCTTGCGCGGAGTTGGAAAAGAACGCCAAATAGGAGGACAGACACAGTGGGCCCGGAAAAACGCTAAAAAAGTACTAAAAAAGAAGCGCGGATGTATGAGAAAAATACGTTTCCGTGAGATGGGACGCGAGAGAAATAATATCACGCAGCAAGGAAAGGAAATTCGCCCAAATGCGGGAGAGAAAGTTCACGGAAACGAAAAACTTTTCAAAAAACCTCCGGGAAAACTCACGTCGCCGTCAAGGCCCATAAATATTCAAAAGCAGGCGGCGAGGCGAAACGTTTCTGGATCTTGGGGGGGTGGGAAAACGAATTGCCGCGCAAAGCGGAAAGAATTCGGAGAGGAGGGGTCCACGGCAGTCAGGAAAAGTACGCGGAGAAAGTCTAAGAGTTGGAACTGTAGAACCAAAAACAAAAAAAACCACACAAAAAAAGAGGTTTACAATTCCTCCACAGAGAGGGAAGGATACAAAAAGTATCAGAAAAGAGCGGGAAATCGCGCCGAAAAAGAAAGAAACGAAGGGATGCGGAAGAGGGACCAGTTTGCGAAAAAAAGTAGTGCTCGTTGTTGGATCCCAAAACGGATCGTGCAGGCGGCTTAAAGTCGACGGGCATCAAAAAAAAAGGGTTGCGTTGGAATAAGCGTTGACAAAAAACGAAGAACTGGAAAGGATTCGTATGCCGCGCGACAATTTTTGAAGGGAGGGGGATAGAAGCTCGCGGGAAGCTGGGCAAAAATCATTTTCCGAAAAGCGGCGGAGGATAGCTGTAAAAAAGAAACGCGGTAAGGAAGGGTATCGGGGGGGGTGGGGGGGGGGGGGGGTGTGGGTGGGGGGTGTGGGGGGGGGGGGGGGGGGGGGGGGGGGGGTGTGCTCAAAGGCCTTTGACTGCAAAAGGTTTTGTCGTTTACGCACAAAGAGGCTTATCTCTTCTAGGTGTTAATGGGAGAGAGACGTTCATAGACCAGAACCTAGATTTTAGAGGCTAGTCGCCGACGCACACAAACGGCAAATCATCGCTGAGGCTTTAAGCCATAGGGATTGCGGGCGTACCAACGAACAACTTTCCCGCCGCTAGTCAGAATAGGCCAAAGTGGCAATGATTCAGAGCGAAAGCGGAAAGGGGTACCGGGCAAAAGGGCGATAAGTAAAGAGCAATTCCCAGGAGCCGTTGTTAGACTTGACCAATGAAAAGAGTGCCAGTGTCGGAGGATTGATCCTCCATCGTCGATAACTTCCTACCAGGGTAGGGGGAGGCAGTGAGGGTAAGGTTGGTGAGTCCAGGATCGCCCTTGAAAAGTGCAGCGAGAAAAGGTAAATTGAATTCTTGGGGCAATTTTCAGCAGAAAGAGTCGTGAGGCCCGGCGCGGTGTGAATCTGAAAACTCTAAGGAAAGCCAGACTCCCTCCGGGCGATACGAGGAGGAGATATCTAGAGGGTAAGGCTCAACTCAAGGAAGATAGGAGCAGAAGGTACCTCGTTCCTTTAGGACGCTCCAAGGAGGGTATAAGAAATATCAAAGAACTCGTCCAGCTCACTATCTCGACTTCCTGGGAGGGGGAACGGCAAAAATCGATATCTTTGTGAAAAAGCGTTTTCGTCTAAAAAAGCGAATGAAATGACGTGGTATCAAAAGAAGCTTACGGGATGGCCGGAGATTGAGGACAGAAGCTCTCAAAAGCAGCCGATACTCAAAAGTGTGCGGCGGCGGGACACTTGGCCCCATCTCCGACCGCCGTAGGGAAAAAGTACGGTGTAGCTCCTTTTAACCACGCCCCCAAGAAAAGGAGAACCGAGTAAGAGCGGAGATGACGGGGAGAGTTTCCCGCCACCAAAAAAAATCGATGCGATGGACCTCCCCAGCGAGCAAAAAAAAAAGAAAACAGCACGCGGCAGCCAACTCTGAAATCCACAAAAAAAAGGAGGAAAATAGATATATTGGAGCCCAAGGTTTTATGGGGGGAAAGCGGGGGATGATGAAGTTGGAAACCTAAGAAGAACGCCAGAGAGCGCTCGATCCGAAAAAAGAGTCTCCCGTATTTTTGGGCGTATGTGGGGCACCCGACTACAACCACGAAGATGCACACCTGACTCCACACCACCGTGTATGTGAGTAATCGATATGCTGCCCCTTCGGAAAACTGGTTAGATCTAACAGGAAGGAAAGATCTATCAGGAATCTACTGGGGATCAGAGGGATCATTCTTAAAAAAGGGGGATGACGCTACCCGACGAAGTAAGGGTATTCGATCACTCAGCGGAAACTGTTTCGCCCGCGGCCTACCAGGACAGACGATAGCGATCTAAGCAGAAGGGAATT
>Ga0179593_1723659_pt1 | contig 12303 bp, 18 predicted proteins | sample CZODoug2_1_08_16_FD_185931 | JGI IMG/M metagenome (GOLD analysis project Ga0179593, IMG submission 185931) | Vadose zone soil fungal communities from Angelo Coast Range Reserve, California, USA - CZODoug2_1_08_16fungal (PacBio error correction) | ecosystem: Environmental > Terrestrial > Soil >...
CCAAAAAAAAGCGAAAACGGGAAAGGGTGTTTCACTTCAGAATTGGTCAAGAGACCCACGGGTTGACCGCCCAAAGAAGCGGGTCAGCCGTATTTTCCGGGGGAAAATCGGCTTGATCAAAAAAAAAGTAATCTGATGGGGGGGAAGCGGACACCGGTCAGAGGAAGGCCGGTCAACAGGAAATAAAACGGAAGTTAGCCCCTTGAAACAAGTATGCCGCAAAAGGTCAAATTCCGAAAACCGCAGTGGGGGCGGAGTGAAGAAAGGGGGGGCCCCAGCAACAAAAAAAAACTCCTCGAAAACTTCAAAAAAACCTTGGGGGGGGAAAAAGCAAAAGAGCAAATTTAAACCAAATCCCCCCTCGTAACCGTGAACATAAAAAAAAAAAAAAAAAAGGGGCACACCGTTCCTTCACCAAATTCAGCCAAACAGCCACCATCAGCGGGAAAGGCAGCCGATGCGCACAGTTTCCCCGAACCAGGGGGGAATGAGACACATAAGCCCAAACCGGCATCATAAAAAAAACGTCAAGGAATCAAATGGGGCACAGACCTCCTCAACAAAGAAACGAGGGAACCAAAAAAAACGCTCACTTCAACCCTCGAAGCGGAAAGAAACCTAGAAAGTCTGCGACGACAAAGGGGTGGGAAACATCTCAAAAAAAACTCCACAATAGAGCAGCTCCTTGAAACAAAACCCATTGTCAAGAAGGAAAAAACCCCCGAAAACAAGGGAAAAAAAAAAAAAGAATGATCGGGGGAAGAAAAAAAAGGAACACCGCCGTCCGGAACCAACCATTTATAAAGAACAAAGGAGTGCAGCAAAAAATTTTGAAAGTTAGGGGAAAAAGGCAGGAAAAAAGGTGCCGGGGAGGACTCTGGTACCTACGCAGTTCCGAAATAAGGGAAGAAAACCCCAAAAAAAACGGGTCTCCTAAAAGAACTGGGGTAGGGGAGAACCACAGGGAAGCGGCCATAAAAAAAGAATCTCTCACAAACGGATGAGGAGGAAAGAAGGGGAAAGAAAGGGCCAGAAAAAAAAGGGGGAAACCGAGGGCCCAAAGAAAGAGAATGAAAAGGAGGAGAAAATGCGCTGCCGAACGATTTCGGGGCAAAAAGGGGGATTACAAAAAAGGAACCGGCCAGTAAAAACGCGCAAATGGGGCCGGGACAAGGGAGGAAAAACGGTGAAGAACATTAGGGAGAAAACCGGAAAAAAAAAGAATGGGAAAAGGCATAAATTGTTGGGGGGGGTGTATGGTCCGATGAAACAGAACCCGAAAGAAAACAGGAGGTGGCCGTGCAGTAAACAATGGGGGAAAACAATGAGAGGCAAGGAGCTGCTGGGACTGGTGGAGATGTAGGGGGAGAAGGAGGGAGGAATTGGAAGGGGGTCCCGGGGAAGACTACTGGTAAAAAAGAATTCGCGACAAAAAAAAAAAAAAAAAGACAACAAGAGAGCATTGAGCGGGGGGGAAAAAGGGTGGGGGATGGACAAGTACAGAAAAATCCAAAAGAAAAGGAAGTGGGAAAAAAAACCGTTTCTGATGCCGGGGAGGTGTTTCCGGGGAAGCGGGGAAAAAAAGGAAAACGGGGGCGCAATCGAGAAGAAAAAAAAATTTGGAAGTGACCTCTGAGGTGGAGACGAGTGGGGGGGCTGAAGGAAAAAGGGGGGGGAGAAAGAACCTAAGTGGAGATGGGAGTGCTCTGGACGACTTTGGGGGGGGGGGTTATTGGCACCCAAAAATGGAAGTCCCAGAGAGGGGCAGGAGAGGGGTGCCAAGAAAGGAAGAGAAGAACGACGAAATACCAAATTCGAGGGGGGGGGGGGGGTGTCTGTCGAAAGAAGAAGGCCAGGGAAGGTCCGTTGGAAAATACGGAAGAAGTGGTGTTCCGTAAAAGAGGTGGGAGAAAAAACGATCGAAACCGCGTGGTGGAATGGGGTCAAGCGGGGAAAAAAAACGACAAGACGGATCAGAAGGGGGCCATGAGAATGCTCTTTGCGAGCGAAGGTTCTGTTGAAAAAGGGGAAGTTCACGTGACACAAAAGATACCAAATAATGTTAAAATGGCGGGAAAAAAAAAAAAAAAAGGGAACCACTTTTGCCCAGGCAGGCCTAAGGTCCGCTGGAAAGGGGGCGTTTTGCGAAGGGGAAAAAAACCCGCGGTGGTGACTGCCGGCAAAACGGATTGAAGCTGAAAAAGGGGGGCCGAAGGACAATTTCCAAAAAAAAACCAGCAAAAGGGGAAGACGCAATTTGCAGATCAGGTCAAAACAACGAAGGGGTGGGGGTTGTCAATTAAAAGTGGCCGGAAAACGTTTTTATAAAAAACACGAAATCAAGTGAAAAGAGAGAGGCACTGGAGGGGAGAGGGCGGCCCGTCGGCGTTTAAGAGTGCGGGCGGGGTGTCCGCGGGTGGTGGGGGAAAAGGGTGGGGGAAGTCCGCACGGGGCCGTGCAAGGCACCTGGGGTGTGGAGTGGGGGGGGGGGGGGGGGGTTGGGGTGTGCGCTGGGGGAGGGGCGCGGTTGGGGTTGGGGTAGGGGGAGACCAGTAAAAAAGTGTAAAAAGGTGGGGTGTGGGCGGGGGGGGGGGGGGGCGTTCTCTTGTGAGAGCTGAAACTACGTACAAAACGGGCCAGAGTTTCTCAAAGTTCGGCGGGCGGCGGCTCCAAACAGCTGCGGAAAAATTTGCCGAGAGCCCTTGCAAAGCACTGACGACAAAAAAAAGGGGGCGTGTGAGATGTGGTGGGGGGCGTGGAATAGGGGGGGTGGTGGGGTTGCAACAGGGGAGAAGGGCCAAAAAAAAAGTGCACTGGATCGGAAAAAGTTGGGCCAAAATGTGGTACAGTGGCAAACAGAGTCAGAAAACCATTCTATCCACCGTGGCGGAAATGGGGATCAAAAAACCGAAACAATATCTCCCGTTGGAACTTTCGGAGGGGAGAAACTGTCTTCCCTAAAGGAAGGAAAAAAGTCAAGAGCACAAACTCAAAAATCGCAAAGGTTCTATCAGGCTTTAAGCAGAAAGGAACGAGGGGAAAGAAAAAATGGAAACCATGAGGTGTAACAAAGGGTTTCTGAGGGATGAACAGGAGTCAAAAAAAGAGCCTCGGCAGGGGAGGGTATCAGAAAAATGAAGAAAAAGCCCGTAAGCGGGCTCTCGAGAGGGGAAACCCAAGCCCCGAAGACGTGGAGGCGAAGTGTGAAGGCGGTGTGTTAGATGAGTTTTAAAAAAAAAATAGGCGTAGTAAAGATGAACTAAAACGAAAAGAAGCCCCTTCATGGGAGGGGAAGAAAATTCTGATCTACGCCTTTTGATCTTGATAGGGACCGAAAAAGGGTCAAGGGTCGTGGGGGAAAAGATACAGACTGCAGGTGCCAGGAACGCTAGAAAAACAAAGGACCACCGAGGGGGACGTGGAGCAGGGAAGGGCGTGAAAAAAAAAAAAATCATGGGGGAGGTGGCAAAAGCAGTTTCACGCGAAAATCAAGACGGGGAAGAAGTGAGGAAACCTGTTAGGGTGTACAGCGACCAGCAAATAGGTCGTGATGAAGGAAGGAAAAGCCGCGGGAAATCACTATCCGGGGAGGAAGAAGGGGGGGAGGGAAGGGGGCACCAAAAAAATCAACCAGAAAGGTGGTGCCAAGGAAGAAACCGCAAACAAAGAAAGATTGCCCAGATAGGCCCGACCTCACCAAGTCAAATCTTCCGGGAGAGGCAGCGGGTCCTAAATTAAGTCTGGCTCCGCAATGTTCTTTAGAGGTTGGGGGGAAAGGGGGGAGTCCTGTAAAAACCTAGAGAGGGTCAATGAATTGAAGTCCAGGAAGGAGCACTCCGGGAAAGGGGGTGTTACTGAGGGGGTCCTTAATCTTTGGTAAGAGGGCCCAAAAATTTCTCCGAATGATTTGTGCAAAGGGAGGAATCTCGGCAAATACTCCGAAAGAAGGGACAGCCTCTTCTAAAAAAAGAAAAAAGTAGGGGGGGGGGAAAAAAAGAGAATGATTGGCGGCCCTGTCTTATTACCGAAAAAGAAAAAAGAAAACACTACCGCTTCGGCGAACTGAAGGTTGCGAAATTACCAAAAGGAAAGCCTGGAGAAAGCCCAGGGAAAAAACGCCCCATTCCCTCCGGGTTTACCTCCGTGCAAAAAGGGGCCAATGGAAGAAGAAAAAAACGTCTATACAAAGAGGAGAAAAAGAAAAAAACGAAATGGTGGCGGAACTCGGCCTCCAGAACCGGTGTAGGTCGGGCTAAAGTGTCAAAATCCGGTCCAATCAATGAGATTACAAAAAAAAAAGCTGAAAACTTGGGGGGGGAAGGTGTGGGGTGTTGCCGCTAAGCCTTTTTCAATGAAATAGCAGGGGGTGGCCGAATGGAAAGTAGTTGGAGGTTCGGAAGCCCACAGGTGGAACTGGGGAGGGGGAAGGGGTCCAAGGGACAACCCCGTGAGGAAAAAAGGGGGCAAGCCGTGCGACGTTCCTGACTGGGTCAAAGGGAAGTTTTGAAAAGACGGAGTAAAAAGATGGTCACGCCCAGGGAGGGGACCAGCGCCCGGGAAGATCTTTAGGAGGGGGGGGTAGGGGGAGAAAAGGGACCAGGAAAGGCAGCCTGGGATAAAAGAAAAGCCCAATGGTACTTTCTTGGCAAGAGAAAAAAATTTCCAGGCAGGGGGGGCGACCTGCCGAAAAAAAAAACAAAAAAAAAAAAAAAAAAAAAAAAGGCTGGAAACCCGAGAATCAAAAACAACAAGAAGCAGGCGGGGGGGGTTGGGGAAAGTTTGAAACCCTCTCATCGCCGTGGGGGAGGGGTTGAAAAGGGAAAAGAAAAACCATTCCTGGAGAGAAACACGCTACAAAAAAAAACAGGTAGAAACAGGAGTTCGTTCGGGAAAGCTGGCCGTGGGAAAAAAAAAAAATCTGAGAGAGGGTGGCTTATTTTCCGCCTGGAAAAAGATGCCGCCCAACGGGGGAGGACCGGAAACCGGAATAGGAAGCACCTTGGGACTCGAAACCCAAAAGTCAAAATCTGTAAAAAAAATCGAAAATGAACCAAAGAGCCCCGTATACTTGCCGCACGGCAAGCTTATGGAATGGCCGTCAATGAAAGACCCATAAAAAAAGGGAGCGTGGGCTGTTCAGGGGAAAAAAAAAAAGAAAAAAGGTCATCAGGCCCCGGGTCAACGAAACCCCGACGAGCCCGGGCTCCTGAGCGAAAATCCAAAAAAAAAACCGCTCGAAAAGGTGCTCACAATTTAAAAACACTAGGTCCAGAGAAAACCAGAGAGGGACATCTTCGTCAAAATGCTTTACCCCAAATTAATCAACCAAAAATTCCCGTAAAAAAAACAAAAGAAAATTGAAGAAAACCATGGTCACTGGCAAGGTCTCCTGCAAAGGAGTTCCACACTAGTAGTGCGCATAAAAAAAAACGCGAAGATCCACGAACGGCGAACGACAAAGCCGTATTACAGAGAAAAAACAGCACCATCCAACGGATCGCGAAAAATACATGGCGGCCATGACCATGGATGCGCAAAAAATGGAAACGAAGCAGTATAAACATCGCGACTACGCCGGCGATAAAAAAAAAAACAGGGACAAAACTGCGATCGTGGGACCCTGGCCAAAAAAAAAATTGATGGAAAAAAAAAAAAAATAATATCAACCGGCGGGGGGAGGCCAGGAGGGTAATCGAAAAAACAAAAAAGGGGGTTTGGAGACCGAACGCCTGCCCATTGAGCCTGGGTGGGGGGGGGAAATGAAGGCCCAAGGTAAAAAAAAAAGCACTCGTTGAAAGCAAACAGCGTGGGGGGTTTGCCTGCACGCAGACCAACGGGAATTTCAGCAGTAATTGGCCCCTGGAGCGGGCAATATTGTTTTTGCAGGGCGCAAAGATGCCTTTCACAACCACTTCAGAGGGGTAAAAACGCGCAAGGGGGTTTGTTAAAACAAAAGCCCTCTAGGACGCAAAAATCAAAGTGGAATGCAATGGGCACTCAGCCTCATCCGGAGTAGGAAATTTTGGGGGGGGAAACCGGCCATTACCAACACACCGAGGGGCAAAAAAAAAAGCCGTGCAAAAGGTCACATAGGTGGTAATGCGTCCGTTAGAGGGAAAAAACGCGGTATTCAGGGAAAAGGGCTGCAACAGAAATCCACGGGGAACTCAAAGTTGCAAAGTGAGGCGTGATGCTGGGGAAAAAAAAGGGACCACGCCCTGCCATCGGAAAGTCAATAGGGTGCCCCCTCAGCAAACCAACCAAGTTTTATCCTAGACTAGGTCCCATGACCTCTCCAAAAACGGTGCACCACGGACCAAAAACCGTGGAGGGGGAACCCCACGATCCTCCAGTGAAACATGAGAAGGAAAAGAAGGAAAGGCACGCAAAACAAAAAACACTTACCCGGTTTCCCACTCCCGGGGGGGAAACATCCTAATTCATCAAATAAGAAAGAAGGGGATTGTCCCAACTCGACTCTTGGGGCTTTGTGGGGGAAAGGAAAATGTACTTTGTGACAGAAACACAACATAGCCACCCCAAGCTAGCGCAGGTTGTAAACTCGGAAAGCCTAAGCACACCCAGGGAGGCGGGCCTCGCGTTAGAACTTGTCAGGGTCCATCATGACCTTACGACCGCAAAAAAGAATACCAGCAAGCCACGGTTGGTCCATCACAAATGTCCCGCCCTTTGGAAAACAGAAAACCAGGGGGCCACCCACATGGGCGTGCCAAAGAATGTGGGGATACGTACCATACAAGAAACAAATAAAAAAACAGGCCCGGAAAGGAGCCGCCCCATAATGTTTCTTGTCACGTAGTCGCCCGCGGAGGCAAGCCGGAGTGCCGTTTGTTCTTGGGGAACTCTGGGTACGGAAAAGAGGGGGCTCATTACACAAAGTGATGCCGGCCGCCTGCAAGACCACTGGGGGGAAATGTCCGAGATATGCGTAAAGGAAAAAGACCCTGGAAAACCGGTCCTGTGACCTCAAACCCCAAGTCTTCTCCACACAAAACCAAAAAAGATGGCGACCTACGCTGTTAACTTTGGGGTCGTGGAGATGACAAAGGCGAGAGGAGAAGAAAGATTGAGAAAAGGCCGCCGTGTGGGTGAGTACCAAGAGCAGAAGAACTACCAACATGGCTGACTGTCCTGAACGGCGGGACTAAGGGAAGAACATGAAAAAAAAGGGCTGCCGGGGAGCCGAAAAGGTTGGCAAAAAAAGGGGTCCGATGCCCCAGACGACACATCCCGGGGGTTGGCACGCAAGAATTGACATGGTGGGGAAGAACCAAGGCGTAAAATTACAGTGATTGTTGGATATGTAAGCGTTGGTAACAGATCTGATAAAAAGGTTGTCCAAGTTTGTTTTCAAAAAAAAAAAGAATACATTCGAAAGAAAGCTTCAAGGCAAGAGGTGGTACAAGGCCGACAGGGGGTGCCTCGGGGGGGGGGCTGTTGAGGAGATTGCCCAAAATTCCGATCAACCAAGAAGCCCGTGTAGAAGGACGGGGTGAGGAGTTCGATTTCGGGCGGGGCGGGGAACTGTTTGGTCACGGGCGCATCAGGTTCAAAGGGGGGGGGAGAATGGTGGAGAGGTGGGGGGCTGAAGGCGGTTGAGATGTGTGCACGGGTGGATAGGGGGGGGGGAGCTTCTGGACTAGGGGGGGGCTGGGGATAACTTGGGAAGAAACTTGAGGGGGACGCGAGGGGGCGAGCGCGGAAGAGGGTTGGGGGCCAAGACCGCGGCAGACAAGAACGCCGCACACCAACTTTGAGTTGAGGGGGACTGGGAAAAGGTGCAAGGAAAAGGCAAAATGTCTTCCCCGGCGCAGGGTTTTTATGTCTTACCACGATGTGGGGCACGATCGATCTGAAAAAGGAGGGGGTGGATATGGGTAGCCCGTGGACCAACAGACAAGAAGGAATCGATCTGAATAAAACACCCGATTTGAAAGTCCCGTGGGAGGAAGGACCGCGAGGGCGGTAAAAAAGAAGACAGGTCGGATGTATCCCCACAGAAGTGAAACTCGTTGGGTGCGGCAGGGCAGGGGCAAAAACATAATCCCCTTTGAGGGCCCCGAAAGAAGAGAAAATTGAAGGGCTGTGGTGAAAAAGGTGAGCCCCCAACCAGGAAAGGAAGAAGACAACTCAGGAAAACAGTGAGTGAGGTCCACGCTATTGCCGGGAAAAATTTCAGCCCAAATGGATCTGAGGTCAGGGGGGGGAAAAAAAAGCGGGGGTCCAAAGCCCAAAACAATTTGTGTCGAATGAAGACAGGGAGCCACGGGGGATATTAACAGACAAATCCCAAGGTGACGCCGGCACGGGGCGGACAAGGTGAAGCAAGGTCGCGATCAGGTCGGCCGCCGCTCGGGTTTTATTACCCCCATCGCCCGGAACCCTGGGGAGAGTGTGCGGGGAGCCTCATGGGGAAACTAGACCGGAAGGGTGCTGGCGGGTCCCTTCAGAAAAAAAAAGCCCGGGAAGAACAGGGGAGGGGAGCTTGCTGCTTCATAAATGGCGCGTCGGTGGTGCACCGCGCCAGTGGAAAAAGAAAAAAGGAAAAAAGTGACGTGTTTCATCGTGGTGGGGGGGGGGCGGGGAAAATTTTTTTGGGTGGGGGGGGGAGTGTGGACCTGAAGGCCACGGGATCAAACGAAAGGGGAGACTAAAGGGCACTTCAGTGGGGAAGGGGGTGGCCTCCTAGAACAGGGATCAAAGGGAAGTGCGTAAAAGGAAATATCCCGAAGGGGCTCGGAGGAGGGACTTTGAGTATATAAGGGGGGACCCGACCGGAAAAGCCCGGTCTAGATGCGAGGAAAAAAACTGGGGGGAAAAAAAACCACTAAGCGCAAGAAAAGGCACGTAGAGCCCGGCTAACGAGGGGGGGGGCATATTGGAGAGAAGGAGACCTAGGGGAAAAAATTGCCACAAAAAGGGGGAAGGCTTCCATCGGCGGCGCCCCCGGAAAGAGAGGGCGGCCGATCAGAACAAGTGAAGCCAACCAAAACCCTGCGGGAAATAGGGGGGACAAGCCGCGGACGGGAAACGCTTTTGAATCAAAAAGAGAGGGACCGTGGCAAAACGTACGTACTGGCCGCAACAACTGAAGAAAAAGGCGATGAAAACGTCGGAGATCGTGGGAAACGAAAACGAAAATAACCCGGCAAGGTTAGGGGAAAATTCTCAAAAGGTTGTTCGACCGTGTCTCCAACGCCGGTGGATGAGGGAATTTTTTAGTACAAACCATGGAAATTGGGAAAGAGATGCATGGGCCCGAACAAAAAGTACAAGGGCTATAGCAAGCGGCAGGGCCGGCAGGCTTCAACGGAATCAAAGAAAGGAAAAGGGAAAAACCGGTCCCAGGTCGGGAGACAAAAGGTGAGTTTAGGGGAGATTTCACGCGCAGAAAGAAGACGGGAAAGGGCTTCCGACCGGGGGGTCCCCATCACTTGAATACAAGAATCAGCTGAAAAAGGAAAAAAGTGGATGAAGAGCACGCCCGCCGCGGTTGCAGATAGTAATGAGAAGGGAAAAGAAAAAAAAAAACGAAGAACAAAAGAAAAAAAGGGTGGGGGGGGAAGAGGAAAATCCCACAAAAAACTGAATAAAAAGATGTCCCGATGGAAGCCCCTACATCATCAAACGATCTGGAAACGTAAAGGGGCCAACCAGGGAATGCACGAGGGTCATCCATGTTCACTGTCGGACTGGGGGAGGGGAGTTCTGACAAGGGCCACAAAAATGGTGGGGGAACTCTGGAGGGGAAAAGGAAAAGCTTTCACTCAGGGGCAAAAAAGATCCCTTTTGACTAGGCCTGGGGGGGGGGGGGGAAGCAAAGGCGCCAAAACCCATTTCCAGCAGAAGAGGGGGGGGGATCAGCCGTAAGCTGCGGAAGAGTACTAAGCAAGGAGCCGCTCTCAAAAGGGGGGGGAAGGAGGGAGAAAAGAGATGAGGGATTCTGGCGTCTGCCGAGATTCACGGCTGCAAAAACCGCTTCGGCGAACGGAGTGGGCGACGGAAAAAAGCTTCAAAAAAGGAAAAAAAAAAAAGAAAAAAACCACCCGATGAGGGTTTGCCAAAAAGGATAGCTTCGCCATTCAAGGGCCCCTTGGAAACTCCTTCGGTGTGTACATGGTCAAAACCCCAAAAGGGGGAAAAGACCCATGGCGGCCTTCTGCGTCTTGCCCCGCAAAAGTACACAGACCTCCAAGGAAGGACGCGTGTGAGTGTCACGGGCCTTTAGTCCGTGCAAGATCTTCCAGCGAGTGAAGAAAAAAAAAAAAAGGAGGGAAAATTTGCTGGGGGGGGGTGCGCTGCCGGTTAAAAATACCTATCCCTTGACGAAAAGGAGGAAACACCTCTTCTCGGCTTAAAGATGCAGGGGGAAACCGTGAGGAAAAAAAGGGGAAAAAATCGGAAAGACTTCATCCTCTGGGAAACCTGCGCAGGGGAAGTCTTGCAGAACTCATGTTTCACGCCCCAGAACTTCCGAGGAGGGGGGGGCTCGGAGCAAGCAAACGCCACCAGCAGACTTTGATATATGTACTAATTGGGCCAGGGCGGAAAGAAGGGGGAAAAACCTTTTTAAAGGACGAAAAAAATCCAGCTCCACCGGGCGGGAGAGCGCCCGAAAGAGAAAAAAAAAAAAAACACTGCAAGGACTTTAAGGGTGACGATAAAAAGAAAAGACGAGAAGGGGGTCATAACGGCCCGGTCGACAAAAGAGCCACTTCCGGGAATAGAACAGCGTCCAAACGGCTGGGAAAAACCCTCTGGGTAAAGGAAACGCAGGATCTGGGTGAAATTGTCGCTGTCGCCGAAGGGTTCTCCCTGCAGACAAAGAAGCCCAGAGCACCTAAAGAGGGGAACAGCACAAGAAAAGTCGAAAAAAAAATCGTCCCTGAAAACCATCATGCACAGCAACTGCCGGATAGAACTTACGCTCACATTCGCTTCCAAGTCCGCCATCAAAAAAAAGTCCGTATCTTGGAAGAAGGGGGGGAGTCTCGAGCCAACCATACCGAGACGCCTCCGGCGACTCCCGCCAAATGGTCTCGGAAAAAAAAGAAAGTACCAAAGGGGAAAGGGCCACGGATCATCCTGCCCCTGAGCACAGGAGACCCAGGCGAATCACAATTCAAAGAGATTCCAAAAAAAAGGAGGAACACGCAGGGAGGGGGAAAGAAAAAAAGGACCTCCCCTCACACAAACTAATCGTCGCGCACAAGCGCGCGCCATCGAGGGAATGGACCAGAACGAAAAAGGAGGGGGGGACGAGAAAAAAACACCAAAGAAGGGACGCGATGCTCAACACCCACCACCCGAGCAAAAAGAGCAGCAAGGTAGCCTGAAAAGGGCGAAGACAGGGGAAAAAATCACGGAAAAGGAAGGGGCGACGTCAGCTTACAACCGGTTTTGTCCGAAGGGAGGCGTCCCTGAAATTTACTTAGAAACCGAGGGAAACCCAGGAAGAAGTTCTACAACTCTCGACGGTGTGGAGACGCGCCGCTCGGGGAAAAGGAAAGTAGGGGAGGGGTAATAATGAAAAAGGTTGCCCCTGCATCAAAAAGTACAGCAAAAATTCACTCCGGTGGCCGCAGAAGCGTGGTTTGAACTTGCTTCACGCCAACCGCAAAAAAAAAAAAATTTGAAAAGAAAAACTTTGGGCCTCCCGGGAGCCCCGCGCAAAAGGCTAGGTTTTTTGTGCCCGCTGCGCACGTTCAAAAAAAGAGGGGGGGGGGAAGGGGTCACGAAAGGAAGGGGAAAAAGGTTTTTTTACCGCCACCTCGCGATGCAGAAAAAGCCCGGTAAACACCCCAGGAACATGAAAAAAGGAATCAGAGAAAAGGAAGTGTTCTTGAAAGGGGGGGACCCGGGCATGGAACATCAAACCCCCGAAGAAGATCCACCAGTCAAAATAAGAAGAAAACTGCGGGGGCCGGTTTGAAAAAAACCGGAGGAGGAACAACCCATTCTCACGTCACCCAGCAAGTAACCTCAAATCAAAGTGCGTTGTGCGAAATGCGGCGTGAAAAACCGCAGAGGAAGGAAAGGAAGACGCGCCTGGGGGGGAAAAAACAAATCACCCCCACGTTAAAAATCAACGAAATTGAACCTCCAGGTGCTGGTCACTGAACATCACACGTGGGACAACAACCGTCTTCACCGTGGGCTGTCAAAACCCCAAACAATCTCCACCTACAGCGTGACGTGACAAATTCCGCAAAACAACCGCACCAAAAAAAAAAAAAAACAACAATACCTTTTCACACACCGGAAATCGAAAAAAAAACCACA
>Ga0179593_1285483_pt1 | contig 12302 bp, 22 predicted proteins | sample CZODoug2_1_08_16_FD_185931 | JGI IMG/M metagenome (GOLD analysis project Ga0179593, IMG submission 185931) | Vadose zone soil fungal communities from Angelo Coast Range Reserve, California, USA - CZODoug2_1_08_16fungal (PacBio error correction) | ecosystem: Environmental > Terrestrial > Soil >...
GGTTGGGGGGAGATTGGTCACCGTTCAGAAAATGGGTGGAGTGGAGGGGACTTCATCTATTGAGGGTGGGGGGCTGTCACGACAGATGAGCACCAACGCCACCGAGAGGGGCACGGTGTTCGGTCAGGAAAGGACTGCAGGCCGGGGAGAGTGTCGTCGTGAAAAAAAAAAGGAAATGTCTGGGCTTCGAAAAACTGAAAACAACCCGAAAACACTCAACCAAACTAGAAAACGATGCGACGCACGGACGGGGGTGGGGAGCGAAGCACAGGAAAAAACAAACTGGAACGGGAAAATCATGGACCCGTAATCGGACGGGGGTCCCCCCCCCCCCAAACAATACTAGGACCCCCTCTCACGCGCCCTACGGCAAGGGAAGGAGGAGGTCACTTAGAGGAGGATACCGCGCTACGTCGCTGGGGGAGAGGGAGCCGCACTACAAAACTCAAAAAGGGAAACTTACCTTTTGAAACCCCAGGGCAAGAGGACAAAGGGGGGGAGGGGAAGAGCGATGAAAAAAAATTGGGGAAACTTCCCGGTCCAGGCAGGCCCAACAAGCCCCTCCAGAAATTCACGACCAGCAAAATTTGTAGGGCCCATTGGGGCCGGAAACCTCGAAAGGAAAGAGGACTCTTGTAGCCAAAACGGCTTTTTGGTGGGGAACCTAAACCGAGGGCCAAAAAGTTGTTGCTTAGACCAGGGGGGATGCCCATGGAAAGTCGGTCCGCAAAAACAACCGAAACATGGAAACAAAAGCCCTAAGCCCGATAAGGGAGCGGGGGTCGGAGTGCATAGTGTGGTGAACGAAAGCCCGTGAGAAAGACCAAAGAACAATCCCTGGTAACTTCCAAAGAAAATCGCCAAGGGAAAAGGGGTTCAAGAACAAAGCGGCCCAGAGGGGCGGAAACCACTTTAAAAACCAACATACAAGAAAAAAATTGTAAAGGACGACGGGCGAGTGTGCACAGCAGCAGACAGGAGGATGTGGGGGAAGCTCGTATTTTTGCGGAGACGGGCCCGGAGAATTGACGGAAACTGGTCAAACGATCAAAGAGGGGCGGACAAAATGGAACTGAACAAACAACGCGGGAGGACCGGGGGGGGTCCCGTTGAAAGTAAAAGTTAGAGGGTAAGAACAGCATAGAATAGAAAAGGCAGCCTTCAAGAGGAGAGCCAACTTGAGCCGCAGGGTCAATGAAAAAAAAATATCAGACCCACAGCAAGTGTTGTTTGAGGGGGGCGCCACTGGGGAGGGACGTCTCTCGGCCATCGTGCTCCAAAACGTGGACAAAGTGGTTCCATTGCAACCAGGGGTCAGAAGACTGGGACAATTTCCTCTCCGGGAGTGAAAAAACGCGGGGGGGAGGCGGGGCCAGGGAAAAGAATAGAAAGAATTGAAAAAAGGACTGGAGGACCGCCCAACAGGAAATCAGAAAGGGAAGTAAGCACAACCTTAAAAACCAGCCAAACTGAGGGCCGGCGAGGCGAGACTTATCATACACGGACTCAACAGACCGAAACACCAAAAAGTTCAGAAACCCTGTCGAAGTAAAAAGGGGTCAAAGAAGGACCAAAAACAGACCCTTCAAATATGAAAAAAAAAAAAAAGGTTCAACAAAAAAGCAGCATGGTCAACGGTCAGGAAAGCTGGGCAGTAAATGGTGGGTGAAGGCAGCCAGACGAGAGCACCACAACCGGGCAGATCTCAACGTTGTAGGAACTTCGCGCACAATAACATCGCAATGTGACTAGGGGAAAGCAATGCCCCGACAAAAAAAGCAAAAAAAAGGTTACGGAGGGACGCGTCTCAGGTCGTGGGCATTAAAAGGAAGGGGTCGGCCAAACAGAGTGGGTGTGTCGAAAGCCCAGAGACCCGAGAAAAGGGGTCTTTAGACCAAAAAAGGGGACCAAGAATCCCCAAAAGGGAGGGAACTCCGGGGGGGGTCATTCCCGGAACCGAAAAAAACAAAACTCTGATGATCAAGGCAGGTGGGCGGGGTTGAGGTACACGTTTTTTGCGGAGAAGCTCGGGGGAAACGAATTTAGTGGGGTTTTGCTTCAAGTGGGGCGGGACAAGACGCGGTAAAAAACTCCCCAGGGTGTTCGAGGAAACAGGCCAAGGAAGACGAAACCGGGCATCGGGTGGGCAAAATCAAAAAAAAAAGACGAAGGAAAATCGACCACTCGTCAGGAAAGCGGGGACGCCAAAGGACGGGGGTGTCGGCAAAAGAAAGAGCGCGAGCAGAACCGCAAAAAAAGACCTTCTGGGGGGGGGGGATCTTTCAACGGATGGCGACAAAACAAAAAAAAACGTGATAATCAGAACGTGAAAAACGACCACCCCTCAACGACGGAATCAGACCGAAAACTGCGCATAAAAACCAGGGGAAACGGAACGTTTTCGACTCACACGAACAAAAACAACTCTACCTTCCCCGACAAAAGGGAGAAGAGAGGGAATCATGAGGAAGGGAAAGCGAAAAAAGCCGCTGTGACCACGTTCGAAAAAGAAGTCCTTGCGCAGAAAACACCAGTTCAGCAGGGACACCTGAAAAAAATGAGCACAAAGTCACGCAAATGCAACTCGAAAAGCGAAAGCAAAAAAAAAATAAGGTCAAAACAATCAAAAGGATGACCGAGCGAGGAGGCAGCATCGAAAAATATGCTTTCTGTCGGGGACCGGGAAAACGTAAAAAAAAGGAAAAGCCATCCGCAAACCCGGAAGAGAAAGAAAGAAAGGAGAGTCGGGGTCAAGAAAAAAGAAAGGGGGGCCGGTACACGGTAAGGCCTGGTCGCAGAAAAAAAGCTCTTCCGAAGGGCGAAAACCCCAGGGTCACAATGTATAACATCGATCAAGGGAGAAGGGAGAAAAATCTCTAGGAGTCACATTTGAACACCACCCTCTGACTACCAGGAAAGATAACAACTGACAGAAAGGGGCCGAGTGCTGTGAAAAACGAGTCTCAAAGCTGTCAGATGGGAAAACACGGTGGAACAGTAGACAAATATATACCTCTTCTGAAGGGTCACCGAACCGGCGCTGAGAAAACTACATCCAAAGTGGAACTCCTCTCGCGGGGCTTCCGCTGGGACACGAAAGGGTGGGGAATTTAGCAGCTCGTCAGACAGTACGAGCCAAAAAGGAAGGGAGAATCGGGGTTCCAGAAACCGGCCACTGGAACGGGTTATCATCCTCCACGAAGAGGGGAAGAAAAAGGGTGCTGCAACGGAAAATAGACGAGGAAGAATCCGCAGACATAAACGTCAACCCAAGTGAAGACCAAGAACCGACTAAAGACCACCAACCAGAACCAGCGCAAGAAATTGAAAGATGACGCAAGCCAGTCGACGCCCTGGAAGGGGCTCAAAAAAAAAAACAGGTTTTCGTCACGGGTGGAGCAGTGGAGGATAAGGACAATTTCCATCACGTACCAACAAAGGAGGGGGAAAGACGGATTTCCTCAAGCAAAAAAATCCGCCATCAGAGGAGCCCGCCCGAGCTCTGGAAAAAAAAAGAAAGAGGGGGGAATTGCAAAGGGGCACCAAAGAGGCAAAATAAGATCAAGAGACTGTCCTTTCGCCCTAACAACGGCACCGAGGGGCGGGAGGACGGAAGGGGAGATAATGGAAGTACAAAAAAAACACTGTTGCCACGAGGCCCTACGCCTCTCCATAACCCGGAAATCGCACCGCAGGGTAGTGGGGGTGGGGGGGGAATGATAACAGTCCGTATGGAGCTATCAATCAAAAATAAAGACGGAAGGACCGAAGACAGAAGGTAGGAAGGTGACGAAAAATCAAGCAAGACAGTTTCCCAAAGAAAAAAAAGGGGGGCAAATCTGGCAGGGTCTGGGAACACCGTGTTGCAGTCAGAAGGATGAATCGCGCAGTCACGAGGTTACGGAAGGTCCACCCCAATGGACCATCCTTTGGGAAAAACGGAAAAGAAAAAACAAGGGGAAAAGAAAGGAGTTTTTGATAGAGAATACCAGGGGTCAAAAGAACCGTAAAACGGCCAATGGGTCATCACCATGAGGGCCAGAACGCCAACAGGACGTACAGGACCAAGGCAATAGGGAAAAGTGGGCAGGCAAAAGGGAGGAGTCTATGTGAAGACCGGAGGGAAGTCAAACTTTTACAAGTGTATAAAATAGGCCGCTGGGGAAGAGGGTTTCGCGGAAGAAAGAGATCAAAATCACAAAAACAACTTATAGGTGGGATTAAAAAAAGAGAGATGACGACAGAAAAAAAAAAGGAGTGAAATACGGACCAAAAATCAATCGAAACAAACATCGCGCCGCCCTTTGGCAGGGAAACGAAGAAGCAAAAACAAGGCTTTAGAATGGGTATGAGGATGTCACTGAAGGGGGGAGGGAACACGATAACAAGAAGAGGATGCAAAAACGCCTCTAACTGGGCGGAAAAGGGGAAAAGAACGGGCCAGGGGTGGAAAATAGAAAAGAAGCGGGAAAATCAGCTCTAGGCGAAAACACGAACAAACATCACCCCAGGCAACCTCTGGGTACAGGGAGGAAAAGAGAGCATAACACTTGAAAAAGGACGATCACCCGAAAAAAAGAGTAGACTCGATAGCGCCATGAAGGAACGGGTCATTAACACTAACAGTCACGGAAAAAACGACCTGAAGAACCTGGTCCATAAAGGGGGAATAAAATGAAGAGAAGGAATTCAGAAGCAAGGAGGTGACAACGGAGTCTGGAGAAAGATTATAAAGGCGAGTTGAAACAGCACATCACGATGATGAACAAGAGGAGGGGCTTACTCCTAGGGGGGAAGAACAGGAAAATAATCCGGCGCAAAGCAAATGGGAGGGTACTAAAAGCGGGGAAAGGAGGTCTCATACAATTTCACAGAAAATGAAAGCGTTTAGACGACCTGAAAAGAAGAGACCTCCTACGACGTCAGAAAAAGGGGCAAGGGAACTAAAAAGGGGAACGAGTAGGAGGACCACTGAAGGGGAGGTCTGGGAGAAGGGGTGTGAAGGAGTAAAGAATCGAACATAGTGACGGAAAACCCTCTTCCTAAGTAGGGGGCTCTTGCGCAACAAAGGGGGTCCAGGTAAATAGACACGACTAATGACAGGGGGGGGACAATACGGGGCAAAGGGGGTGCCGAGACCCAAATGAAACAACTGCAGTACCATGAAGCCAGCGATAGAGAACAGAGGGGTATTTTCTTGGCCTCAGAGACTGGGCTTACTCCAGAAAAAAGAATGGCCTATGCGAAGAACCAAATAGTCCGGCAGAACGTTGGTCCAAAACCTTGGCCATTGTAGGTAGCTGTCCTCAAAAAGGAAAAAAAAGGGGAAAAGGTGAAAAAAAACGGGAACGGACCAAAGAAAAGTGTCACAGCGCCGGGAGAAGGATGCGATCCTAGGGGGAACGGTAAAAAAACTTCGGGTCCAGAAAAAAACGCTTTCGCGAAAAAAAGAACGGGAAAACTAAAAAAAATAGTGGAACGACGAGAGAAGAAGTGCTAGAGGCTTCAACCTAACTTGCCAGAAGGCAGGAAAAAACGACAGAAAAAAAAATGAGAGACCGTCAATCAGCAAATAGGGCCGATGAAAAGAGGGGTGGGGCCATCGCGCCACCAGGGGGAGGAGGAGGGGAGCCAAACAGTGTAGTTATAGGGCAGCGTGGACACCCATCCTTAACACATGGTGGGGGGTCAGGGAGGAAAAAAGGACGAAGAAAAAGGGGAGAAGGGCCGTCAAGCCTTTTTTTGAAAAAAAAAGGGGGAAGTAGATGATAGCGGCGGACACAGGGAAAGGGAACGGGGGAAGGGGAGGGGACGGGCGGCAAAGAGGACCAATCCTGAATAGCTTTGGAGCAAGGGAAGGAGTGTGTGTAAACGCGGAAAAGGGGAAGGAGAACGGGTGTGGGGTCACGAAGCACGTCCCCCAAGATCCACCATCCAGGGGTGGAAATTGCAGTCCTCCGGCCGGGGATGAGAAAAGGAAACAGCAAAAAACCACTCAAATGCGCGGGGGGGCCGGGAAGGGGCGTCGGATCGCGTTACGAAAGACGTTCAAAAGGTGAGGTACTTGAGGGGACGGGGGAAAATTAGGAAAGGAACCTGAGGAATGTCTCCCAAAGACGACGGAAAAATCTCAACGAAAAGCCCTAATCTGGAGAAAAGAAAAAAAAAGAACGCAAAACCAAAAACCAAAACCTTGCCAGGAAAAAAAAGCAAAGGATGTGCCAGAAAACAAAAAATGGTCCAAAACTAGCACGGCAAGACCGGTGGGGAAGGAAGGTGCAAAAAGAGGGAAGAACGAACTTCTCGGAGAGGCAGGAAATACGACAATATCCAGAGGGGGCGGCAAAGACAAAATTGGAGAAGAAACCGGAGGGACTTCAAAGTGAAAAGAGGAAGGAGTGTCGGAAAGGGACAGAAACAATTGCAGGAAGCAAGCGAAAAAAAAAACCAACGTCCGACGAAGATCGAATTGGGGGGGGGTTTGGGCCTTCCACGTCGGGGAGGGCCCAAAAGAAAAAAGCAACCACAAAGGGAAGGCAATCTATAGGACGAAACCAGGAAAGGAGGTGGGGGAAACAGAACAAGATAGGACGGAAATGTTGGGAAGTGCCTTCGAAACTTTGACGTCTACCGGACGCTGGGTCGGAAAAAAAAGTGGGGACGTAGAGCGTGTCTGGACCGGAAAAAAAAGGGGAGCAGACCCGAAGCAAAAAAGCAAGCACGGGCAGTTTTTGGGGGCACAAAGGAAACGAAAGGAGAGGGCAGGGGGGCGAGCCCGGTCAAACCGGTGAAACTTGGTTAGTCGAACTGCTTGATACCAGAAAAGGAGGGGGGGGGGGGTCAAAAGACGGGAGAGAAAGGTTCGGGACTACCCCTGGTTGCAAAAGGGAAGCAAAAAGGGGGACCAAAGAGGACAACGAGGCCGGGGACACTAACAAGGGGGGGGGCAGAAATAAAAAACAGTACTGGAGGCGGGGTAAAGCTCGCAAGGGGGAGTAGCAAGGGGGGGAAGGAACTTGTGTGTAGATTCAAAAATTTAAAACAAAGCTGTAATAAAAGACAGGGGGGAAAAAATGTAAAACATGGGTTAAAAAAAAAAAAAAAGCCCCAAGGGTTCGGCCAGACGAAGAAAACGGCGGGGAAAATGCCCAAAATAAACCGGTGCGGTCGTCAAAGGAACAGTCCAAGAAACCAAGCACTTTCAAAAAGGAGCGAGGAAACAAAAGCCCGAACCGTACTAGGAATGGAAGGGGAGACTTGGAAACGGACCGCCCGCCCAAACAGAGGCCCGCCATCCTCGCAAAAGGGGGGTTGCTTTAACCAAAAAAAAAATTGGAAAAAAAGGGACGAGAACCGAAACAGTGGGTAAGGGGGACGGAGAAGGCTTTGGAAAAAGGCACACCCCATCAGAAAAACGCTTAAAAAACTGAGCGAAAAAAAGCTGGAGGTACCTGTTTGTTAGGACAGGGGTCTAGACCAAAAAACTCAAAACAAAGGGAAGAAAAACCAAACACAGGAAAAGAAAAAGAAATAGGGGGTGGGTAAAAAAAGGAGGACGCCTCTCAAAAAACACCATCGAAGCCCTCACAGGGGAAATTCAACAATTCGCAAAAGAAGGGGGAAAAAACATCATTTGGGCCCCACAAAAAAGCTTAAAAGACCAAAAGAAACTGAAGGCGCAAAAAAAGGTGCAGGCGCGGGGGGAAAAAAGTCCGAGCTCCACCGAAAAACAAAAAGAGGAACGTCTCGGCTAATAACGCACATAGAGGGTGACTCCTGGACAACGATCTGCGTGGCGGCGGGCCCGGGACACCGGCCAAAAATGGAAAAAAATTCACGGGTCCGATCCAAACAGGGGAAAGGAAAGGATGTCGCGAAATAAAACACACTAACGCGGGAGCAAGAAGCGCTGTCTTGGTCCGCGGGGGTCTCAACAATCAGGGAGTCTACGTCAAGATCAAAGGGGAAAAAAAACGAGGTAAAAAGAAAAAAAAAGGGAAAGCAAGAAGGCAGACAAAAAGCCCTAGCTCAAAGACGGCCTTGGCGCGAAAAGGACGGGACGACCCACATCCAGAAAAAGAATATACTACCCCAACACACCCCTTCCAAAAAGGTAAATGAGAAAAGACTTTGCAAAAAAAAAAAGGGAAGGGAGGAAGGAAAGAGAGGAGAGGGGGTGGAGTTTTGCTCACCAAAGCATAAAGGAAAGGGGGGTGGGTAGGGGTGTCGACTTAGCAGGTGACTTGGGTTTTTCTCACCGCAAAAAGGGAGCAAGGGAAACAGAAAGACAACGGCGGTCGCCACCACAAAAAGTGAACCAGTGGGGAGGAGTGGACATCGGTCAGGATTTCAATGGGGGCGCGTCAAGGGATTGGAAAAGGCAATACCACGCGAAACGAAGTAAAACGACGGGTAGCGGCGGCGTTTCGGGTGAAGGGCGACGCAAAAAATCAGTGACGGGGAAACTGATACAGGGGATAGGTTCAAGGAACAAATCGGGAAAAGAGGGGGTGCAATCAGAGAAGCCAAGAAAGAGCAAAGAGGCCGATAGGGAAAAAAAAAGAAGGCGATCCGCCCCGACGAACGGTCGAGTAGAGATCTGGCCCGGGCAAAGAAGCCTCCGGGGACCTTGTTGTGAAAAAAACTGAGGAACGGACAATGGGGTCCGAAAAAGAGGAAAAGGGGAAAACCAGCGGGTAAGAATACGAAGAGCAGGCCACAACAAACCTCGATGTGCCACCGACGCATGGGGTGAAGGAAAAAAATGCGGACCCGGTCAAAAGAAAGGCGCGAGGGAGGGGGGGGGTTGAAAAGAAAACAAGACTGGCGTTTAACGTAGTGGGGGAAGGGCCCATGCAAAAAAAGGGCTTCCTCACCGAAAAAAAAAAGAAGGAAAGCAAGTGCACAAAGAAAAAAAGGCGGTGAAAAAGGGATGTCTTAAATTGGGGTTAAGGAAGGGAAAAAGGCCCAGTAAACTCAATGGGAAAAAGAAGTCTGATCAAAACTCAAAGGGGTTTACCGACCACAACACCAAAAAAACGTGTAATTCTGGAAAGAGACCAACGTCCTCGGTACCACGGAAGATCCAGACGAGTGGGAGGACTACGCCAAGGCCGTGAACCGAGACTAAAAGATACCTTGTGTTCCGCAACGTATTTTGGGGGGAAAAAGGGAGACTAATTTCAGGATCAAAAGGGCCCGGGAATCCGTGAGTACATCTGAGGACAAAGTAAAGAAACCCCCCTAAGGGGCCAAAAAAACCGTACCACGGTTTGCTCACTTACAAAGGGGACGTTACTCGAAAACTAAAAAGGAAAATCTCAGTAAAAAGAAAAGTTGGTCAGGGGAGAAAGACAAGTGAGACAGACTGAAACCCGCTCACAAAGGTGGTATTTTTCGCACAGGGGGGTCAGGGGAGGTCATACAAACGTTGAAAAAGACTTGGTTTTCACGGGGGGGGGGGGGCAAGAGGAAAGGGAAAAAAATGGTTCGAAACCTGGACCTCTCGCATATGAAAAAGGAGAACAAAAGGAGGCAGCGGGGGAATGTCCAAGACAGGTCAGAAATCAGGGGGAAATCGTCTGGCCAAAGGAATAGGGAAAACTTGAAAGAAAGTACCTGAAACACGATTGCTCGACAGGGGCTACGGCCTGAGCAACAGTCTCAAAAAAGAAACGACCAGGAACAAAAAAAGCCGGGGTCACGGGGGCCGGAAAAGGAAAACAATATTGACCGAGATAGTGCCAACAGACGACCCAAAACTCAAAGAGCAAGGGAAAGGGGTGCCAACATCATCGGGGTCGGGAAAAAAGGATTCGCATGAGGAAAGGTGGGGAGGGACAAAACCAAACCCAAGAGATGAGCGTCAAAAACCCAAGGGAGGAGAAGACGTGGGACTTACTGGACGAAAAAAAGCAGCAAATAGTGTCGAAAACCAAAGAACCCGACGCATCAAACATCAAAAGGGCAGTACGGCAGAGGACTGGGGGACAGAGGCAAAGAAGGAGGAACTTACAGCAGGGAGTGGCGAGTTAAACAAGAAGAATCCCGAGAAGTTCGGTTCAGCCAAACTATTCCGTACGAAATGTCAAAAAAAGGGGGGACAGGCCCAGTGGAGTCGGGGGGCAAGAGGGACCAAAAAAGAAAAAATGACGCTGACAAGGGAGGAAAAGGGCGGTGGCGGGTGACCCGGGGGTTCCGGTCAAATGGAAGGTAAACCTAAGACTCAGGTTCTCCATTGCAGGGGGGAAGGGGAAGGTCGGGGGGGAGGAAGAGACCAAGGTCCCGACGGACACATGTTAAAACATGAAACAAAAATAAAAAAAAAAACTGCCAATGCCTGGGGGTTGAGGTCGGGGAAGGAAGAGGAGAACAAGGACGTAAGGCAGACGCGCCGGGCTGGGTGTCGACGAACAAGATCGGGAAGAAGAACCAATCAAAAGCTTGAGGGGGTGATGGACAGGGAGGCCGACAAAAAAACACCACACGTATCTCAGCCCTACCAAAACAACCCGAACGTGCGAGAATTCGAACCCAGAAAGACCTTGGCGTCCAAGAAGGGGGAGGGGGAAAAAAAGCAAAGAAAATAATGAAACGAACATCACCACGGCCGAAGATCAAGCGATCACAGCGAAGTTGCAGCGAGCCGAACCCGCCGGTCTCAGGAAGGTACAAACCAGCGAAATTGACCAAATTGCGAGAAAAAGAAAAAAAGGTGGGAAAAAGGGGACAGCCGAATCTCAATCAGCAGCCATAGACCTCAACGAACCGCCACGACACCAAAGGTAACATAGGGGAAAATGCGAACAGAGAGGGGGGGAAGGGTCAAAAAGGGGAGGAGAGGGAGGTCTGAAAAAAAAGAAGAGACCGCCCCAAAAAAAGAGAAAAGGAAGGAGATCGTGTCGGAGGTCCCTACAAAAAAATGACTGGGTCACTCTTCCTGGGGAGGGAGAAAAAAAAAAGCAGGGAAAAAAAAAAGCGACCACGGTGAAACGGAATCCGAAAGAAAGACTCAAAAAAAAAAAAAGAAACAAGCCTACTTCCACTGTCCGGCAAGAAAAAACGAGGAAGGGGGGGAAAGTAAAACAAGCAAGGGCCGACCGAAGGAAAGATCCGGACAGAGCGATGGAAAAAAAAACGGGACGAAAATGGGGAAATCGGGATTCGCGACGTACCTCCGGCAGACTGAAAGGTAACGACAAGACCAAAATAAAGGGGGACTAGGATACCTTCGGTAGGAAGGTCCACGAAAAAGGGCATGAAAACAGACAAGACCTCTGAAGGGACGATTGGGCCAAGGAAGAGCTCCCTGGGTGGTTGTCAAAAAAAGAAACGGAAAAGTTTGGGCAAAGCGCAAAGAAAGACGGAAGAGGGGGATGCCGTCCAAAGGACGAGGAAAGCCCGCAAGGGCGGACAACCAGGCGAAATACCTCTAACACAGCAGAAAAAAAAAAAAGCATCACTAAGATGGAATGCGGTCTGGCGGAAAAAGAACCTGAAGGGGTAGTTGAGAAAACGATTTTTCCAAGTCGGTGGATCGGGGGAAACCGAGATACTTGCAAAAAAGAGGACAAAGCCAGCCGTTGGGCCGCTGCTTACAAGCAAAAGAGGACATAAGAATAAGAAAGGAAAGACCACTACTGGTAAAACGAAACCATACGTGAAAGGTGCCGGGGGCAACGTGAGGGGACAGAAGCAGAAAAAAAGACTGGTAACCTGGAAAAAACCTTGACCCGCGTGATGGGAGGAAAAGCCCGGGAGGAGGCAAGGGGAGTAAAAGCTCTGAACACTCGCAAAAAAAGGAAAGCGAATGCCGACCAAAAAAACAAGCCGGAGCAGGGCGGGGGTGCCTGAGACGGTTACAGGATGGCCGCTACAAGAAGCATGGGCAACAGAAGAAAATTGGAACTTGAAAAGAGAGGCGAAAAGGAGAAGGGCGAAGACGGAGAAACCGCCCCCTTGTGAGCAGAAAACCGCAAGGGGATCGGTGTCCTTGGGCCTGGGACTGTGATCCTATTCTCGCGGGTGAAAAAAAAAGGAACGCGGGGTCAAGGGAAGAGGGGAAACCAAAAGTTAATCTTTTCCCCAGAAACAACCGCCAGCCCCCGAAGGGGAGGTTTCGAAGGGCAGGAACCCCTCACTGCGAGAAGACTACAGGGGGGGCCAGCCAATGATAAAAGAAAAGGGCCGCATGCAGCCAAAAAGCTCCTTGCAGAGGGGACGGTTGGGAAGGCAAGTGGGAGAATCTGGTCACCAGCGGTCAGAACTTGGAGGTATCAACCGAGTGGCAGGGGGGTTTTCGT
>Ga0179593_1290360_pt1 | contig 12302 bp, 11 predicted proteins | sample CZODoug2_1_08_16_FD_185931 | JGI IMG/M metagenome (GOLD analysis project Ga0179593, IMG submission 185931) | Vadose zone soil fungal communities from Angelo Coast Range Reserve, California, USA - CZODoug2_1_08_16fungal (PacBio error correction) | ecosystem: Environmental > Terrestrial > Soil >...
GCGAAAATTCTCATATTAAATGTGTCTCCAGGCTCTCTTCAGGAAAAAAGAGACGGGGTAAAAAATCTAGTCTCTAGAGCATCGAAGAAAAAAAAGATCTAAGGAAAGTTCGGAAAAAAAAAGAAACGAGAAGGAAAAAGATCCGAAAAATAAGGATGTGACAATACGAATGGGAAAAAAAAAGATAATTCGCGAATCAACCTAATGGGGGAGCTGTGGGCGGTCCGGAAGCGTAGATAAAGGTATTAAAAACCTTTGCAGAACCCAAAATGCGAGGGGCAAAAGAAACGGAAAAGGCCGCACCAAGGTAAAAGCCAGGTACATAAGGAAATTGTAACTTGAAGGTAATGCGGTGCAGCGCCGGTCATCAACGAGAGAGAATGGTCAGGACGGACGGGAACACAAATTATTGTCAGGTATACGAATGAACGGGTGCTAACAAGGGGGGCACCCACCTCAGAGTCGGGATAACTAGAAAGAAACAAGCAGGTGTAATTGGCAGGGAGGCAATGGCCTCTAGAATTGAAAGGCGAACGACGCTCGCCGCCCGAAAAGCGCAAAGCGGACTGGTTGCGACAAGGCCGGTTGAAATCTGTCGACAAAGAAGTGGCAAGAAGGAAAACGCAGTTGCTTGGGTGGGGTATCGCCTACCGGAAAAGCAAAGGGGTATGTGTCTAAAATTGCGCGAAGAATCTCAGGATTCATTGCGGGGGCAAAAAAAAGACATGGAGAGCTGCGCGCTGGATACCTCTGAATCGGGTTACGGAGGGGGACAGAGATTGCGATGGCGCGAGGACAAAATTAATCAAAGGCGGTGAACACAAAGAAAACCATAAGACCGGGGTGGATTTCCGTCTCCTTTCGGAAAAAAACCCAAGAATACAGAGTCGGCATAAGAACGCAAAGATTACAGGTACCGAAACGATGGGCCAAGTGAATGCACAGCAATATAAAGCAACCCTTCGGTTTTCGACGAGCCCAAACCATTGGTAGATCGGGCTCGGGTTGCCGATTGCGTGTGGCTTGTCGTGGGTGGTTCCTCAGGACTCTGCAGGGGGGCTGGAGAAAAAAGAAGAATTCCTGGGCTCTTCGTCGAATGCGACAGCGAAGACCTGTTCCCCTAGCTTGATTGAAGGAACGCGTGAGGCAAATCAACTTGAGGCGGTTTAAACAAAAACACCAAAAAAACAAAAGGAAGAATCCAATAAACCCGCGTCTACATCACCTTGATCAGTGATTGGGGAAGATACCCCCAGAACCGCAGACTAGCTCTCAGCAAGCATTAAGAATTTGGGAAAAAGGTAAACAGCGAACACCCTATGGGGCTTAGCGCAAATGAAAGATATCAAGGCCAAAGAAAAAAATGGGGGAGGGGAAAAACACCAGGGGTGAAGGGTAGACCGGGAGCAACCGTCATCGATGCTTTTTGCTGACGCTTTACGACTGAGTGGGAAAGCTGGCGAAAAGCGGGACTGTTCAGCGCACGAAAGATGAATTATGGTCAAAGGGATTAAGATTTAAAAAATGGGGTTTTCGAAGTTTCATGAGGGAACCCCAAAAGAGAGATGGGGGGGGACACAGGATGGCAAAAGAGGGGACCTCACAAGAAAGAACTGGATCAGCATTTCAAAAGAGCTCCGAGTAGACCCGAACACAGGGGTAAAGAAAAAACTGATAACGCCGAGAAATGGTGGGGACCAGAAGAATAGCCAGAAGGGGACAAGAATGTTCCCTGTTGGTGTCAGAACAGGTCGGCGAAGGGGGTTCACGACTCTCCTCGGGAAAAAATTCATGTGGATAATCGACGACGCCGCCGGAACCGGGGGCGTGAGGGATTATCAGAGCCTATTTCGCGGCCAGTGATTGGGTAGCGGCGCCCAAGGGGGCGTGGTCGCGAAAAAAAGTGTCAAAGGTGGGCAACCCACTGAAACCACCTTCAAGGGCCGAAATTTCCGCTGTACTTTTTTTTGAAGAAGCAGGATATCGGGCGGAGGAAAAGTTAAATCGTCGGGCTAAGGCCGAAAGAACTGATCAGTGGGGGAAAAAAGCATCGAATCTGGAACGAGCTGCATACTCGCGATAAAAGAAAATGAAATCAATCCCTACGGAAACACCTAGGGAGCTCAAGAAGAAAGAAAAGAAGTAAAGAAAATCAGTTCGGGGGGGGAACCTTAACTTCTACTTTAATCGAACTGGCCCGACGGGGAAGGGGGCATGAAGCTGAGTGGAGTCTGGCCGTATTCGGGGGGGAGGGTAAGGTTATGTCCGTACCAATGACATAGACGGACGGGGAGACGGAAAAAAAACCCTCCAAGGAATCCTGAGCTGGGTCGGCGTACAAAGGTGACATCAATTTTGCATAGACGGGAACTATCTAGAAAAACAAACAAGGGGATAAACATTGTCGATGTCAAATTGGGAGTAAGAGGAATAGGAAATCCTACCGCTCAGGATTACCAAGATGGGGGTCTGGCTACGTCAAGTGGTCCTCAGGTTAACACCGAACGAAAAGACAGAAATCACTGCAAAAAGGACCAAACCCAGTACCCTTCCAAAGTCGGGCAAAGACGCTACATCAGATCATGGAAGAAGCCACACTAAAGGGATGTGATGCTTAAGCACGACCAACAGAGGTTGGAGAGCAGGGCGTACGATGGAGAGTTGTTCATTCGAGGGGATCGCGCCGTAAGCTGGGCGCAGAGGATTCGAGGCCCAATGACCATGCAGGAGTTGTACGAAAAATGGGACGGCGACAGCCCGAGGCGGGATAGCCGGACCCCTCTCGATAGCTACAAGGTCGAATGGAAAGCGGCAATGGGTGTGTGCAGAAATGGGAACACAGGGACAAGAATTACGTCCAGAAAATGTTGGGGTGATACTATGCGACCAAATCAATTAGGCCGGGCGCTGGGATTTCCTACAAACCCGTAAGGCGGAATCTAATAGCCGAGAAATCGCAGGATCCCGAGAAGGGAGGAGAATCAGCCGGCTGGAATTACAAAGTCATCTTGGGTTGTGACAAACATATGGGATCGAAGGTGGAAAAAGAAAAATAAGCCGTTTTCGAAAAAGGGAATCTGATTCACCATTCTGGGGTGGTCGTTCGGACCCCAGGCAAGGAAATTTTGAACGGAGGGATGGATGTGGGTGGACCATGACCGGGGAGCTTTACGAAAAGTAGGAGAAAAGATAAGGTCATTTGCCTGTCATGAGGGGACAAGGGGAAGAGGAGCTCAGAGTCGATGATACTCTTCATAACCAAATGCCATCTGGGGGGGTTGGAAACAAATTAAACCCTAAAAAAAAAAAAATTAGTCGCTATGGGGGGGCAGCGCAGAAATAGTTTGAAGCTCGCAAAAGACTTAGAGTAACTGCAAACACGCACATCTGGATCAGTGCGCCGAAAATGTTTGTTCTCCGACTCTTGAATAAATCATGTAAATTGGCTTTGTTAGAAAAAGCACACTGAGAGCTCGCTAGGCGCAAGAAAATCTATGGGGGGGTGGCCGATGGGGAATGCTACCCATGCATTCATGTTAAAATCGGTAGAAAGCGTACTGTCGAAGCAGGTGGCCGAGAGGGGGAAATGGGGGGGGGTATGGGGATTCGCATGTTTCAAGGTCTAGACCCGGCGAACGCAGACGACGATTATAGACGAGGTAAGGGAAGAACCCTAGAAGATGAAATTTTCGGCGGTTAAAAACCCGGTGAGAGACACAAAGGACCGCCCTAGGATGGTGTAGGGGTCCCGAGGAAGAGTCCGTAAAACAAAGAACACGCAAAAGCAGAACAGCGCAGAGAGCCAATAACTAAATGTCTCGGCAGCTCCGCGGAACCAAGTTCAGGCCTATAGTGGAAAGAGAAACGTGAAAAAGATTTCAAGGACCCCGCAATTTGGTACGCTCGGTCAAATCTAGGGTCCGACGAGGAAAGGCCGTGTGTTGAGGGGGGAAAATCGACCCGGAGAACGGTTCAATGAAAGACGAATGAGTAAGGCGATACGGTATCCATCGAACTCGAGGCAGGTAAATTCACCAGCACGGGAAAGGGATCCAGCGAGAACATACATCTGGATCCGGCTCTGCGGCATAAGCAGGAAACGGGTAACGCGGGTCAAGGGGGGATCACACTATTGGCGTATGGAGGACGAGAGAAACAAAAGAAAGGAGAGAGAAGGCCTGAGCTCATTCGGAGTCCAAGACGAGTTCAAAGAAAAAACGACTAGGCATCAGGAGTTTCTCTGGAGGAAGAGAATGAGGAGCGGCGAAATCAAACGCAGAGGGCGGGGAAAGTGCTCCCAGAACCCAATTACCTGACACGCGAAACCGTTACCGGTAAGCAAAAAATCGGGGGGGGTTGGTGGCAGAAGGGTTCACAAAGTACAAATCGAAGAGCAATAGGCTGATGAGCATAAAAAAAGAAGTTGCGGGAAAACTCTTGGACTAGGAACCGAGAGGACTAAAATAGTTTATATGAGGAAACGGGGGAGAAGAAATACTTGGAAGAAGTCGAAGGGAGAATTGGGAATTTACGCCGCTTTAAGGGGGATGTCACAGGTATCGTTAAACGGTGGGAGGGGGGGGGCAAAGAGTCAGCTATCAATAAGTTGTATCTCTAGTAGAAGACGCAAAAAACAAGAAAAATGGGTGTTAAAATTAGGAAGGGGGGGAGGAAAATTCAGAAAAAGCAGGCGGCGGGGGGGGGGGAAGATTAAGAAAGCATCGAACAGACTTTCTTCTGTCGTTTCTTGAGGCTCTCGCAAAGTGCAGAAAAAAAAGACTGTAACAAAGTAGGATGCAGGCGCTTAATGCTGACTTGAGGAATACAATCATAAATCCAACCGAAAGGGATTCGAGGAAAGAGAGATAGTTGAGACAAATAGAGGGAATCGCCTGAACAGCTGCGCGCATCAAAAGCAGGGGCATTGTTCCTGGCGGAACTCTAGTCTCTCTTGCGTAACCGAAAAACCGATCTAAGAAAAGTGGGACGATCAATATCCCAAAGAAGTCAGGAGGAGAGGAGAATGGACTAGACGACTCGATCAGATTGGAGTTTTGGGGGCGTCCGAACAACAAAAAAAAAAAGAGGGGGATATAAATTATTGAATCCAGGAAAGTGATAGAAAAAAACCCCACTATGGCGGATAAAGGGGGGGAAAATTAAAAACCGTTAACAGGAAACAATCCGTATTGGGAAAAAGACTAGGCCGGGAGCCTTATCAATATCTCTCCGGCATAACGTATAGCGCGATTCAGGGGGATCAAAACACATCGGTTCAAAAAGACATCAAGCTGGGAGGTAACAAAAAAAGAATGCAGCGATGGTGTAAGGTTTGGGGGGAGGACCCTTTACATGAATGTCACACCTCGATGAGGGATAGGATAATCGGTGCGGAGGAGAAGCATGAATTGGGAAAAGTCAAGGGAAAGAGAGGTAGAACGCGAACAGTACGACTCCGGACAGCACATCTAAATGACGGCGTGTCAGTAGTGTAACGCGGACTAGAGAGGGCTCGGGAAAAATAGCACGTATTGTTTCAAGGTGGGGGCTTAGACGTCCTACAGAAGGACGCGGATATTTGAGAAAGAAAGAACGGCAGGGGAATCAAAAGAGGGCAAGGCGGCAGATAGCCATCAAAAAAGTCAGGGGGTCAGACTGATACAGGCATGCTGGGGAGAGGGCCATCGAGACGTGAACAAAACGCCTGATCAGGCTTGAAAGGAATAAGGTTGGCGGAACCATTCCGAACGGAAGTTGCGTGCACAAAACCCAAGGAATAGAGGGAAAAAAAGGGGCGGACGAGTACAACCGAATCACGAAATCAGTTGGAACAGGTAATTCACACCAATAGCAAGAACCGGTTTCCGCGGCACGAAGAAAACGCACATTGGAAGGGACGCGGAAGGAATTTTGTTCCGCAGGGGCGGTTTCTTGGAGTCACGCCGACGGGCTGTGCGGGAGAAACTAAGAAGAGGGCTGGAGAGGGAACATCGCGCACCGCAGAGTCGGCTAAACCAGCAGGCGAGGTGGTGTCAGGACCTCAGATTTCTCAAAGCAAATCCTGGCGGAAACTGCGTTTCGAGCAGGGAGAAAAAGTAATGAGGGAAAATATAAAAAAAACAGTGGAAGATCAGCACTACAAGTGATTTCATACCCTACTCGGAGAATTCGATGGGAGGTAAGAACGCGAAAAAGAAAAATGGTAAGCCATTAGTCACGAACAAAATGTAGGTGACCTAGAGAGGGGGACAAAAGAAAGATGATCAAAAAAAAAAAATGCAGTTTTCGTGGGCGAACATAAAAATTGAAAAATAGTTGGAATGACGAAAGGATAACCGGAATACAATTCATGGATGGCGAGGGAAGGATGCAAAGGGTATATACAGTAGCTAAAAGCTACTTCACCGCCGGGGAACCTGCAAAAAAAGAGAACAAGTTGATTTATATTTGTAGGGGAGAGGCTTGGGACCAAAAGGAGTGCAAAAGAAGGACGCACGTGGAAGAAGCACGGTCAAAGATCTTTATTCAAAGGCCCTGCAATCCAAAAAACTCACGATAGAGAAAAGAACAAAATACGCAGCATGCCAAAAAAATAAGGAATCGCAGCGCAACACGGGCGGTCACTTGGGCTACGACAAAGTTGGTGATAAAAGGTTGAATGTAAAGAACACGTCTGTGTCGCAGCAAAAACAGGAAGAGTCTGGGGTCACAAAAAAAAACAGGTGGGGGAAGAGATAAGGCGGTCAGGCGAAGCCGGACTGTAAAAGTGGCTTCGGAGGAAGTTATCTTATACGCAAAACCGAATGTAGGGACGCAAGGAGAGGGTGACAAAAACAAAGGGAAGGGGAGTGGGCGAATCGAAAAAACAAGGGTGTACGGGTCATGGGGGGTGTCAACAATGAACAAAGCCGTTACCATCCCGGATCCAAGCATTAAGTGTTTGGGGGGGGATAATCTCAGGAAGGAGGCTTCGATATGAACTTTGAAGAGGTTGCGAAAAGCCCTGCATGTTGAATTGACAGAACCGTAAAAGATTAATATGGGAAGCACGAAGCAAGATGGCGCGATTCAAAAAGAAAAGACGCGACTAAAAGACAATGCCAGCCGTACGAACATTAGAGAAAGCCTTGTCGGAATTACTTCTCTAAAAGACTCATCATGAAAGAAGGACGCTTTCGGCCGGAGTTGGTAATGCGGAGGGGGAAAAAGGTGAAGGGTCCGGGGACGAAGAAGGCGCATGGCGGGGATAAGCGGCCTGACGTGGGGTCAGGGCCTGTCGGGGAAAAGGTCATCACCGTTGCATGAGGGAAAGCTGAAAACTCTCAAGAAAAAGACCAGGTAGCAGGTTACAACGGGCCGTTCAGCAGTGGGAGACATCAACAGTGAGCAGCAGAAACAACCAAGGAAAGGGGAAAAGGAAAGGGAGGGTCAAATGGATTAATCTTCACGCTGACCTCCTAAAAGGTATGACCTGGCGGAGATGGGGAGGCATGTTCAACGGCGAATCGAATCTGTACAGGGAGCAAAGGACAATACTAAAAAACTCGAAGGATGAAAGTCTCCCCAAACAACTTCAAGTCGGGCAAACGCATTCAAGAGACCGTCAACAAAAAGAAAGGGGGGGGAAGATGGTTCATTAGAACGACGACAAGACGTTAGCGAATTGGTCTTCGGATTCGGCGGTTCTCGCGTGGAGAGCCGCCGAGATACGAGTAAGCAGGGAGGAAACAAGTCACATGTAAGTGCTTTCAAAAGAGAGAGAAAAAAGGCGATTGAAACGGAAAACGCGAATGGCAGAAAAAAAAGTAGAAACTTTGAGATGCCAATGTTTTAATTTGGTGACAGACAAAGAAAAGGGACGGCACAAAAAGAGGGTTACTAAGATGCCAACGGCCCCCTGCAGGGGAACTGGACCAAAAAGGTCCGTAATGCGGCCTCGGGCTCCGATAAGGGAAGGCAGGGGCACTCCAGGTCATTAGTGAATTTCGCGATAGAACGCCGGCTCGATAAAAGGGGGAAAGGTTGTTTTGAACAAAAGTGAGCTTCGCCGGAGAAAAAAAGTTTCGAAACAAGATGCGCAAGACGGGGAGGGAGGGACCAGTGAAAGGGTGTCATCTTCAAGATCTTCTTTTGGTTTAAATGGCCCCTGCTTAGAGAGGGGGAGAATCTATAAAAGGGGTCAATTGGGGGTTGTTGGGGGGTTTTTGCCTGTTCATACAGGGACCTGGCTCCATGGGAAAATCGTCGGGCATCGGAATCACATGCCCTCGTCAGAAAGAAACAAGAACATAATACTCACTTTGAATGTAAGGGAGAGGCTTGAAACGCGGGGGCGAAATCCGATACCACAAAGAACAACTTAAACTAAAAATCAGCAAAAAGAAGGCGTTGGAAACACGTCGTAAACATTAAACTAAGGGAAGGGGCTTCGTTTGGTCGCCAAACCAAGGGGGCATGAGCGAAGACTTGAAAAATCGAGGGGTCAGCTGGGAACATGTGTCTACCATCATCATTTGCAAAAACGAGAAATTCTGCAGTCGTTTAGAGGCACCGGGGCGTTGGAGGGGGGGGATTTATGGAAAGCGGTCAAAGGGCGCAGCACTCAAAGGGTTCGCGCACGCGGACGAAGAAATAGACTCGGGAGAATGCATGCTTAGATGGCGCGTGAAGAAGAAGGGGAACCGACCGCAAAAAGGCTGGTGAGTTATCACACATGAAGAGATGCCGGAAAAAAAAAGAAAATAAAACACTCCAAAAAAGGAAAAACCGCGCCAGCCGAAAGGACATGGGGCGCCCGTCAAAAAAATGAGGGATATCTGGCTGGCATCAGTTGGAAAGGGGACAAGTTCAACACGCCAAGGTTGTAACTTCGTCACAGCATCTATGGAAAAATCGAGAGGGGACGTGGGTTTGCTGGGCCCCTGGAAGAAAAAAAAAAGGGATTGACCTGAACACAAGATTAAGTCGCGGAGCAAGAGGACTAATGAAACGAGAAAGCAACTTCATATGAATAAAGCCGCGAAAGAATGGAGAACTGAAAAATGAGGAGGAGGAACGCTGTCTGACAAAAGTAAGAAAAATCGCCGCGGAGGATCAGTCTCCCCAAAATGAAGAAAGCGAAGATTCTATTCAATTCATGAGAAAGAAGAGTTCAATCACAAGTAATGGAGAAAAGCCGTAGATAATTCGTGAGGGAGCTGGACGAGTCACAAATCCGCGGGAAAGGGAGGGAAAACCCCCAATTACATGCTCCCAAAAGTGAACGAATTTATCAATCGATCGGGTGGGAAAGGAAGGGAAGGAGTAAAAATAAAAAACAGAGGGGCGTTTAGTGTGGACCAACCAGAATGTGATGAACCGTGTAACTCAGATCAGAGGATAAGTGGGGAAGCGAGATCTTGACCCGAAGAGAGAAAACGAAGAAAAAAATTGAAGCACTATGTCGCCGTCAGGATTAAAAAACTTTATCGGTGATCACAAGAGTGGGGGGCGTGGGGGGCGCAAATAACAAATAGTACGCTAAAGGAAGGACGCACGATTGTGCTGAGACGCCAAAGGGAGAAACTAGGTCCATTTTTTCCAATTCGTTAAAACACGTGGGAAAAACGGCTTTGGGGACTAGTGAATCAAGGATAGGGGAACAACGTCAAGTGTCTGAAAGACGGCTCGGAAAGAAGACTAGATGTACGACAGAAGGTGCAAGAATTAAAGAAGGGTATGCAGGAGAGTACTGCAGCTGTCGATCTCGGACAGAGATCTCAGGACCAACAAAAGGGAGGATGGAAAGAAGATAGTACGGAGAGGCGACAAGAGGAAGGAGCCGCATCAGCTCCGGCGTCAGACCAAAAATGGGACTGGGAGAACTCTAGTCTTTGAGTCAAGCCATCGAAAAAAAGCAACCTAATAAGAAATGTGTCGCGATGAGGGAGGACAAGTCCAAACTGGAAGCAGAAAGAAAGGGGGCTATCGCGGGGAGCAGAAAAACTGTTAAATGTGCAGACGAGAGGAGATAAATTATTAGCAAAACAGAAAATTGCGCAAAAAAAAACTCGGAGAAAAGAGATCAGGAATGCCTGCCAAGGTAAAGGGCTAAAAACAGGTGAAGGTGTGCAAAGTCTCCGGAGAAGCAGTCTTTTGCGAGCTCGGCCGGCATAAACTATCCAGTCTCGGTCAGCCCAGCGTGGGAAAAAGTTTTGGAGCAAGACACTCCGAGGAAAGAAAGTTGTAAGGTGGCCAGAGCCAATTAACAACTACCACACCGCGTCGGATCGATAAAGGGGACTGAAAGTTCTTCGATGCCTGTAAAGGGATGGTGGAAGCGTTGAAAAAAAAGGCTCACGCGCGAGGCAATCAGAACGTTGGGTGGGCGCATTCGTTATTTGAACTCGTCGAGGAACTAATAGCTCTGCCTCAGAGGGGGGGGCAACTTTTCGTTTGGAGGGGGGGGGGATCGAAAAGAAAAAGACAGCGCAGGTGGGAAACAACCACCGTGAGAAAGGGGGGGGAGAAGAGGAGATCAAATTCCTTCACAAGATAGACAGACCCTTAATCGTGCTGTGTGAATGTGATGAAACACTAGGCAAGGGGGGGTGAGGCTTTCCAAATTTCGATGGATCCGCGAAACTACTGGATAAGGGAAGGTGAGGCAGAAGTTGGGATGTCACGCGAACTGGGTGTCAAAAAAACCCAATGGCCATACGCGGCTGACAGATTCTTACGAGAGGAGAAAACCTGGGAGGTTCCGAAACGGAGTTTACAGAGAAAAGATAGGAAACATTTGCAGGAAGAAAATCCTCCTACCATTGGTCCGGACGCGGTAGGGCTGTTTTCAAGTTTAGGGGGAAGTTGTTTACACGCGGCGGAGGGGAACGCACGCCATGATGCGGGCGGGGTAAAAGTTCTCTTTCGCGCAAAGGGGGAGGAGAACGGAAATAGAAGCGAGGAGTGGGACCGACGGATTCTCGCAAATCCACTGGAGAGGGCTTACTCCTTTCTGCGACGAAAAAGAAGAGATAGGGCAAGGCATCACAAAGGAGGGTAAGACAGGCCTCGTGATCACAAACCGAACTAGGCGAAGGGATTGAACCTCGAGCAAAATTAAAGGATGGGTACAGGCCACTTAACTTAGTAGGGGTATCAGCCAAAGAATCCGAAATAAAAGGGGAGGAAAGGAGCAGAAAACAGACGCAATTCAGTATGGGAAATACTACCTGCTCAAAACGGAATGAAAGGATGCGATCAGAGGGAGGGGGGGGGAGAAGCCTATTTGAGGCTAGCGAAGGATGGAAAACGACGCGCCTCCAAAGAGCTGAAAATGAGGGAGTTATGGGAAGGGGGGCACACAGCTGCGCATGGCGACGGAAAAAAACCAAGATCCCTACACTCCGCAGAACCCGAATCCCGGGAATCAACTGGATGAAAACGGAATTCCCTCTCAGAAAGAGGGTACACTCGAGACGCAAGGTGATGGGAAAAACAAGGAAGGGCAATCTCGGCGAAACAACACGTTGGTGGAAACTGGTTCACACAAGAAACACAGTCCGAAAAGGGGGGAAAAGAATCCAAGGACATTGTTGAAAGTCGTGGGAACAGCAAGGGCAAAAGGAAAGATCCTCTGGGTCAGAACCAAACTAGTGTCCTTGACTAGAGCAAGGATATGCTGGAAAGGAAGAAGGGACCTTGGGGGTCGAAAAGAACGTTGTATAAAGGGGGTTGCGTAAGCCGACAATTCTATTGTGAGCCGCGAAAGCAGTTTTTCTAAAGAGGGGGTAGAAAAACAAAAAAGGTCGTGGGAACAGGTGGTCCCCGGCCCAAAGAAAAGTGGACGGCGAAAGGTTAGCTCGTGTGGGGGGAGAGAACGAGAGGTGAGGGGATGGAAGCGGGGAGGGTCAGATATTTGTGGGTTCTGAAAGACACGAAGGAAGGGGAGAGGAACCTGCCTAGGAATCGACACGAAAGGCAAATCAATATTCTAGAGAACCGAGAAATGAAAAAGATAACGCGAGCTACTCCATGCTCTGTAAACTGGTCGCAACTATAAAGAAGAAGCATCAAAAGCATTTCGGGTTGAGGGTAAGATTGGGCCGGGGTGGAATTAAGTCTGAAAATGGGATGGAGTGGGGGAAAACTCCAAATGGATGTTTTTGTAATTACTGGAAGAGTCGAGGCGGGGGATAGGGTACGGAAAAGCACATCCAAGAGGTTCAAAAAATTTACTGCTCGGACAACCGCAGACCCAAGATAATCACTAAGAGAGGAGTGTGAAAACCGTTGAAGGGGCATTGTTAGGAAGATCAGTGTAG
>Ga0179593_1559761_pt1 | contig 12302 bp, 15 predicted proteins | sample CZODoug2_1_08_16_FD_185931 | JGI IMG/M metagenome (GOLD analysis project Ga0179593, IMG submission 185931) | Vadose zone soil fungal communities from Angelo Coast Range Reserve, California, USA - CZODoug2_1_08_16fungal (PacBio error correction) | ecosystem: Environmental > Terrestrial > Soil >...
CGCTCTAAAGGCGCGCAGGTAGAGGCATCCGTTGTGGGCAGGGAAGAAATCCCTCCCCAGGAAAGAAAGTTAAGCACGGGAAGGGGGGGGGGGGCGGGGGGCCACCAGCAGAGGTAAGACATTCCGTAAAAGGGGGTTCTGAACAGGACGATTCGACACAGGGCCGCCTGGACGGGGGAAAAAAAGCGGGACCGAAAGAAATATCTAACTCTAGGCCTATCTCAGTCCCTAAGGTATCTATTGGCCAAACTTTCTGACACTGACTCCTCTAAATAACATATATCCGTCCTATACTCAAGCCTAACTGCAGGGAGGGGGAAGCAAAGCCCACGGGAACATGAAAGCTGTACCGCAAAGGTCAGGAATGCCAGACCCCAGAAAATAACCAAGACCACGGGAATCTGAATCCTTGAAACCACGATGGACTCATGAGGGGCCTCCCTAACCGCCGGAGGCCTGTGGAGCCAAAGGAGTTCTGGAGGTTCGGTTGCCATCGGCCTTTGGCACATCCAGTCCTTTCTCGTTAGGACGACAATAAATACACGGCAGCGTCAATTCAACCGTCGACCAGGGCTCCGAGCAGGAGGGCGCGCGCCGGGAACCTCCTAGAAAACGTCAGAAAACAAAAGGGGGTAAACGAGGGAGGACCAGTATTGAAGAAAATCGCCGCCGCCCGCCATAGGACACTGCAGCCCGAGCTCGGCCAGGGGGGGGCATGGATAAAGAAAAGCAAGAAAACTCTTATCGGAAAAGACCCGGGATCATCACCGCCTTCTCCAGAAACCAAAAGGACTCTACCATGAGGGACATTGAAAGGGGGGGCCTCGACAATTCTACGTGTTCGCCGTACGTCTTAAGTCTCCATCGCGTCGGCAAAAAGTCGCTGGGGGGACGACGAGGTCGCGAAGAACACGGACGGGCAGCGGTAGTGATCTACCTGGAACATCCATCAAAACCGTCCGTAGGGGGGGAAAACTATAAACGACAAGTGCTGGCAATCCTGCTCAGGGAAAAAACCGGCAATGCGCGACAAAATGGAAGAAGAGCTTCCTTCAAAAAAACGTGTGTTACAGGTCGTTCGGAGGGGAGAGGGGCGTCGACGATCATTTATCACAAGGAAGGTTCGCCGACGGAAGAAAGGGCGAAAGCTAAACCAAGCTTGGAGCTGGACTAGAGGAGCTGTCAAAAGGCGGCGCGGATCCGCGGCGAAGAGGGGGGAGTCCTGTAAAACACCTTTTCCCGACATCCGCGAAGGGATCTACCACAAGGAAAAAACGATGAAGTTGGAGCAGATCAACCACCGGGCCTGTGGAGCAAGTCCACGCAACCGCCCTAAATCTACAAAAGGATGATTAATTAAAAAGTAGAGAGATTTCTAGGCCGAAGGGGAGGGTGTTGAAGGAAAGGGGACAGGGGTCCAGGGGGAACTGAGGGAATGTCAGATGACGAGAAGCTCGAGGTGGGGGTCAAACATAACGGGTTCTTCCGTGCCAAGGAGTTGGAAGTGAGCCTCATGGCGACAGATCTGTGACGGTGAACCAACAAAGCCTGGGAGGGGAGGCTCGATCCCAGTGACGGCTCACGTACGGGCGCAAGGGAGGGTTAACAAGGGCTGTACCTAGATACGATAGAACCAACCAAACTAACCAAGCGTGCAGAAAGCGGGGCTTCCCACTAAGGGCTCGAAGAGGGGCTCAAGGAAAAAATAAGTACGGTCGCCTCAGAGCCCGCGCGAATGAAGGAAAAAAAGCGTGTCCCCCGACGGCAGACTGGCGTTCCAGGGAAAAAGACCCGGCTGCCGGGACGGGCGCCGACGTGACGCGTCGGCCCCGAAAAGGGACGCGAAAGTGCTCGAAGAGACAGTCGGAAAACAAGGAGAAAACCGTCCATGACGATACCAGGGGCGCGACGATGTACATTGGGGGGCTTCTGCCTTCAAGGGATGACTGGATAGACTCCTCCGGGGTCTTTTTTTTCTGGTCTTTGCGAGCAAAAGAAGGACACTCGCGTCCCATTTCAGATGAGTTTGGGTGAGAGTTCCCTTCTGGAGTTCTCATACTGGCCCTTCAGTAAGGGGCTCTGCAAGCGATGAGGTTCCATTTCTTCGGCGAAGTCGGCGGGGCTAGAAAGGTCTATACTTTGGACCTCTTGTCCGAAAGGGAGGTCATGTGGGACCGGGGCCTTAGCGCCGAGGGCATCCTTTTCAATAGGAAAAATGATCCTCTCACCTTCCGGATGCCGTTGGCTGATTTTTCTCCCTAACCCGGAGCTAGTTTGTGGGGGAAAAGGAAAGTATCAGGTCCACGGCCTGGCTCTGGGAGCTTTGGACTCGGAGGCGAGCATGAAAAAAAAGTCCGGGAGCCTGCCTGAGAGGAAGGCGAAGCAGGGGCGGAAGATTGCGGCATGTCAGCGGGGTCCTCGGGGCGGACGAGGAGGGGACTTGTAAACGGGGGGGGTCCAGGGGGGGAAAACCAAATCTTTGCTATCGTCGAGAAACAGAAGTACTTATCGATCTGGCTCGTCAAAATCCGAACAGAAATAGGGAGTAGTGTGCTGGGGGGAATCTCAGAAACGGACCTGAGAGGGGCGACAAAATATGCTGGGGGCCACAAAACGCGCGAATAGAGACCGGTCAGGGATTCGAGGCAAAACACGTATCGGTTGTGGCGTATACGAACCGCAGGATATCGAAAAGGGGGGGCTCTCAGGGAGGAGGAGCGAGGACGCCTTCTGCAGGTACTCGTCAACACCCTCCATGTGAAGACGCTCCTACCTTAGAAACCTATCACCCGGGGAAGTCTTAAAAGTGGCAAATCGGTAGCCAGTTGTACCGTAGGCGATCTGCACAGAGCGAGAAAGCCCCTTTCCGACGGAAAGGTCGGGGGCCAGAGCAGTGATCCAGGAACTTCTATAATCAGCCGATCTCCTGCCCAGGCAGAGGGGCACCAACCTGAGAAGCTCAAAACACCAGAAAGATTAACGACGAACGCTACGCCCAAGGCCGTACCCGCCTCCCTGCAAGAAGATGGGAGGGGGGCCTTCAATGCCCGGAATCCGAAGAAAAATACGGTGACCACTCGTAAACAACGGTACCGTGGGAACTGCACGATCGGTCTGAAAGCCCGAACGATGTTCTCCTCTTTGGTCTCCCCTACCTCGACCAGAAGTTTCCGGGAAAGGCCGCCGAGGACTAGCGGCTGGAGCAAACTCCTGGCCGCGTCGTAATTATTGAACAGAAACTCTCGCCATTCGGATGCCTGCACGTCTAACGGGCGAGGAAGACGTCGAATCGCCACGAGCAGCAGCGACTTCGTACAGAAGTCCCAGTATGATACGACGCCGACAGCTCCCGACCTCACCAGACAAAGAAGAGCGCTTCCAGGGGGGGGGAGCGGCGAGGGGGAGGCCCAGATCCAAGAAAGAGTCATCAACCTTCATCTATACCAGGCGAAGCCACCATGTACGCGCGTAATTGGTTCGCCTAATGCGGCAATAAGTGGGAGGAGGGGGGCGACCGAGAAGCAAGCAAAGGAGGGGCCAGGTCGCTGTCCGACACCGAACGACTCGCGGAAGTGGGTCCACAGCCGAAAAAAAGTGATTCCAAAAGCCGTTGCCGTCGGGAGAGAAACGAGCCGACGACCTTGGTCAAAAAATCGGCCCTCTTGGAATTCTACCTTAGGTGACCGGGCAAGGCTCGCCGGAAGGGGGGGAATACCGAAAAAAGGAGAAAAAGCCGGTACGAGTTTCAAAAAGACGCGCCTCGATGTGAGAACGATCAGGTACAGCCCTTCCTAGCCTGGGCGCCCGAGTTAGGCCCGGGGGGCCGAAAGGGGGGGAAAGCATGCCGAACGAGGCGTGAGCGAGCGGAGAGAAAAAGTCGCGATCCTCGGTAGGGGAGACAAGCGGGGGGGAAACTCATTTGCCCCCGAAATCCGAGAAACGGGGTTACAAAAAAACCGAGCGCTCAAAGACCGGAGTGCGCCCCTATTCCGAAAAACTTGGCGCTGACGGCCCGAAAAGGCAAAAGAAGCTAGACAAACAACAACGGAGGAGGAAGAAAAAACTCCGCTGAGGGTAAAAAGGAGGGGGGTGGTGGAAAACACGCCAAGGGGGGGAGGGCAGTATCATCAGGGGGACCCCGGAAGGGACCGGGCCTCTTGTTAAAGGAGACTCAGGTGGGGGACATCCCATCTCGGAGGAGAAGGGGAAAAAATGAGGAAAAACTGAAAAAGATACAAGAGCGCGCGAAGTGAAACTTCCTCATCTCACTCCTATGGTTCGGTTATCGGTTGAGTCACGTGGATCACTTCTGGGAGCACAGGAACGAGGGGGAAAGCCTTTAAATGAAAAAACCCGCCATCACGTAACCCACGGGAGTAGGCCATACTTCAAAGAAGTCTCTCATGCCGCCAGAATAAGGACGGAGAAGCTTCCAAAAGAAAAAAACGCTACTGAGCGTCCGGGACTCGATTCAAGACTGCAACGGCTGGCCGTGGGCCAGGAACCCAACGGAACTGGCCCGTCGGGTGCCATCGTTCTGAAACGGCCAGCGACCTGACGACTCGAGCGTCAGCGGTCCCAAGGAGGTCTAACACTAAAGAAGACACCTTCCATTCCTGAATGATAAACGGGAAAAGGGGTACGGGGGTTTGCGCAGTAGGGGGATCTTCCTGGGAGCGACTACTACGGGCTGTTGATCTTTTCTCCTGGGGCGATCAAGCTTCTCAAGTCACTGGAAATCTAGGAGTGTGGTGAGCTAGGGGGGCGCGGCGAGTTGTACTGTTCCTTAGGCCGTAGTAAGCTGGCGCCCTTGATTCTTTTCATGGGGAAGAGGACAAAAGATCGAGTGACGTGAAAAAATTCCTGGAGTCATGTTTTCGAAAAACTGAAGAGGGGCCTTATCTATTTCTGCCAGCAGTTTCGACGGTGGGGAGGCACCGCCGGCTGTCCTGAAACCGTGGGTCTATGGAAGGACCCCGACAAAAGGCACTCTTTTGTGGGAAACCAACACTATGGGGGAAGACTCATCTGTAAAGCCGGTCCCGGGGCCCTGCAGGGGGGAGAGGGGGCGTAAAGGGGGCATGAAGTGAAAAACGCGCCGCCTGACGGCTGGGCGGCGTCCGAGGGTCGCGCTTGCGCAGAGGAAGAGGCTAAACGGAAAGAAAAGAGCGTCTGTCAAACGACCAGTGTCCCAAGCTATAACGCGCCTGCAGGGGGGGAAGGAACAAGGATATTCTAAAAGGATGTGAGGCTGGTTGCTCTCCCCCTCCCAGGCCCGGAGGGACGTAGTACTTGATTCAGCTCGCGGGGGACTGACCCTCTGGGCGACAATCTGATTTTGGAAAAAGGGGCGGACTCGGGCCTCCGGTATCTGTTCATGGAAAGGGGGGCGATGCCAACCCAAGGCTGTGGGAGAAGACCAAACCGGCGCCCTTGGAGGCTCTAAAAACAAAGGAGGAAGGATGAAATAGGCCAAAAGGGGGGTCTATCTCAGGCTCTCAGGTACGATGAAAAAAGGGGGGAGTGAATCGACGCAGCTCTTACAAATGAAAAGGGACGCTCTTTCTCCGGGGGTTGCCAAAGAGGCGCCCCAGGGGACCGTACGAATGAGTCGTATCTTCAACGTATAGGCACCTCCAGGCAAAGGCGCTCACAGCGCGATCCGACCCGGCTGCAGGGGAAGAAAAAAGGCATTTCCAAAAGGCGAGGACTCGTCGGGGGGAAAAATGGTAAAAGAAAAAGCCAGCCCTAGCGCCGCCGAGAAACCAATACCTTCAAACTAGAGACCCATCCAGCAGCCGCCAATCAGGGAAGGCGGAACCTATGCCCGGCGTAAGTCGTCGAACGACCCCAATCCAAAACAGGCCGGCACGATAAGAATCCGAGCCGGTGGAAAAACGATGTGCTCACGTCTTCGAACTACCTCTGGGAACGACCGGCCGGGAAACCGGCCGCGGATCAGTCGGATGACAAAAATTGCCCGAAAAAACGGCCTGGCCGGCCTGAATGGAATTTCGGACACAAGTGGGCTGGGGGCCAGGACAGCGAGAATGCACGTCGCCCTGGACATAGAACTACTTCAGAGAGGTCAGGGACCAGCAGCCGCGCTTCGTGACGGAGCCCATGGGAGCACTAGAAGGCCGAAAAAAAAAGCCTCAAAAAACAAACGGCCACAAGGAAAGCCCGCGACGGCAGTTCCGAGGATCACGAGGGACGCATCCAAAAAATACAAAAAAAAGAAAAGCACGGGGCGATACCGGTGAAAGTCCGTCCCTACAAAGCCAACCCTTTACCCCGGTCCAGTAAAGGGTCCAGTGTAGAAGTCGGCCTGAAAGTGGGCTCTCGTTAGCCTGAGACGCCGCGCTATCGCGCGGAAAAGGGTTGGAAGGCAAAGGCTGCCCCCAAAAAAGGCCTGGTCAAGACCCGGGCAGCCCGGGTCGGGATCGAAGCCATCCTTTTCGTCGGGTAGGAGTCGGGGGAAAAACGAACTGGTCCGGGGCAAGGAGGCGAAGTCCGTATTGACCCGACCTTCTTGTCCATCGCTGGCCTGCACGAAAGGGGTGGTTAAAGGGGAGGGACGCCATCGATGGGGACCGATCAGGAGGCAGCTGTCCCTGCCTTGTTGCGGAAACGTGAGTCCCGTGGCCCATCGAGGCAGTCACGGAGGCGGGAGGAGGTTGGGAAGGGACCGGCGGCGCGCAAAAAGCCGGGAAGGCCTAAAGCCGCACATCCGCAAGGTGATGCACAACCACAGAGGACATATTCCCGTTCCCCTTCAGGTGGCTTACCCAGGCCTAAAGCACTGGACAAAAAAGGGGAGTGAGAAAAAAACCGCTAGACACACAACGAGGGAGAGCTTCTAGTAGTGGTGGACTTCAGGGAAACAGCAGCAGAGGGCGTAATCATCCATTGGGGGAAGCCAAAGAAGGACAGTTCTAGGGAGAAGGATCGAGGGAAAAAAAAAACCGTCGAGGAGGGCCGGGAGTCTAAAAAGGAGACAGCTGCTACTCGACGCCGAGCACAGGAAGGACAGCTTCTCCTCAGGAGTCCAGCTCACCGCCTCCGGGTGAGGACTGGCGGAGGAAGGGTCGGACGGTGCGACAGCTGGACAGGGCCTGTGGAAGTACTCGTCCTCCGAAAGGCCGCGAGGCAGAGGAACTCGGGGTCACCCCCAAAAAAAGTGCATGCCAGCGGCTCCAAAAGGAGAAGTTCAGCCAGAAAAGCCCCAGAGCCCGGATTGCCAGTAAAATTCTTCTTAGGGGGCGCGATTACGACGGCAAGGGGGGGGCCTGTTAAAAGGAATCACAAAAAAGCGCGTGGCCCGCGACGAGGGGTTCGCTCGCCCAGCGCGGCCGACGCTATGGATGGGAAACACGCGAACACGAGAAAGGACCGCCAGGCAACCGACTTGCCCGGGGGGGGGACGCGGGTAAAACGGAGGTGGAAAAAAGGTATGAGCGAACCTAACGACGGATGAGGTTGGCGCGTTTCAGAAGGCGAGCACTTGCGCCAGGCTCCAGAGCGAAAGAGGGGGTGGGCGGGAGAGGCGGCGGCGAGTGCTCAATAACGGGGAAGTAAGGGGGGAGAGTCCGCGTGCTGGAACCCGGGCGAGAGGTCCAAGACGAGAACGACCCCTGCCGACCAAAAAGCGCTGTCCTGCGATTTCATGGGTTGCGCTAGACGAGGCCATGAGCGCTGCAGGGCCAGCCAAAAAGGGTTCTCGGAAAGGGAGGAGGCCGGGGGGCGGCGTGGGTGAATGCGTGGTCGTAGGCGTAAAAAAGCCACACCGGGCGGTGATCAGATTGGGTACACCTTCTCTTGGATAGGAAAAAAGGTAAAGTCCCGGGTAAGGGGGATGGGGGGAAAGCTTCTGGGGACGCGGTAGAAAAGTCATTTAATTCGTTAAGTCCCGCCTGCCGGCGGGTCTTTCTTTTACTGGATATCTTAAAGTGTGCGCGTCTCAAAAAGATGCGGGAGGTCTAGTGTCTCCATGGTCCACTCTAGGCAAAGGCTAAATGAGCTGTCGAGCCTTCGCCGGGCTGGGGACGATGGTTCTCTTAAAACGGCCGGGAAGGGGCAAGACTGCCTGCAAAGGCAGCTCGACGAAGACGTACCCTGCGGGAGACAATCTGAGTGTCCTACCGGAAGGGGGAAAGAAGCGGAAAAATGGACTGGAGTAGGTGCGGCCAACCCCCACGTGATCGTGTTTGATAGAACTTGCTTCCGCTACGCCTGTTGGAGTCGGGAGCCAACAAAAGGGGAGGGAAAGAAGAGGTCTCTCGCGCACTCGGCAACAAAGCCGTGGGGTGGCCCTACTCCTGTAAAGAGACCCCTTTACTCTACGTCCGGTGGCCACCAAAAAGTTTCAAACGTCAAGAGTCGGGAATCCCGCCAGAAGGCGGCGGGGGGGCCGAGCACAGCTATATCATTAATAAGGGGTCCGAAACTATCGCCGGAACTCGAGGAGGAGGCTCAAGACACCCTGGCGCCGACACCAGACGCCTCTCGCCGAGACGCAAAGTCAGACGAAAGCCTCTACTCCGGTACCCAGATACCATCACGGAATTCTAGGGGAGAGGGGATTCAGAAAAATGTCCCCCATAGAACCGGCCACGCCAGGGCCTCCGGTAACGAATCAGGAGCTGGTCCACACTATTTGATCTGTTGGGTCTTGCGCCAATAGAATTCCCAAAAATGTTGGCCTCGTGAAGATTCCAAGGAGGGCCAGAAAAGAAAAAAAAAAAAGTCTGTTCCAAAAAATATGAAGGAGAGGCCATCTCTTCTGTCAGTCGGGCTCGGTAGAAAACTCTCCTACTTCTCTCGCCCCCTATCTCCCTTTCTGTGAAATCTCCCTTACTGAACGATTCAGGGAAATAAACGGGCCGCCGAAAAACTCAACGCTCCGCACAGCCCTGGACCTCCTTCATTCCAGGGACGGAAGCTCAGTGGAAAGAGGACGGCGCCAACGAGAACGAAGAGGGGATCAAAAAGCATCTTCGTCCATCAACTCCAATGTAACCCGTACAGCCAGTTCTCAGAATGGCCGTGCGCTTAGAGGACGGCCGGCGTAGGCAGAGGGGCGGTATGCCTGTGAAGGCCGACGCGAAGAGGGGCTGAGAGGATGGTCACCGGTTCCTGGAAAACCAGAGGGGCGTCGTGAGAGCGAACGAGACGAAAGAAAACGCATCGGCGATGTGAAGAGTGAGACCGTCCTTATTGAAAGGGCTCTGGGAAGAAGGGGGAAAAATCCTGCAAGTTCGAAAGCCTCGATGTGGACGATCATGTACAGGCCCTGGCAAGAGACGGCCGAAGGGAGGGCCCGTGCCGAACTTTATAGGAAGAAACGGGGGGCTGGACGAGCACCGCCGGAAAGTCGCAAAAACGAGAAGGTATAACTCCTTGGAACCTGACAGGAGTACACAACTCTATCTTCTCGGAAAAACTAATCCCGGTCCAGACGTTTGGAGGGAAAGGGGAGGAAAAAATGAAAAAAACAAAGGAAAGGATTCGAAACCAAATGAGAAGGAAAAACACCGGAGGAGAAGAGAGAGATTCTAGTGCGTTTGGGGGGGACTGACGAAAATCGCAGGTGGAGGGCCACATTACAGCAAGGGTACAAATTAATTTACGGGGGGGGGATATCTATGGTCCCGTCGGAAGGGCGCCGGGCCTAAGAACTGGAGCCTCGGCCCTGGCAGAAGAGAAAAAGTGAGAGGGCCGTTGACATCTTCCTCCTAACAGCTCACTCGAAGGAGGGGGTACTGAAGAAGAAGGGGTAAATAGCGCACGCGGGAGGGACAGGGCCTGTGAATAGTCCTCCGACATGGCGCGCGCGCCGGAACGAAAAGGTCACAATTCTTAAAGCCCAGCGAGGGTAGGGAATTCTCTCCAAGAAGACGGACGGGATAACCGCGCCGTAGGAAAGCATACGGGTCGTTGAGGACTCGTTCCGAGATCCCGAAGTGGGGGACTGGGCCATTATAACACCCTTATGGCCCGGGGCTCGTTGGAAAAAGCCAACGTCCATACTGCCTACAATGCTTCTTCTTCAGGCTCGTAAAAGCGCACCTAATACGCGAAAGCACCGGTACTAAGGAACATGGTGGCGGAGCAGGAGTAAAGGGAGGGTTGAGCTACGGACGTGATCGTGGGATCGTGGGCGAAAAAAAAACCTGGGCGTGGCAGCTCGGGAGTGACGGGGGCGGGGTTTGATCGGATCTGGTCAAGGAGAGTGCTCATACTGACCTAAGGACGGAGAAGAAATCGCGAGGCGGTACAGGCAAAAAGTCGGCGGAAACGCCCGGTCGACCGAACAGGAGGTGGGCTCTATTTCATTTGGGGAACGATTCCGGCAAGGGGGGGGGAAGAAAGCTACTGATCCGCGAGGAAACGGCTGCCGGCAAACGGGCGTGGTCGAGTGTAGTGGGAGCCCCGGGGAAGCACATCGTTGTAAACGGAGCGGATAAGGAGAGGACTCCGAAAAGGGCATGAGGTAGGTGCGGAGGGGAACGAAAAAACGACGGCATGACTGAAAATGACGCAATATGGGCGGCTTGTCCGCGGGGCGAGCTTGCGCAAGGGTCGGCGGCGTCCGGGGAAAAGAGCGGTCGAGCAAAGGTGGTGTTCGCCCGCCGCGGGAAAAAATATCGATTCCCGGAAACTTGAACGGAGAGGGGATTTGTTCGAGCACGAAACCAGGAGGGCGAAAAGTACGTGGAGGAAAAGCTCGCGACGGAGGCCTGCGGGGTGGGGTCGGATGCGGGGTGTCCCCCTTCAGAAGTCCATCTCGGCCATTGGGGAGAGAAGGACTGGAACGGAAAGAAAAAGACATTGGGGAAGAGTTACCTGCGACCCGGCTTAGCTACCTTTGGATAGTCGAAAAAGGGAATTAAAGTATATATATCCCACAGCCTCTCGCCTTCCGAGAAGGTAAGCTTTCAAAAAGAAGAAGTGGGGGGGGGTAAAAAGAGTCCGAAACTCCAGGCCGATGAAGAAGGGCCGCGAATGCGCCGGCCGTGTCCACAAAGCAGGCAGCAGTTCAGGCGTGTCCGTAAAGTCAAAAACAGGGACCCGAAGGGCGGAGCTGCGTCTTGCCGTCAAACAAAAGCGTCCATTCCCTTCTCATTGATCTTCCAAGATCCGGGGGAAAAAAGAGGCGGTGGAAACCCGGGATCTGGGAAGGAAAAACGCCTAGGAATCCTATAACGTCAAGAATACAAGTCTAAGGCCCTCTTACCCTCCTCAAAAACGATCAGGCGCGCGGGGAAGAATTAAAAGGGAAAAAGGGGAGGAAGCCAGAGACCATTAAAAACCCGATCAAAAACATCCCTTCAAATTGGCTGGGATAGCCTTTTTAAAAAACACCATTGGGTGGGGGGGTAAGTGGGAAAAATGGGGATTTACTTGTAAGAAACCCCTAAAGGGACCACCCGCCGGGGGCCATCCTGCCGGGTTCCTAGGAATCAGGAGCATTAAGGAAAAAATCGAGCCCGGGGGCTGAAAAGATTTTTCTAAAAGGGGGACATCTCTCAGAAAAAATCCGGAAGACAACTGTTCTCTCGCCTACTTAAGAGCAGCCCTGGACAGGGGGAAAAGAAAAAAGGCGCAAGAAAAGGGTCAGACGAAAAGAAACATCTAACGCTCCACCACAGCAACCAGACCCGAAAGGCCTCTTCTCCTTTCAAACTTCTCCATCCTCCTAAAAACACTATCAGAGGAGGGGGATCCATCACCTAAAAATTCCGGCACCCGGAACGAATTACTTCGGTTAAGGGAGTCTTCATTCGAGCCTCTCAGGGGAAAGCCTTAAGCGCCGTGCAATCTCTTAAGAAATTGAGTCCGGAGGACTAACTCTGGAATCTTCCTGTGTCCACTCCCCGGGAGAAGGGGGGTGATCTGGGCCCTCAGGGAAAGTAGGTATCGCTGAACGAGAACGACCCGTATCTTGCATCATCACGGCGGTTCAAAGGGGGCTACCTTCCCTTAGTAACCGGGCGCCTTGCGCTAAGTTTTGAAAAGAGGAGAGAGCACGTTCTCGCGCGTAAAAAGGCATGTACTTCAAAGAGCCGGGTTTCGCCCTAGGTTAGAAATAAGGTATCTATCAGTCCCTAACCAGAAAATAGAGGGGGGGAGGGGCGAGCGCGCGCGATCAAGGGGGTTTTTTTTTCGAGTCCAGAACTTGGAGAGTGGCCCGTCCTACATCAGCTGGATGCAACCACCGAGCTAAAAAACCACTCCGGTGAGTACCCTTGTCTGATAAGTAAAACTCCACCTGGCTAGGGAGGTCCTAGGACACAGAAATA
>Ga0179593_1657027_pt1 | contig 12302 bp, 27 predicted proteins | sample CZODoug2_1_08_16_FD_185931 | JGI IMG/M metagenome (GOLD analysis project Ga0179593, IMG submission 185931) | Vadose zone soil fungal communities from Angelo Coast Range Reserve, California, USA - CZODoug2_1_08_16fungal (PacBio error correction) | ecosystem: Environmental > Terrestrial > Soil >...
ATAGCTTTCAAAGGGGGGGGGAAGGGAAAATATCGGTTGCAAGGAAAAACATAGCGGCAGCGGATTGGAAGGGGGGGTGGGCAAAAATGAGGGTGAAAAAAGAAGTAAAAGGCGAGCCGCTGTCAGGAGAGTAAGGGGGGAAAAAAAAAAAAGGGAAAGGGGAAGGCCATATGTTTAAATTTTGTGATTTTCAAAAAGACCGCCGTTGGATGGGGGAAAGTGATGTAAAAGTCACTGTAAAAACTACTAAGCTCAATGAACTGACGAACCGGGGGTCAAGGGACAAGGGGTTGTGGTATTTCTCGGAAAAAGAGGAAGGGAGGAAAAGTCCAGCCTTTTTCACCTCTTAGATACAAGGGAAAAGATCCAATAAGGAAACCACGGAAAGAAAAAAAGAAAAGGGAAAAAAGGGGGGGGGGGATGTACATTACTTTAAAAAGCGGGAGGGGAGGGACCGTGGATGCGAGCAATGCCGCGGGAGAAAAAAATCTTTCAAAAGGAAAAAGGGGGGGGGGGAAAGGGGGGTACTCCGCACCCCCCCAAGTGCTTGCCGCCCATTCCGAGGAACTCGTGGTACCGATGAGAGGGAAAGAAAAAAAAGATTTTTTTGGGTAGCAAAGGGAGCTGCGAACTGAAAAAAAGGGGGGGGGGCAAGATTCTGGGGAAAAACCATCTCGAAAAAAAAGGGGGAAGCGTTGGAACGCGGAAGAAACGCCAGGGGAAAAAAAGAGGGGAAAGGAAGAAGGGGACCAAAATCGTGGGCAGGCAAACAAGTCGTCTGTTCGGGCAGGGGGGGAAAAGTTTTCCAAAAAGGGGAAAAGTGATCGGCTTCACGTACGCCGTGAGGGGAAAAGGGAGTCCGGAGGGCGAACTTTCGTGTTATCAAGGGAGAAAAAAAAAAAAGGGGGACGCAAAAAGGGGGTACCGACCGCTTGCTTCGGGAACAATATCAAGGAAAAAAAAAAGTAACATCGCCACAGTAAAGGGGGGGGGAAAAAAAGAAAAAAAAAGGGAACGTGCTTTAGCGATGGTTTGGGGAAAGGGCACCAGCCTGGGGGTTGTGTGACGGTGATTTGCGGGGTTAAAGAGAAGGAAAGGGAAAAAGAAAAAAAAAACCTGAACGAAAAGATTCGAAAAAAAAAAAAAAAAAAAAAAACAAACTGGGAGAGAAGGGTGTGACTGCACGTCCTCGAATCGGGGGAAAGAAAGGGAATTTCCCCGAAGTAGCTCAGGAGGTTCCGCCACCTGTGGTTTTGAAGAAAAAAAATCAGCAGAAAAAGGGGAAGAAAAAGAAAAAAAATTAGCCTTCGAAAGTGGCCCGGGGCGGGGGGGGAGTAAGAAACGGCCTTTTCTCGGGACTCGCGTCACGGGGAGGGGGAAAGGCAATCCTTGGGGGGGGAGACTTCTCTCCGGCTTTCGGGATGGGGGAAAAGGGGAGAGGACTTCGTTGCAGGGGGGAACCACTCCGTGACCTGAAAGGAAGCAAGAAAAAAGGAATCCCCCAATCAGGAAAGAGAATCCGTGGGCAGGGTTGGGGGGGGGGAAAGAAAAAAGGGGGGGGAGCCGATTCTTTTTTGGGAGAGGTTTCTCAGCGACCACAAAAGGTCGGAGAACTAACTGAGAGGGTCCACACTTTTTGTAAAATGGAAGCCCTGGGGGGGGGGGGAAAAAGAGGGGGGGGGAGGGGGGGACCGGTGATTGCGGAGGGGGGAAAGAGGTGTGAAATATCGCGAACCTTCTCGAGGGGAAGGAAAAAGGGGGAAGGGAAGGGCGAAAGGGAACCGACGACCTGTATCGGCCCGGTTAAAAATCAAGTTTGAAGGGGGAAGGCGTACTCACTAAGACAATCTGAAGCGGCTTAAAGGGGTCCGATGCCGTTTGACCTGAGAGGCGAGTACAAAAAAAATGAAAGAGGCGGACCCGGGTTCGGCCCTCGAAAAAAAAAAGAAAAAGTATCGAGGAGAAAAAAAAGGAACGAGAGGATGATTGAGGAAGGATTTCCAAGTTTAAAGGGGGGAAAAAAAGAGGGAATGAGGGGGGGGGGGGGACGGACGCTCCTGGGGGGGGGGGGGGGAATGCCGGTTGCTCGGGAGAGAATACTTGGTTTTAAAAAGGACTACCCTTTCAAGCCCAAGTCTCCATCCTCACAAATTTCTACTCCCTGAAGGAGGGTAGGTCTTTCTTGTGGGCGGGGGAAGAAAGGGGGGGAGGGAAAATGAAGTCAAACATTCTGGAGGGGAAAAGTCTCTTATCCTTCAACTCAATGGCCGACGGGAAAAGCCTTTAAAACGGGGCTTCTCTTAAAACTATACTTAAGGGAAAAAGGAAAGAGGGAAAAGGAGAGTTTCGAGGGGTCTTCCAATCAGCTGAGATAGGATGAAGGGCACAGGAAGGGAAAGGATTCTTTCTTGAAGGGGGGAAAAAAAGGCTCTAGAAAAACGGTTTGACGGGAAATATTTCAACGGGGGAAGAAGGGTCTCTAAGGGGGGGGGGGGGGGGGAAGAGAGTCTCATCTTTCGGGGGGAGAACAAAAAAGAGATTTTTGCCGAAAAGCAGGGAAGGGTGACCCCATATGCTGGACACGTGTGACAGCGGGAAGGGAGGAAAGGGACGTCCTGGAAGAAAGGATCAGGGGGGAGAGGTTCCCCGCGTTTTTATGGGGAAGGGCTGCGTAGGCCCAAGAAAAAAGTGTGTCAGGGTTGTCCCCACAAAAAGCCCGATTGGTTGCGCCCGAGAAAAAGGGGAGGGAAGGTGGTTGGTGCCGAAGAAAGGAAACGAAAACCGAGGGGTCCGGATCCGTCTCCGAAGAGATCGAGGGAAAAGGAGAAAAGGCGCGCCGAAAATGGAGAAAGCGGAGCTCGATTCCGCGGAGGTTCGTGGAAAAAAAAAAGGTCTCGGGAACAAAAGGAAACCGCCTTCAAAATGGAAGCGGAGCATCTTGGCGGGCTCGGATTTTAAAAAGTAAAGGACGCGAGAAAAAAAAAGGGCATCCCACACCGGGCGCAAAGGGGAAATGAACTAACTGCAATAGGGGGGGACAAAGGGGGGATTTGGGAGGGGCGGTTGCGGATGTTTAAATCGCACGAGGGGGGAGGTAGAAGGGAAAGAACTTTCATCACTGGGGAGGGAAAAACATAGAAAGGTTTGAGAGAGGGCTCTTTCTGGTGAAAAAGGGAAAAGGGAAAAATTACTACCTGGAAAAATCCAACACAACAAAGGAAAGGAGGTGGGAAAAAGGAAAGAAAAAAAAAGAAAATTTTCATTTCCTGCAGAAGGGAAAGAAAAAGGGGGGGGGAGACCCTACCTATCCGAGGAAAAGAAAGAGGGTTTGCAACGCCGTGCTGCCCGGAGAATGGACCTAAAAAAAAAAAAATGCGGCGCTTTCCCCCGACAGAAGGAAAGGGGGGAAAAAGAAAGGGAAAGGTTTTAATTTTTTGGGGGGGGTTGAGCAGGTCTTCGCAGAGGAAAGGTGAAAAAACTAGGGGAAAAAAAGATGCCTCGCTATCCGCCGAGCAAAGGGGAAAGAGGAGGGAAGAGGAATCACGACGAATCTAAATTCGAGGGAGAAAGAAACGGATCCCTTTCGCGCCCCTCGGAGGAAGCAGCTCGGGGGAAGCTCTTCCTAGCGGGAGAGGGGAAAAAGAAAAAAAGTGAAAAGGGGTAGCGTCCCCCATAAAGAACACCCTGTTGCATCGGGCAGCGGGATGGTGTGGGGGAAAAGCAGAAAGCAATTTTTTTGCTTTGGCCTCCCAAGACGGAAAAAAAAAAAAGAAAACGTCACTATTAGAGGGAATTCCCGGACCGCACTTCGACGCCGCTGCCACAGAAAAGGGAATGGAAGGGAAGGAAACAAACCGGATCGTCTTACGGGGGGAAAAAAAGGAAGGGGGGGGGGGGAAAAAACCTCGCAAGAATATGCGAAAGGGAAAAAAAACTCGAGCAATCTCCAGTTGACGTCAGGGACAGTCAAAAAAACCGTGGGAACGGCGAGCGTCAAAACCAGGGAAAAGGAAAAGAAAAGGGCCACTCCGAAAGAGTGAGAGAGAGGAAAAAAAGTTCGCGAACTGCGAACGGCCTGAAAGAACCGGAATTTTCCAAAAAAAAAAGAAAGGGGAGGGAAAAAAGCCCCAACCTGGGGGAAGACAGTCGCCATGGAGTTTGCAGGTAGAAGAGAAACAGAAAGGCTCCGAGGCAAAAAACAGCAATGTTTGCCTCATGTTCAAAGGAAAAGAAAAAGGAATACATCCGGCAAATGAGGGGACCGCCCGCGGCTGGCCGAAGAGGAGCACGCTGGGAGGGGGGAACCGTAGAAAATTAACCCAGGAAGGGGGAGAAAAAAGGAAAAAAAAAAAAAAGGCCCTCGGCCGTCTCTTCCCTTAAAAAAAGGGAAGAAGTGTTTCACCTTTACCCTTTTGGCCATTCGAAGCTCAAAAAATCTTTGCTGTGGGGGGGTTGCCTTCCTCCTAATCTGGGCAGAAGGGGAGAAAAAAGGGGAACCGTCTTTCCATCAAGAAAAAGGCGCAGCGAAACCCCGGCCGGCGGCTGTAGGCAGCAGGGTCTTCGGGAAAAGGTTACTCATCCCTGACTCGAACAGAAAGGGGGGGAAAGAAAAAAAAGAAACACTCTATGAGCGCAGAAAAGGGGGGACTGTAAAATCCGAAGGGGCAGCAAATGGAGCACACCCGGGAGAAATCCTTCGCGCAAAAAAAAAAAAAAAGGACAAGCTTCTTTAGGCTCGGGAAAAAAGGGGCCCAACGTGCCGGCCAAGCGCCAAGTAGTGTGCGGACCGGAAGGAAAAGTGTGTCGCTGAAAGAAATCGCAAGCGAGAAAAAAAGGGAGTCCCGAAAAGAAAAAAAAAACCTGCCACGGAGTCGATAATGAAGTAAGGAAGAAGAAGGGAATCGTAAGAACCACCCCGGGCCTGGCGGAAGGGAAAAGAGGGAAAAAGTGACAGAAGTCCCTCCGAAAATAGCACCAGCTGATTCCAAAGCCCGACGAGAAAAAGGGACAGAAAAGGGGGGCGGAAAGACATACAAGCAACAGTCCTTTCGAAGGCGAAGAAGGAGGAGGGGGAGGAAAAAAAGGGTGTACCGTTGGGAAAAAAGGCAAATCCCGCCGGTGCGGAATCTTTTTTACAACCGCCAATTGTAGAAGACTCCCGGAGGGGCAACGCGCTTTTCCGGTGCAGAAAAAGAAAAGGGGACAAAAAAAAAAATTCCACAATTTAGAGAAAAAGGGTCCCCGGTTTTTCCATGGACTGCGGAGAGGTTCAAAACCTCAAGAAAAGGAAAACACCCCAGTCTCGGCCCTGAAGGGGGGGGAGGGAGAAAAAAAAAGGCGCGTGTGGATGAAGTCAGTGGGGGCTGGCTATTGGCCGAGCAAAGCGGGCGAAATTCGGGGAGAAAGAAGTTTTTCTATCCGCCGAATCCCGGAAAAAAGGAAAATTACTCCTATCACGGGGGGGGGTTGAAAAAGGTGCCCGCAACGAAGCCCGACGGGGGGGGGGGGGCGCCAATCTAACAAGAAAAAGGGGGGGAAGGAAAGAGGAACGCCTATATTTCCTTCAGGAATCAGTCTGCGGCGCGCAAGTCGGGAAAATCTAACCACGTCCGACGCTAAAACGTTGCGACAAAATCGGCTGCGACCAGGAGAAAGAAAAGGGAAAAGGATGGCGGCAAGCCCTGGTGGAGAAGTACGGTTTGCCCGCTTGTCGCAAGAGGGCGGGCTTCGGAGGAGAAAAAGGCACGGAACCGTTTTTAAGACGGGAGAAAAGGAAGAGGGAAAGGGGGTCCGTGTCCGGAGGGGTATATCCAGCGTGAAATGCAACGGGGGGATAGAAGGAAATATGCTCGAAGGAAAAAAGAGCTGAGGCCTGAAATCCCTTGTTTCGGAAGGGGAGGGGAAAGGGGGGGGGAAGGGTTTTTCCACCAACGGGGAAAAAAAGAACACGACCCACCGGCTGCCCACCAGAAAAGGAAAGGAAAAGGAAAGAAGGAAATTTTCACCTAGGAAAGAAACTTCAAGAGTGATGCAATCGGATTGAAAGGAAAGAAGGAAAAAGAAAAAGGGGGGGGGAATAATGATTCACTCCGGCATCCGCAATGAAAAGGGGGGTGGGGATGGAATCAAACCCGATATGTGAAGCAAGCACACGCTTGGGAACGTCGAATCTATCAGAAAAAAAAAAAGGGGGGGGGATGCAACGAGAGCGATATAGACGGGGTCAGAAGAGGACCAATATCGGTTGCATTCAAGTCAAAAAAGAGACGAGGAGCGATTGGGGAAGGGGTGAAAATGCCGGATTTGAATCCCCTCAAGGGAGGGAGGGGGAAAAAAAAGGAAAAAGAAAGACCTCACTCTTGAAGGGCAAAAAGGATTTTTCCCGGGACGGGGCTTTCAGGGGAAACCAAACTGTGGGGGAAAAAGGGGTTCTGACAAAAAAAAATTCCCTTCGACGGAAAAAAAAAAACGACGAGGCTCATGAAAACTGACGAAACCAGGGGGGAATTCCAGAAGAAAAGACTTTTGATTCGCGCCAATAAAAGGGGGGGGGAGGAAAAGTGCCTTTTCCACGCGGGGAAAAGAAAGGACACGAACCTAGAGACGGGTCGCCCTGGGAAAAAAGGGACGTTTTACTGCTTTAAAAAAAGAGGGGGAAGGGGAAAAAGTGGATGCTATCAATAAAAAAAGAGGGGCCAAACCGAATCGTGTGAGGGAGCGCCCCACCCAGGCGGGGAACCATCCTCCCCGAGAAGGGGGGAAAGGAAGGAAAAAAGAAGATTTTTGTCGCACGTGGGAGAGAGGGGGGGGACGAACTTTGCGCACGCCCCAGCAAGAAGGGATTGGTCCCGCTGAGAAAAAAAAGGGGGACATATTCGCGACGGGGATGAAGGGGCAAATCTGTGTTTCTATGGGGGAAAAACCACGACGGGTAGGGTCGGGATCCCGGTCCCCTTTTTTCAACACAAAAGGAAAAAAAAGAAAGAAGGAAAACAACGTACTCCGGTGGCTGAAAAAGGGAAAAGGAGGGATCCCGATTCCGTCTTTCCAGCAAAACCGCTGGGGGGGGAGAAGGTCCAATATCCAGCATTACATGAAAGGAAAAAGGGGAAAAAAAGAGGGCTATCATTGTTTTCAGCGATGGGGAAAACAGGCAACGGAAGACCGGGGGGGGGTTTGCAGGGGAAAATTTTTTTGAGGGGGGGGGGGAAAAAGAAGCGTGACGCGTTCCTAAAATATTATGGGGAAAAAACCGGAGGAATCGTGGCGCCACCCGCAAGGAGCTGCCTAAGGGAAGCACTCTTAAAATTTGCGGGTTTGAAAAAAAAAAAGAGGGGAAGAAAACCGAAAAAAAATCCAGAAAGGGAAAAAGAAAGACCGAACTGAAGAAGAGGGGGGAAAGGGTGGAGGGAGGAGTACGCCCCCCAGATGTGTCAAGCTTCCTGGGCCTTTGGGGGAAGAAAAAGGAGGGGGGGGGGCGCTCTTGGAGGGGGGATGAGACTCTGGAAAGGGAACTCAGGGAAAATGAAGGAAGCCACCGTGTTACGAAGAGGAAGAAAAAGGGGGAAAGGAAAGGGAAAAAGTAATCGATCCTTTGTGCATGTGTGGAAAAAAGAAGGGAGGGGAGCCGATTCTTTTCCCTGATGAGACGATGAATTCAGAAAAACACAAACAACCTTCTCGAGCGGAGAAGGAAACTGAGGTTGGCCCTCACTTTGAAAATGGAAGCAGGGGGGGGGGGAAAGGAAAAAAAAAAAAAGAAGAAAAAGAGCTTGGGACCGGGCGGGCGCCGAAGTTAGGTGGGAAGAAGAGAGACCCTTCGCGATTTGTGAAAAAGGGGGGGGAAAAAAGGGGATCTTTTCGCAAAAAATGGCCGGACGACTGTATCGGCCGTTAGAACGGAGTTCCGGGACCCCTGGAGGAGAAAAGAACGAAAGACCATCGTATCTTTCTCAGAAGGGAGAAGGGGGGGAAAGGGAAAGGGGGGTATTCGATATCATCTGATGAAAAAAGGAAGGGAACCTTCGAGTCATTGCGCAAAGATGAGAGGGGGGGTACGGAAGAAAAAGCCCGATTGATATTGCGAATGGGGAAAAAAAGGGAAAGGGGGAGGGGAAAAAATCCAAATTGGACTGAAAGGAAAAGGGGTGAAAGCCGTTCGGCAGGTCAAGGGGGGTTAATTGAGAAAAAATTTCAAAGAAAGAAAGGAAAGAAGGAGCCATCCGGAGGGAATTAGAAACCCTTCCCCAGGAGGGTTAATGCTGCTTTTTTCCTTGTTTGAGAGGGGGAAGGAGTTCAAACAAACATGCATTCTTGAAGATTGGGAGGGGAGATTCGGTTCCCTCTAATAAACAGGAAAAAAAAGGGGAGAAGAAAAAACGCCTAAACAGTCAAAGGGGGGAAAACAGGAATTCCCGGTGATTAAAGGCCACGTTAGAGGGATTCATGGGAGGGACAAAGCAGCTAGCTCTTTTCGAAGAGGGGGAAAAGAGAAAAGGGGAGTTTCTGGACGGGTTTGAAAAGAAAAAAGGGGTACCACGGTTGGGACTGGAAAAAGGAGTTAAAACTTGAGATGGGGGAACGAGGTTTTCGAATGCTCGCAAAGGGGGGAGGAAAGTCGTTTTTCTGCGGGAGGGAAAAACCGAAAAAAAAGGGGGTGCGAAGCGATCCCGTGTGGGGCCGGAGGAAGGGGGGGGAAGGGGGGGTGCCAGCTTCTTTCCGAAAGGAAGAAAGGATTCTGTCGGCGAAGAGTCGGTATTTGGGGGGGCGGGTTGAAGCTGCGGGAAAGGGAAAAAAGGGGAAAAAGGGTTTTGTTTCACAAGAAAAAAAAAAATGACACAGGTCGTTTTGGGACTTATGGGGGCCGGGGGGGAAGAAAAAGGGGTTTTCCAAACTCTTTTCGCGAGGGAGAAAAAAAGAGGGACGCGCCTGAAAAAGAAAAGGGTAAAAAATTCGGGACTCGAATTCGCATTCGTGTCGGGATTGAAAGAGGGACTCCCCGAAGGCGAAGCTGAAAAGTCCTCCCTTAAAGGGGGGGAAAAAAAAGAGAGAGATCTTTTGCGGGCAAAAGAAGTTATTTTAAAAGAGCGAATCTCTAATGAACCGGAAAAAAAAGACTCGAGGAACGGGGCATATTGCCAAAGGGGGGAAAGGGCTTTTTCGTGTTTCGGGAGGGGAGGGAGGGGTGTTGCGGAGGAAGAACGGGCTTTTTTGGCAACAGAGAAGGGCGGGAGGGGAGCGGTCTTTTATTCAAACGGTTGAAAAATAAGGAAGGAAAACCACAGGGAAAAAAAACAACTTTAGGAGGGGACAAAAGGGGGACCATCTCCTCTAATTTCCAGGCTGAAGGGGAGGGGAAGGGGGGGGCATACCAGACCGAATCCCCGCCAGGAAAAAAAGGGGGGGCAACGCCGTGCTTCCCGGCCAGACATGTCAACGCCACACGGAAAAAAGTCCCCATCCTCAAACCGTCCAATCCAATTAAAGAAAAAAAAAAAAGGGGGGGGGGGGGGGGGGGGGGTTGCGCTCCCCCGTGTGGAGCAGGGGGGGGGGCGACTTCAAGGTAAATCCCGAGGCCAGAAAGACTCAGGAGGGGATCAAGAAAGGAAAAATTGAATCGGCGTCCGGCTTTCCCGAGGGAAAAAAAAAAGAAAAGGAAAAAGAGAACTAATTTTCAAGGGGATGTCGACGCCTGGCGGCGTACGCTTGCTCGGGCTCTTAAACGAGCGACCAGCGGGGGAGAAAAAAAACCATAGTACCAAACGACCTGTAGGGGGGGTGGAGCAGACTCACTTTTGCTTTGGGCCTCCGAAGAATTCACTCCCCATCCAAAAAAAAAGGAGAAAGAGAGAAAAAAAAGGATCCTTTCTTGAAAAAAAAAAGGGTGGACAAACTGCCAAAAGCCATATGGAACAGGCCCGAAGCACGGAAAGAGAGGGCCGCAACATTTCTTCGGGTGGTGAAAAACAAGTAAAGAAGAAAAAGAGAAGGGAAACATTCGAAAACCTCGTCCCCAGAAAAAAGTGAAAGTCCCACCTGGGACGGCAAAAAGAGAAAACCCGTCCAGAAGAATCGCCGACGAAAAAAGCAGGAAAAAAAGGAAGGGATTTTTCCGAAATGAATCGCGAAAAAGAGCACCGGAAATTTCTCGTTTTTCAGCGAAAAGAAAAAATTGTTTTCCGGGCGTTTTGGAGGGGGGGAGGGGAAGGGGGGGGGGGGGAAAGTTATCCGAGAAAGGAAATCGCCAGCCATGTTTGCCGAACAGGTTCTGAAAGAAAACGCCCACCGCCCGCAATAGAAAGAAGAAAAGTGAATTCGTCGACAAAAGGGGGAAAGGAGATTAGCCGGGGCTTGCCCCGGGAGAATGGGGTAAACAAAAACTGCGCCACCTTCCTTCCACGGGAGAGAAAAGAAAGGAAATTTGTTATTAGAAAAAGTTTAACCTTGGCCATTCGAATAGAAATCGTTCAAGGTTTGGGGGTCCGGCCTCCGAATCTTTGCGCAAGGAGAGGGGGGAAGGGGGAAAAAGAAAAATCTTTCAATCATATTCTCGCCAGGGAAAAGGACGCGGCGTAGCCGCTGATTGTCGGATGAGGAGAAAAAAGGAAAAAAAGGACTCGCTAAAACGTCGATACAGGAAGGGAAAGGAAAGGAACCGATGATCCGCCACGCGAAAGGATGGACTTGAAAATCGCAGAGGTCAAAGAAAAGATTATCACACCGAGAAGAGGAGAGAAGAAGAAAAGAGCCCGGTCCCAAGCTCTGGAGGGAAAGAAGGAAACACTTCCCACCAGTGAGTTCCATGGGGCAATCGTGCGGGGGGAAAGAGAAAGGGAAAAAAGGGGAAAAAAAAAAAAAGAGTTGTGTCGCGGAAGAGGAAAAAAAGAATCGGCTCACGACCGCCGCGAGAGACACACACCTGCCCACTGGGATTCGAAGAAAGGAAAAAGGAAAAAAGGGGTTGGAATCTTCGTCAAAAGAAGAACCCGGCAGGGGGGAACTGAGTGACCCATGAACGAGTCCCTCCATACAGGCAGCACCGAGTCGAAAAGGGGGAAAGATGAATTCCAATCCCCCGACGCGAGCAAAAAAGGGAAAAAAAAGAAAAAAAAGGGGCCTTTCGAATGGCGAAAGCCTTCTTCAGGAGGAAAGGTGCGGGATGCAAATCCCGCGGGGGCGGATAGTTTCGGAACGCCAATTTTTAAGAGCTAGCGGGAGGGGGGGGAAAAGGGGGCTTGCGCCCAAACCGGAGGGGTGGCTTCCACAATTCGATCCAGAAGATGGTTTGAAAACAACGAGGTCCCGTTTCCCAAGGGGGGAAGGAGGGGGGGGGGAAAAAAAAAAAAGCAAACGCACACACCCCCAGAAAAAAAAAAAGAGCTGAAACCATGAGAAACGCTCCAGGGGGAGAAGTGTATGGGGGGGATGCATCATTTGAAGGGCGATGTGGAAAAAAGGGGGGGCAGAGCAGCGGGGGCGAAAGACGAATCGGGGATCAAAAAACGAAGTGAGCCGCCCGATCCCTTGTCAGAAAAAGGAGGGAAAGGAAAAGGGATTTTTTTCCTTGCTGGGGGAAAAAAGAAACCGCCCCGACGTGGTTTGGGCGCACGAAAAAGGATTGGGGGGGCCTGCAAGCACGTCGCCCGATATGGTCCAAGGAGGGGGAGAAAAAGGGGGGAGGGGGGGATGCCCGGCGCGCAAGTTCGGAAAAAAAAAAAAAGGACCGGCCGCTGGCCCGTGCGACCAAATCTGCCTGACGAACGTCCCTAAGAGACGGTTCCGCGCCCGAAGGATGGCGGGAAAGAAAGGGGGAAAGGGAAAACACGATCGGTTTTGGAAAAAAAAGGGGTCCCGCCGCGCCTTGCTCGCAGACCAAGGAAAAAGGGGGGAAAACGCTTAAGTCCTGTTAAAGAAAAGAAGGGATCCGTTTGTCTTAAAGGGGGAGCAATCAGCCCGTGAAAAGGGCGGGGATAAAAGGTAAATAAGGGAAGACAAAAACTTAGTCTGGATCCCGGGGGGGGAGGAAAGGGGGGGGACAATGAAAGGGTTTCCCACCACGTTTCGGCCGAAGGGAGGAAGGAAACACCAACCGGCGGCCACCAGAACCCCGGCCCGAAATATCAATTTCAAACCTCTTGCCCGTGGAAAGGGCAAGAGTGAGGATGGGGGGGGAGGGGAAGGGTGGAAAAAAAAAAGAGCGCCTTGAGGATTCAATCCGGAAGAAAAAAAAACGCGTCTGTTTTTGATTGAATGCAAACAACAGGAAGAAAGTAGCAAACCACACGAGGGGGAAAAAAGGTCTT
>Ga0179593_1351307_pt1 | contig 12301 bp, 18 predicted proteins | sample CZODoug2_1_08_16_FD_185931 | JGI IMG/M metagenome (GOLD analysis project Ga0179593, IMG submission 185931) | Vadose zone soil fungal communities from Angelo Coast Range Reserve, California, USA - CZODoug2_1_08_16fungal (PacBio error correction) | ecosystem: Environmental > Terrestrial > Soil >...
ATAATAGGAAGGGGCGCATGATGTACTGGGGGAACACAATGGGTGTCATGCGCTCAACTAAAACTCGGCCTACTAAAGGGGGGCGGGTACATCCGCCAGCAGAAGTTAAAAGAAAAAAAGAGGGGCGTCGCAATGGGGGGGAGAGGGTACTTCTCCCGCACTGACCTGACTATTAGGGGGGTCGCCGAACCCGACGAAGGGGGTCCACACAGAAAATCGCAAAAAGAGGACAGGGGGCCAACTGCAGGGGGCCCTATAAATTGCGGGTTAACCAACAAAAATGGTTTGGAGTACTTGGATCCGTTTTTTCAAAATTGAAAAGGGAACGAAATCAGGGGTGAGGAACCGCGTAATAAACCGTACCTTGACCACATAGAACTTTCGCCTAACGCAGGAACAAAGCAATGGTTTGGCGTATAAAAGAAAAAAATGACGGGTTTGGAGGACAAACGTTGACACTTATACAAAAAGGGGCCAGGGGGGCGAAAAAAAAAGACCGCGGCTGCAAAAGATAACCAGAATCGGGGAACAAAAAACCCAAAAAAAGGACTCAAAGGATAATTGGGGAGAAAAAGGGGTGGAGTCGCCAACGCAGCGCGTTGCCCAAGAGGGAAAAGGCGAGGATGAGGGGGTGGTAGAATCAAGGGGGGGCGCGATAAAAAATGCCATTGGAGAGTCTTCTCAAACCCCGGCGAAGTCGACAGCAGGGACCCAGTTGAGAGGGCTGACGCTCGGTCGGAATCCTGGGGAAAAAAAAAACAGCCGGCCCTTATGACATTGGGGGTCGAAAGCAGGGTGTCATCAAATACTGGTAATGAAAGCCTGATCATCGGGAGGTTGGGGCAATGCTCTAGATCTTGAGGGAGACCAGGGAACAACAAGCTAATGGGAAACCCGGAAGACGAAAGCCCGAAGGGTTTGAAAAAGCGTGGGAAAAAACAAAATGCAGCCCCTTTGGGTAATTCCGGAGCAGAAGAGGTGGGACACACACCTAAAGAAGATCAACAAACGCCAGAAGCCAAACGGCTGACGGAATTCCCATCACAGATTTGAAAATAAGAAACACATAGGACACCGGGGGCTTAAAAAAAGGGGAGAAATGCTTCCTTACCGGAAAGAACCAGTATCATCAAAAGCCTCGAAAAACACCCAGGCACGGACATATAAGGGGATATCAAAAATACGATCACAATGGGGGGGGAAGTCAATTGCCGCATTGTCAACGAAAAGGTTCTAAAAACGACAAACAAAGTGCCAAGAACATCTACATAGCAGTAATTGGGGGAGCGCGTAACATAAAAAGAAGGGGGGCTTGGTATCTTAAAATGTCCAAAGGTGATGAAGGAATAGACGACTGTGCGCAAAAAAGCCACTCCAGCACGGAAACAGGGGATCCAAGAAGGCATAACATGTGGGCGAGGCCCCTGGTTCTCGACAGGTTGAAACAAAAAAATAAGAGATCAGAAGAGGGTTTATATCACGCCGAGTCCGATAACGAAACCACATGAATCATGAAATCTTAAAAAAAAGAAACGACGGCTACCTGTCTCGGATGCAGGGGTTGAAACATCATCAAGGGGGTAAGAGGCCCAAGTAAAAAGTCAAAACAAACCAGAAAACAAAAATAAGAAACAGACAATTCAAGGCCCAAAAGACCCAGCGACAGCCCGAAAGAAGCCTTCCAAGCCGTGGGTTCCAAAAAAGGGGGGCCATATAAAGCCAGCAAGCAGAACGGCAAAAACGTAACTGCGCCATCTCCGGGAAGGTCAGACGACCCAAAAGGCCAAGGATGGAAAACGGTGCGATCCCTGGGTTAATATAGGACGATCTACCACATAATGCCGATACTGGAACAACCACGGACGACAGATTCAAAGAAGGAGAAGAAGAGGACGACGATCTCCAAGGCCGGTACTCCCCCAGCGCGGAGAGATTGGGATCCAAAACTTTAGTGAAGTGGTTGGCTGTGAAAATCTGAAGAACCAGTGTCTAAAGGAGAGTGCGTGTACAAAAAAAAAAAAAAAAAAACAGCTAGGGAGAGGGTACTCATATGTCTTGAGACAATGAAAGGAGGGTTTTGCCAGACCGGCCGCGGGAAGATGAAGCATCATGAAGTGGGGGATGGTGGACGGAAACGAGGTTGGGGTGCTAGATCTTGGCGGCCCAGGATCACGGTAACACGGAGAGACCTCGGGGATAAACCACGAAAGTCCAACGAAAAACAAGGACCAAATCGCGGGGTGGACTAGTCGAGCTCTGGGCCGAAGAAGTCATCATCAGAACCGGACGGGCGTCCGTGAGAAGAGCGCAGGGGGAAATTAAACAATAAACACTCAGTCTGCCTGCCGCCCTACTCAGGAACCCCAGGATAGCGCCGCCTAAATCCGTTCAGAAGGAAAATCTAAAGAAGAGACAGTTCCAATGAAAAAAGAATCGAGTGGGGGAACTGACTAGACGGTTATTACAACAGTTGGGAAAAAAGACTTAAAGAGTGCGGGGCGTTTGGTTGTCAGGAAGAAGAGAATCAAAACGGGGCAGGCAATCAGTTAAAGAGTGCTGAAAAGCAGGTTCGGTTTGCTGGAAACGAATGGCGATCCCGGGCCAACAGCACAAGGGGAGAGGAAGATGGGGAGGAATAGGGGGGCTGAACAATCAAAAAAACTGGGGGCACCAAAGGAGGCATCAAAGACGACTTCCCGCCAGGAAGGACGGCCACGAAAAGCAGGGCGGAAACCAGAAGAACGCGTTGGACGTAATAGGTGAACACCAGGGGGCCAGCAGGGAAAAACAAAAAACCAATACGATGGGGAGGGTGAAGGGTTGCCCGATGAAACTACTTAGGGGGAAGGACAAGGGTAAGGAACCTTCCTGGTCATCATCCTGAGAGCGTGCAAATTGCCGAGGTGCTGCACAATCTAAAAACAAAAAAGATCGTAGATAGATGAAAGCAGGCCAAGGCCCAATGACACACTCAAAAAAAATAAGGAAAAAAGAACGAAAGGTTACCTCAGGACTATAAGTAGACATCTGGCAACTCAAAACAAAAGACCAAACCGAGAGATACCTAAAAACTGCGTGGGGCCCCACCAAGGTTATCCGGGAATGGCAACAAAAGCCCAAAAAAAGACGATCTTCTCCGACGGTCGTGGGGCCCTGGAAAAAAGGATCCCAAAGGCGTACGGGAAATGAAAGGTGTTGGGAAAGTGTTCGCCCAATCCGTCCAGATAAAAAGAGGAACTCTTGCGACAAGGTGGCGAACGGGGGGGGCACGGGGGGAAGGAGCCATCCGCAATGGACCGGGGGTTTTGGGGGCAAGAAACCCAGTAAAAAGGCATTACGATGGCTCAAGTAAGAAAAAGGGGGTGCTGCTGCCGCCTGGGGAGAAGAGGGAAAAACGGAGCACCCCAAGAGTCCACGCCAGATACCGCGGGGAAGGGGGGAAGCAAAGGCCAACGCGCTGGGCCATCCCGTCGGAACTCGCAACTGGAAAAACGGCGAGCGTCCTTTTCCCCATGTGAGGGAGGGATGCAGCCAGCTGGGCCTCGCTCGGCCAGCAGAAAATGGGATACCAACCGAGAAAGGACGATACTGGAGAGAATTAAAGCCCGCAGAGGGTTCAACCTGAAAAAAAAACCCGACGAGGAAGTGGGGTGGGCGTGCGTAAAAATGTTAATTATCCATGTCACTAAAAAAAAGGAGGAGGAAACAGTGATCCCTTTGTCACGCAACGGGGGCTCTAGGCGGAGTTTCCAAAGACAACAAGCCCCACGGGCAATGATCGGATCGGGTACCATACAAAATCATAATTGGACAAGGACCGACGAAAAGGGTTTCAAACGTCTGAAACAAAACTTAGCGGCAAAATCGAACAACATGGCTACGGGGGAGTTGTCAAGTCGGCAGGTGACAATTCATGAAAAGAACAAAAATACAAGCGGCCGCTGCGCATCAAACACAAGATGGGGCGAATTTCAAGCAAAAGAAAAAGAGAGACCGGACGTCAAGGTAATGCCTGTCAAATTTAGGATTGAGGACGGGGGGGGGAGCAAAGACCTGCTCAATTCCTTAAAGGGAGGTCAGAAAAGGGGTCATCAGACTGGAAAAGGACGCAGTGACAGAACGGGGAAAGTAAACGGGCCGCAAACCCTGTGCAGGGCATGTACAGAGTTGACTGTGGACCAAGATGGGCACGGACGGGGGGGGAACGGTCTCGTTGGGGGGGACCTGTGGCAGGGGGTGACTTGGGGAAGGGGGGAACGGACCGGGGGGGGGAAACGTCAAACACTGACATAGACGGGGACAGGGGGAGAGACCACCCTTTAAATGATGATACCCGCGGGGCCCTAGCCGAAGGGGCGGGGACCAGGGAAGTGCCGGACTGTCATGTGTGGGGTTCGGTGAGGCATGTGCCGGGCGATCAGAAGAAGCAACTTCCCGTAAACATATCAGGGCTCTGCGCAAAGAATCAAGGTTCCGACAAGGGCCCACTGAAAGACCAGGGGGGGAGGCCGAAAGACTTCAGGGGAGCTAGGAAAAGCAAAGCCTTCGAATATCCAAGGCTACAATAGGAATTCAGAACCCAGAAAACCGGGCTGTTCGGGTTGTCGCTAATAGTTCAGATCCTATCGAAAAAGGGCCTGACAGCATGGTTTCGGTGGTTGTGACCGAAAACCGTGGGTCGGGGAAGAGGGGTGCAAAAAAAAAGGACCAACGCGCGGGGGGCTAAAAAACGAGACACAAAAAAAAAGAGAACCAAAATCAAAATAACTGTAACAGAGGAAGGCGGTGGCCGGGAGCCATTGCTCAAATGACTGACCAAAAAACCGTAGAAGTTCATCACAAAAGAGCATGTTAAAATGGGAGGGGGGTAAAAGAAAAAGGGGAAAGGGTCTTAACACGCGCCACTGGGAAAAAAACTTAACTCAGCAATGGGGAGCCGCGGGGGGGGGGAGCTCAAGCAAAAACTAGCCAAAAGTGGGCCAAAAATCGGAAGGAAGCGTACCCTTTTTGGAAAGGACCAAAAGAAAAACGGAGGCTGGTTGGCCCAACTCCGTGGTCAAAAAAACCTTACAAAACTTCGCACAGTCGAGCAGCGGGTTAAATTAACCGGGTGGGGGGGGGGTGCAAAGGGCCAAGGCAACGTTGCCAAACCAAGTAGAAGAGGGATTCATTCGAAAAATTCCACAAAAAAAACTAAAGAAAAATGCGGTTAGAAATCGGCATACGCAAGGGGGTCCAGGTCGGAATTCAGGAACGGAAATCAGACTGGGTGGAGTTAGGCCTCGGGTACCGGGAAACGTGATAGGTAAAGGGGGGGAGAATGGCGTCCTTGATCACAGGATAAGACAATACAGCCGCGGCCCGACGTCGGGGCGGGGAAAAAGAAATCTTGCGTCTAATCAAACGAACACGCGACAGTATAGGGGAGGGGCTTCTGGATTTGACGAGGGGCGCAAAAAAAAAAAAGGGTAGATACGGTCAGACGCACAGGTCTGCGGCACCTCCGCGAAAAATCAAAAAAGGGGCAGGGAGGACAGCGGGTGCCATGCCGCAAAAACTAACCTTCATGGAGATCAAACAGCTGGGGGGACCCAAACAAGGCCCGCGGAACGGTACTATAAAAGCACGAAACGGTGGGGCAAAAAACTCCGCAGTTCCACCGGGCAACAGCGAGGGACTGGGGGCAGGGGGAAACAAAATTCAAACATTTGCAAAACCACCCGAACCCCCAAAGAAAACACACGTACATGGGAGGACCGTCCCAAAACACAACCACAACCGGGAAATGAAGGGAAGGGGCCGACGGACTACCTCCCCGGGACATCAGGTGCGGATGGTGTAAAAAAACATCGGTGCACGGAGGGGCGGCGCGAATCAACGCCAGAGATCCAGCAAAAGGGGGCACCTCTGAAAGCGGACCAAGAAGAAAAAAAGACCAACCAATGGGGTGACTGCAATGCAGCGGAGGGGTCAAAAAACCACGCCGAGTGTTGTGCGAGTGGAAGGTTGATTAAGATGGAGGTGGAAATGGGAAGGAAAGAGAGGGGTGGTGGCGGAGGTGAGGGGGGTGTGATGGGATAAGGTTAAGATTGAGAACCCGCATGAGGGGGTCTGGTGGCGTCAATGACGTCAACCATTATACAAATCAAAAATTCGCCCTGACGCACACTAGAGAGCAAAAAAAGATGAAGGGAAAAGGGATTGCCGCCAAAGGCCCCGGGGATGGTACTGGGTTCCGGGGAAGGGGAACAACGGCTCATATCGCGAATCTAATGGCGGGGAACTAACAGAAAGGAGCGGACAACATCGGGTAGGCGATTTTTTTCGGGAAGGAAATTGAAAAACGAAAAAAAAAAAAAGTCTTCTGAAAAGCGAGGTCGAGGGATAACCTGGATCTCTACGGGGGGGTCCCACAAAGGCAAATACAACACCCGATTTACCGTTTGCTCCACTAGGTATGTGCTTCTCCCCATTTTCGGGGGGGGGGTACGCAAGCAAGGGGGAGGGGGGGGGGGGGGTGCGGAAGGGGGCGGGTGGGGAGGTGGTGGGGAGTGGGGGAAAAAATGGCATTGGTACTGGCAGGGAGAATTCACTTACTCTGCTCGGAACGGCATTGGGGATTATGACTCGAAAAAAACGTTGGGGAAATGAGGGCCGCAGTCGGATGTGCCAAAGCAATGTGGTTGCATACAAATGGCCGAGTTGGGTGCGGGAAATCGAGGCCTAGAGGGGCCGGGGAGTGTCGAACACTCCGCCGCCGGCCTCAAAAATACCTGAAGCACAATCATGCAATCAGGGGGGGGGACAAAAGGAAGGAAAGAATGAGTGTAAGGGTTGGGAACGGCCAAGCTCTGTCCAGAAGAAAGAAGTACCGCCGCGGGAAATTGTCGGGACTGACCCACGGGAAAAAGCGGGAAACCCTAAGGAAGGATACGGATATTGTAACAAAGAGAAGTCTAAAAGGACCCTTTACGCATGGTGGAGTCGGAATTCTGAAAGAAAGCCCGGATTACTACAGTGGTGGCGACGAAGTAGATCTTGGGGGAAAAAGTGAAAATGGAAGAAGAGGAACCAGAAACCGTAGGGGTGGAAAAAAGGGCAGCCAACACGGGGGGCCTGCAAGGGCCACTCGTAAATGGACCCGAGTGAAGAGGCGGGTCAACGGGGGTTGTTGAACCTTTGGGCAAAATCGCCGAAGGGAAAGTTGGGGGGTTATTCAAAAGGAAAAGCGCAGCAAAAGGCGAAAGGCACCCCCCAGAAAAAAAAGGGGCTACGGAGACCCCACCCAGCAACCGCCTCCAATCGTAAGAGCGGAAGGGCCCAAAAAAAGCCGCGGTGAAATAACCGACGAAAAATAGGCGACAACCGACGTTTACAGCTGAAACTTTTCGAACCGAAGCAACAAGCAGCGGGCAAGAAAAACACACGGCATCTTTAGTTCGAAAATCAAACGCGAGCAGGGTACTAAGGCAAATTTGAAAACCTGAAGGCAGATCCCGAAAAAAAACCAAGGGTGCACAGACAAGGCGCGAAAAAAAATAAAAGCGATCTTTAGCAGAGACACGAACAGATGGGAGGCCATTTGGTCCGGGGGGGGGGAGGTGTGAAAGAGAAAAGCATGATACTGATTGGCTGGGTGGGGAGCCGCGCCTCGGAAGATGAAACTCTATCCGGCCACGACCCAAATGTGGTTTCGGAAACACCGGTCCAGTCTAATTTCAACTAAGGAAAAAAAGTTGAAGAAACGAGGGGATAATAGATGCTGGGGGATGAAAAAGACTCACCTGCAACATCTCCTTATCCAACGCAACCATGTAAGAGTCTAGGAAGCTTAGGCGGCACTGTCTGGATGCAGTTTCCGCCTCCATCAAAGGGTGTAAGAGAAAGAAGGAAGAAAGCAGTGCCCCTCTAAAAAGACCCATCAAGAACGGATCCGCACAAACACCACCAAGACAAAACCTGAGCCTAAAAATGCACGGGCCATCTTGAACCAAAGGGTGACCGAGGAATGCCAAAAAACTGCCCCCAACAAAAAAAAAAAGACACTCTTAGGGATGCGCAAACGACTGGAAGGTCCTCTACCGGGAACTGGCGGCTAGTTTTTGTGTCGATAGGGGAAAGAGGAAAGAACAACGAGCGCCCAAAAGGAAATAAAAGGCAAATCTGAACAACCACAAAACTTGGCACCGAAACACCTTTTCAAGCGATCCTGAGGCATGCCCTTGCGCAACCTCTGGCAAGAAATCTGGGGAGCAGGCGAGGGGCAAAGGGAATGTGACTGGCAAGACAGCGCAATATTACGGAATGGGTAGGGCGATTGCCGCTGGCAGAAAAGAGAAGGGATTGACATCCAAAGACGAAGGCCCCAGGCGTCGAGACGGCTGAAACTGGAGATGTGGAAGGGGAAAAACTAAAGACTACGCGGTCAAGATAGTGGTACTGTGAAACCTGAAGCAACGGGTTTCGAGGTCTGTGCAATAATCACTCGCACACAAACCCAATTCCCCAAAATTCCCTAGCTGGGGAAGTGATTCCGAAACGCTGCGTAAACTGCCAGGAGGAAAAGCACGCGGGCGAGGGGGGGTTGGGGAAAGGAGGACGAACCATCGATAACAACGCTGACATGAGGCAACTAACAAAATCGGCAAAACATGAAAGAGCAGCGCGAAGCCGTTCAGAGCCCAAAAATACCATTTGAGCAAAAAGCGGACGTACAAAGGCCATCGCGGGAGTTGGAAAAAAGAGTTCTTGAAAAGGACGGAAAATCTGCAGTGGGGGGCAGCCCAAAAGAAAAATGCGGATATGCAAGGACAGTCAACTTGGGGAGAGGAACTGCAAAGTAACAGGGTTTCGGGGGGTGGGGGGGGGGAAATCCATTCAAAAATTCACCTGAACATCTTGAAAACGGCCCAAAAAAAGTGGGGGGGTGGGTCGGAAAAGAAAGGATATACGCCCAGACGCAAAGGAAATCTGCGTACCAAGCCCAAAACCCGGTCCCCCCCCCAACCAAAAAAAGACGTCAAACAACTCGAAAAGGACGAAAACAGCCGGGGGGGGGGTACTTGACCAAAGACCGCGGGGGGCGAAAACTCGCCGCGTACGTTGGGGCAAGAAGAACTTAAAACGCGTGCGAAGCAATAAGCCCGAGCCGCCCGCCGAAATAGGGGTAGGGTTGAAGGGGGACAACCGAGGGTCGGAAGGGGGGGGAATAGAAGGACCCAAATTCCGTCATCACCCTTGAAGGAAAGAGTGAAGGAAAGCTGGCTTCTTCATCGACTCGAACAAACACAAACAACGAGGAGGTAGAAGATGGAAGGCCGCAAGCAAAAACATGGACAATTCCCTTCAAGGGACGTAATGGGGCAGGGAACCTCAATGGGAACCTCCCTGGCGACCATGAAAACACAGGGGACACCAAATAAAACTGAGAGCTTCTTCTAACGCAGGCGTGCACGCTCTGAACTGCACCAAAGAAAAGACACTCCACGCCGGCGAGGTCGCCGCAGGGGGTCCCGTTTGGGCCCCTCCAAGGGGGCTGCGTCAAGTCAAGGGTCCGGTTAGAGAACTGGTTGACCGATGTTCCAAGGCAAAAAAACGATTCCGCAGATAAATCATCAACTTCAGCGACAAGGGAGCCTTAACGGGGAGATCGCAGACCACCGTTCCACCAGAAAAAAAAACGAAACTATGCACAAACAAGTCAGGGGGATGGCTGCGCTTCGGAAGGTTCGGGTGACGGCCCTCACCGTAAATCGATTTAAGCAACTTCATATATTAATTGAAGACCCAAGCAGTAAAGGCGCTGATAAAGAAGGGGTCTAGAAGGAGGGGTGAAGAGCGACTTTCAGCTGTTAGCTGGGAGGGGGAGGCCAATTGGCAATCAGAACGGGGGTCTAGAAGGCCCTCGAAGATAAAACAAAGACCCACGAACTGGGTATGCTGGAAGAAAGAAACGTCGTCAACGCTCGAAGAAGTAAACGGACCGAGGAATTTTTTATGGGGGGGTCATGAGTGAAAAGAGCAACTCAAAGCTAAACTTGCCTTCAACGTAAATGAAAAAAAAGGTACGCGACAGTATTTCAGAAGGGGTGGCAGGGGTTTACTCAATCCGACAATATCCAAGGGCTGAAAGAGGAACAAAGGGCTTTAAAAGACGGTCCAAAAAGGGGGGGACAAAACCGGGAGGGCACTTGTAAGGAGAACCCCTAAGACAAAAAGAACACTGCCAATCGGTCGGCGGGTGGTTGCAAAACCGAAAATGGTGCAAAACGAGACTCAAAGAAATTGCGCGTGCCAACAAAAGGAGTAAGGACAAGGGGGGGAAAAAAAGGAAAGGGGGCAGTAACGGGGGTTTTCCGGTCGGCATTGAGGCAGGGTGGGGGAGATCGCCCAGTGGGCGCAGTCAGGAAGAAGAAGCCACAAAGGGGGGGAAAAAAAGAAAGGCCAAACCCCAGGAAAGAGGACATTCACCAGCATTGAAAGAGGTGCCTCGGGGGGGGGCGCACGATCCCAGCGCCATGGGAATGGTCAAAACCGGGTGGACAACGATGGACAGGCCTTAGAATTCAGGCGGGGGGGGGGGACCTGTGTGGGCAGGGGGGAGGGGGCCTTAAGTTCCGGGTCTGGTCGCGAAAAGATCCGAAAAGAAAAGAATAATAAACCAAATGATCGTTCAAAGACTGGCCAAATCCAAAGTCTCCCGTCGGGGCCAAAAGGATCACCCAAGGAGAATGTTGGTGCGGTAATCGCAGAGGTTGGCCAAGTACTGAAAAACAAAAGGGACACTATTGCCCGATCGTGGGGAAAAGGTCAGCAAAAAAAAAAGTTCAAGACACCATTGGAGCCAAGAAAAGTGGGGAGAAGGCCTGCAGGGCGGAAAGAAAGTCAGACCAAAGAACGGAAATCATGCAAGGGTCCGTCAAGGCAAAAGGCACAAACAACACCAGCCAGGGGGGTAGGGTGCGGCCCTCAAGGTCGCTAGTCAACGATCATCAGTGGGGGGTCGGACAAAACGTTGAAGAACGTCGGGGAAAAAAGCCCGTAAAAGCTACCAGAGAGCAAGCTGTCCTGGCACGATTTGAAAAAAGGGGTGTGCCGACTGGGGGGTGTTCTCGGCAACGAATTCTGAGGTCGAAGGCATCGCCAAATGTACCGGGGTGGGGGTGTTCCCGACCTATTGTAACTAGTTCATGGTCACGCGCGGGGGGGAATGGGCCGCCCTCGGAAAAAAGGATGAAACAACGCTGCAGGGGCAGTCTGGCCCCCGCCTGTAAGGGTGGAATCAAATGGATGCGAATGGGTGAATACCCAACGGCAGGCGGAGTGGTTTGTGACAACTGCGACAAAGAACCTTCGGAAGGGGACGGGGACTTGTGGCAGGGGGGTACGCGGACGTGGGAACACCCGCGGGAAAAGGAGGAAGCAACGCACCTGGGAAAACTACGTAGAGCTGGGAGGCCGTGGACAAAAAGATCCATGACCTCAGTCGCAAACGAACAGTCAAATACGCCGATGTGGGTACCCAAAAAAATGTGAAAAGGATTGCACGTAGAAAACAGTGGTTCATGGTTCTAGGGGGGCCGGTCAAAAAACGTACATCGAATGATCAGGAAATAAAAGGGGGGGGAAAGATAAGCCTCTTAGTATCGTACAATCAGGCGGAGCCTCCACGCGGGCTTTGACGACTAGCTTCCGGCAACCAAAACGCCAAACTCTACAAAGGATGCCACGGGGTGGGGAGGGCAATGCTGGTGTCAAATGGGCTTGGACCGAAGGACGGGTTGCGGCAAAGGACTGTTCTGGGTGCCAGGCGCCCACGCGCAGAAACGATAAAGGCATCGGGGAACACAGTCACCGGGAAGTAAAGACCAAAAAATTCAAAACTGGGAAAAGGAACGCTAAAGAAGAAACGGCCGAGGGATAACGGTTCTACTGAGCCGGAGGGGGGCCGGAACAGCGAAAATCTCGATCAACAGAAATTCCCAAAAAAAACGGGCCCGCCACATCCATCCAACGTTGTCGGAACAACCCCCGACATTGATGGGCACGGCGCCGTGACACGAACACGACCTAATAGGTTGACAGATGTGCCAAAAGGTGAACTAAGGGAGGTACACCAAAATCAGTCTAAATCTCGGGAACCGAGTTTCAACAATAACACAAGTAGAACCACCCCAGCGGATTGGGGGGGGAGGCAGAACAAACTGAGAATTCACAAACGGATGGTAAAATAAAAATGGGCCCGAGATACGATCCCAGAGTGGAAAAGGAAACCATTACATCCCCCTTGCGAATAACAGCG
>Ga0179593_1359902_pt1 | contig 12301 bp, 13 predicted proteins | sample CZODoug2_1_08_16_FD_185931 | JGI IMG/M metagenome (GOLD analysis project Ga0179593, IMG submission 185931) | Vadose zone soil fungal communities from Angelo Coast Range Reserve, California, USA - CZODoug2_1_08_16fungal (PacBio error correction) | ecosystem: Environmental > Terrestrial > Soil >...
GTGAAGAGTCGCCGCGTCGTACTGAGCGACGCTTTTCGGAGGAGTAGGAACGGTTCTGCGCTGATCAGGAGCGGCGAAACAATCCTAGGTGCGGGGGGGGGCTGGAAAGGGGGTTGCTGAGAGGAGGAGCAGGGACGAATTCAAGAAAGAAAAGGGGGAAAAATGTTTGGGAAATAGAAGGGGGCAACGATACTCCCCCAAGGGACGCAAAAAAAACAAAGTAAAGACCAGAGAAAAGCTAGGTGATCGCACATCGGTTTTGTCTAAAGTCCACGGAGAGGGACAGAGAGGAGTCGGAGCCCGCAGGGGGGGTGATGGCAAATAACGGTCGGGCTCTATTGAGTCCGCTAAGAAACTGACGTGGGGAAAGTGTTATTTTTTATCCCTGCCTATTTTCTCTTCGGGTAGTCCTGAGTTTCTGGCAAGCGTAAGAGGAATTCCGGGGGGATACGATCAAGGAAAAGGAATGTTGGGTAGAGAGGTCGAAAAGCCGAACTTTAGCCGAGCTACCGAAAACGCGGGGGTGCGATAATACTTATCAAAGGAAGCCTGGTGGGAAGAAAGAAAAAAAGCAACCGAAAAGGGGGGGGAAGAGTTCGCCCTCGAGGATGTATGGAGAGGGCCGGAATGGCTCTATTCAACTAGGTTAGAAGAGCCATTGGAGAAAAGTCTGGAGCCCGCCGCTACAAGAAAGGTCTGAGAGGGGGGGGGGAGAGTGTTCAAGAGAAAGGAAAAAGCTTGAAGAAATCGGAAGAGAAGCCGTTCCGGCACCATCAAACAAAACATGTCAAAAGCATCACTCAGGAGCAGCAACTTGTTAGAGGAAAGGTAGGGGGAGCGGACTGAGCAGACATCAGAACTACGCGTGGTGATATAGAAGTATGGAAGGACATCGTTCACCACGTGAAAAAAAGTCGTGTGAAGGGCGGGGCTGGTTGGACGCGGAAAAAGCCTCTGGAATGAGCGTGCGTGTCGCCTTGTTGTGGGGGGTAAGCAAAAAAAGGAACATGATATAGTTCTGCCAAAACAGAGAGAGGAAGGGATCTGACGAAGAGGACAACCCTGCTTAGGGGAGAGGGGCGGCGTGCAAAAAGAGCGTACTGAAGGAAAAAAAAATCACGGTTACCGAAACAGAAAGGGGGTCGCCTCAACAGAGTCTGCGCCTTAAATGGTGGGGCTCGACTTGAGCGGGAAAAGTGTAAAGGCTTAAACATCGCTAGACAGGGGCCACAACGGATGCTACGACAGTTAAGGTCGAGCAGGAGGAAGGAGTTTGCAGGGAGGGGATGCATCAGGGGGAGAAAAGATAGCCTCACCGTTGTGGCAGAGACGGTTGCTGTTGACCCGAACAAGCGCGGAACATGGTGAAAAAAAAACCAACACCAAGACAAATAGGCTTCAATAAAAAGAAACATGGTTCAAAAAACGTGACACAAAAATAGTGCAGCGAATCGCTTTTCGAAATATTGGCGGGAGGATGAATCGGTCGCTGAAGAAGAATACTAAACCGAGGGGAGCGGAAATGGAGAAATAAATCTCACAGAATACTGGACGGTTCAGTTCAAGCAGGAGTGTATGTCATATCGAACGTGGAAAAGTCCGGACTGGGGCAACGGGGATAGGAGGGCGAACAAGATCCATATGGGGGATATCGATACTGCCCGAGAGCTTCGAAAATCCGCCACTCATCCCGGCGAAACCGCCAGGATATCGCTAAATGACCGGGGGCCGGAAGAGGGGTGAGGTACGAGGTCGGCAAAAGGACGGAGAGGTACGGACGCTAGAGCGCTCTCCTAGACCTAAATCGCTAATCGTTCTCACCGGAAGACGACCGTTACCAACTAAACCCGACTGAGGCAGCGTAACTATCACTTCGTTAGCTCCAGCGCTCACGGGATGGAAGGAACGTGTGTAGGAATCACCCAGGGACAGGGAAGGAACGAGAACAGCCTAGACCTAGGGGGGGGAAACAAACCGGACCGGACATCATGTGCCCTTTTCTGGGATCAGCCGAGCAGAAATTGAGAAGCAGAGTTTTCCTGGAATAAGAGAGAAGTAGAGGCAGAACGCGCGCAGGGGAACGGGGGGATCTCTTCAAAGTGGCCGGAGATCACATCGGACGAAAAACCAGATTGCGGGGGAAAAGAGGAAAACTGGCGGGGCAGCTGGTGGAAAGGCCGATTAAGTCAATTCACGCGCCACCGCTGTTTTAAAGAGGGTGTTGCAAGCGAATCGATTATGAGACAAAGAAAGCGAAAAAGATTGGGGAATTGTCAACGGAGGGAGTGGCGAATCAAAGTAGAAGCGATCCATCATGTCAACAATCGGTTATAAGAATGGCCGAAGGATCATTGACCAGGGGAGAAAGCCGGCCACCGATGGACCACACCCGTGAGAAAATGGGATTTGGAAAGGGGCGCGAGAGAGAAGAGTGCTCCAAGCCGGAATTGCGTGTCAAAGTGAATAACCCAGAAATGAGATCTCTTTCCAAACTAATCAAAGAAAAAGATGCAACTATCGCGAAATCGAAGAAGAGAAAGAGATGGCAGGACTCGGAAGGGGAGGGTCGGAGAACTGATCGATAAGCGTAGAGGGTTTAATTCCTCTAAGTGTCGGCAAATTATACGGATGTTGCATCGGAGGAGCCACCCTGCAGGATAAGAACCATGAAGAATACTATGAACAAACTTCGTAGAAATCCTCCTCACACACTGGTGGGGGGAAATAAGAGAACTCGAAGGAGAAAGATGCTGGTCAAGGGAAGGGAGAGACGCAGAGGGGAGGCGAAGAAAAGTTAGGAAGAATTCCTGCGACCGGGCAACCTCGCGAAAAATCGACGCCTTCTTACTTCGGGAGGTAGCGCTTCAGAGCGAAAACCGGGAAAGAGCGGGCGATGCGGGGAGAGTGAGCTTGCTGGCTGAGGTGGGGGGGGAAAAGGACTACGCCGACATACTAAGTTCTTCAAGAGAAGGAAAATACGAAAGGAGAAGGAGATTGCGCGCAAGGGAAAGGATCGTCAAGTAGCCATAACAGCGGAGTAGAGAAGGGGGGACGTGACAGGGTGGCCCACCTTTACGAAGTCTTTGGGATGCCTGGAGAACTAAGGGTCTCCAGAGATGACGTTCCATGGAAATGGTTAGGAAACTGGAGGCTCCGGGAAGAAAGAAAATTCACAATCTTTTAGAAGGTTAGCTTGGCAGCATAACGAAAGGAGCTTTTCACCAAAGGGGTTAAAAGGGGGGCGGTTCGGCAAAGGGAAGGTTAATATAGGATCATAACGACCAGAAAAAAATGTGAAGAAAAGTAACGTACCAGCAACTTTTACTGCGATTCTGAAAAAAAGCCTGGGAACTTGGCAGGAGAGAACGACAGGCACGGAACGCGTTCTAGACCTTCGAGGGATCACTATATGACGCCAGAAAACGCCGGGAGCTAAAGAGGAACTTAAAAAGGGGAACTGGATAATCAGCGTTTGGCCAAGTTTCGCGGGGGGGTTAGTGGGAAGGGACTGTGAGGAAACAAGAAAAATCATCCGTTAGAGGGGCGAGGGTCAAGCAGCAGCGGTCCATGAGAAGAGAAGTTGATGTGCGTAAGTCTGAGTGGGAGTGAGGAAAACGGAGCTCCCTCTTCGGAAAATCTAGAGAGATAGAGACGGGGAAAGAGGAAAGTCGTAGCAGATCTCATCAAAAGAAGGGAAAAAAGGGAAGGTATATGAAGAGGAGTTACGCCGGACTTTGTTGGCTTATGGTTCCAGGTAGATATCGCCAGAAGGGTTCATATAGAGTCGAAAAAAGAGGGGGGAGGTGAGGAGACGCGGTAACGTTAAATTCCCTTACACTATAGCGATTAAAGAAGAGACTAATTAGGACACAAAAGACTCCAGAGGAAGGCAGACATGGAGGAAGGATCGGAAAGGGGAACGCAGACAAGGGAGGGAGGGGAAGAAAGGGAGGGGAAAAAAAGATCTTACTTCGTTCAGAGCAAGATTCCACAGCGATGGTGGGTAAGCTGCATAGGCATCAACAATGGGTGATCAGGCGTCACCAGGGGCCAATGCTTGAAGGGGGGAAGGAATTTGGGGGAAATGAGATTCGGGCTCGGGAGCCTTTATCTAGTATGCAACATATAGTCGGAAAACTGCATCTGGGAGAGAGTGGAAGTTTAGAGCCCCTCATCCCAGAGATATCTGCACCCTCAGCTGTTCTTTCAGGAAACTCTTCTGCATACGAATAATGGGGAAGGGCCGAGTAGATATGGGTGGAAAGTGGCGTCAGCAGAAGGACTCTAAATTAATGAGGCGATCCTAAATCGGTATCGACATCGGGGTGCCGGGGGGAAAAACGCTGGGTTGAGGGAGGACAGAAGGGGGGGGGGGATGGGGAAGAAGGAAAATAGACAGGGAAGCAGGCGGGTGATCTCTCAAGCCCTGTCGCGGAAAGTTGGGGAAAGGACCCGGGAAGGCTTTGGGGTGGAGAGCCACAACAAAGGGGGGAGAAAAAAAGACAAGGCACGAAGCGGCCGGGGGCCCGAAACAGCGGCCAAGGGAGCTAAAAGCATCAAAAACCGTGGTGGCCCAGGAGGCAGGACCAACGCGGCGGAAAGCACCACGAGCCGGCCCTAAGGGGGAGGGCGGGCGGTCACCAAATGACCTGGGAAAGGCGCCCAGGTACGTTGCTGAGAGATGAGGGAAGCACCAGGGGGGAGACGAGCGGGGAGGGGTCGCCGCCGCAGCAGCAACGCTTTCCAAGGGGAAATGACACGCCGGTTTGGGAAGGGAGAGGAAAACGCAGACCTGACTGATGGGGGAGCTGATGCCCATCCAGTCGGCATTCATCTTCACAGAACCTCTCGTCGTCTCGAAAGTAATGGGCAAGGAAAAGAGAAGTAAAGGAAACAAATCGCGGGAGGAAAGAAGCGGTGAGGGGACAATGGTATTTCAGGCATTCAAATCAATTTCAAGACAAACACACCCCCACCACCATAGTCATAGGGGCGCACAGGACTGCGCGGGCGCGAGAATAAGACGGAGGAAGAGATTCCATCCGAAAAAGGAATGTGGCTGATATACAAAGTTAATGCCGAGCAAGCGGACAGAAAACGGAGGGGGGGCGATGAGAAGGGACTACATGGTGGAACAGCAGGGGGGAGGAGAAGGAACGCGAAGCCTTCTACCGTGGGTTCGAGTTGCAGTCCGAAAAGGAGGGAACGAGATAAAAAGAGCGCGAGCAGGAAGAATTCAAAAAAAAAGAGAAGGGCGGAAGGGATGAGCCGCCCGAAGATTGCTGGAGAAAATTGACTTTATGTGTTCTTCCCATGGAGGGAGGAGTGGGACTGGATCGACAGAGAAAGGGAGAAAAAAGGACAAGAACTAAAAAAAAAAAGACACCGGGCGTGCATGGCGAGGACTACAAGGGAGGCGTGGAGAAAGAGAGGAAGAAATCTTGCAAAAGGAGTATGATTGTTTCGCCGGACTCGACAGAGGACAACCGGAAGAAGAAGCCTAAAAGCGGGGAGGAGCAGGAGAAGCGGTAAAGCTCTATAAACTACGAGAACCACACAACGGAGGTGAGTTCCAAGGGAGAAGAGGATGTTGAAAAGGGAAAGAATCCTGGAGGAGTACGGATCTAAAGCTTTCAGCTGATTATGAAAAGTTTGAAATGAAAAACAGAGCGGAGCGTCCGAAGAGAAGGGAGGCTAGGCAAGATTGATTGCTTCTTGGGATACTCTCAGGGAAAAGACGAAATATGTCAGAAATGGACACATAAAGGGTTAAATCAAGTTTTGTCGCTGGAAAGGAGTAAAGTCAACTAAAATCCACGGTACTCACAACCATCAAGGTAATTCAATAGACCAGACATCCAGTTGAGCTGATGAATAAGTGCAGAAGTAGAGGGGGATCGGACAGAAGGCTCTCAGTACATCTCCTTCAATACCGGGTGACGTGGCCTGACGAAACGAGGGCGAAAAGGAGAGGCTTCGGCAGAATGAAGGAGGGGAAAAAAGTAGATCTCCTTCCGAATCTCCAGGACTTTGTCCTAAAATCCCGGACACGCCGGTTGTTTAGAAGGGAAAGAGATCCGAGCAAGTCAGGCAAAGCAGAAAACCCAGAAATAGCTATACGGTGGAGCACTTCAACGATGGCATGCTGAATAACAGGAAGCCAAGATCTTTGCACAGAGGGGGCCAGGAGGGATGGGCGGAAGGCCAGGAAAGGAGAAGGCGCGAGGACTACAACAGGGGTTCCTGGCTGCATTGTCTACTCTCGATAATCTCTACAATCGAAGGAGAGGAGGGCAGAGAAACTGTCAAAAGGGAAGGGGTAAATAGGAAAGAGAGGACGAGAGGAAGGCCGAAAAAAAAAAGTCGGCCTGGAACGGAGAGAAGGCTCACTTACATTTCTCTTCAATTCAAGAGGAGGCACGTACCGCAGCATTAGGGGGAACGAGGTGTAGGAAAAGCGATGGGTCAGGGAAAAAGGGACCACGTGGATGTTGTCGACTGGGCCTTGTGGGGGGGGCACACCACTTACCAGTCGTATAATTGAGGTGGTTGAGGGAAAAAGGGGGTGTGAGAGAAAAAGAAAAAAAAGCAGTGAATCCAAACAGTATCGCGAAACTTCTTCTTTCCGAATCGAAAAAGCCCGTCGGAGGGGGCTATGCAGGGAGGAAAATCGCTGGAGGGGGGCAGAAAAAGAAAGGTCAACACCGACAACATTTTCTACCGATGTCTCGTCACAAGAAGATGTTGGGAATCAGGGAGGAAGAGGGGGGTCAGAAAAGGGGGCCAAAGGGAATCGGCGAGAAAACGGCGTGATACGCGCTTTACACAAGATACCCCTTGCAGGCCTACGATGGGAAGTCTGGAGAAAAAGGCCATTAATGAGAAAAAGGAAGTAGGAAGCTTTAACAATGTTTGGGAAAGGCGTAGGCTTTTGCGAAAAAAGCTAGAAGGAAAAAAATCATTAAGAACCTCGGGCAAAAAGGGGGCACGACAAGGGGGAATCACCCAAGGAGGAATGGAATCGAAAACGCAGACTGTGACGAATCTTGGCGTCGGGAGACTACGTCTGCACTGAAAACTTCGCGGGCGATGTCTGATGAAAAAAGGAGATACAAGCACAAGGGGCCGGGGAGAAGGGCTGGCGGGATTCACAAGAAAGCAAGGGCGTCAATCTCAAAAAAATGTTGACCGGACGGACGTTATCAGGCGGAAACAGAGAATAAGGGAAGAGAGATCTGGCAAGAGGGGAGGAGGAAAGGGAAGTCCGGCAATCAGAATTCAAACGAACAAGATCCGACCTGACCCAGTTACCATCGTCTGAGAACCGTGCGCTTGACAGGAGCATATATCGCGAGAAGGCTAATGAAAAAAGGCAGGCGGAAGGACGGGAAAGACAAAGGGGGCCCTCAGCGGTACCCTAAAAGACCGGGAGGACCATTGTCACAACTGCTGTCAAAGGCATCGCCATCGAACGGAGATTCTGGGTCGCCGCAGACCCATGGGACTCCGGAAAGAGAAAAGCGCGAGGGGGACATATGGCCACTCAGAGGGAGAAGAGAAGGGAAAACTGGGCGAGGGGGGACTTCTGAGGGCGGAGTAATACCGCGGGGTCCTTGTCAATGAGTCCTCGTGTATAAGCCGCGCGCAAAGAGGTGCTACGAAAGTTCCTGAGAGGAAGAAGAGAAGACCCCAAGACGTGGGGAAGGGGAAAGAGGGAAAAATGGTGCGGGGGCTGGGGATAGAATATTCCCTGTTAAGCTTCCACGTTCTAAAGACTGGGTACAAAAGCTCCTAAGCTAGACTAAAAAAGAAAGAAAGGCGGGGAGGGGAATCTGAAGAGCCTCCAGGCGCGCCTCATTTCCCCAGCCTATAGGGCAATATTTCCAGGCGGTCACAGGAAGAAAGACCGGGAAAAAAGGGTTTCACGCCAAAAGGAAGAGGCCGCCGGGGGCTGTTGGAAAGGGAGAGGGGAACGAAGGAACTGACGCGCAATCCCTCTAATTGATGATATCGTGAAGAAAGCCTACATTTCGCGAGCAGGCTTTCCAAAACGAAAGAAGAATATGCAGCCTAAGAAAAAGTAGAAACCTGAGGACCCGATAGGGGGAGGCCGAGGAAGGGCGCGCTACCAAGGATCGAACGGCGTCGGTGGTCAGCAAACTGCGGTGCTGACGAAAACAACTGAAAGGGGGAATGTCCTAATTGAGAGCGCAACCTGCTCTCGAACCATGAAAAAGAAAGATGCCATCAACAGGGGGGATCTCTAGAAAAAAAAGGAAAGGGAGGAAGATAGAAATCTAGGGGGGAAGGGGGGGAAGAGGGGGCACTATTAAGGGGGGCGAGCGGGTTGGCAACCATGAGGACATCCGGTTTCAAATTCGTCCTGCAGCAGGCACCGTCAAGCACATAATCGACGCCTGGGAATAAGGGATAGGGAAATTCCTCCGAAGGAGAATCAAGATAGGGCATGCTCAAAAAAACTAATGCGCCGTAAAGGCATTGCTGGGAGGAGTTGGACGCTCGACAGGTGGAGGGGATTCTTCACAAGAAAGAAAGGGAGAGGGAGCTTGGAAGGAAGGCGTAGGCGACCAGAAAAGCGGGAAGACGGGTGTGGGACAAATCTTTTGTGGACACGCTTCTCACTTTACGTGGGACTTAAGACCTTCTTGTATGCTAAACATCTGAAGGTGGTCCAGTCTGGGGATCTTTTCGACAGGTACCCACAGGGAAAATTCACAAAGTAAGGGAAGGATTGGTAGGGGGCTGAATACTGGAGGATTTGGAATTTTCAACTCTTTTCCTGGGGCGTTCGCAGGGAAGGGTAATTCGTATCAAAACGTAGAAAAGAAAAAGGGGGTGCAGAGGGACCTGAAAAAGCAGGGTCGGAGATGCGGAATATCTGGTCCTTTACAGCGACTGCACTAAACCGTTCGCGACGCGCCTTAGAAGGAGAGAGAGGAGGCCAGAAAAAAAGAAAGGAAGAGAAAGCGCCCACGCAATCTAAACCATTTCTCGTTACTCTCAGTGGCCATAGTCACTCGAGGGGGAGAGGGCATGCCGCCAGGGAGGACGAAAACGAAAGCAGTCCGGGTCTTCCTTTCGGCGTCAGCCAGCGAGGGGGGGGGGGAAAATGCGAAACGGTGAGGGAGGGGAAAAGAGGAGGGCCACAGTGAGGGAAACGGCGGCCCGCTTCTTCCCTCGATATAAACTTAAAGCGCAAGGGAAACTTAGGACATATCGGCAGAACGTCCTGGAAAGGGAATGGGTCCGGGATTTAACTCGGGGGGAGCCGTCGAAAGAGGGGCGGATTCGGGGGGTATCTTCTCTCCCTCAGTAATATCGAGAGAGCATGTATAGGGCTCGGTAGCTACGGAAAAGGGGGAAGGCAAGGCCAAATCTTACTGAGGGACCTCCCTCAGTGCTGTTGAAAGAAAAATCCCATCGAAAGGAGTGGATCTTAAGGAAGGGCCGGCCCGCCAACGGAGCAATGGCTTGCGTCACTGCGAAAGATAGGGAGCCGCAAAGAGGGTTCGAAAATAAGAATGGGAGTTAACTGCACGTTGCCCCAGTGTGTATCACTTCTTCACAATGGGTCAGGAAGCGGGGGCCGGAGGGTTGTGTTTCCAGTGCGCGATTGGGATCCGGCAACATGAAACGTTACGAAGCTGCAGCAAAGAGCGGGAGGGGAAAGGGAATATAAAGTTTAAAATTGCGTTCTCAACATAATAATCTAAGGAGGAGGGATTGAGAAAGGGGCGGGAAGGGGCTCAGTGGCTACAACATTTGTGATCCGGGAGGAAAGATCTGGGGAAAAGGGGATGGTCCTCCGAGAAGAGATGACCACAATCTGAAAAAGAGAAGAATCGGTTCTACAGCGTAAAAAATTTAAAGGCAGTGCTTTTTGCAAGGAGTCAAGCCCGTTGGGAAGAAAAATGGGAAAAGAGACGCCTTGAGGGGGTAGATCTTCGAGGACGCCCAAGACAGGTCCGCTTCTGTTTGGAGGAAAGAGTATATGGGACTGGTATGACACAAAAGGGGACACAAACTTAGAGGCGCGCCGTTTTCTTGCTCAGAACACGCAAAAAATCGAGCATCATACCTTGGGAACCAACGGGGATAAGAAATGAGGTATCCACACTTAACAGTCGGAATTTCGGAGGGGTAAGGGAACGAAGAGACTTGAACGGCGCCCAAGGGGGATGGCGAGCTTTATTTGACAAGTCCGTATTTGGGGCTGCTGGGTAACGGCAACGAAAACCGAAGAGGGGAGGAAGATTTTCCGTTCAAAGACGTGTTGCCAAAGTTGAGATGGACAAACGCAGCGCCCTAGGAAGGAAGGGGAAGTCACTTCGGCTCAAGACGCTTCTCCAAAATTCAAGGCAAAAATGAACAAGGCGTAGGGGGACGAGACGAGCAGGGGGGGGAGGACAGAGACGACCAATCGGAAAAAGGGACTGGGAGCGGTCAATGTAGGTTGAGCATAAGGAAAAAAGAGTACTGGCAAGGAGGAATACCACGCCTGCCGGCGCGCGCACCGAGAAGGAAGGGAGGACGTCCAAGCGCAAGGCAAACGAAGTCTACGGGATACAGAGCCGCGGGAATACGTCTGGTCTCTGACGACATTGGGGGACAGGGAATTCGAAGAAGAGATAGAAAAAGGGAGAGGAGCTACTGGTCTTCGGAAGCGCGATGTCAAAGAATCGCGGGGCAGGAAACAAGAGAAGAAAAAGTTCAAGGGGCCGCGGTAGCTCATCTGGGGTAACCGGTGAGTTGTTCCCAGGTGTAGTGCTCCCGTTAAGACTCTCGCGGGACAAAAGGCGTCTCGGGAATTCGCGCAAAAAAAAACTAGGCGTCAAGGTGCGAGCGAGAGGAGAAGATGCCTAAAAGAAAGGTTTTGGTTTCGGGACGCAAACTCGAAGAACATAAAAGGGAAATCTTGAAGCCATTAAAGACGAAAAGGGCAGGTCTCAAAGAAAATCAAAAAAAGCTCAAAAAACGGAGGAGGAGGCCAAAGAAAAATGTGATATAGTATAATAAGGCTGATACAAACCAGGTCAGCGGGATGATTTCTTAAGGAAGAGGGCGGAGAAAAAAAATCAAAAAAAGTAGGTGAGGGGAGAAAATGATGACTGGGGCTCGCGATTACGAATATGGTCGCCTATTGAAAACACACACCGGAACGCCTTTTGACTTGAGGGGAGGTCAACGCTGCCGAAAACGAAAGAGCAAAAAAAAAGTCAAAGGGGAAAAAAAAAAAAGATCCGGACCTCTGACGGGTGCCGCGCTTTGTGCATGCAGGCTACTCGACTCTCGAATCTAGGGGAGGACGACGCCGGGGGTGAAAGACGGACGAAAAAGGACGACGCAATCGGTGGGACGACTGCTTTGGCCAACTGTAATGGTCAGCGAAAAGCATGGATGGCAGAGGCGACGAACCCTGGGGGGAGAAGATCCGCCCCTTCATGTGGGTTTCTGGGTAAGATCCGATTCCAAGCTCGGACGAAAGGAGACCAATTGCGAAACTAAAGAGTCCGACGCGCTGTTGGAGAGAGAACAGTTAACCGAAAAAAACAAGGAGAGGGGGGGAAGAGGAGGGCGAGGAGACATGAAAGCTAAGGCCAACGCGCTGGTTGCCGTTGCCAGGAGAGTTGCGGAAGGGGCAGGAGCAGAACGAGAAGAGGGAAGGGGCATCTCGTGTCAATCGACGGCAACCGCGATTTAACTCATCGCTGAGGCGAGGTCCAGAGAACCAGAAAAAGAGGAGGAAGGGCACGACACGCGCCAGAAATACAGGGGGGAGAGGGTAAAAATCGCGTACCTGTGGGGACCCTAATTCAGGGGAATACCTAGGGGATAGATAGGGAAAAGGGGAATGAACTCTGGCACCACGGGTGAAAGGCTTTCTCTCGTGTCGGCTGCCAGGACGGACTCTACTTGTGAATGGGTGTCGAAAGGGGGGGAGACTCACAAACTAAACCAGGATCATCGTACTTCACAGATCTACAGTAGGGCTGGAACTGAGAGCACAACCAGGAAGGCAAATGGAGGGGATGAAAATAGGTTGGGAAGCGTAAAAAACGCTTCACCGAACACTATTGGCTACCTGATTCTGCTCTGCTCATGCAGATGTGACGGAAGGGGGAGAGGGCGGACCAAATTCGATTCATCGGGAACCCATGTCGGCGGAGCAGAAGAATTTACTAAATCCCGGAGAGGGGACGTTGCTGTGGAAAATTCATTCCTTGCCAACGAGCACTGGTACCGCAATGTGGAAGAGGGAGGACAGGGAGGTGCCCAAGCC
>Ga0179593_1374285_pt1 | contig 12301 bp, 22 predicted proteins | sample CZODoug2_1_08_16_FD_185931 | JGI IMG/M metagenome (GOLD analysis project Ga0179593, IMG submission 185931) | Vadose zone soil fungal communities from Angelo Coast Range Reserve, California, USA - CZODoug2_1_08_16fungal (PacBio error correction) | ecosystem: Environmental > Terrestrial > Soil >...
GCACTCATACAAGGGAGGGGGTAAAGGTTGATTGGGTTAGAAAAACCAAGGCGGGGGAATTTTTTTTGGAAGAGAGGACTGAAAAATAAAACGATCTCGACTAGATCGAGGGGAAAAGAGGTAAAGCTCGGTCCGAAGAGGGCCAAGAAGGGGCCGTGGCAAAAAATCAAAAGTGGGCCAATGACAGCATGCGGTCGCAGCGCGCCGGGGCAAAGAAGGAGTTGAGACATAGACCAGGAAAGATCCGAACAAGAGAGGCGAATGGGACCGGAACCAGAATGTATTTCGATGCTGTAGCAAATGGGTTAAATGATTGGCTGGAGGAAAAGCATACGCCACGCAGGGGGGAAAAGGGAAGGGGGACCAACGGCCTCAGTATAAAAAATGCCGCTGTCACGGAACACGCTGCTCAATCGTCGAGGGAGGGAAAATAAGGGCGAACAAGGAAGGGAAGCGCAGGAAGAAACGGGGTGGGAGACTTAAAACCATGAACGAGTACCGGGGCCACACCGATCGAGGTCGGGAGTGGGCTCCATGGTTGCGGGGGGAACTCAAAAAATTGTTTCAGGCGCGGCGCGGAGGGAGCAGGGGCGAGTATATAGAAGGGTCTAAGGGGATTGGTCCCTTTTCCGTTCGGTGAAGAGGGTGGAATGGGTAAGAAGGTAAAGAAGGATTTGTAGGTGTACGAGTGCACAATTTCACAGGGAAAAGGAAGGCCTCCGGGTGGGAAGGGGCTGGAATAGAATTGGGGACGTCCGTATTTGAAGAGTGGCGTAAGATTGGAAACCGGGAAGAAGTGGGGAGGTAAATCTAAAGAACTTAAATTCGGAAAACGGCAGGCAAGATCGGGAGGAACAAGGGTCGAAGGGTGGGGGACCTCAATAGATAGCAGAGGAGGACAAACTGCATCCAAAGAGGTGAAGAAGGGTTATTTCAAACAGCCAACAACACGCAGAGGGGGGGGATCTACCGAGTATGAAAGGAGGGAAGGGAGGAAAGATGTGGCCGGAGCTCTTGACCAACGGAGTCGTCTAACTTAACGGCGCTGGACTTCGAGTGAGGTCTGGCCGGGAACGGTGCGAGCAGAGAGAGAGAGGGAAGAGAAAAATCGGTTGGGAGGAGAAATGGAAAAGGACGTAGGTTCACGTCACTAAATGCGAGACCTTAATGGAAGTGACCAGGGAAGAAAAGGATTTCCTTACAATACAAGGGAAATGGTGGGATGGAAGGGAAGTAAGATTGGAAAGGGTTAGAACAAAAAGGGTCGGGGTTTCCGGCACGCCAAGGAGAGATGGGGGAAGGGGGGCTACTTTGTGAAGAACAATGCTAAAGCAATGCAAACATGGTCAGAAATCAGATCACGGGAGGTACAAGTCAGGTACAAGATAAAAAGTAAAGGTGGAAAGATGGGGTCAAACTGTCGGGGTTCTTACCTCGAAACCTGGAACTGCAAGAGGCTGAAGGGTGTCCCAAGGGTGGGGAAGCGACACATGGCGTTTAGACGGAATAAGAGCTGGTGGGAAAAGGAACCGCAAGGGACGAGAAGGGGGATTCTGATAGTTGGAGGGCGGGAAAGGTAGAAGGTAGCTTCTAGAAACACAAGCCTGGGGATCAGTCGATGGGAAGGGATGGGTCGGTTCTTCGCTGGGGGGATGGACAGGAAAGGGAGACCAGAAATCAGGGAGAAAGACAACTTGGCGGCCTCGAGGATCATTTTGTCAAAACCATTCACCCACATGTTGCAGTAACAGGTGGAAGCTGCAGGAGGGAGAAGTGGGTCAGGCAAGGAATAACTCAATGAAAGAGTCAAATGGTAGGTTCAAACTGCCTTTCTTAATAAGAGTGAGCAGACGACCAGGAGGCATTTGGACGGAAGAAGAAGATCAAAGAATGCGCAGAGGCCTGAGACCGTCGTAGAGGTCGGGCTAAAAGGGGAGAGGCAGCAGCGGTCCTCCTCCAGCGCGGGTGCAGATGAGGGAAGTACGGATCGGAGTTCGTGGGGCGAGGTCATGCGCTAGGACTAGGGTTTAACTTAATGGGTGACGAGCTTCCCATCCTCTGAAGGCAGATTAGCTGAAAAGATATCGGCGGGGGATAGTATATGTGTGCAAAAATATAGTCGGGGACCTGACAATGTGGAACAAACCCAGGGGGACAAAGTGGGGATTTAGAACAAGGAAGCGGCTGGACAGAATGGAGCCAAAACGAACTCAAGTGGGAAAGGTGCTCGGAAGAAAAAAAACAAAGCGACATACGCATATTTTCACGAAAGTGTAAATGCAAAAACGAAGAAAGACCAAGGGGGCAGAGCGGAAGATACTAAGAGTCCACTCTGGAGGGAGTTCTTCTCTTGAAAAGCAAGGATAGAAATGTGGCATATCCCGAGGGAGGGGGGTTGAGAGACACTCGTGGGAAATGGTGGCAGAGATAAAACTCACTGGGGAAGTCGGTACATTTGCTCGGGAACGGCTTCAACTCTCCAAAAAAAAAAGAAAAAAAAAAAAAAAGCACAGAAGAAAAAAAAAAAAAAAAAAAAAAAATAGATAGATGCTAAACTATCATACATTTTCCGATCGAGAGGAAACCCCGTTAATGGCGCGTGGGTTGGTTTGGGGGAATGAAGGGTAACAGGACACCGGGGCTTCGCAACTCGGGGAGTCTCGCATAAGGGGGGGAAAAATAGGCCTTACCGGGTCATCGGGATCTGGAGCGTTGGGGAAGGCGACCGAAAAGCGGGGGCGGTAGCGAAGAATGGCGGAGAAAAATGGGGAATGTCCGCCAGATGCAACGGGCGGGTTGAGTGAGATATGGGAAAGAAAGAGGGGCGAGGTGGAAGCGATACGGAGGGTTACGAGTCCTAGGTGAAAACCCATATCAAAATTCTACTCAAAGACTAGGGGGGGGATGCAGCGGGGTAGTAAAAGGGGGGTGGTACGAAATGGGTACCAGGAGCTTAGAGCCAGCGGGAGGGCTAGGCAAACCCTTCCTAGCAGGAAAAAAAAAGCCAAAGGGAATCATGGGGTAAGAGGGCGAGGTAAGAAAGGAGTAAAGTCGGGGGCGAGACTTGGGAAGATTAGGACGGGGAGGTGGTTTGGCGGGTCACAAAGAGGGTATGTCACACGGAGACGTTGAGATAAAAGGTGGGACCAAACAACTAAAGCTAAGAAACGAGGGCGGAAGGAGACAACTTTAAAAAAAAAGGAGGGGGGGTAGGGAACTAAAGGGGAGTGTAAGCTGGCAAAAATCCAATTGGCCTAAGCTTTGGAAGGGGGAAAAAGGAATGGGATCCTCTAAGAAATGTCATCGGATAAGAAAGGGTTCACGAGGATGGGAGGGGTTACACAAGTAAAATCTCCGCCAAGGGAATATGGTGTACAGAAACTCTTCTCAGGAAGCACTCATTCAACAACCACTACAAAGAGGATCGTTCTAAGGAAGGTCAGAAGGAGAAGGAAACGCCGTCTAGGTGTGCAAAGATTCGCAGCAAGTGAAATCACTAATGGGGGGGAAATGGGAGAAGCACAGAGTTCCTGCAAGGAGGGGTTGGGAAGATGTTAATGGTCGACAGGACAGAGAGATAGCTCAAACAACAATAGTAGGGTATATATAGAGTGTAAACTGGTCGAGAAAAGAGAAGTAACATCGAGGCTGAAAAGGCCGGTATAAAATATAAAGGCAGATAATTCTTTGATGTGACTTCTGGCTCTTTTGGATCAAACCTATGCGGGAAGAATGGTAGATGAGGGTTGCTGGCAGGGCGGAATCGGGTATGGAGGGGATGGGTTGGGAGATCTACATGAGGGGTCTGATGCGAAAGAGGTTCGGGGGAAGTATCCCATCCTTAGGGGACGCGGCTGGGAAAGGGTTCCAGGACCGGGGGGGGACGGGGAAAGGACAAGAGTGGAGGAAAAGATAGTGCGGGGAGTACGGGAGGGAGTGAGCGTCTCGAAGGAGGAATCACAAAGTATGACCTAGGGATAGCTAGAGAAGGTCCTCCAGAAGGAGCAGTTACAAAAAAATGTGGAAAGTTTCCATCGAAATGAAGAATAGGGTCAACGGGCGAAAGTATGTCGCCAGGGGAGGCTGGAAATTCACTCTTGGGAATCGGTAAAGTTGATGTCCGCAGGGAACGAAATTCGAAAGAAAGAAGGGTAGCTGCGGTAAACCGGCGGGACAAAGTCTCTTCCTCGAGTGGTCAAAGGAAATCACATTCACACCGTTTCCGAGGGTTAGGTTAGTGGAGAAAGGACTTGGTTCTTGGAGAATGAGAATAAAGAAACTCTTTACCACGTTCACACTCAGGAAGGAAACATCTGGCGGGGAATAAGAAGAAGGACTTAAAGGGAGGTTACGTACAGGACATTTGCTCTTTGAGGGCAGAGGAAAAAGGAAACAGAGTCGAAATTTACAATCCCGAGAATGATAGGTTCAGCGGAATCTTCGTCAGATCCGAAAGAAGCAAAAAAATGGAGTCCGGGAGGACGCCAGTAGGATGGAGTCCGGAGAGATGAGGAGCGGGGTCCCCTTAAGAAAGCACCCATGAGACCCGGCGGGACGAGAAGAGGGTGACGAAACGACGCGATGGGAGAGACATCAAGGGCATGGGCGAAGCGACCTGCAAACAGGACAAAGTCAAGGTGGGGAAGCGACGGCGAGGGTTTGGGGAGGCTGCACTGAAAAAAAAAGGATAGCAGGAGGGCGGGGGTTAACATGGGACTAAGCAAGTGAAGAAAGACCAATCGGCGTGAATGAAGCTAACAGACGAGCCCCAGGGGAAACTGGGGAGGAAAGGGTCGACACTAGGATTAATACTTCCTCAGGATAAAGGAAAAACGCGAGAAAAAAATTGGGGGCAACGGAAAAAGATGAAAAACTCCTGGAGGACTTTTCGGGAGCATCATCACTTAGTTAAAATGAGGAGGAGGGGGCTAGCGAGGAACGGGGTGAAAAAGGTTAGGTAAAGTGGGGACATTGAGAATCGAGTCAAACTGGGGATACGTCACATAGGATGTGGTAACATTAGAAGCCGGCACCGTGACACTATGGAGCACGGAAAGGGGCAGTATAGAGAAAAAAAATGGGGAATTCGGGGAGGAGATGGGGGATAAAGGACGTCGAGACAGGTACTTGAAGTGCAGACAGGATCGGCATTAATCGGTGGGGGGCAGCAGTAAACACAGGAGAGATGCCGAGAGCAAAACGCAGTCTTTATTAGGACCTGCGGAAAGCGCGTCGAAGGCAAGCATCCTCACGGAGCGAGCTCTATTGGGTGGCGCCGTCGTAAGAGAAAAAGTCCCAATGGGAGTAAGGACTAGGAAAACTAAAGCACGAGGGGAAAGGCCCCATAGGAGGGGACAAGGGGTTCTGAAGGCGGGGGGGATGGACAGGCACGGGGAGGGGGGGGAACTGGCGAAAAATGGGGGGGGGGAGGGAAAAACCGGACAGAAGGGCCAGGTCAAAAAAAAATGGGTGGGAGTTGATTAGGTAGCCGAAGAAAGGAACGCGGACAGAAAAAACAGGAAAAAGCCGGGCTGTAGAAGGCCTTAGGTGTCGAAGGGGGTAAAGGGGGGGGTGTGAGGAAAAAAAGAAAGAGAAGAAGGAGAGTAGGAAAGGAAAAAGAGAAGGGGGGGGAATAGGAGAGCGGGGAAAAAACAGGGGGGGGAACTCTAGACGGAGAAAGGAAAGGGAGTCCCGGAGAGACGGCAGGTTGGCTAAGGACGCCAAAGAGGGCGTGGAAGTGGCGGGGAAGGACGGAGGTCGGTGGCGGAAAAGCGAGGCGCAGTACGAAGAGAAAAGGAAACGCAGGGTGTGCCAGGCAATGAGGATGCGGTCTAAAGGGGGACGCATGGGGCTCAAAAGAAATAAACGGTGAGCTTGGGAAATCTAGGCGCAGGGGCAAGAAAGACCGAAGAAAAGGAAAACATCAAATGCTGGGCTGGGAAAGCTAGGATTGGGGGTGGAGGCCATGGAGAAGTGGGGGGGAGTGATGCTATCTTAACCATCTTCTGTTCTGTGCCAAGGGGGGGGGAGAGGTCAAGGGGTACCCCAAGAGTAGGGGAAGGGCGAGAAAAAGGAGAGATCACTGTCTAAGGGAAGAGCTGAAGCTACCTGCGGAAGAAGTGCAAGGCTCTACAAGGGGGGAAAAGGGAACTGGTAGAAAAATACAGAAAAAAAACAAATTGGAAAAAACAAGGAGGAAGGGGCGGATGAAAAAGAAAAGGGGGGGGGAAGTACGTCGACAATTCTGCATATGGAGTACGGATGACTAGGGTAAAAGAAGCAACATAAGGATTAAGGTTCTGAAGCGGTTGACGTGGGTTCTCATTGTCAGAAAAGGAAAAGAAGTGGATAACTGTGACTCGAAGAGAATGTGGAGGAATCAACACTGGAACGGGGGAGAGATCGAAAATTAGGGGGAAAGGGGATACCTTTGGCAAACGGGTTGAATCGGAGGCCGTCGGGCGAAAGGAAAAGGGGCAAAAAAGGAGGAGGATGACAAGTTGCCTGAAAGACGGGGAAGGCATTCCGTTCCACAAAGTTTTTCTATTGTGTACGGAAAGGTGCGGAGAAAAAAAAAACGAGCTGAAAGGTCTTGCGGATCAATTCCAAGAAGGGAAGAAGGCATCAAGGGCGGTGCAAAGGGAAGGGCCGGGTAGTAATCACAAGGAGGATTCAGATACTCCAGGATTAACAGAAGAGGCAAGAGGGGAACTGACAAAAAAGTAGGGGATCTGTAGTCTTCAGGAATGGGGGGGGGAGGAGAATTCTACATGTACCGCGACAAAGCGGGGAGAACGTTTTCAAGGTGGGGAGCGTATCATGTTATTTGGAAACATTGTACAAAAGGGAAGGAGGGAGCTAGAAGCATTCACTGGGTGAGGGGAATGGAAAGGAGGAAAAGATGGCAGAAGATAAAAATCAAGAATCGTTTGTTTGAAGGAGGGCGTAGTAAGAGATGAGGACGAGGGGGAGGATTAGAACCGAGATCGGGGGTGGCTGAGTATCGTTTTCGAAATTCCCATGGGCTACAGAGCTGATGAACACAGTATGAACTTGAAAGAGGACAATTGGGAAGGAGAGGCGACAAGGTGGCCGGGGGGGAGGGCGAGCACTACAAGCTTGTGCAATCTGGTCTATCTGCGTGAGGGACGACAAAGGATAAGCGATAAACTACCCCGAAAAGAACCTTGGTGGCACGACAATTCCCAGGGGGGTCGGAAGGGATGGTTGAGCAAAGGAGGGAGAAACTCAAAAAAACAAAGGGATGAGGAAACGGTGCAAAATGGGGCAATGATGGGACTAGCACTTGGGGGAGTCGTGGAAAGACACGATGGTGAGGGATTGTGTTGGGGGCGTGTCGAAGGCCTGCGAACAAGCTCGACCTCTACGGGATAGGCTGAAGTCGGAATGTTAAGAAAGGCCGGAAGAAGAATGAGGCATGTTGGAAAAAAAAACCATGGGCATCCTATAAGGGCGGCAGGCCAAGGTTGAGGACAAGCCATAAATCCTGGGGACCACGAAAGAAAGAAGGGAGTCAAAGAAACAGGGCTCTTGTCTAAACTTGAGGCTGGATTCACGTTCAATAGGAGGAAAGGAAAAGAAAGAGAGAAGGGGGGGGGGGTGATGAAGGGCTGGGAAAGAGTGAAGAAGCGCAATAGGGAGCGAATGAACAAAGAAGCTGCAAGCGGAGGGAGAGGTTGTTCCTAATGGGAGGATACAAACACGATCAAGGAGAATACGTAAGGCATGCGAGGGTGACAGTGGAGGGGGGGGCGAGAGGGGGATGGAAAAGGGTGGCCATGACGGTAATATCCTAGGGAGAGATCGATGCGTGGGCAGGTCCTGGGAACCGCGGGGGGAGCATGGAAGAATGTCGGGAAAGGTATAAAGGAGACATGGGAAATTGAAAAGAGGGGAGGTGCCGTACTGTGCGGGTAGAAAGATTGATCGAAAGAAAAAAGCAAGGGGAGGCAGGCGTTCCAAAGGCGCAACGTCCATGCGTAGAGAAGTCATAAAAAATGGCAACGGAAGGGCTAAAAAAAAAAAAATATGGAAAGTTTGAGTATAGTGGAAGAAAGCAAAAGTGGACAGGCAAGGGGGGTGTATCACATCATTGTCGAGGCAAGTGATGATCTAAGGAGAAAGAACGTCTCTGGGTACCAATGCAAAGCCGTCACGATCGGAAAGAGACCGTAATAAGGCATATTAGGGGAGCTCTCATTGTCGAGGGAAAAAGCAAAAGAAAAAGTTAGTATAAGTCAGGGTCCGCATTTGGCGGGATCTCGGGGTAGACACCGTCAGAGCTGGACTGGAAGGACTTCTGCGAAGATGTATATATATTCGGGGGGGAGGGGGACTGTTTTGACTGGGGTGTAATGTCAAGTCTCGAGAATACTTGGGGGGGAGGGGTTGGGGGGATGTTCAATGAGCGGGCGGGGGTTTAATCGTGCATAAAAAATGTAAAATCAGCTGGGGGAATTAGGCGGCAAATGTTAATGGGAGCGGCACTTGTTTAAAAAAAAACGAAAGACGGGACTTGGAATGGCACACCAAAGGGGGAGGGATAAGGTCAGGATGGGCGCAGGGGCGCAAAGGGTAAATAAACAAGATCCATAAAACCATGGGAGAGACCGGAACCTAGAGGGGGACAAAGGCCTATGTCTGACAGCTGAAAAATAGGCGCATCGGGGGGGTAAAGGCGTTAGATAGAAAAGAATTTCGAACGTCCACGGAAAGGAGAGGCGTGAGTTCTGGATTAAAAAGATATGTGAAACTTACTTCGAAATTCAGTAACACGAAGGATACCCGAGGAGGGGTTATGGAGTAGGCGAGGGGATGAAATAAATCAAATGAAAATCCTCCATCTAAACACCAGAAACTGGACTTGGCGAGGAAAAGGTGTACACCCCGCCCCAATTTCGTGGGGCCAGTAGAAGAACGGAAGGAGAAAAGGAGGTGAAATAAATCAATACTGACGCCTTAGGGAGGGATTTTCACTAGAAGATAGGGGGGCCATTTCAAAGGAAAAGGTCAATTCGGGAAGGGGGGGAGTAAAGGACATAACGGCGGCAAAATGCGAACTGGCGAATGTATAGGGACGCGTGGGAAGAGGGGGGGTGCATAGGAAAAACGGGGAATAAAATAGAACGTCAGGCGGTGAAAAGGGGGTTCGGATATAGTTGGCAGTGTCGCGGCTTGCATGCGAAAGGGAAGGGCAAGGGGGTGAACGGAATGTGATTAGACGACAAATAGAAAAGAGCCAAAAATCCTATCGTACCAACCAGGGAAGGGAGACAGGTGAAGGCGTATAGGGGTGGACTTGCGTCGATGTGAACAGACAGGCAAAATGGACTGTCGAGGGGAGAACCGGCGAGCCTGCTCGGCAGGACCCGAAAAACTCCCTGGGTAGGGCACTCGGAGCCGAAAATCGTCAACGGATGCGCCGGGGAAGATAATGTGGGCCTCAGCGCAAAAAAAAGTCGGATATGAGACGGGCATGAGACGGTGAGTTCTCAATGAGAGACAGGGAGGATGCGGAAGGCCATCAATCAGTTGTTGAGGATCCACTGGGTTACCTCACTTTTTCATGAATAAAGGAGGTCAGGGAGGGGATCACCAACTGCTTCAAAAAGATGAGAGGCAACAGAAAAATAAAGCAACGAGACTGGAAGGAGGTACCGACGAAAAATACCTTATCGACTGGTGGTAGGTGGGTGTGTTCATGAGCTGGGAAGCAGAATATCTCATTCGCAAATCGAGGAATAAGCGGTACAAAGCGGAAACTTGTCGAATGAGGGAGGAGCGGGGCACGCAGAAACAGAGTTCCGCGATAACGGAAATCCTTTCTTCGGAAAAGAAGGTCTTAAGAAGATAGAAATTCGATTGTCGAGTCTAATATGGGGACAGAAGTAAGAAGGCAGATCAAGTGCACCGAACAGGGACCCCGTGGGTGACCCGCAATTTGGGAAGGTGAACATTGTTCCATGCTCGTCTAGCAGCATGTGGGAAGCGAAAAAAAAGGAAAAAATCACGGAGAACATCACGGCGGGAAGAAGGGAGAATTGGGGAAGCACGATAGGAGAGTGACCCGTCGAGCTTAAGCAGGGGGGAAAATGGGGACTTTCGGGGGAGGGTCAGACAAAGCGAGGACAGAAGAAAGAGGGGTTGATACGTGCCCAACTTCTACTGAGAACGGAATGTAACCCTAATGAGGTGACAGGAAAAGAAAGCATTTCCTGCAATGGGGGGGGCATGTAAGGTGCAGCTCAATCGAGCTCCTACGTATGAGGCGAGTAGAAGAGAAGGAGAAAAAGATAGATGGGGCCTGACGTTCACGGGACGGTGTGGTTGGTAAAGACCGTAAAGACTCTATCCATTGAAGATGGGGGAAACGCGTGACAGGAGGGGCAATAGAAGGGGAATTAGCAGACACAAGGAAAAGGCAGGATTGGAGGACAAGGCCTAAAAATACCTACGGCAAGTGGGGTTAGAAAGGAGAATCGCCTGGCCAAGGAGAGCAAGAAAGGGTGGACGGTGAAAATGGCGCGAAGCGTCACTGGGGTCCTTAGGGGGGTCCATATGTGTGTAGTTTAACATGGGGGGAAAGCAGTCAAAACCGAGAAACGGGGGTAGGAAAGAAGGAAAGATAAATGTAATTTCGATAAACTGTTCACACGAAAAGTCACAAGGGCCCAGTGGACTGGGGCAAGGACGAACATAACAGCGAGAGAGTGCGTGTGGAGGGAGAGTGGAAATTATCTTGGAGTGGCACATATGGACGGGCAGGGAAAGGATCGGAGCCGGCAGTTGAGCATAAGAGGGAATGAGGTGTTTTTATCGATTCTTGATGGCGGAATGGGGGTGAAAAATAGGAACGGCTCTCTTTGGGGCACCCCCTCACTGGGTGGCCCAAAGAGGGGCTGGAGAAAAAGCGTTGAGCATTGTACAGGGCATGCTATACCATCTCAGAGAAAGGCCCCTATGGGGGGGCCGAAGGGAATTGAGCAGGAAGTGCTGCAGGGGATTGAAGGCAACAGCTTGTGTAAAAAGGTGATGAGTGGCTGGGGGGTCGTTCATCGCAAAAGAAGTCGGGCTGACGGAGCACTAATTTACCAAAAGAGGGAGGTTCCGGTGTGATGAGAAGGGAAAGAAAGAACGTGGCTCACTCGAGTGAAGAAAAAGGGCAAGGGGGCGATCAAGAAAAACTCTGTTAAAAAAAAAAAAAAAAGGATACAACGGAGGGGGGGGGGTCGGGGCAGTATGGGATTGCTGTAACTGGTGGGGCGGCGCCACCGGTACTGGATACTCTCAGGGAACGGACGCGGACTAAACGACGCCAGAGGAGGCCCAAACCGAAAGGGTAGTCTTCAGGGTTGGCAGCCAACTACACCCTCTGGTTTCAGAGTAAGGGAGCTTTAAAACCTAAGATCGGGGTCAATCGCAAAGCCATCACTTAGGTCCGGTACCCAGTGGCGGGAGGCCTGATTACCGAGGAGACAAAAAAGGGGGGGGAGGAGTGCCGAGGAGAGGGTGAAGGGGAGAGGAGGAGAAAAAGGGGGGAGAGGGAGAAAAACGAGGGCGTCAGGGCTAACTTAAGCTCAACACACATGGGGGGATAGAAACAACGGGGTACGAAAAGCTTAAGTTGATTACAACAGGAACAAAGGGGGGGTCTTCGCTCGGGGGGTAGGGAAGGGGTGGAGGGTTCAGGGGACTAATGGTGGGGGGCATGAAAGGGAAAGAAGAAGAATAAAAAAAGGAACAAGAATAATTCAAAAATAACGGAAACAGAGGTGGGGGGGGGTGGGTGTGAAGGGGGGGACGGGAAAAAGTCTTCGAAAAGGGAAGCGTTGGGGAGGGGATGATCTTGTGGGGGGGTGGGGGGAGAAAGAGAGGAGCGCAAGGGAGGGAGGGTTCGTCAAGGGGGAAGGTAGTGAAAAGGAAGGGTGCGGCCCAATATCCGGGGAACGGCGTCGTGAACTAGGGTGAGAGGTACACTAAGTACCAAAGGTTGGATAGGGTAGCCGAGAGGATGTCTTGTGGTGGGTTTTGCCGGCGTCCGTGAAGCCTAAGGATAAAGAGTGGAAAAAAGTCATCCTCATTTCGACAGGAGGGAGAATAACGCCGAGGCGTAAATTGAGTCATCCGAACTTCTGAACTATAAAGGAATGGACTGGAAGGGGGGTATGGAACTATATCACTAGGGAAAGGTGGAGCCAATTTTTAAGATGGATTGTGGGGGGCAGATTGATATCAAGGGAAGGTCGCGGTAACGGAGTTAAGAAAGCCTGAAATGGGCCGC